>Ga0114129_10004578_pt1 | contig 19505 bp, 18 predicted proteins | sample RhiMetdeltSRZDD1_FD_80071 | JGI IMG/M metagenome (GOLD analysis project Ga0114129, IMG submission 80071) | Populus rhizosphere microbial communities from Tennessee, USA - Rhizosphere MetaG P. deltoides SRZDD1 (version 2) (version 2) | ecosystem: Host-associated > Plants > Roots > Rhizosphere >...
CCCTCATATAGGTTTTGCAGGCTAACGGTGTTTTATACAGTGTTCTGCTGTAAAATATCCCTGTGCGGGGTGTTATACAGAATGAATCTGCATAACAACTTATATACAAATTATATTCTCAATCCACGAAACGACATTTGCCGATTACAAGTAATGTAGAAGCGCACCTCTTGCCGTCCACCGGCTCAGACGATGGATCGGACAAACTCGTCCATCCGACCCACTAATGCAGCATCAAAATAATCGCCGCCTTTCTCTTCGCTCTCGCGCAGCATTTGATCCAACGTCTCAGCATAGTATTCATTCGTGATCACAAGCTCAGCTTTTGGAAGCTTGCCGTGCAGGGCTATGGCGGTATGAGACGGGTGAAGCTCATCCATCCCTGAGAAAACGATGGCTGGGATGTTGATTGCCGCCAGTTGTTCATCGGTCAACCCGGCGAAGTACGGGCGTCCGCCGGATGTCAACGCATCGGCCCATGCTCTCATCGTTTCAGCGAATACTGCCGGATTCATCGAGAGGAGTTGTTGCCTCTTCTGGGGAAGACGCTCGAATTGGTCTGGCCAGTTGAAAAAGTCCCACATGTTTTCAGTGACTTCAACAACGGCAGTCATTCCCTGCTTTTCGGCCATTTCGGCTGGCCCTAAAAAAGTTCCCTGCGTGATATATCCCCAGATCTCCCTGTCATCGGTCTGCGGACTGACGAGGACAAGTCCCTTCACTTCAGTGGGATAGAGGTGGCCGAAAAAAAGCGACGCGAGGTAGCCACCAGAACCACCGGCCACAAACGCAGGTGAGTGTCCTGTGTAATGAAGCAGGTCATGCAACTTATTAGCCCAGATCTTCAAGAGGTTATCTCCCTGAAAGGATAACCCCGACTCGCCTGTGTTTGGACGATCCCAAAGCAGCACTTTGTAGCCGAGAGCCTTGAGTCTATCTGCCACCACACGGCCGCGCTCGAGCGGCCAGAACCCGCCAGGCGTGTATACAATGGGAATACCTTCCCCATGGATCTCGAAGCGCATCTCGAAACCATTGACCTTCACAGTCTCAGCCATGGCTATACTCCTTCCACTACTATTGCGGCTGGTGTTTATTCCCCATTGGGGGCTCATGTTGATGTGCAGGATTATATCCCTAACCTGCGAGACAATAGTCGAAGATTGTACGTTGCAAGTAGTGTAGAATCGCCGCACATGAAACTCAAAAAAACTGACTTTCTTTGGATTATTCCATTGTCACTCGCGCTGGGCGCGGGGTTAGCATTCCTGCAACCGGGCAGTTGGTTAATTGGTCTCGCTTCTTTCTCTTTCCTCTTTCTCCTTTCCTTTTCGCTGTTTACATTTTCTATCCGGTGGGCCGCTTCGTCTTCGCTCAGCACAGGCAAAACGCTTGCCTATATTCTCGCCCTCACCTTCGCTCTGCGTCTCCTCGTCGGTGTCTCTCTGTATGTCTTTCTTCCCCTTTACGGCCACGATGAGGTCGATGACAGGGCAGGCTTTGTCTTCACCGACGCGCATCGCCGTGATGATGAGGCCTGGGGACTGGCAAGTTCAGATCGTTATATCCTGGAAGCCTTCAGCAAAAAGTTTGCCTACGACCAATACGGTGGTCTCCTGGCGTTCAGCGCGTTGATCTACAGATATTTGTCACCCGATGCACACCGTCCGTTGATGCTCGTGTTGATGTCCGCGATTGTCGCGGCATTGGGGATTCCATTTTTGTGGAAAGCTGCAAGTAAGGTTTTTGGGGAGAAGGTCGCCTGGGCAACCGCGTGGATCTTTGCTCTCTACCCTGAAAGTATCCTGCTGGGAGCCTCGCCGATGCGCGAGCCATATTTGATGACGTTCAGCGCAATGGCTTTGTATGGGTTTGTTTTTGGATTCAGGGAGCTTGCTCCCAAAAACGACGCCAGCAAGCTGGCTGACTACAGAGCCAGAATCTGGCTCGGGCTTGGCTTGCTGGGAATGATCGTGGTCTCGCCAGCGGTGGCGCTGGTCACGTTGATCCTCTTCGCAGGCTGGATGTGGTCTGCGACGAGCGAACGCGCTGCCATTTCATGGAAGACGATTCTTGTTTTCGCTGTCATTTTTATGCTTGGTTTGCTCTTTCTTTCCGCCTCTCTGAACCGTTCGGGCGAATTTGATTCATCCTCTCCGTTGAGTGTGGTCAACGATTGGTTGGGGATGGCCGTGGACTGGAACATCTACAGGATCGAACTCGAATCGGGCTGGATACAAAAACTTTTCGATGAAATGCCCGAGTGGATTCATTTGCCTTTTGTTGCCATTTATGGAGTCTTACAGCCGGTGCTGCCCGCTACGATCATCGCTCCCACGGAACCGATCTGGAAGATCATCTACCTTTTGCGCGCGGTGGGGTGGTACGCGCTGCTCCCGATGCTGATTCTGTCTTTCGGAGCAGGTGCAGGCTTCGGTGTCGAAAAGAGGCGGGCCGAGCGAAGCGACGTCCCATCCTGGGGTCGCAACCTCATCCCTTGGCTTGCGCTGCTCGCGTGGACCTGGATCGTGCTGGCTGCGCTCCGAGGCGGTGGCGACCAGTGGGATAATCCACGCTATCGGACGATCCTATTCATGTGGCAGGCGATCCTTGCAGGGGTGGTTTGGGTGTGGTGGCACGAAACGCGATCTGTCTGGCTTGTGAGGGTCGTATTCTGTGAGGCCATCTTCCTGATTGTCTTCACGCAATGGTACGCCAGCCGTTATTTTCATTGGGGCGGTCAATTGCCATTTGCAGGCATGGTTGCTTTGATCTTTGGGTTGTGGGCTCTCGTTCTGGGAATGGGATGGTGGACCGATCGAAAGCGTGTCTCCGCTCCATAAATGTGGGTTATAATTCAGTGACTGAATTTTGAATTTATGATGCCCCGCTCACCAATAGTGCCTCTCACTAGCGTAAAAAGGCGCAATGGGTGAGCGTGAAGGGTATAGGAGAACGAATGCCGACTGCTTTGATAACCGGAATTACAGGCCAGGATGGTTCCTATCTGGCTGAATTATTGCTATCAAAAGGATATCGCGTGGTTGGAGTGGCGCGCCGTTCAAGCACCGTAACGTATGAACGTATTGAGCATCTGCTGGATCGCATGACACTGATGCAGGGCGACTTGCATGACCAGGGTTCTCTGCTGACGCTGCTGGAGGAGTATCAACCCACCGAAGTATATAACCTGGCGGCACAATCGTTTGTGCCTACTTCATGGAATCAGCCTGCATTAACAGGCGATATTACTGCGCTGGGGGTCACGCGAATTCTGGAAGCCATTCGCTTCGTGAGTCCCAGGATTCGTTTTTATCAGGCTTCCTCCAGCGAAATGTTTGGCAAGGTGTTGGAAGTTCCTCAAACAGAAGCCACGCCCTTTTATCCCCGCAGCCCCTATGGCGTGGCAAAGGTCTATGGGCATTGGATTACGGTGAACTATCGCGAGTCGTTTGATATGTTTGCGGCCTCAGGAATCCTGTTCAATCATGAAAGCCCGCGGCGCGGGCTGGAGTTTGTCACCCGCAAGATTTCTGATGGTGTGGCCCGCATCAAGTTGGGGCTGGCAAAGGAATTACGTTTGGGAAATCTGGAAGCGCAGCGTGATTGGGGGTTTGCCGGCGACTATGTGGAAGCCATGTGGCGCATGCTGCAACACGATAAACCGGATAGTTTTGTGATTGGCATGGGTGAGACACATTCTGTGCGCGAATTCTGTGAGGTCGCCTTTGGTCATGCTGACCTGGACTATAAGGAATTTGTTGTACAAGATGAGCGTTTTTATCGTCCGGCCGAGGTTGACTTGCTGATCTCCGATCCATCCAAAGCGCGTTCGACGCTTGGCTGGGAGCCAGCCGTCAGTTTCAAAGAACTGGTCACTATGATGGTGGACTCGGATTTGAAACGGTTAACCAAGTAGATCGTATGACCGATCTCTCGCTCATCGTCCCGGTATACAACGAAGAAGAGAATCTGCCTCTCTTGTTTGACGCGATTCAACAAGTGCTCAGATCGCATGAATATTCCTGGGAGGTCATCTTTGTGGATGATGGGAGCCTGGATAAGAGCTTGAGTGTGCTGGAATCTCTGCTTGAGAAAGACTCGGAGCATATCCGCATAGTGGTTTTTCGGCGTAATTTTGGCCAGACTGCTGCAATTTCGGCTGGTTTTGATCATGCGCAGGGAGAGATCATTATCCTGCTCGATGCAGATTTGCAGAATGATCCTGAGGATATCCCGTTCTTGTTGGCAAAGCTCGATGAAGGGTATGACCTTGTCAGCGGCTGGCGCAAAGATCGCAAAGACAATCGGTTCACCCGTACGATTCCATCCAATCTCGCCAACGGCTTGATTTCGTGGGTAACGGGTGTTCCGCTGCATGATTATGGCTGCACACTTAAAGCGTATCGTCGCGAGGTGCTGAAGGGGTTCCGTCTGTATGGCGAAATGCATCGTTTTATTCCAGTGTTTGCTCATTCCGTAGGTGCACGGATCACCGAACTTCCTGTCCGTCACCACCCACGCAGATATGGTGAGGCAAAATATGGCTTGGATCGGACCCTGAAAGTCATCCTGGATTTGTTCACGGTGAAATTCCTGCTCGATTATTTCCATAAGCCAATGCGGCTTTTTGGCGGAGCGGGCCTGGTGCTCATCTCTGGTAGTGGTGCTCTTTTACTGTACCTGTTCATCCGCAGGCTGTTGGAAAATGTCGCGGTGTTAGGCTCGCCTTTATTTCAATTGGGGGTTATGTTCTTCATTTTGGGCTTTCAATCGATCCTTATGGGCGCGATCGCGGAATTGTTGGCGCGCACGTACCATGAGTCTCAGGCCAAAACGACTTATACGATCCGCAAAACATTCAATATCAAAAGCAGGCAGTAATGCGTATCCTGGTTTTGAACCATGAGTTTCCCCCCATTGGCGGTGGCGGAGGACGAGCGGCTGAGGACATATGCCGGGGCCTGGCCAGGCGCGGACACGATGTCACAGTTTTGACCACGTATCTAAAAGGATTGCCTCCTAAGGAAAAAAAGGATGGCTATCAAATCGTCCGGATTCCTTCCCTGAGGATTCAGCCGTTTCGCGCCAGTTTTGTTGTGATGGCTGCCTACGTTTTTGCCGGACTTTGGCCTGGCTATCGTGCCATTCGTCTTCTCCGACCTGATGTGATTCACGTTCACTTTGCCGTGCCTGCCGGTGTGCTGGCCTGGGCACTATCAAAACTCAGCGGTATTCCCTATGTATTGACAGTTCATCTTGGAGATGTGCCTGGCGGAGTCACAGAAAAAACGGGCGAATGGTTCCGTTGGGTCTATCCGTTCACGCGTCTTATCTGGCGAAATGCAAGCCATATCGCGGCAGTGAGTGAATTCACGCGGAGTCTTGCGCTGGAAAATTACAGCGTGGATATCCAGGTCATACCCAACGGGGTGGATGTAGCCGCCCTGAAACCAAAAAGGATTTGCCTGAATGACCCGCCGCGTATCATCTTTGCGGGGCGCTTCATGCCGCAGAAGAATCCATTACAGGTTGTGCATACCCTGAATGAAATGAGGGAACTTCCCTGGCAATGTTTCATGATTGGCGATGGGCCCTTGTTGGAAGATGTGAAACAGGCCGTCGCTGAAAACGGCTTGCAAGACCGTTTCCAATTCACCGGCTGGCTGGGCGGTACGGGCGTTTTGGATTTGTTCGATAAAAGTGATATCCTGTTCATGCCATCGCTCTCAGAGGGTCTGCCTGTGGTGGGAGTGGAAGCTCTGGCCAAAGGACTGGCCATCATTGCCAGCCAGGTGGGCGGATTCGTTGATATTGTGGCGAACCGTGAAAATGGGTTTCTGATCCAGCCGGAAGATGTAGCCGGATTTTCAATAGCTCTGCGTGAGTTGCTGTCTGACGAAGACCTCTTACTGTCCTGCCGCTATGCCAGCCTGGAAAAGGCCCAGCGGTTTGATATTAACCATATCGTAGAGCAATACGAGCAAATCTTTCAAAAGGTCGTTGAAAAGTAACCAATTGGTTGATTTGCGGTTTTGCCTGAAAGGGTAAAATAGAGGCCGGTTCATATCCTGGTTTTTGATGCAAGTTGCGCAGACGTATGGTTGTCAGCATCAGGGATGCTCTCAAAATGACCTTCATCAGGTTTTTGCGCCGGAAACGAACCCAACTCTGATCACATCTCAAAGGAACTAAATATGGCACTTAAAGAAACTCTCCTGGTAACCGGCGGCAAGGGATTTATTGGCACAAACCTGGTGAAACTGCTCTTGAATAGTGGAAAATATCAGGTCGTGAATTTGGATGCACTTACGTATGCAGCCAATCCGCTTTCCCTGGCTGATCTCGACCAAAATTCAGATTATGTCTTTGTAAAGGGGAGCATCACAGACCGCGAACTGGTCTCATCTTTGTTCAAGCAATTTCAACCTGTCGGTGTTTTTCATCTCGCGGCGGAGTCGCATGTGGACCGATCGATTGTGCACGCGGAGGATTTCGTGCAGACGAATGTGATCGGTACCTTCACGATGCTGGAGGCGGCGCGTGTCTACTGGAACGATCTACCCGCGGACCGAAGAAAATCATTTCGTTTCCTGCACGTCTCTACAGACGAAGTGTTTGGTTCCCTGGGGTTGGACGGCTATTTCACAGAAGAAACCCCTTATGCTCCAAATTCACCTTACTCGGCTTCGAAAGCCTCCAGCGATCATTTTGTAAGAGCCTTTCATCATACCTACGGGCTTCCCACGATTATTACCAATTGTTCCAATAATTATGGGCCCTATCAGTTCCCTGAGAAATTAATTCCATTGATGATCATGAACGCACTTTCTGGCAAGCCGTTGCCCGTCTATGGGGATGGCTCGAATGTACGTGATTGGCTGTATGTAGAAGATCATTGCCGCGCTGTGAAGGCTGCATTTGAAATGGGCATGCCGGGAGAAGTGTACGTGATTGGCGGGAACAATGAACAGAAGAATCTCAACCTGGTGCACAAGATCTGCGACGTGCTGGATGAAGTGGCCCCGCCTGAGGAAATATCACAATTGCGCGACTCCGGCTTGAAGAGTTACAGGGAATTGATTCGCTTTGTGACAGACCGGCCAGGGCATGATCACCGCTACGCGATCGATGCAGCGAAGATCCAGCGCGAGTTGGGCTGGCAGCCCCAGGTGGGGTTTGAAGCGGGGTTACGTCGCACAATTGACTGGTATTTATCGAATCCGAAGTGGGTGGATCAGGCAAGCGGCGGTTCGTTTGGTGACTGGCTCCAGCAGAATTACGCGTGGCGGGCCGAGAAGGAGTCTAAATGAAGGGAATTATTCTGGCGGGTGGTAAGGGTACGCGCCTGTACCCGTTGACGATTTCGACAAGCAAGCAGATGCTGCCGGTGTACGACAAGCCAATGATCTACTACCCGCTTTCCATGTTGATGTTGGCAGGTATTCGCGAAATATTGATCATCAGCACGCCAGATGCCCTGCCCGGTTTTCGTGAATTGTTGAAAAACGGTTCGCAGTGGGGCCTGAAGTTTGAATACGCCGAGCAGGCTGAGCCGCGTGGGCTGGCAGATGCCTTTTTGGTGGGACGTGATTTTGTGGGTGACAGTCCCGCCTGTTTGATATTGGGCGATAACATTTTTTACGGCGGCGGCTTGGGGACGTTATTGAAGGAGTGCGCATCCTTAAAGGATGGCGCAATTATTTTTGGTTATCGCGTCAATGACCCGGAACGTTATGGGATTGTGGAATTCGACGAGGATAATAATGTAGTGAACATTGAAGAGAAACCAGCAACGCCCAAATCGAACTTTGCTGTCCCGGGGCTCTATTTTTATGACAGCCGCGTTGTGAAATATGCCGAGACGCTGAAACCCTCCGCACGCGACGAGATCGAGATTACTGACTTGAATAAGATCTATTTGGAAAATGGAAAGCTAAAAGTGAGACTCTTTGGGCGCGGCGTTGCCTGGCTGGATGCAGGCACACATGAATCCCTGCTCCAGGCCGCGATGTTTATTGAGGCGATACAAGAGAGGCTCGGATTGATGATTGCCTGCCCGGAGGAAATCGCTTATCGCCAGGGATATATTTCCCGGGAACAGTTGGAAAGGTTAGGGAAAGTGTTTGCAGGTAATTCCTATGGAAAATATATTTTGGATATCCTTAGCAACGAATAAAGGACTGTGCGAAGAATAGCAGGATGATTTCGCAAACGATTATGAAGCAACAATTCAGGACAGTATTCTTTAACAAACCAACCAGGGTTGGAAAAGAATTCGAGTACATGCAACAGGCATTACGAAATGATCACATATCAGGCGATGGACAGTTTTCAAAGAGGACCCATGCCCTGCTGGAACAGATGTTGGGTGTGCCGAAGGTTTTGTTGACTACCTCCTGCACACACGCCCTGGAGATGTCGGCCTTGCTTTTGGATTTGAAGGACGGCGATGAGGTCATTGTCCCTTCGTTTACGTTTGTTTCTACAATCAATGCCTTTGTTTTGCGCGGAGCCAGGCCGGTCTTTGCCGACATTCGGCCTGACACCCTCAATCTGGATGAATCACGGCTGGAGGCTTTGATCACACCTAGGACACGTGCCATTGTGGTTGTCCACTATGCAGGTGTTAGCTGTGAAATGGATGTGATCATGGAAATAGCCAACCGTTATGGCATTCCGGTTGTGGAAGATAACGCGCATGGACTCTTCGGCAAATACAAGGGAAAATATTTGGGTACGTTTGGCATGTTGGCAACCCAAAGTTTTCACGAGACAAAGAATTTCACAGCGGGTGAAGGCGGCGCGCTGTTGATCAATGACCCGAAATATATCGACCAGGCTGAAATCTTGCGTGAAAAAGGTACAAATCGCAGTCGCTTCTTTCGTGGGCAGGTGGACAAATATACATGGATTAATGTTGGTTCAAGCTATTTGCCGTCCGATATGTTGGCCGCGTTTCTTCTGGCTCAACTGGAGGAACGCGAGCAGATTCAATCGTCCCGACGGCGGATTTGGGAGACCTACTATAAGGAGCTTAGTGATTGGGCGGAGGAAAAGCATGTACAACTACCTTTTGTCCCGGCGCACTGTGAACAGCCCTATCATATGTTCTATTTGCTATTCCCAGATTTAGAGCGACGGCAGGCCGCTATCGCGCATCTACAAGAGCATGGTATTCATGCGGTCTTTCATTATCTACCTTTGCATCTTTCTCCAATGGGTGAAAAGTATGGAGGAAAGTTGGGAGATTGCAAAGTTACAGAGAATATCAGTGACAGGTTATTGCGTCTGCCTTTTTTTACGAACATGACGGAGGTCGAGCAGGGATATGTTATGGAAGCCTTGAGGAAATTGGATGGTCCGTAAGACCATTGCTTCCATTGTGGGTGCACGACCTCAATTCATCAAGTCAGCGCCTGTTTCTCGTGCGCTGTCTGCTCATTTCAGGGAGGTATTAATTCACACCGGTCAGCATTACGATTATGGCATGTCCGAAATATTTTTTGAGGAAATGCAGATACGTCCGCCGGATTTTAACCTGGGCGTGGGCGGGGGCTCGCATGGGGAACAGACCGGTCGGATGCTGATCGAGTTGGAAAAGGTATTGGCCCAGGTGAAACCGGATTGTGTCCTGGTGTATGGGGATACAAACTCCACTCTGGCTGGGGCGTTGGCGTCTGCCAAGGCTGGGATTCCGCTTGCGCACGTGGAAGCTGGCTTGAGGTCCTATAACAGGGCGATGCCTGAAGAAGTGAATCGCGTGTTGACAGACCACGTATCGAGCTTTCTGTTTTGCCCCACCGATGCCGCAATCGAAAATCTGGCGAAGGAGGGCCTTGTCAATGGTGTACATCGCGTGGGTGACGTGATGTACGATGCCCTTCGGCACAATCTTGCCATTGCGCGTACCCGTTCCCAAATCCTTGGCCAGTTGGGTTTGAAAAAAGGAGACTATGCACTAGTGACGGTCCACCGCGCTGCCAATACAGATGATTTGGAGCGCATGCGGTCAATCCTGAATGCTTTGAGCGCGCTCTCTCTAAAAGTAGTTTTCCCTGTTCATCCTCGTACAAAAAAAATGATCCAGGAATGGGGCCTGAATGCCAGTTCGAATGTTACGTTTACCAATCCACAAGGTTATTTTGATATATTGATTCTGCAGGAAAATGCGAATTGTGTCCTGACCGACTCCGGCGGAATGCAAAAAGAGGCTTATTTGCTTGGAGTGCGCTGTATCACTCTGCGAGAGGAGACAGAGTGGGTGGAAACGGTTGCTTCGGGTTGGAATCATCTGGCGGGAATTGATCCAGAAACAATCCGTACTGTTTTTGAAACGTGGTATCCGCGGGGGGAAAGGCCATTGCTCTACGGTGATGGTCATGCATCAGAGCAGATTTCTGAAATCCTATCAACCCAGCTTGGCTAGTGAAATATTTCACTTGACAAACAGTGCTTTCTGTGCGAGAATTCAAAAACTGAATGCTCGCACTATGACTGAGATAAAACAGCACGAATATGAATTGTTGAATGAGATCGCACAGGATTCGCTGGTAACCCAGGCCAACCTGTCTGTGCGTCTGGGGATCGCGGTTGGCACCGTGAACTGGTACATCAAACGACTTATCCATCGCGGCTGGGTTAAGGTTTCGCATCTGGATCGCACGCGCCTGAGGTACGATCTGACGTCGGAAGGTATGGCAATATTTACCCAACGCGCCTTGTTCTATGCTCGTGACTCGCTAAAGATCTACAGCGATTTTCGGAAGAAGGCCAAGGCCATTGTAAAAGAACTTGGCGAAAAGGGACTCAGGCAGGTTCATATCCAGGGGAATGACGAAATCGTGGACATCTTACGCCTGACCTGTATTGAGGCTGGTATCCGATTGCTTGAAGCGCCCGACAAGGTTATCCTTAAAGTTGAGGGACAGGAATATCGCATGGTTGCAACAGAGCTCCCTGCTGATAGCCGTGAGAAGGAATAAAAATGGGAATTCGTATACACCCTACTGCGGAAGTGTCTGAAAAAGCTCAGATTGGAGAAGGCTCCAGCATCTGGCATCACGCCCAGGTACGCGAAGGTGTGAAGATCGGTAGCAATTGCATCATCGGCAAAGGGGTCTATGTGGATGCGGGTGTGCCCATTGGTGACAACGTTAAGATCCAGAATTATGTTTCCGTGTTTCAGGGTGTTGCTTTGGAGGACGGTGTTTTTGTTGGACCACACGTCTGTTTCACCAACGATATGCGGCCGCGCGCCGTCAACCCGGATGGTTCTTTGAAAGCTGGCGATGACTGGGTACTGAGCGAGACGCGTGTCAAGAAGGGCGCGGCGCTGGGCGCTAATTCCACCATTCGCTGTGGGATCACCATCGGTGAATGGGCCATGATAGGCTCAGGTAGTGTAGTGACGAAGGATGTGCCTGCACATGGTTTAGTTTACGGCAACCCGGCCCGTTTGCATGGATTCGTCTGTGCTTGTGGGGAATTAACTACGGAGGAGATGCAAACGAACGAAAGAGTCACGCTACAATGCCCGAAATGCGGACGAACTATTGAAATATCCATAAAGGATTGGGAGATGATTTAATGATAAATATAGCCAAGCCTCAAATTGGGGAAGATGAAAAAAGGGCCGTCATGGAAGTGCTGGACTCTGGAATCATTGCTCAGGGTCCGCGCGTAAAGGCTTTCGAAGATGAATTTGCGGTGATGTGTGATACCAAACATGCCATCGCTACAACCTCCGGTACCACGGCTTTGCATGTTGCTTTGCTGGCACATGGCATCGGTACGGACGATGAAGTCATTACATCTGCCTTTACATTTATCGCATCGGCAAATAGCATTTTGTTCGTGGGTGCGAAGCCTGTATTTGTGGATATCGATCCGCGCACATTCAATATGGATCCAGCCTGTATCGAGGCCGCCATTACGCCCAGGACAAAAGCCATCCTGCCGGTTCACCTCTACGGGTTGGCCTGTGAGATGGATACAATCATGCACATCGCTGAGAAGCATGGGCTCGCGGTGGTCGAAGATGCCTGTCAGAGTCATGGTGCGGAATATCAGGGACGGAAAGTCGGTGCATTTGGTACCGGGGCCTTCTCTTTATACCCTACGAAAAATATTACATCAGCCGAAGGTGGCATGATTACCACCAACGACCCGGTGATCGATGAGAAGTGTCGTGTGCTCCGCCAGCATGGGATGCGCAAACGCTACTATCACGATGAACTAGGCTTTAACTTCCGCATGACGGATATACATGCAGCCATTGGTCTGGCACAGCTCAAAAAACTGGAAAAATTCAACGCCCAACGTCAGGCGAATGCCAAATTCTTAAGCGAACACTTGAAAGGTGTTGTAGTGCCCTATATCCCCCAAGGACAGACTCATGTCTTTCACCAGTATACCGTTAGAGTCCCAGGCGGGAAGCGTGATGCCCTTCGCACCTATTTGAATCAGCATGATGTCGGTTCCGAAGTCTATTATCCAGTGCCCATCCACAAGCAGAGTTTTTATGTGAGTGACCTGGGTTATAACGATAGCCTGCCTGAAACGGAATTCGCCACAACCGAAGTATTGTCTTTGCCTGTACATCCGGCGTTAAGTTCATCCGACTTGGAAACTATTGTTTCTACAGTGAACGAATTCATGGAGAAGAGCGCATGAGGGTCGCAGTCATCGGCGTAGGCTCAATGGGCAGGAACCATGCCCGGGTCTATAGCGAATTAATGGAAGCAGAGCTCATCGGAGTCTCGGATGCAGATGCAAAACAGGCGGAATCGGTTGCTGAAAACTACCGAACACACTTTTATCGCGATTACCGTGAGCTGTTGGAAAATGAAAAGCCCGAGGCGGTTTCCATTGCGGTTCCCACAGTGTTACATGAAAAGATAGGCATTGCAGCCCTGGAGGCCGGCGCACATGTGTTGATCGAAAAGCCCATCGCGGCCACTGTGCAGGAAGGCCAGCGTTTAATTGCCACAGCGCAACGTGTTGGCCGGCAGTTGATGGTGGGACATATTGTCCGCTTCAACCCTGCAATCCAGGCATTAAAGGAAAAGCTGGCTGCAGGCGAATTGGGACGAATTTTCCAGGTCTTTTGCCGACGTGCCGGTCCGTTCCCGCCTCGCATCCGGGATGTGGGCGTGGTTGTGGACCTGGCCCCACACGATGTAGACTTGATGCGCTTTCTGGTTGGGGCTGATCCCATCCGCGTCTACGCTGAGACCGAACAACGAATTCACACCGAACATGAAGATTTGCTGTGGGGTGTTCTGCGTTTTGCAGATGGTGTGGCCGGCAGCCTTGAGATAAACTGGCTGACGCCCACAAAAGTTCGCGAAACGCTGGTGCTTGGTGAACGCGGCATGTTCCGTGTGGATGATTTAACCCAGGATCTGTATTTCTTTGAAAACGCACACGCTAGGGATGTTCAGTGGGCTACTCTCCAGACACTCAAAGGTGTGAGTGAGGGCAGCATGACGCGTTATGCCATCCCACGCTTCGAACCTTTGAAGGCCGAATTGCAGGCTTTCCTGCATGCTATACAAAGTGGACAACCAGTGCCCGTTTCTGGTGAAGACGGCCTGGTAGCCTTGAAGATTTCGCTGGCCCTGGTGGAGTCGGGTCAAAGCCATCAAGTGGTTCAATTCCAATGAAGATTGAAGAACTACGAACTCGCATACAGAACAAGACGGCGCGCTTGGCAGTCGTTGGGCTCGGCTATGTTGGCCTGCCCGTAGCGACACTCTTCGCAGAGGACGGTTTTGATGTGCTGGGCATCGAAATCCGTTCGAATCATGTTGCCAAAATCAATGCTGGCATTTGTCCGATTGAAGGCCATGAACCGGGTCTGGCAGAGCTGTTGCAGCGCGTCGTGGTAACCGGTAAGCTGCGTGCCACTACAGAGTATGGCGCATTGGAAGACCGAGATGTGTTTCTGATTGCTGTAGAGACTCCCGTCGATGAGGACAACATTCCGCGCTATCAAGCTTTAGGTTCAGCGCTTACCAGCCTGGCGCCGGTGATGCAAGCTGGTTCATTGGTCATCGTTGAGTCAACGATCGCACCGAGAACTATGCAGGATTTCGCCCTGCCTTTACTTGAAAAGCATAGTGGTAAAAAGGTGAATGAAGGGTTTTTTCTCGGAAATTGTCCTGAACGGGTTATGCCCGGCAAGTTGCTTAAAAACCTACGTTCGTTGAGTCGTGTAGCTGGTGGAATGACTCCGGAGACAGCGGAAGCGATGATCGCTCTGTACAGGCATATTGTGCAGGCGGATCTGGATCCGGCGGATTGTATAACGGCTGAGCTGGTCAAGACCGCGGAAAATGCCTATCGCGACGTCCAGATTGCTTTTGCTAATGAAGTTGCTTTGATTGCCGAGGCGGCTGGTGGTGATGTCTGGAAGGTCCGTGAACTGGTCAATAAAAGCCCCATGCGCCAAATGCACCTGCCCGGTGCTGGCGTGGGCGGACACTGTATTCCGAAGGATCCGTGGTTGCTGGCTCACGGCGCCGCAAATCAGGGAGTCCAATTGCGCTTGATTCCAGCCGCACGGGAAGTCAACAATTCCATGCCATTGCACATGGTCAAATTGCTGGAAAATGCCTTGGCTGAAATGGGCAAATCCCTGCTGGATGCACGAATTGGTGTGCTGGGCTATGCCTATCTGGAAGATAGTGATGACACTCGCAACAGCCCGACCCTGTCGCTGGTTGCCCGCCTCTATGAACTGGGTGCACAGCCAATCATTCACGATCCCTGGATTCCCGAATATGAAGGTGACATATATGAACGGGTTAAGGGCTGTGACGCAGTGGTGGTCATGGTGGCACATAGCGCATATAAACAGCTCGATCTGATCAAGTTGAAGGCCCTTCTGCAATTACCAGTGATGGTGGATGGGAGAAACCTGTTTGATCTCGAAAATGTCCTGTCGGTTGGACTAAACTATCGGCGCATTGGTATGGGCACGTAGCTTATGCAGCTCTCGCGTTTTCTTGAACTTTTTAGCAATAGATGAATCGACACCACCAAAGTCTTATGCTTTTACAAAATAGATTGAATCTGAAAACAAATATTGTTGCTAATTTTGTGGGGCTGGGGTCATCTTTTTTGGTGGGGATGATAGCTGTTCCCTTTTATATTAAATTTTTGGGAATCGATGGGTATGGTTTGGTCGGGTTTTATGCAACTCTTCAGGCCGTATTTAATTCTTTTCTTGATTTTGGCTTTAGTGTGACCCTCAATAGGGAGCTGGCTCGTTACATGACATCTTCTGTTAAGAATAACCAGTCTCGTGATTTGGTGCGCACCATGGAGATTGCTTATTGGTTGATTGGGCTTTTTCTAGGCGGCCTGGTTTGTCTGGCTGCTCCCTTGATAGCAACCTATTGGCTTAACTCAGAAACCATATCCGAACCTGTGCTTAAAAACATCGTTATCCTGATGGGCATTATTACTTTTGTTCAATGGCCCCTGACCTTGTATCAAGGTGGGTTGATTGGATTACAAAGAATGGTCCTTCTAAACGGCATTTCGACGGCTCTGGTAGTTCTGCGGGGCGTAGGGGGAGTCTTAGTTTTGTGGTTTCACCCAAGTGTATTGGTTTTTTTTCTATGGCAACTATTTATTAGTGTGTTGCAGGTGTGTCTGACAATGCTCCTGCTTTGGCGCAGTTTGCCTGCAAGTGATCATTTGCCCCACTTTAACCTTACTTTACTGAGAACTACCGGGCGCTTTGCAGCTGGAATGACTGCTACATCATTCTTTTCATTTTTTATTGACTATGGAGACAGGCTTATTCTAAGCAAAATACTGAATCTGGAATATTTCGGCTATTATTCATTGGCAACTACCTTGAATGACCAGTTGCAATTAATCAGTTCCCCAATTCATCGAGCTTTATTTCCACAACTTTCATCACTTGTAGAAACCAATGACCTTGAAATGTTGAAAGGTCTATATCATAAAGCAAGTCAATATGTGTCCGTGGCTATCCTGCCCATTGTGGGGACCGCCGTGGTTTTCGCTTCCCAACTAATTCTCATATGGACACAGGATATCAATATTACGAACCAGGTGGTACCCATCGCCTCCCTGTTATTTATGGGAACAATTTTCATAAACCTGATGGGCGTTCCCTACACACTGACACTAGCTTATGGTTGGGCAAAACCTGGTTTTTACAGGGCATTAATTGCTTTTCTTATTCTCCTGCCGCTCACATTAATATTCTCGCTCAGATATGCGGGCGTTGGAGCTGCTTTAGCATGGGCGATATTTAATCTGGGAAGTTTGATTTTGTTCCCTTGGTTCGTGCATCGCAAATTACTCAAGACAGAATTGAAGCATTGGGTCATAGCAGATGTCGGATTTCCGGCGATTACTTCGATGATTATTTTGGTCATTATATATTGGATGATCCCTGCAGACCTCCCCATGATCCAGGTCATATTTGCAGTGGTATTTGTTTTTTTGTTTACTTTTGGTTGCACAGTCCTGTCCGCCCGAGATATTCGTGGATTGGCCTTAGAGTATCTTGGAAAAATGACATCGCGCGCATTCAAGAAAAGTCATTCCAATAATCGAACGGTCGGCTGATGGCTGGAGAAATGAAAAATGATGGCTCAATCGATCAAAAACATGGTTAGGAATTCCGCTTTATATAAGGCGTATCGTCAATACGGCTTGATCAAAGAGTTAAGGGGCCAGTCTATTCAGGACGTGAAAATGCTGGAGTTTTATTCACAATTCGTTTCTCCGGGCAACCTCTGTTTTGATGTTGGGGCGAATATTGGAAATCGGGTCAAAATTTTTTTGGAATTGCAAGCTGATGTTGTAGCCATCGAACCTCAAGATGAGTGCGCACGTATCCTTAAGAGGGTCTTTGGTAATAATCACCACCTAAGGATAATCCAAAAGGCGTTGGGGGCGCGTGAAGGAGAGGCAGAAATAATGATCAGTGAATCCAACACTTTATCCTCCCTGTCGCCAGAATGGATAGAAGCTGTCAAAGAAAGTGGGAGATTCTCGGAGTATCTGTGGGACAAGAAGCAAAAGGTTCGGATTACCACGCTGGATGACTTAATTCAGCAGCATGGGATACCCCAATTCATAAAAATCGATGTGGAAGGCTTTGAATACCAGGTGATACGCGGATTATCTCACCCAATTCCTTTAATCTCTCTTGAGTTTGTTTCTGAGCGCATGGAACCCACACTTAATTGCATCGATCATCTTGCAATTCTGGGTGATATCAAGTTGAACTATTCCATTGGTGAAAGCATGCAATTTTCGTTGGAAACATGGATTGGGTCGGAGGAAATGAAAAGATTGCTTTCGAGTTTATCAGGAGAAACTAATGTGTTTGGTGATGTTTACATAAAATCCGATCTAAGGGGATTATAGGAAATTTTCATGAAATTGAGAAAATACTTGTCCGCAATTCTGCGACCATCTGTTGGCATTTCCAATGAAAGTTTGCGTGAGCAATGGCTGGAAAAGGCACTTAAGTCCATTCCTGACGGGAGTAAAATCCTTGATGCGGGCGCCGGTACCCAGCGTTATCGACGGTTCTGCACACACCTGGAGTATGTCTCTCAGGATTTCGGGCAATACGATGGAAAGGGCGATACTACCGGCTTGCAAACGGGGGAGTTTCATTATGGGAAGCTGGATATTGTTAGCGATATCACCTCGATTCCCATGCCAGATGCGTCGTTTGATGCAATTATGTGCATAGAGGTTTTTGAACACTTGCCAAACCCGATTCTCGCGGTATCAGAATTTTTCCGCCTGCTGAAACCTGGTGGTTACCTGATTATCACTGCGCCGTTTTGTTCATGGACTCATTTTGCACCCTACCATTTCAACACAGGCTTCAACAGATACTGGTATGAAAAGCACCTGGTTGATTATAGTTTCAGAATTAATGAAATCTCCCCCAATGGGAATTATTTCGAGTTTATTGCGCAAGAGATTTACAGAATTTCATCGGTTTCCAGACAATACGCCAAGAGTGAACCTGGTTTATTGGATTTGGCGGCACTCTACATCCTATTAAGAATGTTATTGCGTTTTAGCAGACATGATAGCGGCTCTTCAGAATTCCTTTGTTTTGGTTACCATGTTTTTGCCCAAAAGAAAGTCGAAGTCATTTGACACCTGTACTTTTTGCTCTTGTTACAGAAAATTCCCAGATAGGCTCTATTCATGTCTTTCAACGATAACTGGAAAATTCATTTGGCACATTGGCTTAATGGATTGGGTATAGATGTTTTCACGTTAAGGCGGGGTCTCAAAGGCTTGCCTGCTGTAATTAATGAATACAGACAATTTAAATATTTATCTGGTTTATCGAATGGATTCCAGACTCGCTTTAACTACCCCTGTCCTGCCGATCGCTACGAGGAGGCTGGTACCGCATCTGGACATTATTTTCATCAAGACCTGTTAGTGGCTAGAAAGATATTTGAGAGGAACCCAGCCCGCCATATGGATGTGGGATCACGCATCGATGGATTTGTTGCGCATGTGGCTTCTTTTCGTAACATTGAAGTTTTGGATTTGCGCCAGATCACGAAAACCGTTGAGAATATCACTTTCCATGAATTTGATTTGATGAGTGATGCGAATCAATTCGATGCCTGTTGCGATTCTCTTTCCTGTTTGCATACGTTAGAGCATATTGGATTGGGACGCTATGGTGATCAAATCATGGTGGATGGATACGTAAAAGGATTTCAGAGGCTGTGGGCTATATTGAAACCCGGAGGAATTTTATATCTTTCGGTGCCCATCGGGCCGCAGAGAATTGAGTTCAATGCTCATCGCGTCTTTGCTGTACATACTATTCTTGATATGGCCAGAGCTCAGTTTGAGCTTTTGCGATTTTCATTTGTCGATGATATCGGTGACCTTCATGAAAATGTTGATCTCATACAAAACACCATCGGCCATTCTTTTAACTGTTGGTACGGTTGCGGTATTTTTGAATTTCAGAAACTGTAATCGCGCGTTTTTTTGGATGATGCGAGAACAATGCATAAAGAAAAAATATTCAGAGGCGTTATCTTTAGCAAGGACCGCGCCCTCCAGCTAGAGGCAGTTTTGAGATCGCTGCAGCTTCATTGTCAAGATCTAGAAAATCTACAATTGAATGTCTTGTATCTGGCAGCCAATGAAAATTATCTTCGGCAATACCATCACTTAAGGCAAATCTATCCCGAGGTAAATTTTATTGGCCAGAGAAATTTCAGAAGGGATTTATTATCCCTACTGAACCCCTATCCAAAAGGCAGCCGTGCTGAAAGAACCTTTTCCAGGTTGTGCGCAATTGGGATACCAGGCTTTCCATTGGGTTCTCTACCGGATCGAATTTGGAGACGGTCATTTGAATATCTCCAACGGAGCCTGGTAAAGGCTGGGATGCCGTCCATAAATACAAATGAATATATAGTGTTTCTCGTGGACGATAATATTTTTACCCGCAC
>Ga0114129_10004579_pt1 | contig 19503 bp, 14 predicted proteins | sample RhiMetdeltSRZDD1_FD_80071 | JGI IMG/M metagenome (GOLD analysis project Ga0114129, IMG submission 80071) | Populus rhizosphere microbial communities from Tennessee, USA - Rhizosphere MetaG P. deltoides SRZDD1 (version 2) (version 2) | ecosystem: Host-associated > Plants > Roots > Rhizosphere >...
ATTCAGTATGGGATCGAGGCTGGCGATCGTCGGATCGACGCTCCACGTCAAGATGACGACCACGGACATCGGCAGCGCGACACGGGTCATGGCAGCGCTATTCCCGAATGCTCCTTGTAGTTCTGCAACCCCGCTTTCGGTCATCAACGTCATGGGCTCCGACATCCTTTACGAAAGCCCCACCGGGATGACCCAGGGGCGGCTCTCCGGAATAGGCTGGAGCGGATCGAGGTGCGTCAACGTCAACATCCTGGGCGGAGGATTCATCGACAATGGCGGCTCCGGCGGCACCTACCGCGCCGATATGGTCGGGCAACCGACGGTGCTCGGCAATTACGAGCCGATCATCAACACGTACGGAACCCGCCTGAACACGATCCAGAACACCAGCGCCACACCGTTGCTCCTGGCGACCGGGGCGCTCTCGAACACCAGCAACACCCAGAGCGGGAAGGTCACGTTCCCCGGCTCGAACACCGTCACGGTCACGCTGCCCCGACCCATGCTCGACACGACCTACAGGGTCATCGCGACGGCCAACCTGTCTGAGACTCTCTTCGTGTCCGCCAAGACGACGACTACCTTCACTCTTAAGTCCTCCAAGGCGGGTTCCACGGCGATCGCGGACTGGATCCTGATGCGCTGACCCGGCCACCCATCAAGACCCCGGCTGCGCCCTCGGCGCAGCCGGGGGATCTCTCGAGAAGCCCGGCGGCTGAACACCTCCGTTGCCCCCGAGGTTGCGTGTTATTCTTGCGCGCCATGAAGCAAAGTCCGTGGATTCCGGCGTGCGCCGTGGCTCTTCTCGCGGTGGCGCTTCACCTGCGCACGCTGGGGTTCGAGTTCGTCTTCGACGATCTGCACCTGATCGTGAACAACTCCTTTCTGCGCGAGCCCCTGAGCCCGCTGACCGCCTTCGTCCATCATTTCTGGCACGGGACGCCGTTCGGGGCGGCCTATTACCGCCCCATCGTGACCTCGAGCCTGGCCCTCAACGGCCGGCTCCTGGGCTGGGGCCCGGCCGGCTTCCATCTCGTCAATCTCCTGTTGCACGCCGCCAATGCCGCGCTCGTTCTGCTGCTCGCGCGCCGCCTCGGGGCGTCGCCCGGCGGAGCGGCCTGCGCCGCCGCCCTCTTCGCGGTCCATCCCGTCGCCGCCTGGCCGGTCGGCTCGATCGTGGCGCGGGTCGACCTCCTGCCGGCGCTCTTCGTCCTGCTCGCCTGGCTGGCGTTCCAGGGCGGCCGCCCGCCGGCTCTCGTGGGCCTGCCTTTCCTGCTGGCGCTCCTCTCGAAGGAATCCGCGATCGCCTTCCTGGCCGTGCCGATTCTCGGCCTGAGGCGGATGACCGATTCCCGCCCGCCCGGGGACGAATCCTCCCACCGGGCGCCGGGATTGCCCGACTGGCCGGCCTTCCTCGCGCTCGGGGGGGCCGTGGCCGCCTGCCTGGCCCTTCGAAGAGCGGCCGGCCTGGGCGTCCTCATCTCCGAGGACATGGTCGATCCGCTGACCAACCCCCTGGGGCGGCTCCCCATGCCCCAGCGTCTCTGGGCCGCCCTGGCGCTCGCGTGGCGGTACGTGCTGTACCTCCTCGTCCCGGCCCGTTTCAGCGATCCGCGGAACTACCTCGATCCCTCCGCCCTGCCGTCGCCGCTGTCGCCGGGGGTCCTGCTCGGCCTGGGGGCGCTGCTGCTCTGGGGTGCCGGCATCCTGATCCTCTGGCTGCGGCGCGACCGGTTCGCCCTGCCGCTGGCGTTCTCGCTGGCCAGCTTCCTGCCGGCCTCGAACATCCTCGTGCCGATCGGTTCGCTCTACGCGCAGAATTTCCTCTACATGCCGCTTATGGGTCTCTGCCTGGCTTTGGGAGACCTCCTGGGAAGACGGCCCGCTCGAAGGCCCGCCCTGCCGTCCAGGCCCGAGCTCCTCGCCGCGCCGATCCTTCTGGTCCTGGCCGTCGTTTCCTACGCCGAGGCGGGCATCTGGCGCGACGGGGTCTCCCTGTTCACCGCCTGGACGGCGCGCTTCCCGCATTATTCGCTGGCACAGAGCAGCCTGGGGGTGATGCTCATCGGCCGGGGTGAGGCGGCGGCAGCCATCCCACCGCTCAGGAAGGCCCTCGAGATCACCGAGCGGAATCCCGAAGCGCATTACAACCTGGGGCTCGCCCTTCTGATCACCGCGCAGGACAGGGAGACCAGGGAGGAGTCGCTCTCCCACTTGCGCCGGGCCTCGGAGCTGATCCCCGATCTGCCGCCCGCGCACGTCAACGCCGCGAAGGCCCTGCTGCTTCTCGATCGCCCCGCCGAGGCCGAGAGGGAGGCCCGGGAGGCGCTGCGCCTGGCGCCCGGCCTCCCCCCGGCGATCCTGAACCTGGCGGAGTCCCTGCACCGGCTGTCGCGCCACGCCGAGGCGGCCGACGCCTATGGCGACCTGGTCGGTCTCAATCCCGAGGATCTCGACTCCCGGTCCAACTACGTCGTCTCCCTCATCCACTCCGGACAGATGGATCGGGCGCGCGCGGCGGCCGAGGCGGCTCGCCGGGCCTTCCCGCAGCTCGCCTGGTTCGATTTCTGCCTGGCGCGGGTCGAGGCGAAGGCGGGACGCAAAGGAGAGGCGCTGGCACTTCTCGAGACCTCCCTGGCGAAGGATCAGGCGGTCAGGGAATGGCTGAGCAAGGTGGACGAGTTCGACTCCTACCGTGGCACGCGCGAATACGAAACCCTCCTGTCGAGCGGAACGCCAGGCCCGCAGACGCCCTAGAGCCGGGGAATCGAGATAGGTCCGCGTCCCTGGTTCCCCAGAGGACGTGCACCGTTACGCTCAAGCTGGGCACACAAGCAAAGAGCCACCGGATCGTTAGACCCGGTGGCTCAAAGCTGTCTCAGGAGCCGATCTTAGCTGGTGATCGGACCCCGTGCAGCGCACGCGTCGTCGGTCTTGGCGCAGGCGACGGCACGGGCCTCGATCTTCTCCGTGTGGACGATCGCGGGCTTTTCGTAGGCTTTTTTCATGAGTCCTTCTCCCTCTCCCTTAGAAGTTGACCGGAGCCGCATCGACCGTGGTCCCATCCGTCAGCACCGAGCGGACGATGATCGAGCGCGAGCCCTTCAGATCGCCCACCCGCACTTCCGCCGAGTAGGACGACGGCGAACCCTTCGCCGCGATGAGCGAGCCGAGTTCGAACTGCCCCTTGTTCTTGGACACGCCGATCAGCCTGAAGCCGGCGAGGCCGACCTCGTTCGACGTGCTCCAGGACAGTTTCACCTTGCCGGCGTCGGAGGCCGCACGAACGCCATCGGCCGTCGGAGGAGCGGCGAGACCGCCCACCTGGATGAAGGCGTTGATCGCAGACCCCTCGACCCCACCGAGAGCGGTCGTCGTCCCGACGAACGCGCACGTCACCGCGTCGGTCGGCTTCACGTACGGCACCACCGCGTTCCCGGAAGCATCCAGAGTCGCGGCGCTCCTGGTCCAAGCCGCGAGACGAATGTCCGGCTTCGAGCCGCAAGGCTGGTTGCTGGTGAAGATCCCACCGACGCCAACCGACGGGTTGAAACTGTCCTTGCAGGCATCGAGTCCGCCGAGCGCCGGATCGGTCGTCCCGAGAGTCCCGGCCTGGCAGTCCGAGAAGATTTGTACCGGATCGATGTGGATGCTCAGGCTGCTGTTCGTGAAGGAGTTGAGCCTGGGACGCCCGTTGTTCGCGCGGCACGGGAGAGGATCGATGACTCCCGTATCGGTGTGATACTGGTGGGCGGTCTCGACGGCGTAGAGCCCGAACAGGTTGTCCCCATTGAGGGAAACCAGAATTCCGGTTCCGTCGCTTGCCTGCAGGACGAGCATGACGCGGTTATTGACACCGGCCACCTGCGGGCAGCCTACGATGGTGCCGTTCCCCCAGTCAGCGTTGATTCGCACCGCACCAGATGTCTGAAACTGGGCGGGCGTGAGGTCCTCCAGGCCGGTGTTGACCGTCGTCGGAGCCGAGACCTGATACGCGAAAGCCGTCACCGGCCTGCTGTTGTCGCACGCGAAATACGAGTCGAGGGCGTGGTACATAGGGAGCGAGATGCCTGTACACACTGCAAAAGCCTGCGACCCGTAGAGAGCGCATGCTCCGATTACCATCAGAACTGCAAGTGCCTTTTTCATGTCTTAAATCCTCCGATGCTCTATGAACCGTTCAGTGCCGATTAGTAGTGCGCCGGGGTGAAGGATTTCACCTGCGTCCCCGCGACGGCATTCGCCTCGCGAACCTGGAGGCCCTCGCCGAGGACGAGGTTGAAGACGGTGGTCGTCGATCCGCACGTGCCGGTCTGGAAGGCAGCGGGCGGTCCGGGGTTCAACCGCGTCACGGTGCCCCTGAGCGTCCCGGTCGACGTCAGGCCGGCCTGCGTGCAGAGATCGTTGGAGGTCACCCAGGTGGTATGGTACGGCACGCTGAGCCAGTAGTCCTGTCCCTCGGTGATGTCGATCTGCTGGCCCGAGTTGTGCGACCCGACGATGATGAGGCTCGAGGGGGAGTTGGTCTGCACGAACGAGCGAATCTGCAGCATCTTGCCGGGGAGCAGCGCCTGGCCGGTCGCGCCGCTCGTCCCGCACGTGAAGGTCCTGAACCCTTCATTCACCGTGTTGTAGTTCTTCGTGGTGATGACGTTTCGGCCGAGGGTCCCGCTGCTCAACATGCCGGTCTGGGTGCAGAGGCCGCCGATGTTCCCGTACGGGTTGTGGTAGGGGATCGAGGTCCAGTTGTTGCCGGTCTGGGACGTCGAGCCCACGGGAGCCTGCACGAGGGGCTTGTTCATCTTGAAGCCCATGTTGGACGCTACCGCGGCGCCCCCCATTGCGAGAATCAGCGCCGCAGCCACGAGGACCGCCACCATCGGGCGCGAAGTAGTTGTTTTGCTCATGTCCTTTGCCTCCTCCAATTGAACCGATCTGTAGAACTGCCCAGCGTATAGGCGGCGGCAGAATGATTCCGGCCACCACTATCTACGCCCAAAACGCCCCTTGTCAACCAGAAACTTCTGGCCCCGCCACGCTTATTCGATTCTGTAATATACGATCGGGCCCGACCCGGGCTGGCTGTCGGTCCAGACATTCCCCCTGACCACGTGGACCTCGCCACGTCCGAAGTTCCGCGGGTCATTGCTCTTGTAAACCTTGTAGGCATCACGACTTCCATCGCTCCAGGCCAGCCGGACCACTCCGCCATCCGCCCTGATTTCAATGGAGGAGACCTCCGCCCGGTGCCCCGGACCCGAGCCGTACCGCATGGCCACCGGCAGGGCGACCAGGGCGAGAAGCACGGCTGCGGCGCCTGCCAAGAGGCCCGGATGCGCCGCCAGAGAAAGCCCCGGCAGCGGCAGCCACCAGGGCCGTCGGGAAACCCCTTCCACGGCCTGGCTGATGATCCGGCTGCGAATGGCGCCGGGGATTTGATCCTCCATGAGGCCTGCCGACCTTGCACTTGCAATAACCAGAGAGAATGTTTCCTCTTCACCACGGCAGCCATCGCAGTGGGCCAGGTGCAATTCTACCTGACTCACTTCGCTCGCATCGAGCTCTCCGCCGGAGAAGAGAGGCAACAGGTCTCGAATCGTGTCGCAGCTTTTCATGTGCCTATATACCGCCGCGGATCGGCAACCGTTCACAACCCCCGTGCATTTTCATCAAGGGCAGCCACCCGAGGACGGGTTCCCCGGCTTGTTGCCCGGGAACGAGGTGGTATACGCCCCCGGGATGCCATTGACTATCGCCCGCACTGTGTAGAAATAGGCGTCGCCGCGAGGGGGGTTGCTGGTGTCCGGGAACGCGGCCGTGTCGGTGTCGACCAGGTCGTTGGCGATGCATGTGACCGGCCCGAGGCTGTTCGTCGTGGGTCCCTGCGTGGCCAGGAGCATCTGCCCGCGAATGACGTCATACTGCGCGTTCGGGACGATCCCCCACGAGAAGACCGTCTGGCTCTGGCCGAAGAGGTCGACGGCCAGGAGCGGGTCGCCGGGGATCGTCTGGTTGACCAGGACCGTCACGGTGTCGTTGAAGTTGTCGACCACGAAGAGATCTGCCTTGCCGTCGCCGTTGCAGTCCCCCGCCCCGATCGACAGCGGCAGGTCGCGCGTGCCGAAGTCTCCCGCCTTGGTGAAATGCCCGAGGCCGTCTCCCAGGAGGAGCGAGACGTTGTTGGCATTCGTGTTGGTGGTCGCGGCATCGAGCTTGCCGTCCAGGTTGAAGTCGGCCACGGCGATCGCCGTCGGGGCCTGCCCCGCCGGGCTGTCGATGGACGGGAACGAGAAGACGCCTCCGCCGTCCCCGAGGAGGGCGCTGACGCTGTTGGAGCCGCTGTTCGCCACCAGGAGGTCGAGGAAGCCGTCGCCGTTCAGGTCGACGTTGACGATGCCGCGCGGCGACAGGCCGACGGGGAAGGTCGCGGGGATGTCCAGCACGCCTCCCAGGCCGTCCGACTTGGCGATGGAGATGATGTCGCTCGGGTCGCCGCTCGGGACCGGGCTGGAGGTGAGGGCGTAGTCCTCGTCGGCGTCCAGGTTGTACGCGCCGATCGCGATCCCCTGCGGCGTGGGAGTCACCGCCGGCGTGCAGAGGACCGCCCCGAAGATCGGGGATGTCCCGGTCCCGCGGCGCGTGCACAGCTCCCCGGCCGTCTCGCAGATGATGGCCATGTCGCGGTTGCCGTCTCCGTTCACATCCCCGGCCGCGATGCCGATCGGATCGAGACAGCCGACCTGGTTGCTGGTGACCCCGAAGTTCCCGCTGCAGTTCCCCGACATGTAGGAAAACGTCCCGTCCCCGTTGTTGATGGTGACGAGGTCGGCGCAGTTGTCATGATTGAAATCGGCGGCCACGATGGCGATCGGCGTGATGCCGGTGTTGTTCGCGGACGTAACCGAGGTGAAGCCGCACAGGCCGTCGCCGTTCACCACGCTGATGTTGTTGGTCTGCTCGTTGGCCGAGATCACGTCCACCTTGCTGTCGTTGTTGAAATCGCCGACCACCAGGTCGGCGGGGAACGAGCCGAACGGCAGCGGGATGCGGCCCGGGGTCAGGAAGGTCGCCGTTCCGATACTGGTCACCAGGGACACCGTGTTCCCCGTATTGTTCGCGGTGGCCAGATCGAGGTTGCCGTCCCGGTTGAAATCGCCGGTCGCCGCCCAGTTCGGAGCCGGCCCCACGAACAGGGTGTTCAGAAGCGTGAACCCGCCGGAGCCGTTGCCGAGCATCAGCGCCACCTGCCCCTCCTGGGACACCTTGCCGAGGGTGACGACCAGGTCCAGCGGTCCATCCTTGTTGATGTCGGCCACCGCGATGCCGCGCGGTCCGAATCCCGGCGACAGGCTCGACGGGGCGCCGAACGAGCCGTTGGTCGCCTGCATGAAGACCGAGACGCTGTCCCCGGCCTGGTTGGCCACCGCGATGTCGGGCCGCGTGTCGTTGTTGAAGTCGGCCGTCATCATGGCGACCGGCCCGGTCCCCGTGGTCAGGGTGGCGTTCAGCGTGAACAGGCCCGTACCGTCGCCGCGCAGGATGCGTACCGAGTTCGTCGTGTTGCTGACCACGAGCAGGTCGCGCTTGGCGTCGGCATTCAGATCGATCGTGAGGATCTGCTTCGACGAGGTGGCGACGGAGAACGTCTGCCGGTTCGTGGGGAAGCGCCCGAGTCCGTCTCCAAGAAGGATCTGCACGTTGTTCTGGGCCGAGTTCAGGATGGCCACGTCCGGCTTGCCGTCGGCGTTGTAGTCCCCCACGGCGATCCCGGCCGGGGTCCCGACGATCAGGGTGGACAGCTTGGGGCCGAACCCGCCCGTGCCATTGCCAAGATGGACGGTGATCTCCTGGCTGCGCAGGTTGGCGATCACCAGGTCGGGCTTCGCGTCGTTGTTGACGTCCGTATAGACGAGCGCCGACGGGAGCGAGCCGGACACGATGGTGCTGACCTTGCGGATCCTTCCGTCGCCGAACCCTTTCAGCAGGGCGATGTCGCCGTTCCCCCCCGTCTGCTGGTTGACCGTGATCAGGTCGAGGAACCCGTCGGCATCGTAGTCGGTCGCGATGACGCCCACCGGGTGGTCGCCGACGACGTAATCCTGCCGTGACTTCATGGAAGACTGCGCCAGAGCCGGTGACGCGATGAGGAGGACGAGAAGACAAGCCGGCAGTACCGATCTGCGTGTCATGCGGCGCCTCGAAAAACAAACCCCGGTCCCGCCCGATTGTAGCGCGGGACCGGGGTCCATACGTTACCGGAAGACTACTGTCTGGCCGCCGGCCCGAAGACCTGAACGGTCCCGTTCTGTCTCAGCATCTCGATGAAGATGCTGTGGCCGCTCTTGTGCTTCGGGATGATGAAGCTGTACGAGTGCCCGTTGCCGGTGATGCACTCCTCGCAGCGGATCAGGGCCACGTTCTGCTGGGTCCTGACACCCTTCGAGTCGATGATCACCACGTTGAACCCGACCAGGTCCACTTCGACCGGGGTCGTCCAGCTCACTGTTCCCGAGCCCTTGCCGAGCGCGCTCGTGAAAGTGACCACCGGGTTGTCCACGCGCTGCGCGCAAACGGCCGGGTTCTGGTCGGAGTTCGGGATCGACGGGCAGTTGTCGCAGGCATCGCCGACGCGATCGAAGTCCATGTCGGCCTGGGTCGCGTTCGGCACGGTCGGGCAGTTGTCGCACGCATCCCCCTTACCGTCGCTGTCGCCGTCGGCCTGGTTCGCGTTCTCGGTCGTCGGGCAGTTGTCGCAGGCGTCGCCGACCGTGTCGCTGTCGCCGTCGGCCTGGTTCGCGTTGGAGGTGGTGCGGCAGTTGTCACACGCATCGCCGACGCCATCGCCGTCCAGGTCGGACTGGTCGTTGTTCGAGACGGTGCGGCAGTTGTCGCAGACGTCACCCTTGCTGTCACCGTCCGCATTCGCCTGGTCGGTGTTCGGCGTCGTGGCGCAGTTGTCGCACGCATCGCCGACCGTGTCGGTGTCTCCGTCCTCCTGGCCCGCGTTCGAGATCGTGGCGCAGTTGTCGCAGGCATTGCCCACCGCGTCGCCGTCGCCGTCCTCCTGGCCCGGATTGGGGACGAACTTGCAGTTGTCCGTCGAATCGGCAACGCCGTCGCCATCGGTATCCGCCAGGCCCAGCGTCGTGTGCGCGGAGACCATGCCGCCCGCGGCGCCGCCGGCGACCAGGCCCATGGCGATGTACGTGCACATGCCGGTGGCGGGGTGGAACGGTACGACCAGCGTCGCGGTCCTCGCGGAAGCCGGGTACCTGGCCGCCTCGGTCCAGCCGGCGAGCGCTCCGGACGTCGGGGGCGTGCCGCAATCCGCTTCGTGGTAGTAGGCCGCGTACCCCTCGAGAATCGTGCGGCTGCCGCCGCCCGGGCAGGTGCCTGCGAGGTTCAGGGCGCAGTCATCCCGCGTAGCCGCCCCGTCCCACTGGAGATTGACCGTCGAAGTTCCCGCGCCCGGGGTTGACGAGACGATGCGCGGAGCGGGAATGCGGGCCGCACCGATGCTGATCGGCTGACGGTCGGCATCGGCCGGGTTGGCCAAGTCCAGCACATAGGCCGCGAGCGGTGCGCTGAATCCGACCGCCACAAGGATATAGCGACCCTCGTGCATCGCCGTCCCTTCCCCGGCGCTCGACGTGACGAACGCCACGAGCGGCGAGTCGCCATCGTTCGCCACAGAGGGACACCCGGCTACGCCGTCGCCGGCGAAATTGCCGTTTGCCGTGACGATTGCATCATCCGGGCCGGCCGCGCTGGTCTGACACGCTCCCGCGACCGTGCTGTCCGCGGACGAGCGGCAAAGGAATTCCGCCGTCCCGCTGTTGATGCCGGGGTTTCCGAGAATGAAGAATCGCCCGGAGAGGGCCCCTTCGGGCAGACCCGTCCACGTCGTATCCAGCAGATGGGACGCAGGCAGACTGAAGCCACACTGTCCCTGTGCGTGGGCCGCCGGGGCAACCAGGAGAGCGACTGCAACCGCCCCGATGGCGACCAAGGATTTGATGAATGTCTTCATCAGATTTCCCCCATGTAAGATTTAAGCGTTGATTGCCTGCAAGGTGCAGTCGTCATCAAGGACCGGTCCCAGCCGAACCCCTTACGTGCGGTGCCGAGTAATCAGAAACCTCACCCTGACTCCCTAGATACCCCGAAATACCACGATGTCAAGGACAAATTCCCATCCCTATCTACCCCAACCGGAGGGATTCCGTTCATGATTATTCCTGAGCCCGGAAGCCGAGTATGGGAGTCCGGTAATGAACGGCCGGCAAGAACATACAACAGAAACCCCGGCCCGGCCCTCGCGGGGCCGAGCCGGGGCTCGGGAAAGCTGGATTCGCGCTGCCGCTACTGCCTGGTGGCGGGCCCGAAAACCTGGACCGTCCCGTTCAGGCGCAGCATTTCGATGTAGATGTTCGCGCCGTTCTTGTGCTTCGGGATGATGAAGCTGTACGAGTGGCCGACCCCCGTGACGCACTCCTCGCAGCGGATCTGGCCCACGTTCTGCTGGGTCCTCGTCCCCTTCGAGTCGATGGTCACGACGTTGAAGCCGATGAGGTCCACCTCGGTCGAGGTCACGCAGAAGACCGTGCCGGATCCCTTCCCGAGCGAGCTCCCGAAGCTGATGGTAATGCTCTCAGACCGCTGCTCGCAGACCACCGGGTTCTGATCGGCGTTCGGGATGGTCGGGCAGTTGTCGCACGCATCGCCGACCCGGTCGAAGTCCTGGTCCACCTGGGTGGGGTTCGGGACGGTCGGGCAGTTGTCGCACACGCTCCCGAGCCCGTCTCCATCGGTATCGGCCTGGTTGGTGTTCGCCGCGACCGGGCAATTGTCGCAGACATCCCCCACCGCATCGCCGTCGCCGTCGGCCTGGCCCGGGTTGGCGGTGTTCTGGCAGTTGTCGCAGGCGTTGCCGCGACCGTCGCCGTCGTTGTCCGCTTGGGAGTCGTTGGGCGTGCCGATGCAGTTGTCGCACACGTCGCCGCGGCTGTCGCCGTCCGCGTTCGCCTGGTTGGCGTTCGCGGTGTTCGGGCAGTTGTCGCAGACGTCCCCCCTGGTGTCGTTGTCGCCGTCGCTCTGCGAGGCATTCTGCACGCTGGGGCAGTTGTCGCACGCGTCGCCGACGCCGTCCCCTCCGCCCAGGTCCGTGTCGGCCTGGTTCGAGTTCACCACGAACGGGCAGTTGTCGAACGAGTCCGCCACGCCGTCGCCGTCCGTGTCCAGGATTCCGAGCGTCGTATGGCTCGAAACCGCCCTGCCAGGAGCACCTCCCGCGAGCAGCCCTATCGCCAGGTAGGTGCAGTTCGTCCCGCCGGCGTCGAAGGGGACCGTGATGGTGGCGGACGTCGCGGCTGCTCCAAACCGGGACACCTCGGTCCAGCCGCTCGTCACGACTCCCGACGTCGGAGGGGCGGAGCAGGCGGACACCTGGGAATAGACCACGTATCCCTCGAGGATCGCGCGGCTCCCTCCCGTGGGGCATGTGCCGGCGATGTTCAGCAGGCAGTCGTCGCGCGTGTTCGCCCTGTCCCATTGGATATTGACGCTCGCCGTCGATCCGCTCGGCGTGGAGCTGAGGATCCGAGGCGCGGGGATGCGCGCGGCGCCGAGATTGATGGGCAAGCCGTCGGGCCCGATCGGATTGGCGAGATCGAAGACGTAACTACCGAAGGCGAAGCTGAAGCCGACCGCCACGAGGACATATCTGCCTTCGTGCGCGGAGGTTCCCTCCCCTTCGATCGACGTGACGAAGGCCACCACCGGCGAGTCGCCGTCGTTCGCCACGGATGGGCAACCGACCACCCCGTCTCCCGCGAAATTGCCGTTCGCGGTGACGATGCTGTCGGTCGCACCGCCGGCGCTGCTCTGGCAGAATCCCCCCGTCACGAAATCGGCGGCAGAATTGCAGAGGAAGGCTCCCGTCCCGTTGCTGATCGCCGGATTGCCCAGGACGAAGAACCTGCTGGAGACGTTGGCCTCGGACAGCCCGGTCCAGGTCGTGTCGAGGAGGTGCGCCGCGGGAAGCGTGAAGCCACACTGCGCGTGCGCAGCCGGGGCAAGCAGGAGAGCGAACGCAATCGCTCCCAAGCCAACCAGGGATTTGACAATGGTCTTCACCGGATTCCCCCCATGAATGGAAACATTGGCCCGAAGCAAGGAGAGGAGATCATCCCAGACCCCCCCTTGGACTCTAGATACCTCGAATCTGCACGATGTCAAGTCCAAATTCCCGGTGCCGGCGATACTGTGAAAGCTCTTCTGGTCAAGCCTTTCGCGGGAAGAGTCGATCGCGCAGCTTGCCTCGCGCCGACATGCAGTGCCGCCTGATCGTCACTTGCGACAGGCTCAGGACCTTGCCGATCTCCCGCGTCGGCATGGCATGCAGGTCCCTGAGAACAAAGACGATCCTCTCCTGGCGCGTCAAGCATCCCAGCTCCGCCTTGAGCCTGTTGACCAGGTCGGCATTCTCCGTACGCGTGGCGAGCGGCACGGCGTCGTCGGCAATTTCCAGCCTGCCCTCGCTCGACATGTCCTCGATCGAGATCACACCCGGCTCCCGCCTGATACGCAAATGGTCATAAATTGTGTGGATGGAGATGCGGTAGAGCCATTTGAAGAACGATTCTCCCGAGCGGAACTTCCTGATATATCGAAACACCTTCATGAACGCGTCCTGGCAGGCGTCGAGAGAGTCCTCCCTCGACAGGCCCATCTGGATTCCGATGCCGATGAGTCTTCGCTCGTACAGGCGCATGAGTCCGCCGAAGGCGTCCGCGTCACCTGCCTTGGCACGCTCCACCAGGGCCGTGACCTCGGCCGGCTCCCCGAGGGCCGACCCGGCGGCGATTCCCACTTCGCCCACACTGCGCGGCCTCGTGAACTCCATGCTCCTTCGGGGCTCCTAGAACGGGCTCAGATTGCCCTGGTTGTCCACGGCGAGGACACTGAAATACGACGGGCCACTCAACCCCGTCAGGTCCAAATCTACCGAAGTAACCAGGATGTTGTCGCGAAAAATCGTCGAGGAATCGAGCCCACCCCTTCCGACCGGCGCGCCGGTCCGGTGGACCCGGTAGTGATCGATGAGGGTCGGGAAGCCAAGGAGGTCCGTGGTGACGGCGGGCCACGAGAGCCGGACGACCGGCGGGCTGACGGTCACCAGCGAGACCGACAGGTCCCCGATCCCGTTCGGGAGCTCCCGCCCGGCCCCCGAGGCGTACCCGTTCGTGTCGATGGCGATCACCAGGTAGCACAGGTTGCCAGGCGAGGTGGCCGCCCCCGCGTGGGTGAAGGTCGTGCTCGTCGCCCCGGTGTTGGTGCCGATGAGATGTGCGGCCGACTTGACGGCATTGGCTGTCGGCGCCGCGTAGATCTCGTAGCGTGCCACCGTCGTGGGTCTGCCGTAGATGTCGACGGTCGGGGCGCTCCACGTCAGGACCAGGTTCGCTCCGGACCGGGAGACGTTCAGGTCGGTGATGGATCGTGGCGGCGCGATCCCCTGGATCAGGTGCGGTACTCCGGGCACCGGCGCCGACGGCGCGCTCTCGTTCCCCGAAGTGTTCGTGGCGCTGATGACGAAGAAGTATCGGAACCCGTCCTGCAGTCCCGTGAGCAGGACGGACCGCACCGTCGCACCGAGCGTCAGTCTCGTCGAGTACTGTCCCTCGACCTGTCCGTAAGACACGTTGTAGGTCTTGATGTCCCTCTCGGGGTTCCCCTGCCACGACACGAGGAGGGTCCCGCCGTTGCCGGAATCGGCCACCGTCAAGCCCGTCGGCACGGAGGGGGGACCGGGATTGATCGGCAGGGCCCGGACGCATCCGGCGCCGAGGTCGCAGTCGCTGTTGTCGTTGGAGGCCGCCCCCCAGAACCCCTCCGCATCGACCGACGCGGCGTAATAGTAGTAGGCCGTGGCGTTGATCACGGTCCGATCGACGCACGACGTCGCGGTCAACGGATCGCAGGCGACCGGCGCGTACGGGCCGCCGGCCGCGGTGGCCCGGCTGATCCGGTAGCCCGACACCGGCGCGAGGGGCGCTGTCCAGGAGAGAGTCACCTCGCCGCTGGCCGCCGCGGCGGCGAGACCGGTGGGAGGCGGCAGCGCGGGCGTGGCGATGCGAGTCGCCGGATCCCCGAGGAACGTGTACGACTGCGCGTCGACGATCCTCATGTCGTTCCAGAGCGAGGTCCGCAGGAGCGTCGTCCCGGCGGAGATCAGGCGATTCCGGCCGGCGCCGAACAGCGATCGGAACAGGGTCGGCGTCGCCATGTCCCCCACGAAGGTGTTCGACAGCCCCGAGGGAGCAAAGGTCGCGATGGAGCCTCCATTGGCGTTGTTGGTCATCCCCTCGCCGATCGACCCGATCGCGCTCAGGTAGTGGAAGCCGCCGGCCAGGCAGTCGACGTTGAGCATGAAGGGGATCGGCGCCCCGTTGGTCAGGTCCCGGGCGTCCTGCGTGGTGAAGAAGGTGGTCTGCTGGAGCCCTCCCCAGGTCTCGAAGGATCCGTGGCCGACGTACGACAAGACCGCCGCCCCCGACTGGATCTCGCTCAGGAACGCGCTCTTGAAAGGAGTGACGTTCAGGCTCCAGGGGGGCTCGACCAGATAGAGCGGCGGCGAGGGGACGCTGTAGGGGGCCGTCGAGAAGTAGGCCGCCGTCAGGCCGTTCTGGACCGTCTCGAAATCCGTCGATTCCACTCCGTGTCCGTCGCTGGTGAGGAGCAGGGCGCGCCCCTTCCACAGGCCGGCAGGCGGCGATTGCTCATACTGCCTGATCTTGTCGAAGACGCCGGCGGCCTCCTGCGCCGTCCGGGTGCTGATCCGCCCCAGGTAGATGTCGGGAATCTGGTCCGCCCCCCTGAACGAGGCCAGCCAGTTGTCGCTGCTGTAGTAGCCCAGGATGGAACTGCGCTGGAACATCATCATCGTCGGCACCTGGTCGACCCGGTCGCCGTTCGGCAGCGTGCCTTTGTAGTCCGGGCTGGCGTCCCCCACGATCAGGACGAAAGACGGCGGCCGCGCCGTGCCACCCGGTCCCCGCCAGTTGTCGAAGGCGTAGGAGAGGAAGGCGCGGATGGCCGCGACGTCACGGAGGCCGTACGAGAACTCGCTGTAGATCTGGTCGACGTAGACGATTTTCGAGGTCAGCCCCTGACTCTGAAACCGCCAGGCCAGCAGGTTGTCCAGCGGCCCCCCCGGGGCGGCGTCGATGGTGCCGCGCGAGGCGATCAGCAGGATGTCGGCGGCGTTCGACGGATCCGCCAGCACCGGATCGGCGGCGCGCGCGATGGCGTCCGGCAGGCGCCCCCCCGCCGGTCCGGCGACGACGAACTGCCGCGTCGCCGGGGCGGTGGGCGAGGCATCGAGCGCCACGTCGAACGTCATCGTCGAGGGGGTCCCGGCCGCCTGGGCCCCGGTGATCTGCACCGGGTCCGCCTCGAGGCTGCCCGCGAGTGTGCGCGAGATCTCGAAGACGGTCGGCGCGGCGCCGCTGAAGCCGGACACCTGGAAGCGCGTCCCCTGGTTCGGGTAGGAGAACAGGAGGGCGTCCCCCGCCGCGGCGAAGGTGCGCCGATAACGGACCGTCACCGTGTCGAGATACTGCTTGTCGAGACTGACTCCCGATTGTCCGGGGGCGCTGAAGTGGACCGTCGTCGGGTTGGAGAGGACCGACTGGGCCTCGTTGAAGCTGTCCGAAAGGATGATCTCTCCATCCCCCCAGACGATGTCCTTCCCCCCTCCCGTGTCGTTGTTCACCCAGACCCGCGTGCGATGATCGAGGCTGATGCCGGACAGGTCCGACCCGCCGCGCACCCGGATCGCCACGCTGGCGGTCGCCGAGACCGCGGCCAGCCCCGGGAGCGGCATGCTGATGTCGCGTGTCGCCTGGGTGCTGCCGGCCAGGAGCGAGGGGATCGAGAAGAACGGATCGTTGTCCTCGAGCGGCAGGTACAGGTTGTTCTCGTCCCACACCGCCTGCTCCTCGAAGTGGGGCGCGACCGGAGGGCTTGGGGACATCGGCGTCCCGTTCATCGAAACCATGCGCCGGCGGGGCTCGATCGGGTCCCTGGCCTCCAGCCAGTAGATCTGCGTGTCGGTGAAATCGTTCGCCTGGAAGATGGACGGGAAGTTGGGCAGCGTGGCCGGCTCACGCTTCGGCTGGCCGTAGAATTCGAGCACGTCCCCCAGGTCGAAGACGCCGTCTGCTTCCCCCGAATTGCCGAGCGCGTCGCGGATCAGGATCGGCACCTCCACCCCTTCTGCGCTCAGCATCAGTCCACGCGGATTGGCCGCGGCGATCTCCGGGGCGTTGGTCATCAGATACGACTTGGTGAGCCTGTAGACCCCGGGACCGGACACCGACAGCTTGTAGCGCACGACTCCGGCCGCCGCCGGAGCGATGTCGAGAGTCGCCGCGGTCGTCGAGGCCGTCTCCGTGCCGGCGCCCGCGGAGGGAGTCATGGTCGCCGAGGCGCCGCCGGGCGGCGCCTGTCCCCGGTGGATGCGGAACAACTTCCCCTGCTCGTAGTTGGCCAGGCTGTCGCGGTACGTGTCTTCGAAGATCGGATCCGGCTCGAAGGGGACTCTCTCGAGGGAGTCCGGGCCGTCCCGCAGGCCGAAGACCACCTCCGCCTCCACGTCCCTCACCAGGCGCGCCGCTCCTCGCACGGGGTTGTAGAGAACGGGCGAGAAGAGCACCTCGACGTAGCGCTGCTCCCTCAGGTAACCGATGCTCCCCAGCCGAACGGCGGACGCCGGGAACTCCTCGTCCCGACCGTACACCGCCTCGTCGGTCGCGAAGTCGTCCTCATAGTCCTGGAGGCTCCCGTCGTTCCGCCCGCCTCCCCCGTCGCGATCGTTCCTGGCGACGCCGCGCGGGCGCTCCAACCGCTCCCTCACCTTGACGCGCGGCGCCGGGGCGACGTCCATGGGACCGAGGGGCGCCGACGTGGCCGAGAGGACCCGCAGCTCCGGCACGCTCCCTTCGGGAATCGCCACCATCACCATCCTGATCGGCAGCATCGGACGCCCGGCGAGGCTCTCCATCCCGAATCCGTCGACGCGGGGCACCACGCGGCGGCCATCTTCGACCGGCTGCAGGACCGGACGCGCCGCGGTCAGGCGCAGGCGGGCGCTCCCCTGGCGCGCAGAAGGGGCGCCGCTGCCCGGAGCCGAAACGACGGCGCACAGGGCGATGGTGGCTAGGATTCGGAGGATACGTGACGAGCGCATGGCCCACCGGGACGGGACCCGGCGATCACCTCTCCTGGGAGGCGCAGCGTGAGTTGGAGCGCCTCACATGCTGCACTTGCTGAGGATTCCCCCGGCATCCTCGAGCGTTTCTCCCGTATTCTCTTTCCAGGTCTCGTAGGCCTGCTTCCTGTACTCGGCGTTCTTGGCGGCCTGCGGGTAATAGGCCTTCGGGTCGCCCGTCTGCAGGTCGGCGACTCCCAGGCAGAAGTTGCAGAAGCCGCCCGACTTCCCTTCCTGGTGCATGTCACGGAGCTTGTCCGCCATCTCGACCGCGGTCTGGCGCACCTCTATCAGGACCGGCGACGTGTGCCAGATCTCCTTGAGGGAGGCGACCTCCTTGATGTTGGCCACCTTCCGGCGCCACTGCACGCATGGATAGATGCTGCCGTACGGATCGATGGCGAACGACGATCGCCCCGTGCCGCACACCGCTTCTCCCGGCGCGTCCGAGCGCGGGGCCGGGACCGGCTCCATGCGCGCCGCCGCGTAGGCGGGATCCGACCAGTAGGACTTCAGGAACTCATCGGTGGCCATCAGGGAGAGCGGATCCTTGTCGCCGTCGTCCCGGGGCGTGATCACCGGGTCGAAGATGATGGTCACCCCCAGCTCGCGGGCCAGCTTGTGCAGATCGAGCACCTCGGCCTGGTTGTGACGCGTGACCGGGCACTTCAGCGTCACCTTGATCCCCTGGGCCCTCAGGTTCCTGACTGCATTGACCACGCGCTGCAGGGAGCCGGGGACGCAGGTCAGCCTGTCGTGCGTTTCCGGCTTCGCGCCGTGGATGCTGATCTCGATCTCGATCGGGTTGGCGACATCCTTGAGCCTCTTCGCCATGGCCTCGTCGATCAGGTAGGCGTTGGTGTAGATCCGGATGGCGAAGCCGAGCTGACGCGCCCGGGCCGCGATCTCGAAGAAATCCCGCCGGACCAGCGGCTCCCCTCCCGAGAGCGTCAGGTAGAGGATGTTGAAGTCGGCCAGCTTCTGCAGGGCGTCGAAGACCTCCTGCGTGGTCATCTCTTTCTGGCCGGTCGGGCAGTTGTAGCAGAAGGAGCAGGCGTGGTTGCACACGAAGGTCAGCTCGAAGAGCGCCGACATTGGCACCGCGCGGCTCCAGTTGCGGACCGTAATCTCCTGCAGGGCATTTGCCATGTCAGCTCACCATCCCATGTTCCCGGAGCTCACGGAGGAACGCCAGGATGTCCCGGCGCGCCTCGTCGGGCGCGACGTCGAAGTCCGCGAGGACCGATTGGAGGGCCGATTCCACGATCTGCTCCACCGTCCGCTTGCCGTCTATCTTATCCCAGACGACGCTGCCGATCTCGTTTACCACCTTCACCTCGGCGCGCTCCGGCATGACCACGGTCGCCTCTCCGTCGTAGATGCGATACGCCACGTTGGGGTTCTTGGTGAGAACGATTCCCTGGTCCATCACCCGACGCGCTCCTCGACGACGTTCCAGAACCCGCCGTCCTTGCGGAAGTGCAGCCGCCAGACCGACACCTGCTCGATCGCCCGCGCCACCACCTCGACCGCCCTGGCCGATTGCTTCGTCTCCTGCATCACGAAGGGCAGGCTGCCCGCCAGCTCGGCCAAGGCGCGCGCGCCCGGGAGCGGCTCGCGGCGCACCTCGGTGCTCTGCACCAGCCGGTTGAACGAGGCCACCGGGAAGGACGCCCTCGTCTCGGGCACCCTGTGGTGCGCCATCCCGAACGGGATGCCGGCCGCCTCGTACCGCCCGGCGTTCCGGATCACCAGGGTCAGGTCGTCGCTCAGGACGACATCGTCTGGCGACAGGTGAGTCACCGTCGTCTTGCCGCTTCCCGACGGGCCGAAAAACACGTAGGCCTTTCCCCGGCGCACGATACCCGAAGCGTGCAGCAGGAAGCCGCCCCTCTCCAGGACGAACGAGGCGGTCACGACGCGCAGGAAGTTCTCCAGGCCGCGATCGAACAGCGGCCCCTCGTCGGCCGTCAGCGCCAGCTCGGCGCGCCGGGCGAACGCCTCGAGGTAACCCGCGAACTCGTAGGACCACAGCGTCAGCCTCGGGCCTTCGAGCCGGCTCTCGAGACGATAGGTCTCTCCGGCCGGCCCCCCCCGGAACTCCAGGAACCGGTCGACCCCGGCCCGCCGCAGGGCGATGCGGACGTCCGGGACTCCCGCCTCGCGCACCACGAAAGGCCGGTACCGGGAGTCGAGGGCCTCGGCAAGCCGCGCGGACAGGCCCGAGATCC
>Ga0114129_10004580_pt1 | contig 19501 bp, 15 predicted proteins | sample RhiMetdeltSRZDD1_FD_80071 | JGI IMG/M metagenome (GOLD analysis project Ga0114129, IMG submission 80071) | Populus rhizosphere microbial communities from Tennessee, USA - Rhizosphere MetaG P. deltoides SRZDD1 (version 2) (version 2) | ecosystem: Host-associated > Plants > Roots > Rhizosphere >...
ACACGATTACGGGCCGGGTGAACTCGATCCCGACGCGCGAGCAGATCAACCTGCCGGTGCAGGAACAGCTGATTGTGGAGCTGTACTCGAAGTAAGTCAAAAGTCTAAAGTCTAAAGTCAAAAGTACTTTTCACTTTGTCCTTTTGACTTTGAACTTGTCGCGTTCACGTCTCGCACCCGTCGGCCCGCAGCCTTACACAGACCTGCGGCGGGAGGCCGGCGGTCACTTGCAGGTCTGGAGGCCCGTCTGCGGGCCCGTCGCGAAAGGAAGTCATGATGCTCTGGAAAGGTTTTCAACGTCCGAAGCGGCTCGAGTTCGAGCGCGAAACGCTCACGGATCGGTTCGGCCGGTTCTACGCGCAGCCGTTCGAGCGCGGGTTCGGGACGACGATCGGCAACGCCGTCCGCCGCGTGCTGCTGTCCTCGATTGAAGGCGCCGCGATCACCGCGGTGAAGATCGATGGCGTGCTCCACGAGTTCTCGCCGATTCCGGGCGTGGTCGAGGACGCGACCGACATCATTCTCAACCTGAAGCAGATTCCGCTGAAGCTGCACGTCGACCACACCAAGACGCTGACCCTCAAGGTCGAGAAGGCCGGCGAGGTGCGCGCGCGCGACATCCAGGCGGACGCCGACGTGGAGATCCTCGAGCCCGACGCCCACATCGCCACCGTCGCCGAGGGCGGCAAGCTCCACATGGAGATGCGGATGAAGCGCGGCCGCGGCTACGTGTCGGCCGACAAGAACTTCGACGAGGACCTGGGCATCGGGTGGATTCCGATCGACTCGGTCCACTCGCCGATCAAGAAGGTGAACTATCTCGTCGAGGCGGCGCGTCTCGGCCAGACGACCGACTACGACAAGCTGACGGTCGACGTGTGGACCAACGGATCGATCAACCCGCGCGACGCCGTGTCGCTCGCGGCGAAGCTGATTCGCGATCACCTGAACATCTTCATCAACCTGGAGGAAGGCGCCGAGCAGCAGACCGAAACGGCGTCGGATCAGCCGCGCGTCGGCGTCAGCAATGAGAACCTCGACAAGAGCGTCGAGGAGCTCGAGCTCTCCGTGCGGTCGTACAACTGCCTCAAGAACGCGAACATCCGCACGATTCGCGAGCTGGTGCAGAAGACCGAAGGCGAGATGCTCAAGACGAAGAACTTCGGGCGCAAGAGCCTGAACGAGATCAAGGAAATCCTGCACACGATGGGTCTGAGCCTCGGCATGCGCGTCGATCAGCCGGCCGCCGCGTCACAGGAGTAGGCAGGACGCCATGCGACATCGAGTAGCACACCGCAAACTGGGCCGCGTGACGGAGCATCGCATCGCGATGCTCCGCAACCAGGCGACGGCGCTCCTCCGCCACGAGCATCTGACGACGACGGTGCCGCGCGCGAAGGAGCTGCGGCCGTTCGTCGAGCGGCTGATCACGATCGCGAAGCGCGGAATCGCCGACGGCGAGGGGAACGGCCGCGCGCTCCACGCGCGGCGTCTCGTCCTGCAGGACCTGCAGGATCGCGAGGTCGTCGGCAAGCTGTTCGACACGCTCGCGCCGCGCTTCGCCGAGCGGCCGGGCGGCTACACGCGGCTGCTCCGCATCGGCTATCGCAAGGGCGACAGCGCCGAGGTGGCGCAGGTCGAGCTCGTCGGCAGCGAGTTCGACCCGCGCGCCAAGGCCGAAGGCTCGGCCGAGCCGAAAGGCGAGGGCGTGAAGAAGAAGTCCGTCGGCGGACGCTTGCGCGCGGCGGCCGAGCGGCTGCGGGGCGGGAAGAAAGCCGATTCGGCGGCGAGCGAGTCGGCGCACGCGACCGAGGCGGCCGCCGCCAAGCGCGCGGCCAAGAAAGGCGTCACCGGCCGCAAGATGGGCGGGTCGTCCAAGGGCAAGTAGCAGCTCAGTGCAGACGACGCTTCGATAGCTGCGGCAGCTCGTATTCGATCCCGCGCCGCACGACTTCGACCGCCTGCAGCTTCGTCAGCGGATACAGCGTGCGCAGGCCGTACGGCAACTCCATCTCGACCGGATCGCCGAGCCGGTACCAGTCTTCGCCCGTCATGATGATCGCGCCGGCGGTCCATTCGGCCTTGCGCCGGGACGCGAGGACCACGTAGTCCGCCGCCGGCAGTCCCGCGGCCTCGCCCGTGATGAGGACGTCCGGCACGTCTTCGCCCTCCCGCCACTCGCGCGCGAGCGTGCGCCGCCAGCGGCCCGCGCGCGCGGCCGCGCGGCTGGTTCCCGCGTCGAGGGCCGAGAGAATCGGATCGCCCTGCGGATCGTCGAACCACGCCGTCACTCCGCGCAGCAAACCGCTCAGCGCGAGGTAGGTCGAGAACAGACCGCGCGGCGTGAAGAACGCGTACTCGACGAGCGTCAGGATCGTCAGTGCCGGACCGGCGTACGCCATCTGCTCGGCCTTGTCGATCGGCGCCGTCAGGATGAAGGTGTTGCGAGCGTCCGCCGCGCGGCCGACGTACTCGTAGAAACCGCTGAGCCCGAGGAAGAATCCGACGAACATCGTGAGGACGCCGGACAGGCCGGCGGCGGCGGGCGTGATGGGCACGTCGGCGTGGAAGCGCGACCAGATCCGCCGCGGCAGGACCGCGGCGACGACGGCGAATCCCCAGGTGAACGCGTCGACGACCCACGCCCAGGCGTCGCGCACGCCCACAATCTACAACAGGTCGCCCGGATACTTCGTCAGACTTCCTCGACTTCGACCCCGGCCCGCTCCGCCTTCGCCGCGGCGATGATCTTCGACTGCAGCTGCGACGGCACCTCGTCGTAGTGGGAGTACTCCATGTGGTACGAGCCGCGGCCGCCGGTCGCCGACGTGAGGTGCTGCTCGTAGGTGAGCATCTCCGCCATCGGCACCTGCGCCTTGATGACCGTCGTCTGGCCGCGCGTGTCCATGCCGCCGATGCGTCCGCGCCGGCCGTTCAGGTCGCCCATGAGATCGCCGGCGAAATCGGACGGCGCGTACACCTCGACGTTCATGATCGGCTCGAGGATGGTCGGCCGCGCGCGCGTCATGGCATCCTTGAACGCGAGCGAGCCGGCGAGCTTGAACGAGAGCTCGTTGCTGTCGACGTCGTGATACGAGCCGTCGTAGACCGTGACGCGGAAGTCGACCATCGGGTAGCCGGCGAGATAGCCGCGCGTCCGCGCGTCCTGAATGCCTTTCTCGACCGCCGGGATGAACTGGCGCGGAATCGAGCCGCCGAAGATGTCGTCGACGAACTCGAAGTCGGCGCCGCGCTGCAGCGGCTCCACCTTGATCTTGCAGTCGCCGAACTGGCCGTGGCCGCCGGTCTGCTTCTTGTGGCGGCCGTGCGCCTCGGTCGACGCCTTGATCGTCTCGCGGTACGGAATCCGCGGCGGCTTCAGGTTCACGTCGACGCCGAACCGCCGCTTCAGCTTCGCCACCGTGACCTCGATGTGCAGCTGCCCCTGCCCCGAGAGCAGCAGCTCCTTGGTCTGGGTGTCGCGGCTGTACTTGATCGACGGATCCTCCTCCTCGAGGCGGTGCATCGACGTGCTGATCTTGTCCTCGTCGCCGCGGCTCTTCGGCTCGATGGCGTACGACAGCACCGGCTCCGGAAACTTGATCGCCGGGTACGTCACGGGCTCGCTCTTGTCGGCCAGCGTGTCGTTGGTCAGCGTGTCCTTCAGCTTCGCAACGGCGCCCAGATCGCCTGCCCTCATCTCGGGGACCGTCGTCTGCGTCTTGCCCTGCAGCGCGAACACGTTGCCCAGCCGCTCGGCGGTGTCCTTCGTCTTGTTGTGCAAGGTCGAATCTGACTTCAACGCGCCCGTGACGACGCGGAACATCGTGATGCGGCCGGCGAACGGATCGGCAATCGTCTTCCAGACGAACGCGGAGAGCGGCTTTTTCTCGTCGGCCGTGCGCGCGACCTCCGCGCCGTCCCTGGCGACGCCCTTGAACGGCCGCTCCGCCGGCGACGGCAGGAGCGCGACGATCGCATCGAGCAGCGGCTGGATGCCGATGTTGAGCGTCGCCGACGTGCAGGCGAGCGGGAAGATCTTGCCGGCGATGGTCGCCCCGCGCAGTCCGGCGACGAGCTCCTCGTCGGTGAGCGTGCCGGCCTCGAAGAACTTCTCCATCAGCTTCTCGTCGGCCTCGGCCACCATCTCGATCAGCGCCTCGCGCGCGGCGTCCACGCGGGCGGTCATGTCGGCGGGCACCGCGGCCTCGGTGAACTTGCCGCTCTCGTCGGTCTGGTAGATGAAGGCCTTCCTGGTCACGAGATCGACGACGCCCTTGAACGCCTTTTCCTCGCCGATCGGCAGCTGAATCGGCGTCACCGTCCGGCTGCACGCGTCGTGCAGCGACTGCAGCGATCGCTCGAGGCTCGCGCGGTCGCGGTCGAGCCGGTTGAGCACGACGAGCCGCGGCAGCGCGAGCTCGTCGCAGGCCGCCCACACTTTCTCGGTCTGCACCATGACGCCGGCGACCGCGTCGACGACGACGAGCGCGGCGTCAGCGACGTGCAGCGCGGCGCGCGCGTCGCTCAGGAAGTTGCCGATCCCGGGCGTGTCGATCAGGTTGATTTTCTGCTTGTTCCACTCGACGTAGGCGAGGCTGGCGGACAGCGTGTGCTTGCGGGAGATCTCTTCTTCGTCGAAATCGGTGACCGTCGTGCCCTCGTCGACTTTCCCGAACCGGTTGACCATGCCCGCGTCGGTCAGCATCGCGGAGGCCAGCTGGGTCTTGCCCGATCCGCTGTGCCCGACGAGAGCGACATTTCTGATCGACGCCGCGTCGTAGACCTTCATGACTGGGGATCTCCCTCGATTCCAAAGAACGGATCATACTTCAGGGCTCCGGGGTTAGGGATTAGGGATTACGGATTAGGATGAGCCTGATGCAGCGCGCGTGGACGGCGTGCGGCGTCGCGCGGCGCCGGCCGGCGTCCGCTCTTCGCCGCGATAGCCGCCCTACTCGTACCGCAGCGCTTCGATCGGGTCCAGCCGCGACGCCTTGAACGCCGGATACATCCCGAAGAAGATGCCGACCGACGCGGAGAACCCGAGGCCGATCGCGAACGACCACCACGGCAGCGAGACGGGGAAGCCCGACGCGAAATGGACGCCGAGGCCGATGCCGCTGCCGAGGATGATGCCGAGCAGGCCGCCGAGCGAGGTGAGAAACGCCGCTTCCATGAGGAACTGGAACAGGATCTCCGCCCGCCGCGCGCCCAGCGCCTTGCGGACGCCGATCTCGCGCGTCCGCTCGGTGACCGAGATCGACATAATCGCCATGACGCCGATCCCGCCGACCATCAGCGCGATCGACGAGATGACCACCAGTGCGAAGAACGTCGCGCGGCTGATGTTGTCCCACAGCTTGAGAATCGCGTCCTGCGTGACCATGTCGAAATCGTCGGGCTGATCGAGTTTGAGCCCGTGCCGGATCCGCATCACGCGCTGGATGTCGGTCATCGCCTCCTCGCGCGTGACGCCGTCGCGCGGCACGGCCGCGATCTGGATGGGCATCGTCGTGCCCGTGCGGAAGGCGCGGACGGCCCTCAGGCCGTACACGCTCTGGTAGGTCGTGTACGGGATCACGACGAAGTCGTCGGCGCCGCTGCCGAAGCCGCCGGTGGAGGCGCGCTTGGCGAACGCGCCGACGACGGTGAACCGGTTCTTGCCGACGCGGACGGTCTTGCCGATCGGATCGAGGCTTGACTCCTCGAAGAGCTTCGAGTACGGCGTGTACCCGAGGACGCAGACCATCGTGCGGTACTGCACTTCCGTGCCGTTGAAATAGCGGCCGGCCTTGAACGGGATGCGCGTCCCCTGCGCGAAATTCTCGCCCGTGCCGATGACGATAATCGGCTTCGTCTTCTGATCGCGGTAGAACACGCGATCGAAGTTGCCCCCGCCGGGCCCGCCGCCGCCGATCTGGATGTCGACGAACTGCACCGCCGTCGTCTGATCCTCGAGCGCGCGCATGTCGGAAATGGTCAGATTCGGCCGCTTCAGGAGCTCCTTGACCTCGATGCCGCTGCTGAAGCTGACGAAGCTGAAGCGGAACACGAAGATCGTGTCCGGGCCGATCTGCCGCATCAGATCGCGAATCGACTGGTCGAAGCCGCGGATGAGCGACGTCATGCCGACGATCGACGTGATGCCGATGACGACGCCGAGGACGGTCAGCGCGGAGCGCAGCTTGTTGACGCGCACCGTGTCGAACGCCATCGCGACGACTTCCTTGACGAGTCCGAAGCGTATCGCCATAACGCTGTGAAGTCTCAAGTCTCAAGTCTCAAGTCTCAAGTACTTGAGACTTCAGACTTGAGACTTGAGACTTTCTCATTCTCATTCCCGCCGCAAGGCCTCGATCGGATCGAGCCGGGCGGCCCGGCTCGCGGGATACAGTCCGAAGAACAGGCCGACCGCGGCGGTGATGCCGATCCCGAGCAGCACCGACCACGCCTCGACCGACGCCGGAATCGGCGTCAGGCTGGAGATGACGGTCGCGACAGAGGCGCCGACGAGCGTGCCGATGACGCCGCCGAACATCGACAGCACGATCGACTCCGTCAGAATCTGCATCATGATGTCGGATCGGCGCGCGCCGAGCGCCTTGCGGAGCCCGATTTCGCGGGTGCGCTCGGTGACCACCATCAGCATGATGTTCATGATCACGATGCCGCCGACGACGAGCGACAGCCCGACCACGCCGACGAGCACCGCGAAGATGCCGTTGGTCGCCGTGTGATACAGCTCGAGGATCGTGTCGGACGTGAACATGCCGAAGTTGTCGTTCTGCTTCGGCCGCAGCCGCCGCGCCGAGCGCAGCACCATCGTCGCTTCGTCCATCGCCGACTGGATCCGGGCGACGTCGCGCGGCTTCACCTGCAGCTCGAGCCCGCGGCGCGATCCGAAGATCATCTGATGTTGCGGGAGCGGGATGACGGCGAACTCGTCCTGCGTCTGACCCAGCAGCGATCCCCGCTTGGCGCTGACGCCGACCACGCGGAAATGGACGCCCTCGATCTGGATGACCTTGTCGATCGGATCCAGATCCGCGAACAACCGATCGGCGATCTGCCATCCGATCACCACGACCGGCCGCGCCGTGTCGACCTCGGTCGGGCTCATCAGGCGGCCGCGCTCGGCGTCGAAGCTGGAGAAATAGATGTAGTCGGCCGTGACGCCGGTCACCGAGATGGCTTCCAGCGACTTGTCGCGATACGTGATGCGGCCGCGCGCGCCGGCGTCGGCCATGACGGCGAGGAGCTGATCGCCCGTCTGCCGGCGGAGCGCGCGCATGTCGGCCAGCGAGACGCGCGGGTTATTGCGGATCTTGTCGAACTCCTCGTCGCTGCGGGTGATCGGATACTGCTCGACGAGGAACGATCCGGCGCCGGCCTGATCGAGGATGGCCTTGGTGACCGAGGCGTTCAGCCCCTGAATCAGCGACACGACCGCGATGATCGACGTCACCGCGACGATGTTGCCGAGCACGGTCATGAACGACCGCAGCTTGGCCGACCAGATCGCGGAGAGCGCGATGAGCGCCGACTCGTAGTACTTGTTCACCGGGCCTACTTCGTCGCGCCGCCGTTGCCCTGTTTCGTATCGACCTTCACCTGGTCGCCGTCCTTCAGCCCGCGGACGGAGTTGTAGGGGCCGGTGATCACGAGGTCGCCGTCCTTGATGCCGGACAGGACCTCGAAGTACTTGTCGCCGGCGATGCCGACCTTGATCGGCACGAACTCCGCGCGTCCCTCGCGGACGAGGAAGACGCCTTCGGTCTCCTTCCGCGTCTGGCCCGGCTTCAGCTCCGCGGCGGCCGCGACCGGCTCGACGCCCCGCGGCCGCTTGTCGTCGCGCGGCTGCTTCACCACCTGGCCGTTCGCGTCGTAAATCAGCTCGCGCACGGCGACGGCCGGGATGGGCACCGAGGTGACGTTCTTGCGCGTCGCGGTCGTGATATCGGCCGTGCACGTGAAGCCGGGGCGGACATCCGGCACCTGATCGTCGAGCACCACCACGACCTTGAAGTTCGTCGCCTGGTTCGACGCCGAGCTGCCGCCGGTCGCCTGGATCGGGCTGTTCCCGATTTCGGTGACGTGCCCCTTGAACGACTTTTCCTGAATCGCGTCGATGGTGATCTTCGCGATCTGACCGAGCTGCACGTGCGGAATATTGGTCTCGTCGACCTCGACCTCCGCCTGGATCACCGACATGTCGGCCACCTGCAGCAGCACCGTCCCCGCGTTGTTCATCGTGCCGATCACCGCCGTCTCGCCCTCCTGGATGTTCCGTCGCGTGACGATGCCGTCGATGGGCGACTCGATGCGCTGCTTGCTCAGATCGTACTCGGCGCTCGAGAGCGTCGCGCGCTCCTGGGCGATGCGGCTCGCCTGCGCGTTGGTCTGCTTCTCACGCTCCTGCAGCGCCGAGCGCGCCGCCTTGAGGTCGTTCTCCGCCTTCTCGAGCAGCTCGCGCGTCGTCAGCTGCTGGCGCCACAGCCCCTGCTGGCGCGTGAGGTTCTGCTCGGCCTGCTGCAGCTGCACGTGCGCCGTCTCGACCGACTGCTTCATCTGCTCGAGCGAGCCGACCTGCGCCTGGAGCGACGCACTGTTGGTCTCGACGCGGCTGCGCAGCGACTTCGGATCGATCTGGAGCAGAAACTGGCCTTTCCTGATCCGGTCGCCTTCGCTGACGGCGAGGTTCACCACGCGGCCCGGCGCGTCGGCGCTGATGTTGACGAAGCGCTTCGGCTGAATCTTGCCGGACGCCGACACGATCGCCTCGAGGTCGCGCGCCTTGATGGCCTCGGAGGTGACCGTGAGTCCCTTCTGCTTTCCGAAGTACAGGTTCGCGCCGACCACCGCTCCCGCGACGACGACGATGGCGGCGCCGATGAGGATCTTCTTCTTTCGCGACATCGAGGCTCCTAGCGGCTACGATCCGACGGCCGATTTGATCGCGGCAATCACGATCCCAATGACGACATAAACGATGAGCAGCGTGGTCGCGATCGGCCCGGTGCGGCGCCGGTAGAGGACGCCGAGACCGATCGCCAGGCTGACGCACCACCAGATGATGAACAGATCGATCGAGCCGAGCAGCCGCGCGAGGAACGAATTCTCGTCGAGCATCGGCAGGAACACGCCGAGGTTCGTCGGACTGCTGAGCGATTCGCGGACGTAGTTGAGCGGCATCACGAAGAGCTGCTGGACCGCGATGATCACGCCCGAGTGCGCCACCACCGCGTACACCTGCTTGAACTTCGCGTCGCCGCCCATGATGGCGTTGAACACGCCGATCGCGATGCCGGCGATGATCGCGGCAAACAGCGGCAGCGTGACCAGCTGGCCGATGGCGGCGGTGTACGGCGCGCGGCCGACGCTCTCCTGCATGCGCTGGTACATCTGATCGCTGACGCGCATGCCGAACGACTGGAGCGTTTTCACCTGCTGCTCGAGCAGCGCGCGCTGCCCGACCTCGGTGGAGAAGAGCAGCACGGTTCCGGTCGCGACCACGGCGATGACGACGGCCATCACGCCGAGCGACCGTGGCCTGGCCGCGACGGCGGCGTACGTGGATCGGGGCGAGGTGATGACGCCGAAGAGGCGGGCGGGAAGAGGTTTGGGCGCAGTCGCCCCCGCGTCGGGCGCAATCGTCTCAGCCACGATCTAACCTCAGGGAGATCAGGAACGGAAACCGGAATCGGACAGTGTGCGGATCCCACCCATTCTAAGGTATATACGGCGTTTTCCGGCACAGGTTTCCTTGACAGTCGGCAACCGGCTGTTTACCATGCATTTTCCCGCGCGACCGGTTTTCGCCGCGACAAGGAGCGACTCGTGCTCGGATTCGTCCCGAAAGAGATGTTCTTTACCAAAGGTGTCGGCAAGCACCGGGAAAAGCTCACGTCCTTCGAGCTCGCGCTCCGATCCGCCGGTATCGCCGCCTGCAATCTCGTTCGCGTGTCGAGCATCTTTCCGCCCAAGTGCCGCCTCCTGTCGCGCGCGCAGGGCATGAACCGCCTCCAGCCCGGCCAGGTCACCTTCGTCGTGATGTCGGAAGCCGCCACGCGCGAGCCGCATCGGCTGATCGCGGCGACCGTCGGCGTCGCGATCCCGCGCGATCGGGAGCTCTACGGCTATCTCTCCGAACATCACAGCTTCGGCGAGAGTGAAGACATCGCGGGCGACTACGCCGAGGAGCTCGCCGCCGAAATGCTCGCGACGACCCTCGGGCTCGAGTTCGATCCCGACAAGAGCTGGGACGAAAAAAAAGAAGTCTACCGGCTGTCGAACCAGATCGTACGAACGCAGAACGTCACGCAGACCGCCGTCGGCGACAAGAAGGGCTTGTGGACAACGGTCGTCGCGGCCGCCGTCCTCGTCGGTTGACCCCTACGCACCTCGCCGCTCTTCTCACCACGAAGGACGCAAAGGCTCTCTGTTTCCTGGTGTCCTTGGTGTCCTTCATGGCGAATCCGTCGAGCACGGCTGCGCAGACCTTTGAAGCCGTCGGCATTCGCGCGCAGGGCATGGGCGGCGCCTTCACCGCCGTCGCCGACGATGCGTCCGCGACGTGGTGGAATCCGGCCGGGCTCGCTGGCGGCGCGTTCTTCAACGGCATCCTGGAGTTCGGCGGCGTCCGCGAGCCTCGCGAGGACCCCGCCTGGAGGTCCGGTGCACGCGGATTCTCGCTCGCGCTGCCGGCGCTCGGCATCAGCTATTACCGCCTGAGAATCAGCGAAATACAGGCGATCCCCCCTACAGACGCCGGACCTGCCGGCCGAGAAGATCGAGGACGCGCGCCAGTGTCTTTGCGATCGCTCGTCGCGCATTACCTCGGCATCACGGTCGGCCAGTCGCTCGGTGATCACCTGGCCGTCGCCTCGACGGCGAAGCTGCTGCACGGCAGCTTCGCGTCGGCGCAGACCACGGCGTCCGATGCGACGCTCGACCGCGCCGAGGATCTGAACGGGACGGGCAGGACGCAGGGCGATCTGGACGTCGGGTTGATGGCGACTTTCGGCCGGATCCGCGGCGCGCTGGTGGTCAAGAACGTGGCGCGGCCGACGTTCGAGTCCGGCGGCGACTCATTCGTCGTCGGTCGGCAGGCGCGGGTCGGGATTGCGGCCGTGGTTGCCGACGGACGGCGGGGGACCGTGACACTCGCGGCTGACGCCGATCTGAACCGGACGTCCTCGGCCATCGGCGATGTGCGCCGCGTGGCGGCGGGCGTCGAGGCGTGGGGCGCCGGCCGGTCGCTCGGCCTGAGGGCCGGGATCGGGGCGAACACGGTCGGCGATGCTCGGCCGACGGTGAGCGGAGGCGCCAGCCTCGCGGTCCTGGCTGGGGTGTACGTGGACGCGCAGGTGACTCGGGGGGCCGATTCGGCACGCCGCGGCTGGGGCTTCGGCCTACGTATGACGTTTTAGGTCAACGATTGACATATTTTGTCAATTCTGTATAGTCTTCAGGTTTCATGCCCGTCCGTATAGGCGAACTCCTGTTGAAGGAGAAGCGGATCACTGCTGATCAGCTTCAACAGGCCCTGAACCATCAAAAGGCTAACGGGGGAAAGCTTGGCTACAACCTCGTCAAGATGGGGTTCGTCAAGGACGAGGAAATCACGGCGCTGCTGAGCAAGCAGTACGGCGTCCCCTCCATCAACCTCTCGCAATTCGAGATCGACCCGGCCGTCGTCAAGCTGATCCCGGCCGAGACCGCCAACAAGTACCAGATCGTTCCCCTGAGCCGCGCCGGCGCCACCCTCACCATCGCGATGACGGACCCGACCAACGTCTTCGCGATGGACGACATCAAGTTCATGACCGGCTACAACGTCGAGCCGGTCGTGGCCTCGGAGACCGCGGTCACCGAGGCGATTCAGAAGTACTACCCGAGCCTCGGAAAGAGCGCGGTCGGCGCGCCGGCCGGCGGCGGGAGCGCGCTCGAGGCGGCGACGAAGGGCCTCGAGGAGCTGCAGCAGGCGGGGGCGCAGGAAGACGTCGAGGTCATCGAGGAGCTCGAGGAAATCAGCGTCGAGGCGCTGCAGAAGCAGGGCGAGGACGCGCCGATCATCCGGCTCGTCAACGTCGTGCTGATGTCGGCGATTCAGAAAGGTGCGAGCGACATCCACATCGAGCCGTACGAGAAGGAGCTGCGCATCCGGTACCGGATCGACGGGATTCTCTACAACATCATGAACCCGCCGATGAAGTTCCGCGAGTCGATCTCGTCGCGCATCAAGATCATGGCGAAGCTCGACATCGCCGAGAAGCGGCTGCCGCAGGACGGCCGCATCAAGATCCGCTTCAGCGACAACGGCAGCACCAAGGAGATCGATTTCCGCGTCTCGGTGCTTCCCACCCTCTTCGGCGAGAAGATCGTCATGCGTCTGCTCGACAAAGACAAGCTGATGCTCGACATGACGAAGCTCGGCTTCGAGACCGAGTCGCTCACCAAGTTCGAGGCGGCGATTCTGCGTCCGTGGGGCATGGTGCTCGTCACGGGACCGACTGGGAGCGGCAAGACCAACACGCTGTACTCCTCCATCGCGAAGATCAACACGCCCGAGACCAACATCATGACCGCCGAAGATCCCGTCGAGTTCAACCTCGTCGGGATCAACCAGGTCCAGGTCCGCGAGAACATCGGGCTGAACTTCGCGGCGGCACTCCGGTCGTTCCTGCGGCAGGACCCGAACATCATTCTCGTCGGCGAGATCCGCGATTTCGAGACGGCGGAAATCGCGGTGAAGGCGGCGCTGACCGGACACTTGGTGCTGTCGACGCTGCACACCAACGACGCGCCGAGCACGATCAACCGGCTGATGAACATGGGCATCGAGCCGTTTCTGGTCGCGAGCTCGGTGCACCTGATCTGCGCGCAGCGGCTCGTACGCCGCGTCTGCAGCAGCTGCAAGGAAAACCACCCGGTCCCCACGTCGGCGCTGATCCAGGCGGGCTTCACGCCGGAAGAGGCCGAGAAGGTGACGCCGAAGAAGGGCGCCGGCTGCGAGAAGTGCAACAACACCGGTTACAAGGGCCGCGTCGGTCTGTACGAGGTGATGGAGATCGGCGAAGAGCTGCGCGAGCTGATTCTCGTCGGCGCGTCGGGCCTCGAGCTCCGGCGCAAGGCGATCGACGAGGGGATGATCACGCTGCGCCGGAGCGGCCTGCGCAAGGTCATGGACGGCGTGACGACGGTCGAGGAAGTCGTCCGCGAGACGGTGAAATGAGTCGGGTTGAACCAAGAACCACGGACCCCGAGGTGATATGACGACACTGCCGGATCTGCTGAAGACGCTGGTCGACATGAGCGGGTCGGACCTGCACATCACGTCGGACAGCCCGCCGCAGGTCCGCGTTCACGGCCACCTGCAGCGGCTGTCGCTGCCGCCGCTCACGCCGGCCGAGACGAAGAACCTCGCCTACAGCGTCCTCACCGATTCGCAGAAAAAGCGGTTCGAGGAGACCAAGGAGCTCGACTGCTCGTTCGGCCTGAAGAGCATCGGCGCGCGGTTCCGCTGCAACGTCTTCAACCAGCGCGGATCGGTCGGCGCCGTCTACCGGCTGATTCCCGAGCAGATCAAGGCGTTCGGCGAGCTCGGCCTGCCCGCGGTCCTCGCGACGCTGGCCGAGCGGCCGCGCGGCCTGGTCCTCGTCACCGGCCCGACCGGCAGCGGCAAGTCGACGACGCTCGCCGCGATGATCGACAAGATCAACGTCGAGCGGCACGACCACATCATCACCATCGAGGATCCGATCGAGTTCGTCCACCAGCACAAGAACTGTCTCGTGAACCAGCGCGAGGTCCTCGGCGACACCGACAGCTTTGCGAACGCGCTGCGCGCGGCGCTGCGCGAGGATCCCGACATCGTGCTCATCGGCGAGATGCGCGACCTCGAGACGGTCGAGAGCGCGCTCAGAATCGCCGAGACCGGCCACCTGACGTTCGCGACGCTCCACACCAACTCGGCGGCGCAGACGATCAACCGCATCATCGACATCTTTCCGTCTGGGCAACAGGCGCAGATCCGGACGCAGCTCTCGCTCGTGCTCGAAGGCATCGTGACGCAGGCCCTCCTGCCGCGCGCCGACGGCAAGGGTCGCGTCGTCGCGCTCGAGATCATGGTGCCCAACTCGGCGATCCGGAACCTGATTCGCGACGACAAGGTGCACCAGATCTACGGCGCGATGCAGACCGGCCAGGAGAAGCTCGGGATGCAGACGATGAACCAGTCGCTGGCGAGCTTGTACATGAAGCGCGCGATCACGCTCGAGACCGCAATGTCGGCGTCGTCGATGCGGGACGAGCTGCAGGACATGATCAATCGCGGCGTGGGCGTCGTCGCCGGCGCGGGGCTCGGACAGCGCTCCGGCGTCTCGCGGCCGCCGGCGAGAACGTAGAGCGCAGCGAGTTCGGAGTTCGGGGTTCTCGGTTCCATGTTCGCGGAGAAGAGTATGCCAACGTTCGCCTATTCGGGACGGACACGGGCCGGGCAGACGGTGAGCGGCGAGCGCGCCGCCGACACCATGGATGCCGCCGTCGCCGGGCTGCGGCGCGACCAGATCCTCGTCACCCGCATCTCGCCCGCGGCCGACGCCGGCGTCGCGAAGAAGAAGGGGAAGGCGGGCAAGGCGGTCAAGGCCAAGAACCTCGCCGTCTTCACGCGGCAGTTCTCGGTGATGATCGACGCCGGGCTGCCGCTCGTGCAGTGCCTCGACATCCTCGGCAATCAGGAGGAGGACGCGAACTTCTCGACGGTCATCCTGCAGACGCGCAGCGACGTCGAGGCCGGCGCGTCGCTCGCCGACGCGATGCGCAAGCACCCGAAGGCGTTCGATCCGCTCTTCACCAACATGATCGCGGCCGGCGAGGCGGGCGGCATTCTCGACACGATTCTCAAGCGCCTCGCGACCTACATCGAGAAGGCCGTCAAGCTGAAGGGCCAGGTCAAGTCGGCGATGATCTATCCCATCGCCGTCATCGTCATCGCGTCGATCGTCGTCGGCGTGATTCTGTGGAAGGTCATCCCGACGTTCGCCGCGCTGTTCGAGGGCCTCGGCGCAAGCCTGCCGCTGCCGACGCGCGTCGTCATCTGGCTGAGCAACTCGCTCGTGCGCTACGGCCCGTTCATCATCGTCGGCATCGGCGCGATCGGCTACGGCATCAGGCAGTACTACACGACGCCGAACGGCCGGCGCCTGATCGACAGCGCGACCCTGAAGGCGCCGGTGCTCGGCCTGATCATGCGCAAGATTGCCGTCGCGCGGTTCTGCCGGACGCTGTCGACGCTCATCAGCTCGGGCGTCGCGATTCTCGACGGCCTCGAGATCACGGCGCGCACTGCCGGCAACGCGATCGTCGAGGACGCGATCATGCTCACGCGCAAGAGCATCGAGCGCGGCGAGACCGTCTCGGCGCCGCTCAAGGAGACCAACGTCTTCCCGCCGATGGTCACGCAGATGATCGCGGTCGGCGAGGCGACGGGCGCGCTCGACGCGATGCTGTCGAAGATCGCCGACTTCTACGAGGAGGAGGTCGACGTGGCCGTCGCCGGCATGCTGACGCTGCTCGAGCCGATCATGATCGCGTTTCTGGGCGGCGTGGTCGGCGGCATCGTCATCGCGATGTACCTGCCGATCTTCGACCTGATCTCGAAGCTGACGTAGCGTCCATGGCCGACACGGATCTGCGCAGGAAGCTGCGGCGGCTCATCAACATCCGAGCCGTCATCGGCACGATCCTGCTGGGCACGGCGACCTTCGCGCAGGTCACCGCGCCCGGATCCTTTGCCGTCGATCCGTTCTTCTTCCTGATCGGCCTGACCTACGTGCTCACGATCACCTACTCGCGGACGCTGCGCTACGTCGACCGTCACCGCTGGCTGGTCGACGTGCAGCTCGCCGGCGACGCGCTGATCGTCTCGGCGTTCATCTACTTCACCGGCGGCATCACCAGCTATTTCTCGTCGCTGTACGTGCTGCCGATCGTGGCGGCGAGCACCGTGCAGTACAAGCGCGGCGCCATGCTCGTCGCGACCTTCAGCGCCGTGCTCTACGGCGGCCTGGTGCTCTGGCAGTACTTCGCGGTCTCGGGGCTGCTGTCGAACGCGCAGCTCGCGGCGCCCGAGCTCCTGCTGCCGCCGCGCAGCTCCGCCGCCTACATCGTCGCGCTGAACGTGTTCGGCTTCTTCGCCGTCGCGCTCCTCAGCGGGTCGCTCGCTGAGGGGATGCGATCGGCCGGCGCCCGCCTCGAGCAGGCCTCGACGCAGATTGCCGACCTGCAGGCGCTCAACCAGCACGTCATCGACAGCCTGCCGAGCGGGCTGGCGACGACCGACACCGCGCACCGGATCCTCACGTTCAACCACGCGGCGCAGGCGATCACCGGCGTGCCGGGCAGCGCCGCCGTGGGCCGTCCGATCGCCGACATCCTCCAGCTCCCGTCCGATCTCCTCGACACGCTCGACGGCGATCTGCGCGGCAGCGCCGCGCGCCGCACCGAATTCGCGCATCACACGGCAGACGGCCGCGACATCGAGATCGGGTTGAGCGTGACGCACCTCGAGACGCCGGGCGGACGCGCCGGGCTGCTGTTCTCGTTCCAGGACGTCACGACGATCAAGAAGCTCGAGCGCGACATGCGGATTCAGCAGCGGCTCGCCGCCGTCGGCGAGATGGCCGCCGGCATCGCGCACGAGATCCGCAACCCGCTCGCGTCGATGTCGGGATCGATTCAGATCCTGCGGCAGGAGCTGCCGCTGTCGACCGAGCAGGAGCAGCTCATGGACATCGTGCTGCGAGAGTCCGAGCGGCTGAACGCCACCATCCGGTCGTTCCTCGCGTACGCGCGGCCGCAGCGCTTCGCGATCGAGCGCTTCGACGTGCGCCGCGCGCTGAACGACACGGCGCTGCTCCTGCGCAACAGCTCCGAGGTGCACGAGGGCCACGTCGTCGACGTCGAGCTGCCCGAGCGCGAGCTGTGGTACGACGCCGACGAGGGGCAGATCAAGCAGATCGTCTGGAACCTGGCGACCAACGGCCTGCTCGCGATGCCCGGCGGCGGGCGGCTCCGCCTGATCGGCACGACCGATGCGTCCGACGGCGTCGTCATCACCGTGCAGGATCAGGGCGTCGGCATCCCGGCCGACGAGCTCGATCGCCTGTTCCAGCCGTTCCACGGCAGCTTCGCGCGCGGGAGCGGGCTCGGCCTCGCGATCGTCCACCGCATCGTGACCGACTACAACGGCGAGATTCAGGTGAGCTCGCAGCCCGGCGCCGGCACGACGGTGTCGGTGCGGCTGCCGAGCCGCGCCGCCGTGGTGACCGCATGAGCGCCACCGAAAGCGCACCCGCGCCCGCCGCCGTCCGCCGCCCGCCGCGGATTCTCGTCGTCGACGACGAGCGGTCGATGCGCGAGCTGCTGGCGATCGTGCTGCGGCGAGAAGGGTACGAGGTGCTGCTCGCCGAAAACGGACGCGTCGCGGTCGACACGCTGGAGCGCGAGCCGGTCGACCTGCTGATCTCCGACATCAAGATGCCCGACCTGAGCGGCGTCGAGGTGCTGCGCGCCGCGAAGCGCGTCGATCAGGACATCCTCGGCATCATGATCACCGCCTTCGCGTCGACCGACAGCGCCGTCGAGGCGATGCGTCTGGGCGCGTGCGACTACCTGAGCAAGCCGTTCGACATCGACCTGCTCAAGATGAAGGTGCGCGAGAAGATCGAGAACCGGCAGCTGCGGCAGGAGAACGTCCTGCTGAAGCGCACGCTCGGCCTGTCGCACCAGTTCTCGAACATCATCGGCCGCAGCGAGGCGATGCTCGACGTCTTCAAGATGATCGAGACGGTCGCGCGCACCAACAGCACGATCCTGCTGACCGGGGAGTCGGGCACCGGCAAGGGCCTCGTCGCCCAGGCGATCCACTTTCACTCGCTGCGGCGCGACCGGCCCTTCGTCGCGCTCAACTGCGGCGCACTTCCCGAGGCGCTGCTCGAGTCGGAGCTCTTCGGCCACATGCGCGGGGCGTTCACCGGCGCCGATTCGAACAAGAAAGGGCTGCTCGAGGTCGCCGAAAAGGGCACCGTCTTCCTCGACGAGATCGGCGAGATGAGCGCGGTGATGCAGGTGAAGCTGCTGCGCGTCCTGCAGGAGCGGCGGTTCCGCCGCGTCGGCGGCCTCGAAGAGCTGCAGGCCGACATCCGCGTCATCGCCGCGACGAACCAGGATCTCACCAAGGCGGTTGCCGAGGGCCGCTTCCGGGAAGACCTTTACTATCGGATCAACGTTATTCCGATCGCGCTGCCGCCGCTGCGCGAGCGGCGCGAAGACATCCCGCTCCTCGCCGAGCATTTCCTGACGAAGTTCAGCGAGCAGATGGGGAAGTCGATCGCAGGGATCTCGCACTCCGCCATGGAGCTGCTCGGGCACTACGACTGGCCGGGCAACATCCGCGAGCTCGAGAACGTGCTCGAGCGCGCCGTCGCCCTCGAGGCGACGCCAGCGATCCTGCCGGAGAGCCTGCCGCCGACCGTTCGCGGCGAGACGACGCGATCCACGTCGAACGGCGTGGACGCGCTGCCCGACGGCGGCATCGATCTCGAGGCGCACGTGAAGGAGATCGAGCGCGGCTACATCGCGCAGGCGCTCGAGCGGGCCGACGGCGTGCAGGTCAAGGCCGCCGAGTTGCTGGGCATGAGCTTCCGATCCTTCCGCTACTACGTGAAGAAGTACAACCTGCGATAGCGCCGCCACGAGCGTGTGCCGACCACGGCGTTGACAATCTCTGTCAGAGGCGATCGGACAATAATTGTCATCGGGGCGCGAGCCAGACTACCGCGCGCGACGTCCTATACCGTAAATTATAGAATCTTAATGCTTACGCTGAAGCCGTGTGAACAGCCGAGGTATGGCACATCCGTTGCTCCCTGACCCCGCAGCCGCTCGGACCGTGTGGTCGGCGGCAAGTTCAGTCTGACGGTTTTGAAGGAGACGACATGAGGATCCGAGACGCGAAGGGTTTCACTCTGATCGAGCTATTGATTGTGGTTGCGATCATCGGCATCATCGCCGCGATTGCGGTGCCCGGTCTGCTCCGGGCCCGGATGGCGGGCAACGAGGCGTCGGCGATTGGATCGCTGCGCGCCGTCAACAGCGCGGAGCTCACCTACAGCACGAGCTGCGCGCAGGGCTTCGCCACATCGCTGGCCGAGCTCGGATCGCCGCCGCTCGCGGGCGGGCAGGCGTTCATCAGCCCCGACCTGTCGACGAGCCCCGTCACCAAGAGCGGCTACACGCTGACCTACACCGGCGGCACGACGATTACCGGTGCGGCGGCCTCGTGCACGACGCTGGCGTCGACGCCGGTGGACAGCTACTTCATGCAGGCCGACCCGGTGTCGCTCGGCAGCTCGGGCACGCGGTACTTCGGCACGAACCAGACGCAGACGATTTTCCAGCACAGCGCGCAGATCACGGCGATCAGCGGGTCCGGCGT
>Ga0114129_10004582_pt1 | contig 19501 bp, 14 predicted proteins | sample RhiMetdeltSRZDD1_FD_80071 | JGI IMG/M metagenome (GOLD analysis project Ga0114129, IMG submission 80071) | Populus rhizosphere microbial communities from Tennessee, USA - Rhizosphere MetaG P. deltoides SRZDD1 (version 2) (version 2) | ecosystem: Host-associated > Plants > Roots > Rhizosphere >...
CATCCCGTCTTCGGCCCGATCCGTGTCGAGCACTACGACAACGCGATCAAGATGGGGAGCACGCCGCCCACGCGATGCTGGGTTCGTCCGAGGTCTTCGACGATCCGCACTGGTTCTGGTCCGACCAGTACGACTCGAAGATCGAGATGGCCGGGTACGCGCCGACGTGGGACCAGATGGTCGTGCGGGGGTCGCTCGAGGAACGCTCCTTCTGCGCGTTCCTGTTGGATGATGGAGGCGTGATCCGTTCAACCGTGTCCCTCGACTGGAAGCGCGACGTCCGGCGTTCGTTCGGGCTGATCAAGGCTCAGGCGGCACCGGACCCGACGGCGCTCGCCGACCCGGACGTCGACCTGCGCACGCTGGTGCCTGAGGAGGCCGGGTAGATGTTCGGCTCGCCGGTCGTGACCCATCCCGTCTGCGACCTCGACCTGCACGAGCGGATCCGAGAGGCGAGGAAGGACTCGGTCGCCAGGTCCGTTCGCGGGGACGGGCGACGTCATCTGTTCCGGCGCCATCGTGAGGTGGTCGTCGACGGCGAGGTCTTCCGGCCGGTCGGCGAGGACGTTGGCCAGGCGTTCCGCTTCTAGCGGTCAGTCCACGGTGAGGTGGGCGGCGACCTCCTGCGGTGTTCCCTCCTCCTCGACGAGTCCGTCGCGGAAGAGCACCACGCGGTTCGCATAGCGGAGCGCCTCGGGGTTGTGGGTCGCCGCCAGCACCGCGCCGTCGCGCCGGATCACGTCCCAGAGCGCCTCGAGGATCAGGTCGGCGTTCTCCGTGTCGACCTCGGCGATCGGTTCGTCCGCCATCACGATCTCCGGCTCCGGGATCAGCGCACGCGCCACCGCCACGCGCTGCTGTTGACCGGCCGACAGCTCGTAGGTGCGGTTGTGGATGCGTGTCTCGAGCCCGAGTCGCTGCAGCCATCGCTCGGCCCGCTCTCGCGCCTCGATCAGGTCGACACCGTTGACGCGCAACGGGAGCTCGACGTTCTCGACGGCCGACAGCGCCGGCAACAGCCCGAAACTCTGGAAAACGACGCCGACCCCATGGCGCCGCAGCGCGCGACGCTCATCGGCCGAGAGCGAGCCCATCGGCCGGCCCTTCCAGCGCACCTCGCCCTCGTCGGGTTCGTCCAGCCCGGCCAGCACTCCGAGGAACGTGGTCTTGCCCGAGCCGCTCGGTCCCATCAGGGCGACGAAGTCCCTCGACCGGATCGCGACCGACGCGCCGCGGACCGCGACGACGCCTTGCGTGCCGGGGTAGCGCCGGACGACGTCGATCCCTTCGACGAGGAGCTCGGGCTCAGGCATGGCCGGTCTCGCTCCGTCGTCGCAGGCGAACCTCGTCCGCGGTGACCTCGGCCTCGAGGTCCGCCCCTCCCAGCGCCGCCACGGCGTCGTCGGGGAGCCGGACGCGGCCGTCGTCGGCGATCCGGTCGACCGGGACGCCCTCGTGCAGGACGCGGCCGTCCCGAACCCGGATCCGGCGATCCGCTCGCCGCGCCGCCACCAGGTCGTGGGTCACCATGATGATGGTCACGTGGAACTCGCGGTTCACCGCGCGGAAGGCCTCGAGGACCCGCGCGGCCGACTCGGAGTCGAGCTCCGCGGTGGGCTCGTCGGCCAACAGGATCGTCGGCGTGTTGGAGAGCGCGGCGGCGATCGCCACCCGCTGCTGCTCGCCGCCGGAGAGCATCCCCGGCGTGTGCTTCGCACGGTCCGTGAGGCCGACGAGCTCGAGGAGACCGTCGACGTCGTGCTTCTTCGCCACCTGCGTCCGGCGCACGGTGGCGGGGAGGCGGATGTTGTCCCGAACGGACAGGTAGGGGACGAGGTTGCGTGCCGTTCCCTGCCACACGAACCCGACCCGCTCCGCGCGGTACTCCGTGAGCTCCTCGTCACCCAGGAGCCCCAGGTCGCGTCCTTCCACCTCCACGATGCCCGCCGACGCTCGATCGAGCCCACCCACGAGGTTGAGGATCGTGGACTTGCCCGCGCCGCTCGGGCCGACGACCGCGAGGAACTCCCCGGGCTGGACGTCGAGGTCGACGCCCCCGAGGGCGACGACCCCGACGTCGCCCACCCGATAGACCTTGTACGTGTGCCGGAGCCGGACGAGCGCGTCGGATCCCTCGGGCCGGTACCGATCCGGGCTGACGACGTTCTCGATCATTCCGCCTCCCCTCGCAGCACGCCGGTGACGGAAGCGCGAAGGAGCGCGCGCGCGGACAGCGCGAGCGCGAGCGCGCTCGCGCCCACGATGGCCGCGAGCGCGATACCCAGCGAAACCCAGTCCATCAGGAACACCGGAGGCGGATAGGCGACGGAAAGGCTCGGCCCGACGTACGGCATCATCAGGCGGAGCAGGAGATAGCCGAGGCCGAGACCCGCCACGACCGCGAAACCGAGGAGCAGCACCTGTTCGAGGGCGAGCGTCCGGACGATCTGTCCGGACGCGGAGCCCATCGCCCGGAGCGCCGCGAACTCGTAGTCGCGGCGGCGCTGTGCGAAGTACAGCGCCGCCGCGACCCCGACGACGACGAGACCCGCGCCACCGGCCGCCGAGACGAAGTTCATCCCGAGGGCGAGGCTCTGCGGCAGCTGCGCCAGGAAGCCCTCGATCGGGGCGGTTCTCGCCACATCCCCCCGGATGAACCCCTCGTCGCGGAGGAGCGGGACGGGGTTCCGTTCGCCCTCGGCCCACACCTCGTTCAGGACCAGGCCCGGCTCGGGTACCGCCGCCGCCCGCTCGAGGAGCGCGGAAGCGGACACCACGATGAATGGCGCGTTGGGGATCAACGACGGGAACTGGAACGCGCCCGCGACCGGATCGAGCTCCGTGTCCTGGCCGCCCAGGGCTACCGGGAAGACGGGTCCGTCGGGCGACGCGATCCCGGGCGAGACGAGCGCGGGGAGGGGATCGGACGGCGGCACGACGCCGCCGATCACGTCGGAGGCTCCCGAGATCATCTCGTAGCGGACGCCGGACCCGTCGGGCTCGGCGGATCCGCGGCTGCCGCGCCACGTGAGCGCCTCCCAGTCCGCCAACGAGAGCGCCCGGCCGTCGGCGGCGACCGATGAGATCTCGAAGGTTCCCTCGTCGGGCGCGTCGAGCGAGGTCCGGTGGATCGTGATCGAGAGCAGCCGCACGGACGCGTCGATCGGCATCTCGTAGGAGGCGGCCCCCGCCCGGACCGGTTGGAGGGGGGCGGTGTGGACGATCCCATCAGCGTCCACGGCCGTCGCCGTCACCTGCAGGTGCCGCACGTCCCGGCCGGAGTCCATCTCGAAGCTCAGCCGATCGGTCGCGGAGGGCAGGTCCATCCCGAAGGTGGGGGCTCGTAGGCGCCGGAGGATCTCGGCGATCGGGACGTCGGAGAAGTCCTCGCGCCACCACCCGGCGGCGGCGTAGGTCGCGGGGTCGATCCCGAGCGCGATGGGGGGCAGCCGGAACGAGCCGCTCTCGAGGCGCGGATCGGTGCGTACGACCGGGGTCGTCGCCTCCGGCATGTGCCGGATCACCGACAAGACGTTGTCCGGAGGCGTGACGTTCACCCGCCAATCCGCGCCGACCTGGGCGTGCGCGGCGTCCCGGTGGTTCCGCAGCACGATGGCTCGATACGAGGTCGACACCACGAGCAGGCCCATCGAGAGCAGGAGCAACAAGGCGGCCGCGAACCCCGTCCCGGGCGATCGTCCGATCCGTCTCCCCGCGAGGTACCTCGGCAGACGCCGCGATCGGCCGATCCGGGAGTCGAGCCCCCGGAACAAAAGGAGGAGCAGCCGGAGCGCGAGGAACGAACCGCCGAACAGCAGCAGGGTGGGCGCGACCAGGATCAGGGGATCGATCTCACCCGAACCGGCCTCCGGTCGCGTCCCGGTCCGCAGCTGGAGGAACGCGAACACGCCGAGCGGCAGGACGAACAGCTCGACCGGTACGCGCGCGAGGAGCGGGCGGTCCTCCCGGGACGCCGCTCGCCGTTCCTCGAGCACCGTCCGCGAGACGTACGGGACGGAGAGTCCGAGGAGGATCACGCCGCCGACGACCGCGGCGGCGAGCCCGAGCAGTTGGGCCGTCCCGTTCAGGCGGATGGGGAAGCTCACCCCCGGGAGATCCGGGCCGTTCGCGGTGCTCGCGAGTGCCGCCAGCCCCATCCCCAGGAGCAACCCGAGTGGAAAGGCCACGATCGCCGCGAAGACCGCTTGGAGACCCTGCGCGGCGAGCAGGACGCCTCGGCCGAATCCCCGGCTGTGCAGCACCGCGAGCTCGAATCCCTGCCGGGTGAGCGCGAGCGCGCCGACACCGGCCAGGACGGCGAGCGTGACGGCGCCGATCTGGAACACGACGAGCAGGATCGGCACGGCCAGGTCGGCGACCCGCTGCCGGACGAGGTCCATGAGCGTCCCGAGGCCGGAGATCAGGCTGACCGAGTCGAGACCCTCCTCGCCCTGGAGGCTCGTGAAGACCCGCTGGAGGTTGTTCGGGACCTCCGAGGCGCGGTCGAACGGCACCCCGGTGAGTGCGAGGTAGACGTCCCAGGAGTATTGGGTCGTCAGCTCGAGCTTCTGCGTGGCGCGGACGAGGGTGTCGATGTCGACGATGGCCGGCTGTGGCCGGGTCGAGTCCGTGTCGTCGGTGCGGTTGGGGAACGGGCTCTGCGAGCCGAACCAGAACGGGTCACCCCGATCCGGTGTGGAGTAGGTGCCCCTGACGGTGAGCTTCAGCTCCCGCCCCGTCGGGCCGAGGATCGCGATCCGGTCGCCGGCGCGGACGCCGAGGGTCCGTGCCATCGCCACGTGGACGAGGATGCCGTCCGCGCCGGGAGGCTCGCCGCGGATCTCGAGGTGATCCGCGGCCCCCTCCCGGGCGAGCAGGGGGACCGATGGACCCGCCGCCGAGAGGAGACGCACGGTGCCGAGTCCCTGGCGGATCAGCTCGTCCGTGGGGAGGGCGTGCACCCGATCCGTGATGACCCCATCGGCGGCCGTCCAATCGAACCGCTCGTCGCCGAAGACCTGGAACCGTGCGTTGCGCACGGTGGGGGAAGCGCCGGTGAGCTCCGAGGACAGGATCGCCTCGCGCGCCGCCTCCGCGTAGATCGGCCCGGCGACGAGCACCCCGACCGAGAACGCCAGCGTGACCACGACGGCGAGACCCAGCAGCCGCTGGGCGACGAAGCGCTTGAACAGGAAGCGAAGGGTCGCCATACACACCTCGGGGCCCGGCGAGGGGCCCCATTCGCTCGATGATACGGACCTGCGCTTCCTTGCCGATGGCCACGAGTGTCGGAACCTTGCCCCCCGGTGAACGCTTGTTAGGCTGCGGGCGACCGCCGCGCTCCGCCGATACGTCCAGAAGAGGCACGACGACAGGAGATCCACATGGACAGGCCAGAGATCATCCTGGCGCCCGGACCCACGCCGATCCCGCCCGAGGTGCTCCTCGCCCAGGGGAGTCCGCTCGTCTATCACCGAGGCCCGGGGTTCGGGCGGCTCATGCGCGACGTCACGGCGCGCCTGAAGGAGCTGTACCGGACCGACCGAGCCGACGTGCTCCTGATGACGTCGTCCGGGACCGGCGGGCTCGAGTCTGCCGTGCAGAACGTCTTCTCGTCCGGAGATGAGGTCCTGGTTCCGCTGGCCGGGTTCTTCTCGGAGCGGTGGCGCGCCCTCGCGACGGCGATGGGTCTCACGGTCCGGACGGTCGAGCACCAGTGGGGAGAGAAGATCGACACCGCCCGGGTCGCGGACGCGCTCGCGGAGCGTCCCGTCAAGGCCGTGCTCCTCACGCACTCGGAGACCTCGACGGGTGTGATCCAGCCGGTCGAAGCGCTCGCTCGCGTCGCCAACGACGCCGGCGCGATGGTCGTGGTAGACGTCGTCAGCAGCCTCGGCGCCGTGCCGTTCGCGTTCGACGACTGGGGGATCGACGTGGCCCTCGGCGGGTCGCAGAAGGCGCTGTCGGCGAGCCCGGGGATCGCGTTCGCCGCGATCAGCGGGCGCGCCTGGGAGGCGCACGCCGAGGCGACGCTGCCCCGGTTCTACTTCGACTGGTCGATCTACAAGAAGTTCGCCGAGCTGCCCGAGCCGGAGAACCCCTGGACGCCCGCGATCAGCGTGATGCAGGGATTGCATGCGGCCCTCGAGCTGTACTTCCAGGACGGGGTCGACGCCGCGTACCGTCGCCATGAGCTGCTGTCGCGGGCGGTGAAGGAGGGAGTCAGGGCGCTCGGGCTCGACCTCTTCGGCGAGGGATTGGACGCGAACTGGACCGTCACGGCGATCCGCGCGCCGGAGGGCATCGACGCGGACACGATCAGCGACCGGATCCGCAAGGACTTCAGCTGCGTGATCGCCCCGGGACAGGGGCCACTGAAGGGGAAGGTGTTCCGGATCGGTCACTTCGGGTACTTCAGCGAGCTCGACATCATCCGCGGCCTGGCCGCCCTGGAGATGACCCTCGAACGCCTCGGCCATCCCGTGAAGCGGGGCGCGGCCGTGGCCTCCGCCGAGGGTGTCTTCCAGGAAGCCGCGACGTAGGCGTGCGGGTCCTCGTCACCGAGAAGCTGTCCGAGGCCGGACTCGAGCTGCTGCGGCAGCGGTTCCAGGTCGACGTGCGCGAGGACCTCGCGCACGGCGACCTGGCCGCGGAGATCGGTCCGTACGACGCGCTCGTGATCCGGAGCGCGACGCGGGTCACGGCCGACGTCCTCGAGGCGGCTCCGCGCCTCAAGGTCGTCGCCCGCGCCGGGATCGGGATCGACAACGTCGACGTGGACGCCGCGACCCGGCGCGGCGTGATGGTGGTGAACGCGCCGCAGTCCAACACGATCAGCGCGGCGGAACACACGATGGCGCTCCTGCTCGCGCAGGCCCGGAACATCCCGCAGGCGAACACCGAGCTGCACGCCGGACGTTGGGATCGGGAACGGTGGGAGGGGGTCGAGCTCGAGGGGAAGACGATCGGCCTGATCGGGCTCGGTCGCGTGGGCACCCTCGTCGCCGCGCGCGCGCAAGGTTTCGGGATGCGTGTGATCGCGTTCGATCCGTACGTCTCCGGCGAGCGGGCGAAGGAACTGGGTGTCGACGTGATGCCGACGCTGGAGTCGCTCCTCGTGCAGTCGGACTTCGTATCGATCCACCTGCCGGGATCACCCGACACGCAAGGCTTGATCGGCGCGCATCAGCTCGCGATGGTCAAGCAGGGCGCGCGGCTCGTGAACACCTCGCGCGGCGGGATCGTGGACGAGGAGGCGTTGGCGAAGGCGCTCGAGGACGGGCGCCTCGCGGGCGCCGCGCTCGACGTCTTCGCGGTGGAACCGTCGACCGACTCTCCGTTGTTCGGCATCGACCAAGTGGTGCTCACGCCGCATCTCGGCGCGTCGACCGTCGAGGCGCAGGACAAGGCGGGGACGACCGTGGCCGAGATGGTGCGTCTCGCCCTCGAGGGTCAGTTCGTTCCCTACGCCGTGAACGTCTCCGCCGGCGCGGAGGTGAGCGAGTCCGTTCGTCCGTTCGTGGGTCTCGCCGAGCGTCTCGGGGCGCTGGTCGCCGGGTTGGCGGACGGCGGCGTCCGCTCGATCGTCGCGTCCTACCTCGGCAGGATCGCGGAGCACGACACCCGGGTGCTCACGCTCGCGATCCTGAAAGGCATCCTGGGCCGATCGGTGAACGAGCCGGTGTCGTTCGTGAACGCACCGATGCTCGCTCGCGACCGCGGGATCACGGTCAGCGAGATGCGCTCCACCGGGTCCCAGGACTACGTGAGCCAGGTATCCGTTCGGGCGCAGACCGAGTCCGGGTCCGAGGTCGAGGTGGGAGGAACCCTCCTGGGCAAGAAGAACGCGGAACGCGTGATCCAGGTGTGGGACTTCGAGGTCGAGATCGAGCCCGCCCAACACATGATCTTCTTCATCTACGAGGATCGCCCCGGCATCATCGGCAAGGTCGGGACGATCCTCGGCGAGCACGACATCAACATCGCGACGATGGAGGTTGGACGGAAGGCGGCCGGCGGCGATGCCCTGATGGGTCTCACCGTCGACTCGCCGGTGCCCGCCGATGTGATGGAAAGCGTCGCGGCCGCGATCGACGCCCACACGATCCGTGCGGTCACGCTCGACCGGTGACCCGAGGTCTTGCCGTTCCTCGGCCGATCCCTCGGTCCCTCGTGCTACCCTGGACGGACCATGAAGCGGTACATGACGAAACGACCAGTGCACGGGGCCCTCTGACGCGTCTCACGCGTCGCGCCCCGTAGTCCGTTCGTCGCCCCTCCGCACCGCAAGGAGACCGCTCCATGAACCGCTCGCCCAAGTCCAACGTTCGCCGTCTCGCCATCGGCCGGCTCATCTCCGTGACCGGCGGAGCCGCCGCGTACACGGCGCTCAACTACACGGTGTGGGAGCGCACGCACTCGCCCTTCATGCAGGCGCTCTCGCTCCTGTTGACGTTCGGCGTGGCCGGCCTGGTGGGTCCGTTCACGGGCGCGCTGGGGGACCGGTACAACCGCCGGACCGTGATGATCTGGTCCGAGGCGATCTCGGCGGTCTTCTTCGCGGCGATGATCTTCGCGAAGGACCCGGGGTTGCTGATCGGCCTCGCGTTCGGGTCGGCGATCGCGGAGCTGCCGTTCTTCTCGGCGTCGCGCGCGGCGATCCCGAACCTCGTCGAGTCCGAGGATGACCTCTCGTGGGCGAACAGTCTGGTCACGATGGGCGTCCACGCGGGCATCGCCGTCGGCCCGATCATCGGCGGCGGGCTCGTGGCGATCCTCGCACCCGGCGACATGCCGTCTTCCGACCGGCTGCACCTGGCGGGCGCGGTCGTCTTCGGCCTGAACGCGATCTCCTTCCTGGTCTCGCTCGCGGTCACCCTGACCGTTCGCGGCCGGTTCGAGGAGGAGCGGTCGGCGGCCCCGCAGCCCGAGCACGAGGGCCTGTTCGCCGGCGCCACCTACCTGTTCCGCGAGACGGTGCTCCGTCGGATGGCGATCGCGTGGCTGGTGTTCGTTCTGGGCATGGGCATGGGGATGGTGGCGGACGCCCCGCTCGCGGAATCGTTCGGCACGGGCGGCTGGGGCTTCGGCCTGCTGATCGCGTGCTGGGGCAGCGGCTCCGTGCTCGGCACGCTGGTCGGGCGTTGGATGAACGCCCGCACGGAGCCGCTGTGGATGGTGTTCGGAGCGGCGGGCGTCGCCGTCGCGGCATTCGGGGTCGGCCTCTTCGGCCTGTTCCCACTCGTCCTTGTCTCCCTGCTCGTGATGGGCACGTCCGACGGGGTCTCGATCGTGGCCGAGAACGGCATCATGCAGCGCCGCACGCCGGACGCCGTTCGGAGCCGGACGATGGCTGCGCTGGAAGCCGTCTTGTCGCTCGGCCTGGCGATCGCCTATCTGGCCGCGGGGCCCGTGCTCCGTGCGGTGGGACCCCAGACCGTCTATGTGATCGCCGGCGTGTTCGCCGTCGGGGCGACGGTCGTCCTCCTCCCGCTCCTCCGCCTGCGGGCCGACGAGGGTAGGACGGGTGGCCTAGGACCGGCCGTGCCAGAGCCGACTACCGAGGAACCCGCGACTGTGTGATTCTTGCCCTCGATGACCGAGGGCATGGGACGCTCGGCGGTACGGCGGGTCGCGGCGGCGCGAGGCATCTCCCTGACCGGCAGCGGCGCCGCGTTCGCCGTCCTCGCCTACATCGTCTACCGGTTGACCGGTGATTCGGCGATCTGGCTCTCGATGACCCTGCTGCTCACGATGGGGGTGCAGGGCCTGGTCCAGCCCCTCGCGAGCTGGCTGGGGGACCGGTTCGACCGGCGGCGCGTGCTGGTGGTCTCGGACCTGTGTGCGGCCGGTGGGTTCGTCGCGCTGGCGTTCGCCCGGACGCCGGGTCAGCTCGTGGCGATCGCCATGATCACGGCGATCCTGGAGTCGCCGGTCTGGGCGGTGGCCGGGGCATCGATCCCGAACCTCGTCGACGAGGAGCACCTCCCCTGGGCGAACGGACAGGTCGCGATCGGGAGGCACCTCGGAAGCTTCATCGGCCCCTTGCTCGGGACCCAGCTGATCGCGGCGCTGGCGGGCAACGCTCCGTCCACCGATCGCCTGCTCGGCGCCGGCGCGTTCGTCTTCGGACTCAACACGGCCTCGTTCCTGTTCTCCGCCTGGCTGATCGGAACGACCCCCGGCCGGTTCAACGACGAGCGGCCGGCGAAGAGCGAGCACGCCGGGATCCGGGCCGGCTTCCGCTACGCGATGAGCGATCGCGTGCTCCGGGCGATCCTCCTGGGGTGGTCGGTCCTCCTGCTCGGCGTCGGGCTGATCCTCGTCGCGGAGCTCCCGTATGCGCTCGAGTTCGGCAAGGGCGCGTTCGGGTACGGATTGATCTCCGCGCTCTGGGGGGGTGGCGCAGCGCTCGGTGCCGTGTTCGCGGCGCGGTGGCTGACCGCGCGACGTGAGCCGGCGACGTTGCTCGTCGCGGTCCTGGCCGGTGGGGTGATCATGTTCGGGATCGGCTGGTCGCCCGTCTGGATCGTCGCGCTCGTGTTCATGGTCGCCGAAGGGCTCTGCGAGGGTTTCGCGAGCGTGGCCGAGCAGGGACTGCTCCAGCGACGCACGCCCGACGAGGTCCGGAGCCGGGTCGCGGGCGCCGTCGAAGCGGCCACGTTGATCGCGCTCGCGGTCTCCCTGACCGTCGGAGGCCCGATCGTCGACGCGCTCGGGCCGCGCGCGGCGTATTCGATCAGCGGCATCCTGACCGTGATGGCCGGGCTCATCATGACGAGCGCGTTGCGGCACCCGGGCCTCCCGCCCCATCAAGCGGATCGCGCGTTCGAGTTCGCGCGGGTCGAACCGGTCGCCGTCGATCAGGCTGCGCAGTCTTAGGGGCTGGCCAGCCGCCCGGTGGGATCCGGGAACAGCACCCGGAACGACGCGCCGCCACCGTCCCGATCCTCCACCCACGCGCGGCCACCGTGCGCTTCCGCGAACCGAGCCACCAAGGACAGGCCCACGCCGAGGCCGGGCGAGGGCGCCGAGCGCTCGCCCCGCTCGAACGGCTCGAAGAGACGGTCCCGCTCGTCGGCGGCCACACCCGGCCCGTCGTCTTCCACGCGGAGGATGACGCCGTTGTCCACGCGGCGGGCGCCCACCCAGATCGTCGCCGTCGGCGGGGTGTGCTTCACGGCGTTCACCAGGAGGTTCTCGATGATCCGCACGACCATCGACTCATCGACCCACGCATCGATCGGCTCGGCTTGCACGTGGACCGTGCGCTCCTCCAGGACGTCGGACTCGGCCACGGTCCGGCCGAGCAGGGAGCCCAGATCGATCAGCTCCCGTCGCGGTTGCACGAGGCCACGGGTGAGCCGGTCGATATCGAGTAGATCGTTGACCATCGCCGTGAGGCGCTTCGCCTTCTTCGCGAGGCTGCGCATCAGCTGTCGGCGATCCTCCTCGGAGACCCCGAGCTCGTCGGCGTTCTCCAACGTGATCGCGCTGCCGAGGATCGCCGACAGCGGGGTCCGAAGGTCGTGGGACACCGCGGTCAGGAACGTGTTCTTCATGTCGTCGGCCTCGCGCAGGCGGTCGACGGCCATGCGTTCCATCTCGAGCGCCTGCGCGAGCTCCTGTTCCGCCCGCTTCTGCTCGCTGATGTCGTACATCACGCCCTGCCAGAAAAGGGGCTTCCCCTCGGCGTCCTTGATCAACACCGTCTCGTCGTGCACCCACACGATCCGCCCGTCCCGGGCGACCATCCGGTAGTCCTCGCTGAAACCCCCGACCTCGTACGAACGCTGCGCCGCGTCCACCGCGCGATCGCGATCCTCGGGATGCAGGAGCTCGCGCCACAGGGTCGGGTTCGCCTGACGTTCCTCCGGCGTGTACCCGAAGAGCTCCTCGTACTGCGGGCTGATGTAGTAGGGGGCGTCGTCGGAGCCGCCCTCGCCCTCGATGTAGACGACGGCGGGGATCCGCTCGGCGAGCGACTTGAACTTCACAGCCTCCGATCGCAGTTCCGACTCGAGCCACTTCTGCTCGGAGATGTCCTCGTACAGCCCCTGCACGTAGGAGGGCGCTCCCGCCTCGTCCTTCACCACGGTTCCCTGGTCACGGATCCAGACGATGCTCCCGTCCGGCCTGATCATCCGGTACTCCAGGGTGAAGGGGCCGCCCGCCTGCACCGCCGCGCGGACCGCCGCGACGGCCTGCTCGCGGTCCTCGGGATGGAGGTGCGCTCCCCAGGCGTCGTCGGAGAGGAAGGCGTCCGCGGAGAGACCCAGCACCTTCTCGACCTGCGGGCTGACGTAGATCGACGTCATCTCTTCGTCGGCCGTGTCCATGTAGGTGACCGCGGGGAGCTGCTCGACGAGACTTCGGTACCGGCGTTCCAACTCCTCCAGCCGGAGCTCGGCCTCCTTGCGCTGCGTGATGTCGAAGAAGAACCCGAGGACGTATTCGGGCTGCCCGTCGTCGTCCCGGACGGTCGTCGCCGAATCGCGGACCCAGATCTCCCGACCGTCGTCGCGGACCATCCGGTACTCGAGCGTGAACGGGGTTCCCGAGCGAACGCCCTCGACCGTTTCGCGACGTGCTCGGTCGCGATCGTCCGGATGGACGCGTTCGGCCCATTCGTCGCCAGTCGTCCCCGAGGGTCGTCCGAGCAGCTCGTTGATCTGCGGACTGACGTAGAGGTTGGTGAGGCTCTCGTCCGGCGCGTCGATGTACGTCACGATCGGCAGCCGTTCGATCAGCGTCCGGTATCGCTGCTCGACCTCGGCGGCTCGGGTCTCCGCTTCCTTCTCCCGCGTGATGTCGACCATGAGCCCGATCCAGTGCGCCGGGCGCTGCTCGCTCGCGGGGACGAGGACGGCCTCGTCCCGCACCCACACCACTCGGTCATCGGCCGTGACGAGTCGGTATTCCTGGAGATAGGAAGAAGACGAGGCGGTCGCGGCCTGCTCGGCTCCCTCGACCCGTTCGCGGTCGTCCGGATGCACGAGGGTCAACCAGAAATCCACGGCGTGGAGGAAGCGCTCGGGAGGATGACCCGTGAGCCCTTCCACACGCGGGCTCATGTACAGGGTGATGCCGTTCAGCCCGTGGGCCTGGACGTACGCCACGCCGGGCATCGACCCGAGCACGTGATGGAAGCCCGGGTCGAAGACCGGGAGATGGCGTGCGTCGATCGGTGTGGGCGTGCTCACGTGTGCTCGTTCCCTGAGGATGTGGTCTCCAGAAGCATCGGCGCCCCCGGGGCTCGACGTGAGAGATGCTCGGGTGTCATGCGGCACGGCCTCCTATCCCGCCGGAGGGGGAGGTCGGTCCTCGACCTCCCGCCATCGTAGGCTCCGGCAGTCCCTTTACCGAGGAGCCTCGATGTCGGAGACGTTCACGTTCTATATCCAGCCCTGGTACCGGAAGTCGCCCTACTTCGAGTCGACCAAACGCGCCGGCTGCCGGAGCTGGGGTCTGTACAACCACATGCTGCTCCCGACCCTCTACGACGACCCGGTGACCGAGTACTGGGCCCTGCTCAACGGCGTGACGATGTGGGACGTGGCGGTCGAGCGCTGCGTCGAGATCTCGGGACCCGACGCGTTCGAGTTCACGAACCTGCTCACGTGCCGCGATCTCACGACCTGTGCGGTCGGCCAGTGCAAGTACGTGTTGCTGACGGCGCGGCGCGGCGGGATCGTGAACGACCCCGTGCTGCTCCGTCTCGAGGAGGATCGGTTCTGGCTCGCCCTCGCCGATTCCGACGCACTCCTCTACGCGAAGGGAGTGGCGGCCTTCGCCGGCCTGGACGTGGACATCGAGGAGGCGGACGTCTCGCCGATGCAGATCCAGGGTCCGAGATCGAGGGAGGTCGTCCGCGCCTTGTTCGGCGATGCGATCGCCGACCTCCGCTACTACTGGTGCGCCGAGGCCGAGGTGAACGGGATCCCGGTCGTCGTCTCCCGCACCGGCTGGACGGGCGAGGTGGGATACGAGGTCTATCTGCGGGACTCCTCGCGCGGCGACGAGCTGTGGCGGCTCGTCGAGGAAGCGGGGGCCCCGTTCGACATCCGGGCGATCGCACCGTCGGAGGCACGCAGGATCGAAGCGGGGATCTTCAACTACGGCTCGGACATGCGGCCGGAGGACACCCCGTTCCACGTCAGCGGCCTGGAGCGACTCGTGGAGCTCGATCAGGACGCCGACTTCATCGGGAAGGACGCCCTCCGACGGATCGCCGACGCGGGGGTCGACCGCAAGCTCGTCGGCATCGATATCGGGGGAGCACCGATGACGGACGAGGGGGCGCTCAACGACCTCTGGCCCGTGCACGAGCCGGGGAACGGTCGGATCGGTCGCGTGACGGCCGGGGCGTGGTCGCCGCGCCTGGAGCGCAACATCGGCTACGCCTGGGTGCCTGCGACCCACATGGAGGTCGGGACGTCCCTCGCCCTCGAGGCCCACGACGGGATGCGCGAGGCGACCGTCGCCGCGCTCCCGTTCGTGGATCCGACGAAGGAGATCCCGAAGTCGTGAGCGGATCGATGCGGTTCGACCGGGCGGTCGAGTACTACGACCGCACGCGCGGTCTCTCGGAGGACGCCTCGCGCGAGATGACCGCCCTGCTCGCGAACGAGCTCCGGGGAAAGGGCCGGGCCCTCGAGATCGGCGTTGGCACCGGGCTCGTCGCCCTCCCGCTCGCCGCGGCCGGCGTGCCGCTCGTCGGGCTCGACCTCTCGGCGCCCATGCTCGCCAGGCTCGTCGAGAAGGCGGGAGGGCGGTCGCCGTTCCCCGTCGTGGTCGGGGACGCGACCGCACTGCCGTTCTCCGACGATCGCTTCGGCGGGGCCGTGGTCCGACACGTCCTGCACCTGGTGCCGGGGTGGAGGCAGGTCGTGGCGGAGCTCGTTCGCGTGGTCGTCCCGGGTGGGCTCGTGCTCGTCTCGAGCGGTCAGGTCCCCGAGCCGTGGCACGAGCTGACGGACCGATTCATGGAACGGGTCGGCCGTCCCTCCTTCGCCGACGCACTCGATTCCTGGGAGACCGGCGCCATCGTGCAGGCGTTCCGGGCGCACCGGGCGACGGCTCGGGCGCTCCCACCGATCACGGAGCGTGTGGCGCAGACGATGGAGGAGTTCCTCGATCAGATGGCCGCCGGCATGCACTCCTGGACGTGGGAGGTCGACGAGGGGAAGCGACGGGAGGCGGTCGCGGAGCTCCGTGGGTGGGCGATGGAGCGCTGGGGCTCCCTGGATCCCCCCGGGGGTCGGGACGTCGCGATCGAGTGGCACGCGTTCGACCTTCCCTGACGGCCGCCGGGTATCCTGAGAACCCTTCGCGAAGGACCATCCAAGGAGGTCAGGAGTGCCGATCACGCAGGTCGAGAAGATCTGGATGGACGGCGAGCTGGTGCCGTGGCAGGACGCCCAGGTGCATGTGCTCTCTCATGCGTTGCACTACGGGAGCGGGGTCTTCGAAGGGATCCGGGCCTACGAGACACCACGGGGCGCCGCCGTCTGGCACCTCGACGAGCATCTCAAGCGGCTGTTCCGATCCGCGAAGCTGTACCACACCGAGATCCCGTACTCACGAGAGGCGCTCACCCAGGCGACGAAGGACGTGATCGTCGCCAACGGCCTCGACGCCTGCTACGTTCGTCCGCTGGTGCTCCGCGGCTACGGCGAGATGGGCGTCAACCCGCTCGAGGCGCCGGTCAACGTGGTGATCGCGGTGTGGCCGTGGGGGGCCTACCTCGGGGAGGACGCCCTCGAGCAGGGCGTTCGCATCAAGGTCAGCAGCTGGCGCCGGAACGGCCAGAATTCGCTGCCGGCGGGGGCGAAGGCGACCGGTCAGTACATCAACTCGGTCCTCGCCAAAGTGGAGAGCCTGAAGGCGGGCTACGACGAGGCGATCATGCTCAACGAGGGCGGTTTCGTCACGGACGGTTCCGGGGAGAACGTCTTCGTGGTGCGGGACGGGATCCTCACGACGCCGCCGATCTCGGCGGGCTGCCTCGACGGCATCACGCGCGGGAGCGTGATCACGATCGCGCGCGACCTGGGCTACGAGGTGCGCGAGGAGAACCTGGTCCGCACCGATCTCTACAACGCCGACGAGTGCTTCTTCAGCGGGACCGCCGCGGAGCTCACGCCGATCCGCGAGGTGGACGACCGGGTGGTGGGCGAGGGACACCGCGGGCCGGTGACCAAGGAGCTCCAGGGAGCCTTCTTCGCCGCGACCAAGGGTGAGACCGAGAAGTACGCCCACTGGCTCACCTACGTGAACGAGTGATGCAGGAGACCGAAGAGCGGTACCGGCTCCCGCGGACGGTCGTCCCGTCCCGGTACGACCTCACGCTGGAGCCGGACCTGGATGCCGGCACGTTCGCCGGATCCGTCGCGGTGTCGATCGAGGTCCTCGAGCCCGTCACCGAGATCGCCCTGAACGCGAACGAGCTGCGGCTGGGCGACGCGACGCTGACGGCCGCCGACGGGCGGGCGATCGAGATCTCGAAGATCCTCACCGACGACGACGCCGAGCGCGCGACCGTGGATCTGGCCGAGACGGCCGAGCCGGGGGAGTGGACCCTCTCGGTCTCGTTCCGCGGCGAGCTGAACCCCCGGCTGACCGGCTTCTACCGAAGCACCTTCCAGGACGAAGACGGCACCACGCAGGTGATCGGCACCACGCACTTCGAGGCCACCGACGCCCGCCGCGCGTTCCCCTGCTGGGACGAGCCCGACCTGAAGGCCGTGTTCGCGATCACGTTGGTCATCAAGGAGGGCCTCGCCGCCGTTTCGAACGGCCCGGAGGTGGGGCGCGAGTCGCTCGACGACGGCCGGGTGCGGATCCGATTCGCCGACACGATGAAGATGTCGACCTACCTGGCCGCGTGGGTGGTCGGCCGCCTCGCGCTCTCGGATGCCGCCGACGCGCGCGGCGTTCCGGTCCGCATCGTCCATGTGCCCGGGAAGGGACATCTGACGAGTTTCGCGACCGAGGCGAGCGTCCATTCCCTGAACTGGTTCGCCGACTACTACGGCATCCCCTATCCGGAAGCGAAACTCGACAACGTCGCGATCCCGGACTTCGCACAAGGTGCGATGGAGAACGTGGGGTGCGTGACCTACCGCGAGCAGGTGTTGTTGCTCGACCCCGCCCGTTCCACGCAGGAGGAGCAGCTCGGCGTCGCCGAGACGGTGGCGCACGAGCTGGCGCACATGTGGTTCGGCGACCTCGTGACGATGCGCTGGTGGAACGGCATCTGGCTGAACGAGGCGTTCGCGACGTTCATGTCGATGCTCGCCGTGGACGACTTCCGACCCGACTGGGAGATCTGGAACACGTTCACGCGCGACCGCACGAACGCCTTCGAGGTCGACGCGTTGGAGACGACGCGGCCGATCGAGTACGAGGTCCGTTCGCCGGACGACGCGAGCGGCATGTTCGACACGCTCACCTACGTGAAGGGCGGCGCCGTGCTCCGGATGCTCGAGCAGTGGCTCGGCGCCGAGCGATTCCGCGACGGGATCCGCCGATACCTCGCGAAGCACGCCTACGGGAACACGGAGACCCACGACCTCTGGGACGCGCTGGAGGAGGAGACCGGAGAGCCCGTCCGTCGCACGATGGATGCGTGGATCTTCCAGCCCGGCTATCCGGCGATCTCGGTGAGCCTGGACGGTGACACGGTCCGGTTCTCGCAGCGCCGGTTCCTCCCGTCGAGGGACGACGACGACACGACGTGGCCGGTTCCACTCACGGTCCGGCAGGTGAGCGGTGACCGGGAGCAGGTCGACCGGATCCTGATCGAGGCGGACGGCGCGGAGCTCTCCCTGCTCTCGCCCGATGCGGTCGTGGTCGCGAACGCGGGCTCCGCGAGCTTCGTTCGGGTCTGGTACGACGACGAGCTGCGATCGCGGATCGTCGCGAAGGCGATGGACGTGCTCACACCGATCGAGCGGTACAGCCTCGTGGATGACGCGTGGGCGGCGGTCGTTGCGGGGAAGGCCTCGGCGGGTTCGTTCCTCGATCTCGTCCGGAGCTTCGGTGACGAGACCGACCTGCGTGTCTGGCAGGCGGTCCTGGGCGGTCTGGGTTGGTTCGATCGGTTCGTGGACGAGGAGCCGCGCGAGCGCCTGCGGGCGTTCGTGCGGGACCTCGTGCGGCCGGCGCTCGCGCGGCTCGGATGGGACCCCTCACCGGATGAGGCCGATCTCACGCGCGCGCTCCGTGGCCAGCTCGTGCAGTCCCTCGCGGTGCTCGGCGCCGATCCGGAGACCCTCGCGCAGTGCCGGGAGCTCGAGCTCGAGGACGAGGGCGATCCGCAACTGCTCCAGGCCGCGGTCGAGGCGGTCGCCGCGGAAGGGACCGCCGAGGATCTCGACCGCTACTGGCAGCGGTACCACGGGGCCTCGACGCCCCAGGAGGAGGAGCGGTACCTCTTCGCGACCTCCCGTTTCCCGGGCGACGCGGAGATCGAGCGGGTCCTCGCCGCGAGCCTGACCGACGAGATCCGGACGCAGGATGCGCCGTACGTGCTCGCCCGCTCGACGACGAACCGCCGCCAGGGTCCGAAGGTCTGGCGCTTCATCGCCGAGCACTGGGACGCGATGCAGGATCGCTTCGCGTCGTCGAACATCATCGGCCTGGTTTCCGGGATCCGGTACCTGACCGATCCCGATGCGGTGGCGGAGGTCGACGCGTTCTTCCGCGACCACGACATCCCGCAGAACCACCTGATGCTGCAGCAGGGTCTCGAGCGGATGCGCGTGGCCGCGAAGCTGCGCGAACGCGTGACCCCGCAGCTCCTTCAGCGCTTCGGCGGCTGAGCACGGTCACGATCCGGCCCCGCGCGGGCATGAACCCCTCGGTCGCAACCTCTGGTTGATCCGCGGAACCCGTCGCGGTCCGCAGGTCGTCCAAGGGAGATCGCAACCGGCCGATCGTCCGGCCGAACACGGCGAAGAGATGAGAGGAGTCCCGCCATGCGGAATCCGTTCGCACGTGCCGCCACCCTCGCGATCCTCACCGGGGTCATGCTCACCGGAGCGGCCGGGACCGCCCTCGCCTGCGGCGGGCTGGTCACGCCGAACGGCACGATCAACCTGGTGAAGACGACGACGCTCGCGGCCTATCACGAGGGCATCGAGCACTACGTCACCTCGTTCGAGTTCGCCGGCGAGGGCGAGGAGGTGGGATCGATCATCCCGCTCCCCGGCGTGCCGACGGACGTGATCAAGGGAGGCGACTGGACGCTCCAGCGATTGATCATCGAGACGCAGCCGCCCGTCCCCGAGGCGTTCCGGGCTCTGGCAGCGGCCGATTCGGCGGGCGGCGCCGAGGTCCTGATGGAGAAGAAGATCGACGCGCTCGACATCACCGTCCTGAAGGGCGGCGCGGTCGAGGTCGGCGACTGGGCGCGCGAGCACGGCTACTTCCTGCCTCCGGATGCTCCGGAGATGCTCGCGTTCTACGCGGAGCGGAGCCCGATCTTCCTGGCCGCTCG
>Ga0114129_10004583_pt1 | contig 19500 bp, 17 predicted proteins | sample RhiMetdeltSRZDD1_FD_80071 | JGI IMG/M metagenome (GOLD analysis project Ga0114129, IMG submission 80071) | Populus rhizosphere microbial communities from Tennessee, USA - Rhizosphere MetaG P. deltoides SRZDD1 (version 2) (version 2) | ecosystem: Host-associated > Plants > Roots > Rhizosphere >...
ACCCCGGTGCGGCCGACGGTGCCGCCGCGGGATTGCACGCGTTGGTGGGCGGCACGCTGATGTCACTGGACGGCCAGCGCGCGACAAGGGTGGCCGGCCAGTTCGGCCAGATGCCCGGCCAGACCGCTGCTGCCGTGTCACGCACCGGCCAGGAAGTGGCGTCGATCGTGACGCTGCGGCCCGGTGCGCCCGACATGGCGTCGTCGCTGTGGGTCGGGCCGCTGAACGGCAATGCGACACAGGCGATGGAAGCGCGCACGCTGTCGCGGCCCAGCTGGTCCCTTGATGACGCCATCTGGGTCGTGGTGGACGGCATCAACGTCGTGCGCGCGATTCAGGATGCGTCGGGGCAGCCTGCCCGCATCCCTGTCGACTCCAGCGTGGTGTCGATGCGCTTTCCCGGCGCGATCGCCGAACTCCAGCTCTCCCGCGACGGAACGCGCGCCGCGATGATCATTGAAGGGCAAGTGGTTCTCGCCGGTGTCGAACAGACGGCCGGCGGTGGTTATGCACTCACCTATCCGCGGCGGCTGGGCTTCGGCCTCGGCAACACGGCGGTGTCGCTGTCCTGGCGCACCGGCGACGACATCGTCGTCAGCCGCACCGACCCGCAACACCCGGTGTCCTACGTCAACCTCGACGGGGTGAACTCCGACGGCCCGAGCCGGAACCTGCTAATGCCGGTCACCACCGTCGCCGCCAACCCGTCCACCGTGTACGTCGCCGACGAGCGTGGTGTGCTGCAACTGTCCGGCTCGGCCGCCGACAACGACCCGGCGTGGGCCGAAGTGCGGGCGTTGATGATGCCGGACGCGGTGCCCGTATTGCCGGGCTAATTCCCGAACTTTTTGAGAAATCGTTCTGAACCATCTCCCGGCATCGGCCGTTGTGCAGACAAAACATCACCAGAGGTGTTTGCTCAACAGCCAGGAGGGTTGATGAAGATCCGCGGTCCGTTGGTCACACTCGGCGCCGTTGCGGTGCTCGGGATCGGCATATTGCTCGTGAACATGTCCAAGGAGGAGTCGCCGCCGCCGGGCAAGCCTGCCGCCGAGTCCACCACCGCCGTCGCCACCACGACTACCGCCGCGCCCGCGCCGGCACCACCGAGCACGCCGCCACCGCCGGCGTTTCCGGCCAAGGCCGATTACGTCGGCAAGATCCCGACCGCCAACGGCACGATCACGTTGGAGATCACCGTCGACGGCGACAAGGCCATCGCCTACGCGTGCGACGGCAACACCGTCGAGTCGTGGCTGCGGGGTAGCGCCGTCAACGGCGCGGTCAGCCTGGCCAACAAGGACAAGACGAGCCGGCTCGAGGGCCGCCTGGAAGGCAATGCCGTCGTCGGCACGTTGTGGATCGGTGAAAAGCAGTGGGACTTCAACGCTCCCGCAGCGCAGCTGCCCGCCGGGCTGTATGTCTACGAGAACGCCGGTGTTCGCAACAGCTGGATCATCGACCCGAATGGGGGCGTGACCGGCGTGCAGCGACGGGAGGACGGGTCGACCGCACCCGCGCCCAGCCTGACGACCGACGGCATCGCGGACATCGACGGCATCGAGGTCAAGGCGATCCGGGTTGAGGGGGACAGCAATGTCTGATGCCGAGGCTCCGACCGCGGCCGTACCGGCGAGGACGTCGGGCGGCGGGATCGCCGTGCTGATCGCCGTCGCGCTCGGCGCATTGGTCGCCGTCGGTCTCGGCTTATTCGGCAAAGTACATGAGCCACAGTTCTTTTCGATCAATGTGGCCGGATTCTCCAGCGGGCTGGCCGTCAAGTCATGGTTGGCGACGGTGGCCATGTTGCTGGCGCTGTTCCAGCTGGCGTCCGCATTCGCGATGTACCGGCTGATTCCCGGTGGAAAGGCGCCGGCGTGGATCGGCACCGCGCATGTGTGGTCGGGGCGGTTGGCGGTGCTGGCCAGCGTCCCCGTCGCGGTGCACTGCCTGTACGCGCTGGGCTTCGAGTCCTATGACAACCGGGTGCTGTTCCATTCGCTGTTCGGCTGCTTCTTCTACGGCGCCTTCGTGACAAAGATGGTGCTGCTCACCCGCAAAGGCCTTCGGGGATGGGTGATTCCGATCGCGGGCGGGTTGGTGTTCTTCGGCTTGGTCTACGTCTGGCTGACCTCGGCACTGTGGTTCTTCCAAACCAACGGAATTAGGTTCTAGCGAAAGGACTGCCATGCATCGCAAACAGTTCCTCCTCGGCGCCGGCCTGGGCGTGGTGACCGCCGTAGTTGCGGCCTGCAGCACATACGGCAAGAAGCCCGAAGCGGCAGGCGAATCCGGCACGACGACGACCGCCGCCCCGGCCACACCGGGCGGCACCGCCGCGCCGGCGGCGAACGTCATCGCCAAGACGGCCGATGTGCCTGTCGGGTCGGGCGTGATCGTCGACGAGGTCGTGGTGACACAGCCGACCGCGGGTGTGTTCAAAGGGTACTCCGCGAAGTGCACCCATAAGGGATGCATGGTGGACAAGATCGCTGACGGCACCATCGACTGCCCGTGCCACGGCAGCAAGTTCAACCTCGACGGCACGGTGGCCAATGGACCGGCTGATAAGCCGTTGCCGCCCGAGAACATCACTGTGCAGGGCGATGAGATAGTGCTGAGCTAGCGGTCAGGTTGAACTGACTCCCGGGATCCGGCCTTCGCGGAACGCCTCGACGAAGTGGCGGTGATCGTCCCGCACGGTTCCGGCGTACTCCAGCCCGAAAGCGACGATGTCGGCCACGAAGTCGTCGGTGTCGTCGCCGATCACGTCGACGATGGCCTCCTCGGTTTGGAACTCGACCAAAGTCTGGTCACTGTCTGTGTCGCTGACGCAGTGCACTTTGGCCACCGCCTGCCCGAGTTGCTCGATGACTTCTGTGAGCTCGTCCGGCTCCGTCAACTCGCTCCAGTCCAAATCGGCGTCGTAGGGCGAAATTTCGCTGACCACGTAGCCGACCCCGTCGATGTCGGTGTAGCCGAGCAGGGGATCGGCGTGGGCCTGCAGTGCCCGCTGCGACACGGCGGTGCGATGGCCGTGGTGCGTGAAGTACTCGCGCACATCCGGGTCATCGACCACCCGGCTCGGCGCGGCCACATTGCCCTGTTTGATCGACAATACGACGTCGTTGTCCAACGCCTGATTGAAGCCCTCGATCAGCACGGTGTAGGCGGGCAGCCCGGCGCTGCCGATGCCGAGTCCGGTCTTGCCGATGACGTCCTTGATGTCATAGGCGATGCCGCGGAAGCGTTTGGTTTTCGGGATCGTCTCCAGATAGCGGTCGAACGCGTCGGCCACCTTGTCGCGTTCGGCATCGTCCAGCTGGCGTGCGCCCTGCGAATCGCGAAAAACCCTGTCCCACTCGTCTACTCGGGTCATGCGGTCCAGCATCTGCGCCCTGGTCGACAGGCGTGCTGACTGCAACGCCGATAACACCGCACCGCGAGCTGTCTCGAGGTTCAGCGAGAACGACGAGTCGTCCTCGACGTCGACGAACCACCGGACCTGGCGGACGTAGGCGCGGACGAACGTTTCGATCAGCGCCGTGATCTCTTCGTCGGATATCGCCTTCTGCCAGCACATCAGCGCGACGCTGGCGGCGAACCGCTGCAGGTCCCAGGTGAAGTGGCCGACATAGGCCTCGTCGAAGTCGTTGACGTCGAAGATCAACACACCTGAGCCGTCCATGTAGGTGCCGAAGTTCTCCGCGTGCAGGTCGCCCTGGATCCACACCCGCGAAGTCCGTTCGTCGGCCCACCTGTCCTTGCGGTCGGCGACGTCGGCGTAGAACACGCATGCGCTGCCGCGGTAGAACGCGAACGGGTCGGCCGCCATCTTTCGGAACTTGGTCCGAAACGCGTCGGGATCGGCCGCCATCAGGTCGGAGAACGCGTTGACGAGGCAGTCGACGATGAATGACTCGCGTTTGTCTTGCATGGCCACGGAGTACCCGCAATCAATGTCGGTCATCGCCGCGACAATGGCGCCGTGCTCGACCTCGTCCTCCCGCTCGAGTGCGGTGGCTGCGGCGCCCCCTCGACCAGATGGTGCCCCGCCTGCGCTCAGGAGCTGGCGGTCAAGCCCGACCAACCGCACGTCATCACCCCGCGAATCGATCCCGGTGTGCCGGTGTTGTCGCTCGGCCGCTACGCCGGGTCGCGCCGCGAAGCGATCGTCGCGGTCAAGGAGCATGGCCGCGCCGACCTGATCGCGCCGCTCGCCGTCGCGTTGCGAGCCGGCCTGCAGCGTCTGCTTGCGTGGGGCGTGGTCGGCACACCGCTGACCATCGTGCCCGCGCCGACCCGCCGGTCCGCGGCCCGGCGCCGCGGCGGCGATCCCGTCACCCGGATGGCGCGGACGGCGACGGCGGGCATGGGCGGTATCGAGGTCGTTCAGGCGCTGAGGCTGCGGAGTATGGTCCGCGACTCCGTCGGCTTGTCCAGTGCCGACCGTCAGCGCAACATCGCCGGACGCGTCAAGATCATCAAGCCGGTAGCCGCAAACGTCCTCGTCGTCGACGACATCGTGACCACCGGCGCCACTGCCGCCGAATCGGTCCGCGTCCTGCACATCGCCGGTGCTCACGCGGCCGGGGTCCTTGCCATCGCCAACGCTTGACAGCTCCGGCGATTACCCCGACATCAATCGGACGTGAAGAACTGAAAACGCATGCGCGAATTTACTGGCACGACCGGGTGAACACGATTACCGTCGGCACCAACCACCCGTGAATGCCTCACGGCGGCGCTCAACCCGAAGCGCCAGCATCGCCGACCAGCGGTAGGAGGTGAGTACTCGACACCTTGCGCCGGCGGACGGAGCGACATTGCAGGCCCACCGGCGCGATTCCCAAGACAAGCCGGGCACGCGAAGCGTGCGACTCCGTAGAGAAACGAGTTGCCAAGCATGTCAAGCCATTCCGTGGACTCAGACCGCACCATGGTGATCGAGGACGAGACAGCTGAACCCACTCCGAACGCCGAGGTCGTCGTCAAGGGCCGAAACGTTGAGGTTCCTGATCACTTCCGCATCTATGTCTCAGAAAAACTGTCCCGCCTGGAACGATTTGACCGCACCATCTACCTCTTCGACGTCGAACTGGACCATGAGCGCAACCGGCGCCAACGCAAGAACTGTCAACACGTAGAGATCACCGCGCGAGGTCGCGGCCCCGTCATCCGCGGCGAGGCCTGCGCCGACAGCTTCTACGCCGCCCTCGAGTCGGCGGTCTGCAAACTGGAGAGCAGGCTGCGCCGCCATAAGGACCGCCGCAAGATCCACTACGGGGACAAGACGCCCGTCTCGCTGGCCGAGGCCACCAAGATAGAGCCCGAGTCATTTCAGCCGCCCGCATCGCTCGCTGAGGAAAACCTGCAGGTCGACGGGGTGGCGGTCGACGATCACGAGCCCGGCCGGGTGGTGCGCACCAAGGAGCATCCGGCGACCCCGATGACCGTCGATGACGCGCTTTCCCAGATGGAGCTCGTCGGCCACGACTTCTTCCTGTTCCACGACAAACAGAGCGACAAACCCTGCGTGGTGTATCGCAGGCACGCCTACGACTACGGACTGATTCGTCTGGCCTGACGCTGTTCGGCCGGGGCGCAGGCCGTGTCACCTACCATGGGTTGAGCTCAAGAAATCCAACCCATAGGGGATAGCGTGCTGTCGAAGTTGCTCCGTCTCGGTGAAGGCCGCATGGTCAAGCGCCTCAAGGGGGTGGCTGACTACGTCAACACCCTGTCCGACGACGTGGAAAAACTCTCCGACGCCGAGCTGCGGGCCAAAACCGACGAGTTCATGAAGCGCGTCGCCGACGGCACCGACCTCGACGACCTGCTGCCTGAGGCGTTCGCGGTGGCCCGCGAGGCGGCCTGGCGGGTGCTCGATCAGCGGCATTTCGATGTCCAGGTGATGGGCGGCGCGGCGCTGCACTTCGGCAACGTCGCGGAGATGAAGACCGGCGAGGGCAAGACCCTGACCGCGGTGCTGCCGTCGTACCTCAACGCGCTGTCCGGCAACGGCGTGCACGTCGTGACCGTCAACGACTACCTGGCCAAACGCGACGCCGAGTGGATGGGCCGCGTGCACCGCTTCCTCGGGCTGGGCGTCGGCGTGATCCTGTCCGGCATGACGCCCGACGAGCGGCGCGCCTCCTACGCGGCCGACATCACCTACGGCACCAACAACGAGTTCGGCTTCGACTATCTGCGCGACAACATGGCGCACTCGCTGGCAGACCTCGTGCAGCGCGGTCACAACTTCGCGATCGTCGACGAAGTCGACTCCATCCTGATCGACGAGGCCCGCACCCCGCTGATCATCTCCGGGCCCGCCGACGGCTCGTCGAACTGGTACACGGAGTTCGCGCGGCTGGCGCCACTGATGGAAAAGGACACCCACTACGAGGTCGACCTGAAGAAGCGCACCATCGGTGTGCACGAGGTCGGCGTCGAGTTGGTCGAGGACCAGCTCGGTATCGACAATCTCTACGAGGCGGCCAACTCGCCGCTGGTCAGCTACCTCAACAACTCGATCAAGGCCAAGGAGCTGTTCCAGCGCGACAAGGACTACATCGTCCGCGACGGCGAGGTCCTCATCGTCGACGAGTTCACCGGCCGCGTGTTGATCGGCCGTCGCTACAACGAGGGCATGCACCAGGCCATCGAGGCCAAGGAGCACGTCGAGATCAAGGCCGAGAACCAGACCCTGGCCACCATCACGCTGCAGAACTACTTCCGGCTCTACGACAAGCTTTCCGGCATGACGGGTACCGCCCAGACCGAGGCGGCCGAGCTGCACGAGATCTACGGCCTCGGCGTGGTGAGCATCCCCACCAACAAGCCGATGGTTCGCGCCGACCAGTCCGATCTGATCTACAAGACCGAAGAGGCCAAGTACATCGCGGTCGTCGACGATGTGGCTGAGCGCTACGAGAAGGGTCAGCCGGTCTTGATCGGCACCACCAGCGTCGAGCGCTCGGAGTACTTGTCGCGCCAGTTCCAGAAGCGGCGGATCCCGCACAACGTGCTCAACGCGAAGTACCACGAGCAGGAGGCCGGCATCATCGCCGAGGCCGGCCGGCTGGGTGCGATCACCGTGGCGACCAACATGGCCGGCCGCGGCACCGACATCGTGCTCGGCGGCAACGTCGACTTCCTCGCCGACAAGCGGCTGCGCGACCAGGGCCTCGACCCGGTCGAGACGCCGGAGGATTACGAGGCCGCCTGGCACGAGGTGCTGCCGCAGGTCAAGGCCGACGCGGCCGACGAGGCCAAGGACGTCGTCGCCGCCGGCGGCCTGTACGTGCTTGGCACCGAACGTCACGAGTCCCGCCGCATCGACAACCAGCTGCGCGGCCGCTCGGGCCGCCAGGGTGACCTCGGCGAGTCGCGGTTCTACCTGTCACTCGGTGATGAGCTGATGCGTCGGTTCAACGGCGAGACGCTGGAGTCGCTGCTCAACCGCCTGAATCTGCCCGACGATGTACCGATCGAGGCCAAGATGGTCTCCCGCGCGATCAAGAGCGCGCAGACACAGGTGGAGCAGCAGAACTTCGAGATCCGCAAGAACGTCCTCAAGTACGACGAGGTGATGAACCAGCAGCGCAAGGTCATCTACGAGGAGCGCCGCCGCATCCTCGAGGGAGAGAACCTCGCCGAGCAGGCCCACCAGATGCTGGTCGACGTCGTCACCGCCTACGTCGACGGCGCGACGGCCGAGGGCTACTCCGAAGACTGGGATCTCGAGCAGCTGTGGACGGCACTCAAACAGCTCTACCCGGTCGGCATCGACCACCACGACTTGATCGACTCCGACGCGGTCGGTGAGGCGGGCGAGCTGACGCGCGACGAGCTGCTCGACGCGTTGGTCGAGGATGCCAAGCGCGCGTACGCCGACCGCGAGAAGCAGCTCGAGGAGATCGCCGGCGATGGTGCGATGCGGCAGCTGGAACGCAACGTGCTGCTCAACGTCCTTGACCGCAAGTGGCGTGAGCACCTCTACGAGATGGATTACCTCAAGGAGGGCATCGGCCTGCGGGCGATGGCGCAGCGCGACCCGCTCGTCGAGTACCAGCGTGAGGGCTTCGACATGTTTGTCGGGATGCTCGAGGGGCTCAAGGAAGAGTCGGTCGGCTTCCTGTTCAACGTTCAGGTGGAAGCCGCGCCTGCACCAACCGTGGCGCCGGTCGCCGCGCCCGCGGGCTTGGCGCAGTTCGCGGCCGAAGCCGCGGCCAAGGCGCAAGACAGTGCCGTCGCCACCAAGGAGCGCCCGGCGGGCTTGCGCGCCAAGGGAATTGAGGACTCCGCCCCGCCGCTGACGTACACCGGGCCGTCCGAGGATGGGTCGGTGCAGCGGTCCGGCGGTGGTGGTAAGCATGCCGCCTCGACCGGCACCAGCCGGCGTGAGCGCCGTGAAGCCGCGCGCCAACAGGCCAAGTCGGCCAAGGGCAGCCGCAGGCGCTAACTCACGGCTCGACGATCGCGGCGATGCGCTCCAGTGTGGCGCGCATGCCGTCCTCGGCCTGCTTGGGCATCGCGCCCGTCTTCAGCATCGGGCGTTGCCGGTCCTGCGAGACGTCCCATGTCTCACGCACCAGCGTGCCGCCCTCGGCCGGGGTGAGCTCGTAGCGCCAGATCCTCCCGCCGATCAGCCAGAGGGGCCCGATCGTGGTTTTCCATGCGATGCGGCGGTCGGGCTCGAATTCGATGATGGTGTTGGTGGTTGCGGTCGGCTGGGGGCACCTCCCGCTTGCGGGGAGAAAAGGGATTCCGGCCGTCCGCGCATCGACATGCCGAACGTCGAGCCGAGTTGCAGCGGCTGGGATCCTTGCGGCGAGTGGTCGACGGTCCCGGATCCGTCGAAGCTGGAATGCTTTCCGGCATCGGCTATTAGCGCGAAGATCTGGGCGGCGGGCGCCTTGATGACCCGCTCGACGCTGACGGTGTTTCCTTGCACGCCGTAACGCTAGCCGCCTCAGTCGAGCTGAAAGGCGGCAATGCGCCAGCGGTCACGGTGCAGTTCGATCCGCGCTGCGACCGCGAGCGTGCGCGGCCCGCGGGTATATGTGCCGAACACCTCGGCCGACTCGCTGTCGACCATGCGCACCCGAACCCGGCGCAGGGTCGCGGCGGCGGTGTGCGGCGCTCGCGTCAGCGCCGTGACCGTATCGATGAGCGCGGGCGTCACAAGCGGACGGAGCTGCGCGATAGGCCTGCGGCGGTCCACGACCTCCAGAACCCGGCGCAGCGCCGCGTCGGCGAACAGCATCGCTGCGCGGGGCGGCAGCGGGTCGCGGGGTGGCCGCGGCACTGGCCGCAAATGGCGCGTGGTACGGCGATGTAGCGCGGCCGGCGACGGTGGCGGGCATGCGGTGATTCCGACGGGCGGCGGCTCACAATCGATGATCGGCGTCGTGAGCGACACCTCTTCGGACGGAATCCCGGATGCGGTCATCGGTACTCTCCAGCGTTCGGTGCGACAGAGACGGCATCTGCTGGAGAGTCGCAGACACATTCATGATCGCACGGTTCGACGACACCGAATGCACCCGTGATGCGCCCACACAGAACCGGCCGATAACCTCTCGGGGGGTTCAGTGCTAGCGACAAACATGAAGGGGAGGGCGAACGCCGCAATGGTGACGAGGTTGTCGGCGTCGGATGCCTCCTTCTATCACCTGGAAGACAGCTCCACCCCGATGTATGTCGGGACGCTGTCGATCCTGCGCAAGCCACGCAACGGGCTGAGCTATGAGACGCTGCTGGCCACCGTCGAACAGCGGCTCCCGCAGATCCCGCGCTACCGCCAGAAGGTGCGTGAGGTGACGCTGGGCCTGGCCCGCCCCGTGTGGATCGACGACCGCGACTTCGACATCACCTACCACATCAGGCGATCGGCGCTGCCGTCCCCGGGCAGCGACGCGCAGCTGCACGAGCTCATCGCCCGGCTCGGCTCGCGGCCGCTGGACAAGTCCCGGCCGCTGTGGGAGATGTATCTGATCGAGGGTCTGGCCCGAAACCGCATTGCGATCTACACCAAATCGCACCAGGCGTTGGTGAACGGCATGACCGCGCTGGAGATCGGCCACGTCATCGCCGATCGCACCCAAAAGCCGCCGGAGTTCGGTGAGGACATCTGGATCCCGGCGCGCGAACCGAGCGACCGTGCGCTGGTCCTCGGAGCGGTCGGTGAGTGGATCACCCGTCCGGCCGAGCAGTTCGGGGCGGTCCGCTCGGCGCTGACCGAGGTGGCGACCAACGCCGGTCAGCTGGTCGAGGTCGGGCGCCGCGTCGTCGACGTGGCACGCACCTTCGCCCGGGGCACGGCGCCGAACAGCCCGCTGAACACCACGGTCTCGCGCAACCGCCGCCTTGCCGTCGCCAGCCATCAGTTGGACGACTATCGCGTGGTGCGGGCGCGCTACGAATGCGATGTCAACGACGTCGTGCTCGCAGTGGTGGCCGGCGCGCTGCGGAACTGGCTGATGTCGCGCGGGGAGCCGGTCACCTCGACGACGGCCGTTCGCGCGATGGCACCTATGTCGGTGTATCCCGACGCCGATCTCGACACGACCGGACCCGGCCAGGCGATCAGCGAGGTGTCGCCATTTCTCGTCGACCTGCCCGTCGGTGAGGGCAACGCGGTGGTGCGGCTGTCGCAGATCGCACATGCCACCGAGTCGGTGTCGACGGCGGGCAGTTTGGTTGATGCCAGGACCATCGTCACGCTATCGGGCTTTGCGCCACCGACGTTGCACGCCATGGGAATTCGCGTTGCGACCAGTTTCTCGGCGCGGCAGTTCAATCTGCTGATCACCAATGTGCCGGGCGCGCAGAAGCAGATGTACGTCGCGGGCACCAAGCTGCTGGAAACCTATGCGGTGCCACCGCTGCTGAACAACCAGGTGCTGGCGCTCGGGGTGACGTCCTACAACGGCATGCTCTACTTCGGCATCAACGCCGACCGCGATGCGATGAGCGACGTCGATGTATTTCCGTCTCTGCTGCGGGAATCGCTCGACGAACTGCTGGAAGCCGCGCAGTAACCGCTAACCTCGCCTGGTGCGTGTCTATGTCCCCGCGACCCTTGCGATGCTGCAGCAGCTGGTCGCCGATCGACTGCTGCACGCGCGCAACGGCACCGCGTTCGCGGTCACCCCGACGCTGCGCGAGGCCTACGCCGAGGGCGACGACGACGAACTCGCCGACGTGGCGTTGCGCGAAGCGGCGCTGGCCTCGCTGCGGCTGTTGGCCGGCGAGGGGACATCCGATCTGCCGCCGCGGCGAGCCGTGGTGGTCGCCAAAGTGGAGGGTGCCACGGCGCGTCCGGATCTTGACGACGCGGTGGTGCGACTGTCGGAGCCGATCGGATACGACGACGTGATTGCCGCGTATGTTGACAACGCCGATGCCGAGCCGGCGGTGCTGCCGGCGATCGAGGCCATCGACGCGGCTGACCTGGGGGATGAGGACGCCGAGTTCGTCGTCGGCGATGCGCAGGACTACGACCTTGCCTGGTACGCGCCGCAAGAGCTGCCGTTCCTGCTCGAGCTGCTGTGATGGTTCTCCATTGGCTCAAGCGCCGAACCTACGGTACCGTAGGTTATGTCTCCCGAGCTACGGGAAGCGCAATCCTGAAAGTTGGGCAGGAGCTTTCCTTGGGCAAGAAATACAGCAGCAGCAGGCCCGCGGCCGTCCTCAAGGACACCGTGCGGCCGACCGTCGCCGGTGCAGGTAAACATCGCGGCTGGGATACGGCACGAGCGATCGCCGAGCGGATCACCACGCCGTTGTTGCCCGACGACTACCTCAAGCTCGCGAACCCGTTGTGGTCGGCGCGAGAACTACGCGGTCGGGTGCTGGAAGTGCGCCGCGAAACCGTCGACTCCGCGACCTTGGTCATCAAGCCGGGATGGGGCTTTTCCTTCGACTATCAGCCCGGCCAGTACATCGGGATCGGCCTGTTGGTCGACGGACGCTGGCGGTGGCGGTCGTATTCGCTGACGTCGAGCCCGGTGACGGGAAGCCGCACCATCACCATCACGGTCAAGGCAATGCCCGAGGGATTCCTGTCGACCCATCTGGTCGGCGGGGTAGCCCCCGGCACGATCGTGCGGCTGGCCGCGCCGCAGGGCAACTTCGTGATGCCCGATCCAGCGCCGGCTTCGGTGTTGTTCATCACGGCGGGCTCCGGCATCACACCGGTGATGTCGATGCTGCGCACGCTGGCCCGCCGCGACCAGATCACGGACGTGGTCCACTTGCATTCGGCGCCAACGGAATCCGATGTGATGTTCGCCGCTGAAATGGCGAAGATGCAGACCGGTCACGAGGGATATCGGCTGCGGCTGCGGTCCACCCGTACCGAGGGCCGCCTCGACCTGTCCCAGCTGAGCGATGAGGTGCCCGACTGGCGTGAGCGCCAGACCTGGGCCTGCGGGCCGGAGGGCATGCTCAACGACGCCGAGCGGGTGTGGGCGGCCGCGGGTATCGCCGGGCAGCTCCATCTGGAGCGCTTCGCGGTGTCGAAGGCCGCTGCACATGGTCAGGGCGGCACGGTTCAGTTCGCGCGCAGTCAGAAGACGGTCAGCGTGGACGGGGCAACGCCGTTGATGGACGCCGGCGAGGAAGTCGGCATCCAGATGCCATTCGGCTGCCGGATGGGCATCTGCCAGTCGTGCGTCGTCGGGCTGCTCGACGGACACGTCCGCGACCTTCGCACCGGCGCGGAACACGAGCCCGGAAGCCGGGTGCAGACCTGCATCTCCGCCGCATCCGGCGATTGTGTACTGGACGTTTAAGCTTTACTGACTGGTAACCTACGGATTCGTAGGTTACGGTAGCGTAGGTAAGAGAAGGGAGGCAGAACAATGGCAATTACCGACGTACCGGCATTCGCGCATCTGACCGAAGCCGACATCGAAAACCTGGCCGTCGAACTCGACGCGATCCGCCTGGACATTGAAGACTCCCGTGGTGAGCGCGACTCGCGCTACATCCGCCGCACCATCGCCGCCCAGCGTGCCCTCGAGGTGACCGGCCGGCTGATGCTGGCCGCGAGCTCGCGGCGCTCGGCGTGGTGGGCAGGCACCGTGACTCTGGGCGTGGCCAAGATCATCGAGAACATGGAGATCGGCCACAACGTCATGCATGGGCAGTGGGATTGGATGAACGATCCCGAGATTCACTCCTCGACGTGGGAGTGGGACATGAGTGGGGCGTCCAAGCACTGGCGGTTCACCCATAACTTCATGCACCACAAGTACACCAACATCCTCGGCATGGACGACGACGTGGGCTATGGCCTGCTGCGGGTCACCCGCGACGAGAAGTGGAAGCCGTTCAACCTCGGCAACCTGCTGTACAACACCATGCTCGCGCTCGGATTCGAGTGGGGCGTGGGGCTGCAGCATCTGGAACTCGGCAGGATGTTCAAGGGCCGCGATGACCGCGACGCCACCATGGTGCGGCTGCGCGAGTTCTCGGCGAAGGCCGGCCGCCAGGTCGTGAAGGACTACGTCGCCTACCCCGCAATGACCTCTCTGTCGCCTGGCGCGACGTTCAAGTCGACGTTGAAGGCCAACGCGGTAGCGAACGTTATTCGCAACGTGTGGTCCAACGCGGTGATCTTCTGCGGCCACTTCCCTGATGGCGCAGAGAAATTCACCAAAACCGACATGGTCGGTGAGACCAAGGGGGAGTGGTACCTGCGCCAGATGCTGGGCAGCGCCAACTTCGAGGGCGGGCCTGCGCTGCGTTTCATGAGCGGCAACCTGTGCCACCAGATCGAGCACCACCTGTATCCGGATCTGCCGAGTAACCGGCTCCACGAGATATCGATTCGGGTGCGCGAGGTGTGCGACAAGTACGACCTGCCGTACACCACGGGGTCGTTCCTGCTCCAGTACGGCAAGACGTGGCGGACGATCGCCAAGCTGTCGCTACCGGACCAGTATCTGCGCGACACCGCCGACGATGCCCCGGAGACCCGCAGCGAGCGGATGTTCACCGAGTTGGAGCCGAGTCAGCGCCGTGGGCTCAAGTCGGCCATCGCCGCAGTGCGGGCACGCCGTCGCGAGAAGCGGGCTGAGAAGCGGACGCCCAAGCGCGACGACCTGGCTGCCTGACGCCTAATCCGCGAGCGTGCGTGTCTGTGCGTCGACACGCCGTATTTCGCGTGCATTTTCCGCACGCTCGCGGCTAATCGAGCGCGCAGTTGCGAGCGATCAAATAGGCATGCGGTGTGGATTCGAAGCCGTCGTCGTTAGGTTCACGCACCAACCCTGCGTACGGCTCTAGGCCCGCCTCCTCCAACAACTGCGCCACAACGTCCGGCTGGCGGCGAAAGAACGTCAAGGCCACCTGCTCGCCGAACAACTCCTTGAAAGTGCGGGGTTGTTCACCGACTTGGAATGCCACTAACGCCCAGCCGTCGGGACGCAGCACGCGACGGAATTCCGAAAAGACCTGAGGCAGTAGCTCGTCGGGAATGTGGATCACCGAGTACCACGCGCAGATCCCATGAAAGTGGTTGTCGTCCGCGTTGATGCTGGTCATTGATCCGACTTGGAAGCGCAGGTCCGGGTTGAGTCGGTGTGCTTCGGCAATCATGTTGGGGGACAAGTCGATACCGAGAACGTCCAACCCGAAGTCTGCGAGGATTCGCGATGTAGCGCCTGTGCCGCAGCCGACGTCGGCGATGACACCGTTGCGTTCCACTAATCCGGCGAATCCGGCCAGCATCGCGCGATCGAGGGGCTTGTCGTCGAGGTGACCGTGAAAGCGTTCGGCGTACATCGCGGCCGTGAGATCGTAACCATCGCGGGTACTTTGCAGAAAGTCCGGTGCGGTCACCCGTCGCACTCTACGGGTCCACACCGGGCGCGTGGGCCCACGCGCAAGCTGGGGACGTGCACAAAATGCTCGGAAATTGCGGCGTGTCGGCGTACAGACACGCACGCTCGCGGAAAAGGTGGGCTAGCTCTCCCGCAGTGCGGCCAACAGGCGGCGCGTCGCGCCGACCCGGCTCGCTGCGGCCCCCGCCAACGTGTCCAGCGCGCACTCCGGGTCGGCGGGTGGACCCATGTGCCCGCACCCGCGCGGGCAGTCCTTGATCGCCTCGGCCAAATCCGAGAACGCCAGCATCACGTCGTCGGGTTCGATGTGCGCCAGCCCGAACGACCGGATACCCGGCGTGTCGATCACCCAGCCGCCGAAGCTCAGCGGCAGCGCCACCGACTGGGACGACGTATGTCGGCCTTTGCCAACTCCCGACACATCGCCTGTGGCCCGATCTGCCTCTGGTACAAGGCGATTCACCAGCGTGGATTTGCCGACACCGGAATGGCCGAGGAGCACCGTCACCTTTTCGGCCAGCAGCGGGGCGACGACGTCGAGTGGATCGTCGCGGCCCGCGGTGGTGATCGTGAGGTCGAGATCGGCGAATTGTTCGGCGAACGGCTCCGGAGGGGCGAGATCGGTCTTGGTCAGACACAGGATCGGCTCGAGCCCGCCTGCGTAGGCGGCAATCAGAGTGCGCTCGACCAAGCCGGTGCGCGGTGGCGGGTCGGCCAGAGCGACCACGATGAGGAGTTGGTCGGCGTTGGCGACGACCACGCGTTCGGTGGGATCGGTGTCATCGGCCGTGCGCCGCAACACCGTTCGCCGCTCGCCACGGCGCACGATGCGGGCCAGGGTGTCCGTCTTGCCGGACAGATCTCCGACGATGCCGACGTCGTCGCCGACCACGATCGAGGTGCGGCCCAACTCCCTGGCCCGCATGGCCGTCACGAGATGATCCGGGTCACGACCCAACGCGCATCCCCACCGGCCGCGATCCACGGTGACCACCATGGCTTCCTGCGCGTCGGCGTGGTCGGGGCGAGTCTTGGTTCGCGGCCGCGAGCCCCGGCCGGGCCGGACCCGGACATCGGACTCGTCGTACTCGCGAGGGCTCAATCGGCCTGCCCTTGGAGCATGTCGGCCCACAGCTGCGGGAAGTCCGGCAGCGTCTTCGCCGTCGTGCCGATGTCTTCCACCTCGACACCGGGCACCCGCAGCCCGACGATCGCACCCGCCGTCGCCATCCGATGGTCGGCGTACGACCGCCACACGCCGCCGTGCAACGGCCCCGCGGTGACGACCAGTCCGTCGGGTGTCTCCTCGCATTGCCCACCGAGCCGGTTGATCTCGGCCGACAACGCCGCGAGCCGATCGGTCTCGTGACCGCGCAGATGCGCGATCCCGCTGAGCTGCGACACCGATCCGTCTGACGCCAACGCCGCCAGAGCGGCCACCGCGGGCGTCAGCTCCCCGACATCGTGCAGGTCGACGTCGAAGCCGCCGTAGCGCTGTGCGCCCTGCACCTCCAGATACGAACTACCGTGGCGCACAACTGAACCCAGCTTCTCGAGGATCGCGAACACATCGTCGGCGGGCTGGATGCTGCCCTCCGGCCAGCCGGTCACCCGGACGATGCCACCGCTGACCACGGCCGCGGCCAGGAACGGCACGGCATTGGACAGGTCGGGCTCAACAACCCAGTGTCGCGCCGCAATTGGGCCGGGCGCCACACGCCACCGGTTGGCCTGCGTGTCGTCGAGCTCGACGCCGGCGTCGCGCAGCATCGACACCGTCATCGCGATGTGCGGCGCCGACGGCACCGACTCGCCGGTGTGCACGATCGTCAACCCATCGGCGAACGCCGCACCGGACAGCAACAGACCCGAGACGAACTGCGACGACGCCGACGCGTCGATCTCCACCGTGCCGCCGGCCACTGACCCGGTGCCGCGCACGGCGAACGGCAGACCGTCACCGTCGATGTCCACCCCGAGGCTGCGAAGCGCATCGAGCAGCGGCGCGATCGGCCGGGCGCGGGCCTGCTCGTCGCCGTCGAAGAGCACCCTCTCGGTGCTCAGCGCTGCCACCGGTGGGACGAAGCGCAGGACCGTGCCGGCCAGGCCGCAGTCGACACGGGCATCCGGCTGCGGGGCGATGCGACCGCCGATCGTCAGCTCGGAGCCTGCGCCCTCGACGGCGACGCCGAGGGTCTGCAGCGCCCCGATCATCAGGTCGGTGTCGCGGCTGCGCAGCGCACCGCTGATGGTCGAGGTCCCGTTCGACGTTGCCAGCGCGGCCAGCACGAGCGCCCGGTTGGTCAGTGACTTGGAGCCGGGGATCGTGACGGTGGCATGCACAGGGGTCGGCGTCGACGGTGCCTGCCAATTGCTCACCGCTCTATCCTGCACTGTCGGTTGTCCGTGCCACCATGGGATATATGTGTGGGCGATTCGCAGTGACCACCGATCCGGCCCTGCTGGCGGAGAAGATCCAGGCCATCGACGAGGCAACGTCGGCGCAGAAAGACACGACCGGGCCCAACTACAACGTCGCGCCGACCACCACGATCAGTACGGTCGTGAAACGACACACCGAACCGGATGACGAGTCGACGCGCCGCGTGCGGTTGATGCGGTGGGGCCTGGTGCCGCCGTGGGCGAAAACCGCCGACGAAGGCGGACCCGACACCAAGGGGCCGTTGTTGATCAACGCGCGCAGCGAGAAGGTGACCAGCTCACCTGCGTTCCGCAACTCCGCGAAGAGCAAGCGGTGCCTGGTACCGATGGACGGTTGGTACGAGTGGCGGCCCAACGGTGAACTGGCGTCGGGCAAGAAGGCGCCGAAGACCCCGTTCTACATGTACGGCGGCGACGGCGAGATGCTGTTCATGGCGGGCCTGTGGTCGACGTGGCGGCCGAAGAACGCACCCAAGGACGCGCCGCCGCTGCTCAGCTGCACGATCATCACCACCGATGCCGCGGGACCGCTGGCGGAGATCCACGACCGGATGCCGTTGACCATCAGCCGCGACGACTGGGACCGCTGGCTCGATCCCGACGCCCCCGTCGATGAGGGCCTGCTGCGCGGCCACGGCGACCTCGATCGCATCGCGATCCGCGAGGTGTCGCGCCTTGTCAACAGCATCCGCAACAACGGGCCTGAGCTGATCGAGCCGGCCGCGCCGGAGGCTGAGCAAGCGACTCTGCTGTAGTCCTACCGAGGATTTCTCGGTACGACTAGAGTATTCCTCGTGCCACGCCCAGGTGCTTCGGATGCGAGGGGCCGGTTGCTGCAAGTGGCACGGCGCCGGTTCGCCGTCGACGGCGCCCTCGTGCCCACACTGGACGAGGTCCGTCGCGAGGCCGAGGTGAGCGTCGGCGCGCTGTACCACCACTTCCCGGACAAGCCCGCGCTGGCCGCCGCCGTCTACGCGCAGTTGATCGGCGAGTACCAAGCGGGATTCGTCGCCATGCTGCGCGAGCACGACACCGCGGAAGGCGGCATCCGAGGCGGTGTCGGGTATCACCTGCGGTGGGTGGCTGAGCACCGCAACGAGGCCGGGTTACTGCTCGGCGACCGGCTCGACAGTGCGGCGTTGCGCGACGCCAACCGGGACTTCTTCGCCGTCGTCGGGGACTGGTGGCGTCCGCACCACGCCTACGGTGTGCTGCGGCCGATGCGCCTCGGAGTCACAGCCGCGCTCTGGCTCGGGCCGGCACAGGAATACAGCCGCTATTGGATCGCGGGTGGCGACGCCAAGATACCGCGCGGCACTGTCGAGATCTTCGCCACCGCCGCGTGGGCGGCGCTGCGCGCCAACGATATTGAGGAGCAAGTGCAATGAATTCGATGTACCGCGCAATGGTGGCGACCGGCGACGATCCTGACGCGCCCGAGCGGGTGCACGTCGATCACCGCGGTGATCGGGCCGTAATCACGCTCGATGAATCCGACCGACTCAACGTGCTTTCCGCCCCGCTGACGCGTCAACTCCGGCGGGCGCTGCAAGCCCTCGATGCCGACGCTGACATCCGCTCCGTCGTCATCACCGGCGCCGATCCCGGATTCAGCGCCGGCGGTGACCTGAAGATGATGAAGGTCGCGATCGAATCGCTCGGCGCACAGGAGGGTGTGGCCGACGTGTGGCGGTGGATCCGCCGCGAGTTCGGCGGCATCGCCCGGCTCATTGCGGGGTCGGACACGATCTTCCTGGCCGCGCTCAACGGCGCGGCGGCCGGCGTGGGTCTGGCGTGGGCGCTGACATGCGACCTCGTTGTCGCCAGTGACCGCGCGGTGATCGTGCCCGCATTCGGCCGCCTCGGACTGCTCCCCGAGGTCGGCACCAGTTGGGCGCTCACCCGCCGACTGGGCTACCAGGGAGCGCTCGCGTACTACCTGCGCGGCGAGCACATCGACGCCAACACAGCGCTTCGGCTCGGGCTCGTTCAGGAGGTCGTCGAGCACGACCAACTGCTGGCCGCCGCTGATGAATGGTGCTCGCGCATCGCGAATTTGCCGCCGCACGCGGTCGCGATGGCCAAGCCGTTGCTCCGCGCCACCGCCGACGCCGACTGGAACGCCACGCTCACGTTGGAGGAATTCGCCGAACCGGCGTGCTTCACCACCGCGGCGTTCGCCGACAGCGTGCGGTCTTTG
>Ga0114129_10004584_pt1 | contig 19499 bp, 14 predicted proteins | sample RhiMetdeltSRZDD1_FD_80071 | JGI IMG/M metagenome (GOLD analysis project Ga0114129, IMG submission 80071) | Populus rhizosphere microbial communities from Tennessee, USA - Rhizosphere MetaG P. deltoides SRZDD1 (version 2) (version 2) | ecosystem: Host-associated > Plants > Roots > Rhizosphere >...
CGCGCGCGCCAGCGCCTCGACCTCGATCGGATCCCCGAGCCTGGTCGCGCTGCCGTGTGTCTCCACATAGGACACTGTGGCCGGGTCGACATCGGCGACAGCGTACGCGGAGGAGATGACGCGGGCCTGCCCGGCGAGCCCCGGTGCGGTGAAGCCGGCCCGGTCGGCTCCGTCGTTGCCGATCGCCGAGCCGTGAATGACGGCGTGGATGGTGTCCCCGTCCGCGATGGCGTCGTCGAGCCGTTTCAGCACCACCATCCCGGCGCCGTTGCCGGGGACCGTGCCCTCGGCGGTGGCGTCGAAGGCCCGGCAGTGCCCGTCGGCGGAGAAGATCCCGCCCGGCTGGTAGTGGTAGCCGGCTATCTGCCTGGCCCGTACCGTGGCGCCGCCGGCCAAAGCCACGTCGCACCCACCACCGAGCAGCGCCTGGGCGGCCAGGTGTACCGCCACGAGGGAGGTGGAGCACGCGGTCTGTACGGTCACCGCCGGCCCGGTCAGGTCCAGCTTGTACGCCAGCCGGGATGCCACGTAGTCCTTCTCGTTGGCGATGTTGCGGGCGAACTGCTCGGCCGGGTCGTCGACCGGCGGCAGCGCGGGCAGATACGAGTTGTAGTAGGTACCCGCGTAGACGCCGACCGGGCCGCGGATCCGGGCCGGGTCGTACCCGGCGTCCTCCAGCGCCTCCCACGCGCACTCCAGCAGGATCCGCTGCTGCGGATCCATCACGTCCGCCTCCTTCGGACTGATCCCGAAGAACTGGGCGTCGAACTGGTCCGCGTCCGGCAGCACGCCCTGCGCCCGCACGTATGCCGGGTCGGACAGCGTCCCTTGTGGAACTCCGGCGGCGGCGAGCTCGTCGGCGGTGAAGTGCGTGATCGTCTCCCGACCGCCCTGGAGGTTGTGCCAGAACTGCTCCGGGCTGCGTGCTCCGGGGAACCGGCAAGCCAGGCCGATGACAGCGACCTCCAGGCCCGTCGACATCAGCCGGCCTCCGGAGTCGCGGATCCACCGCCGCTACCCATCCGACGTTGCCGCTGCAGGCGGGTGCGCGCGTCGACCCAGCGCTGGTCGTCCACAGTGGAGGCCTGCCGTGCTGGCTCGGTGTCGGCGTCAGCGTCGGCGTCGGCGTCGAGATGCTCGGCCAGAGCGCGCACGGTGGGGTACATGAGCAGTTCGGGCAGCGGCAGCTCCCGACCCAGCTCCGCCTTCAGCCCGTCGGCGACGGCGGCCAGCCGGAGCGAGTCCCCGCCCAGGTCGAAGAAGTTCTCGGTCAGGCCGACCTCGTCGGTCCCGAGTACCCGGCACCAGATGGCGACGATCGTCGCCGCGGTCGCGGTAACGGGTCCGCCCGACTGGTCGCGCCGCCGCGTCGCGTAGCGTTCGGCGAGCCGCAGGCGCTGCACCTTTCCGGTGGCGTTACGGGGGATCCGGTCGGTGACGATGACCCGGCTGGGCACCTTGTACGCGACCAGCCGGTCGGCCGCGAACGCGCGCACCTCGTGCTCGCTGACGGTGGTGCCGGTGCGGGGTACCACGGCCACCGCCACGTCCTCGCCCAGGGTGTCGTGCGGTACCGCGAACGCCGCTACCTCGGCCAGATCGGGGTGGCCGGCGAGTGCCTCGTCGACCTCCGCCGGCGATACCTTGGAGCCGCCCCGGTTGATGATTTCCTTGACCCGGCCGACCACGAACAGGTACCCGTCGTCGTCGAGGTACCCGTAGTCGCCGGTGCGCAGCCAGCCGTCGACGAACGCGACCGAGTTGGCCGCCGGGTCGTCCCCGTAACCGGACATGACGTTCGCGCCACGGATCGCGATCTCACCCGGGCTGCCCACCGGTACCTTGCGGCCCTTCTCGTCCAGGATCCGTACCGGTTCACCGACCGGCAGTCCGACCGAGCCGCGCTTGCGAACGCCCGGCGGCAACGGGTTGCTGGTGACCAGGGATGCCGCCTCGGTCATCCCGTATGCCTCGATGACGGGGGCCTCGAAGGCCCGTTCCAGCCGGTCGAGAACCGGGCCGGGGAGCGGGGCCGAGGCCGAGCGGATGAACCGCAGGTGGTGCCGGGCGAGCTCCTCCTCGCGACCGGCAGCGGCGTTCAGGGCCGCGGTGTGCATCGCCGGCACGGCCGTGTACCAGGTCGGGTGGCAGGCGTCGAGCCAGTCGAGGAAGCGGCTCGCGTCGAAGCCGGGCGGGCACACCACACTCGCCCCGTACCGCAGCGAGGCCAGCAACGTGCTGGTCAGCCCGTGCGCGTGGTACAGCGGCATCACGCACAGGCAACGGTCGTCCGGACCGAGCGCGTACGTCCGCCCGGTGTTGGTCGCCGCGGCCATCAGGTTGTGATGGGTCAGGGGTACCCGCCGCGGCCGCGCGATCGTTCCGGACGTGTACAGGATCATCGCCACGTCGTCCGGACCGCTGGTACCGTCGGCGGCCGGACCGAGCGGCTCCCCACGCAGACCGAACACCCCCGCCGGGGAGTCCGGCCGGGTCTCCAGCTCGATGACGGGTACGCCGCGATCCTGGGCCGCCGCGGTCGCGGCGCTGGGCGTATCGGCCGGTACCACCAGGGCACGCGCCCCCATGTCGGAGAGGAAGTGCTCGAACTCGGCTTGCTGGTACGCGGGATTCAGTGGCGCGCACGGCGTGTAGCAAGCCACGCTCAGGAACGCGGCGGCGAGTTCGGGTCCACTGTGGAGGGCGAGCGCTACCGGATCGCCCGTCGCGATGCCGAGCTCGCGCAGCCGCTCGCCGGTGGCCCGTACCTGGTGCGCCAGCTCGCGATAGGCCAGGTCGCCGCGGCCCGGGGCACCCAGCGCCGGAGCATCGGGCCGCGTACTGTGCGATACGAGGTCCCGCAGGTGAGTCAGCCGCATAGCACGTCCTCCAGCTGGTAGAGGCCGGGGTCGGCCCGGTCCGCGAACCGGATGGCGGCGAGAACTCCCGGTACGAAGGCCGCGCGGTCGGTGACCTTGTGGCACACCTCGACCTGTTCACCGCGGCCACTGGCGATGACGCGGTGCTCGCTGACCGCATCGCCGATCCGGAACGACGAGATGGTGGGGTCCGGGCCCGCCCGGGACCCGCCCCACGCCGCCGCCAGGGCCAGCGCGGTGGAGCTGGGCGCGTCGGCCTTGCCCGCGAAATGGATGTCCAGGATGCCGGCGTCCCACTGAGCGCCCACCCGGTCGGCCAGGTCGCTGACGAACCGGCGGACGGCGGCCAGGCCGAGGCTGAAGTTCGGCGCGAACACGACCGGCCGCTCGCCGGCGACCCGGCGCATCAGCTCCCGATCCGCCCCGTCGAGCCCGCTGGTCCCGATGACCAACGCGCACTCGACCTGCTCGGCCTGGCGCAACAACCGCACGGTCGCCTCGGGCCGGGTGAAGTCGACCACCACCGGTGGCGGGCCGAGCACCTCCCGCAGGTTGTGCACCTCTCCGTCCACAGTGGATTCACCAGTCTCGCCCCGCAGGTTGAGCCGGCACGTCAGTTCCAGATCGGTGGACTCGCTGACCGCCTGGGCGAGCACCGTCGCCATCCGGCCGCTGCGTCCACACACGACAGTCGAAATGCCCATCAGGCCCGCCCCGCCAGCAGGCCCATCCGCCGCGCCAGTTCCCCCTCGACCATCCGCCGGCCGCCGAAGTGCCCTTGCAGCGTCGCGGTGGACCACGGTGCGGTGGTCGGGAGACCGAACTGGGTGGCGAAGTCGGACGCCACCTGCGCGGTCCGGTAGGCCAGGTCGGTGGCCGCCGCGAGCGCGGCGACCACGGGTACGTCTCCCGGGGTCGAACCGTCCCGGGAGGATTCGAGCCGGTCGGCGGCGGTGGACAGCAAGGACAGCTCGATGTCCAGCCGGGTCAGCTCGTGGGCAAGCAGCTGCGAGCTGCTGAGCACCGTGTCCGCCGCCTCCGCGCCGGCCAATGCGCGCCGCAGGCCCGCTATCACCGCCGTGGCGTGCCGGCTGGCGAGCGTGACGTACGCCGACGCGTAGCCGTCCACCACGCGGGTGAGCGCCTCGTCTTCCCAGGAGACGGGTCCGGACACCAGATCGGTGTCGATCGGGGCCGCCGTGAGCTCGATCCAACCCGCCTCGGTGGGGTCCTCGATCGCGCCGACCCGGACGCCGTCGCCGTCGTGGCGAACCAGGCACAACCGGAGCCCGCCGTCCACTCCGACCGCGACCAGCGACACCGCCGTGGCCTGATGGTGGTACCGGCACCGGCCGTCCAGCAGTACGTCGCCGTTCGACCGGCGTGCCTGGATCGCGGGTACCGGCATGGCCAACGCGGCGTTCGGCGTGAACAGCGCGAGCGCGGCCGGCAGCGCACCGTCGCGTACCGCTGTCACCGTCGGGTGCCGGTCGTTCGGGAACAGGTCCAGCAGCGGGAGAACTCCGGTGACGTGCTCGGTGGTCGCCACCGCGGTGGCGAACGGAATGCCGTCCCAGCCGGTGGTTCCGGGCGCGGCGGCGTCCGGCCAGAAGCCGACCGGCAGCAACCGGTCCAGCAGCCGGCGGACCACCGGCAGCGACGGGTCCAGGACCGCGGCGGTCACGCTGACCGTGCCGCGGAGATGAGCGCTACGATCCCGTCCACGGATGCCAACGCCTCCAGGTCGGCCTCCGGGTCGACCATGACGTGGTACCGCCGGTCCAGCGCTTCGATCAGGTTGATGTACGCGATGGAGTTGACGCCGGCCGCCTCCAGCGAGCCGCCGCACCCGCGCAGATCCGAGACCGATACGGCCCGCCCGGTCGCGAGCACGACCAGCGACTCGACTTCCTCGCGCAGGCCCGGCCGGCCGGTCGCGGTTTCTGTTCCGGTCATCCCACCCTCCCTGCGGTGGTAGCTGGCCGAGCGAGCAGGCGCCGCAGGTCGGTCAGCCGCACCTTGCCCGCGGACGAACGCGGAATCTCGGCGACGAAGCTGACCCGCTGCGGGATCTTGTAGTCGGCGATCCGTCCGCGACAGCCGGCGACCACATCGGTACGGTCCAACGGCTTCGCGGTCGCCACGGCCAGATGCAGGAACACGCGGTCGTCGCTGTCCTGATCGGCGAAGACCACGCAGTCCCGTACTCCTTCGATGTCCTTTACCGTCAGCTCGATCTCGTGCGGGTCCACCTTCCGACCGGCCAGGTTGATCGGGCCACCGACCCGACCGGAGATGAACAGCCGGCCGTCTTTCAGGTAGCCCAGATCGCCCGTGGCGTAGTACCCCTCGGCGTCGATACGGCTCTCCAGCTGACCGGGCGCGTTGAGGTATGCGGTGGCCATGGAGGTCGTGTGCAACGCGATCTCGGACTGGTCGGTGGAGTTGGCCGCCAGTCGCAGGATCACTCCGGGCAGCGGCGTACCCAGACCGTGCCGGTAGCACGGGTCGCGCTCGAAGGTGCACGGTCCCGCCTCGGCGACGCCGTAGTAGTCGGCGATCCGGACCCGGTACCGGTGCTCGAACTCGGTCCGCACCTTCGGCTTCAGCGGCGCCCCGGCCGAGATCGCCATCTCCAGTCCGGCAAACGCCTCCGCGTCGACGGCGGAGTCCACCAGCACCTCGTACACCATCGGGAACGCCACCATCCTGGTCGCCCGCGACGAACGCAGCGCCTGGACGATCTTCGCCGACGTCGGTAGTCCACTGTAGACATAAAGCTCGGCGCCCACGAGGAAGCTGGACAGCAGCGAGGTGTTGAACGCCAGACCGTTGGTGAAGGCGGCCAGGCACAGGGTGCGATCCGCGTCGCTCATGCCTGTCCCGGCGACCCAGTTGCGGGCCGCGCTGTGCACCGCGAACGCGGAGAACTCCAGGGCCTTCGGCACGCCGGTGGTACCCGAGGTGAACCGGCACACCGCGGTGTCCGCACGCATCGCCGGTACCTCCGCACCGGCGGCGACGGTGATCAGGGCGTGCCCGCTACCGTCGATCGGGGTGACCACGCCGTCCAGCGGGAACTGATCGGCGGAATCCCGGTCGACGACGAACGCGGTGACGCCGCAGCCGGTCCGGATCTCCTCGAGCTCCTGGGCGCCGAACGCGGCGTCGATGAGCAACGGCACCCGCCCGGTGTGCAGCACGGCCAGGTACGACAGGACGTAGTCGACGGTGTTGCGCGCGTGCACGCCGACCCGATCCCGCGGCGATCCGGGGCTGGCGGCACAGGCGCGGTCGATGGCCGCCGCCCGCTCCCCCACCTTCGTCGCCAGCTCGCCGTAGGTGATCCGGATCCGGTCGGAACTCAACGCGGTGCTGGGGCCGAACTGCCGGCAGGCGTCCAGCACGATCTCGTCGAGCGGTTCGGACGTCACCATCGCGCACCCCCGATCGCACCTGCCGGCACCGCGTCGAGCACCGGATCCAATACGGGTTGCGCGTCCAGCTCGGCCCGACAGGCGAAGCTGTGGTTGGCGATCGTGAGCATGGTGGTCTGGCTACCACCGGCCATCCGCAGTCCGCGCAGCTGTGCGTAGTCCAGCAGCGATGGGCTGTCCCACATGTACCCGGCGCCTCCCTCCAGGTCGCAGCACAGGGCCGCCAGCGCGCAGGCGCGGTCGACACTGAACCACTTCAACGAAGCCACCTCCGGTACCGGCACCGTCGTACCGTCCAGTTGGTCGATCAGGCCGGCGATGCCGGCCGCCATCAGCTCCTGGTCGGCTCGAGCGCGGGCGAGCGCATGGGAGTTGACCGGCCAGGCGGCGAGCGAACGGCCACCGAGAGGGCGCTGCGTGGAGTACCGGACGATCCGGTCGAGCAGCCGCTGGTGGATGAGGTACGCGTCGACCGCGATGAGGTAGCGAAGCCGTGACATCACCCGGTTCCAGCGCAGGCGCTGCCCGATGTTGCCCCGGGACAGGACGTGTGCCACGGGTACCCGGACGTCGTCGAACTCCACCCGGGCCGAGTCCGCGGTGCGGGTACCCAGCTTGTTGTAGACCTTCGCCACGGCCACGCCGGGCCGGTCCTTCTCCACCATGACGATCGCGGACGTACCGTCCAGCTGGACGCTGACGAAGCACAACCCGGCGCTGTCGCCGTTGATGACGAACAGCTTCGAACCGCGGATCACGATCTCGTCATCGGTACGCGTGGCCGTCGTGGGTTCGTCTTCGGAGGGGTCGGTGTCGCACTGGCACGCGACCGCGGTGCCGTCCAGCAGCCGGGGCAGGTACCGCTGACGCAGGTCGGCGTCGGCGTCGGCCAGCCAATGTCCCGCGACATCGTTGTGCACGTGCATGCTCAGCAGCACACCGCCGTCGCCGAGCTGGGCCATCGCCTCGCTCAGCAACACACTGCCCAGCACGCCGAGCCCCTGCCCGCCGTGCTCGCGCGGCAGGCCCACCCCGAGGAACCCGTACTGGGCGACGTCGCGCCACGCCCGATCGGTCAACGCACCGCCGTTGCCGTCCCGCCAACCGGCCAGCCGGTCCGGGGTGAAGAACTGCTGCGCGCGCCGCAGCAACTGCTCGTGCGCTGGAGTCACCAACCCAGCCAAGACGCTGCCGGTCCCGAGGTCGTTCATCCGTCCCTCCACCGCCGCTCAGCCGATCCTGGCCGAGGTCATGCCGTGGCTGTACGCGATCCCGTCCCGGTCGGTCTTGCGGGCGTTCGGGTCGGACGCGCCAACCGCGAGCAGGTAGATGACCTCGTCCTCGTCGGCGAGGTGGGCCACCGCGGCACAGCGCCGGTCGTCGAAGCCGCCCACGCAGGTGATGCCGACGCGGTGCCGGACCGCGTTCAGGCACAGCCGTTGCGCCACGTGCGCGGCGTGGAAGTGAACCTCCGCCAGGCCGGCTCGGCCATGCTTGCGCAGCAACGGGCGCAGTGGGGCGTGGAGGTGGATGAGCGCGGCCGCGTGCCGCAGCCCGCTCTGCCCCTGGCAGATCGCCAACACCTCGTCGTCGCTGACCGCGTCGTTGCGCCCGGGCTCGAGCGGGAAGAGGGCTTGGCGGCCGGGCGAGTAGCCGTACCCGCCGGAGGCCAGGCCGTCGACGTCGCGGACGACGACCTGCACGCCGACTCCGGCGCCGCGCGCGTCGGCGAAGTCACAGTCGAGCTCGCCGCTCACCCCGTCGAACAGGCCCGCGAAGGCGTCGAAGGACACGGACTCCACCAGGAATCCCTTCGCCGACTGCCGGCCGAGAGCGAGCCTGGGGTAGGCATCGGGAACCGCCCGGGCTCCGACCGACCGGGGCAGCCGGACCTCCACCCGCTCGGGCGGTCCGGGCAGTGGGTCAGCGGGTCGTATCGGCAACCGAGGCTCCACAATGGACGCCGCGCGGCCGTGCCTGGGTAGCATCGCCGGCACGAAGGAGACGCTGATGTCTCGCAACGTGTTCCAGTTCTGCTCCTCCTGGTGGCTGGGCGGTTCGAGTCGGGCTTGGCGGCGGTCCCGCCACACCGGGATCACCACGTCGTCCGGCAGTCCGGTGCGGTCCGCGGGTTCGCCGGGTGCCAGCGCGACGACGAGCTGGGGCTCCCGGCACGATCCGGTCAGGCCGAACGCGTGGGCCAGCCACTGACGCCGGAACCGCAGGTGCACGGTGGGTTTCAGGCCGGCCGCGAGCGCGGACATCGCAATGTTCGTGGCGGCGTGCCCGATGTCCAGGTAGGTGTACAGGTAGCCGCGGTCGCCGTACTTGGCCATCGCCTTCCACGGCCGGGCGACGAGCGTGACGAGTGCCTGGGGCGGCTCACCGGCACCGCAGGCCAGTCCCGCCTCGGTCGCCAACTCGGTGGCGGGGATCGGCATCACCGAGGACAGCCGGCTGATCCGTCCGGCCTCCACGTCGTACAGGTACGTGGCGTACCGCACGCCGTCACTGAGACTGACCAGAACCTCGAACGGGTAGAGCGCGCCGGCCGACGGCGTGGTCCGGGCCTGGACGAAGGCACCGCCCTTGTCCAGCACGGTGCCCGGCCGCTGGCCGCAGCCGTGCCCGAGGGTGATCGCTACGGCGGCCCGGAAGGCGGCGTCGACGCCGGGCGTACCCACGGCATCCGCGCTCTGCTCGTCCGATGCGCGAAGCCGGGTAGCATCCCAGAATTCCAGCAGTGGAGTATCGGTCTGCAGTTGCGTGCGCATCGCACCCTTACCCGTCCGGCGAATTGGTGTGACCTCCGGTTCAGCACCAATCGTCGGCCGAGCCGCTGGTGGGGTGCACCTCCTAGCTTGCCCGACCCGAGAGTTGGGCTACCGCATGCAGGACGGCATTCCAATCCTGCGGCGGCAGTTCGTGCCCGACGCCCTTCAGCGCGAGCAGCGTCGCGTCCGGAATCTCGTTGGCGAGGGCGGCCCCGTGGTCCAACGGGTGCACGGGATCGTCGCTGCCATGGATCACGATCGTCGGTACCCGTATGGAACCGAGCCGCGGTCGCCACCGGTCGCCCTTGTCCATCGTGAAGTGGTTCGTCATGCTCGACTCGATGTTCGTCGCACGGTCGAATTCCCGCTCGAACAGCTCGCGGTACCGGGCCTCGTCGAAGGTACGTCCGCGACCGGTGCACGGGCGTTGCAGCGCGAGCCGGTACTCGACGACGGCGTCCCGATCCGACCAGTCCGGCAACTGTACGTCCTCGTACTCCTTGCGGAAGCTCTCCGGCATCGGCGACAGGTCGGAGTCTCCCGGGCCTGGACTCGACGAGACGAGGGTGAGGGTGGCCACCACGTCGGCCGCGTCGAGCGCCATGTTCTGAGCGATCATGCCGCCCATCGACTGGCCGACCAGGTGGGCGGCTCCTACGTCGAGGTGCTCGAGCACGCCGACCGCGTCGTCGACGAGGTCCCGCAGGTCATACCCCGGCTCGCCCGGCGGGTAGGCCACGGAACGGCCGGTATCCCGGTAGTCGTACCGGATGACGAACCGGTCCTGTGCCATCCGCCGGCAGAACTTCTCGTCCCAGCCGAGCATCGACGCGGACAAGCCGGCCAGGAGCAGGACGGCGGGATCGCTCGAGTCGCCGAAGGCCTGCACACACAGGTCCACTCCGTTGGCCCGTAGCATCATCTCGCCAGTGTCTACTGTGGCCCGATCCGTCATGGTGCCTCCTTCGTCCTAACGAGACTGTCCGCGTGCATGGTGGTACCCCGCTTCAACTCCGCCTCGAAGGCTTCCCCGCCCAGCGCCGCCCGTGCGCGCTCCGCCACCCGCTCGACGTCGCGGCGCTCCGCCGGCGGCAGCGGTACCCCCACCGACTCCCGCGCGGCGGCCGCGGCACCGAGCAACCGGGCCGCGGCACGGGGTTTTCCCTCGAGCACCCGCGCGCCGGCTATGCCCTCCAGCGCGAGGGCGATGGTCCGCGGTTCGGCGGTCCGGGAGGCAAACGCGTACCCCTCCTCGTGCAGTGCCAGCGCGGCGACCGCGTCACCCCGATGCTCGGCGATGGCGCCCAGTTCGGCGAGGACGGCGGCGATGCCCGCCGGCCAGTCCGCCTTCCGGTTCCACTCGAGCCACGGCAGCAGGTGCTGTTCGGCGTCGTCGAGCCGACCCTGCCGCCGGGCGGAGGCGGCGAGTCCGATGTCGGCCAACTGCTCCATCGCCTTGACCGACTCCTCGGCCGCCAGCTTCCTGGCCCGCTCGTGCAGCTCGTCGGCCCGCCGGTAGTCGCTGTCCAGCAGCGCCAGCCGGCCCAATCCGTTGAGCTGCAGCGACATCTCGGTCCACAGGCCCAGCTCCTGGGCGATGCCGAGCCCTTCCGCGTACCACCGGGTCGCGTGCTCGTAGTCGCCGTTCATCTGGGACAGCGCGGCCAACGGGTTGGTCGCCTGCAGGATCCCCCAGTGGTCGCCGAGTTCGCGGAACAGCTCGAGAGCGCGCGTCGCATCGCGGCGCAGCGCGCGGAAGTCACCGCGAAGCTGGGCATGGAACGCGAGGACGGCCAGTGCGGCCGCCTCGCCCCAGGGATCGCCGAGGGCACGGAATGTCGCATGTAGACGGTTGACCGGATCGGCCGAGGCGGGCTGATCCACGTCGATGGGGGTCACGATGGCCAACAACAGCGCCGCCCGCGCGCGAGGCGCCGGATCGGTCGGGTCGTCCCGGTAGCGGTCGACCGTCCGGAACTCGGGCTCCACCACCGGATCGGGCCGCTGACCCGCCAGCGAAGCGAGGCCAGCCTGCCAGGTCATGGCCGTGGCCCGTAGCGCCGCCGAAGGGCCGGCGATGTCCAGCGCGGCCGCGAGCGACCGGTGGCCCTCGCCGACCCGGCCGCGCAGCATCCAGTACCAGGCCAGCGCGACGGTCAGCCGCAGGGCCATGGACGCGTCGGCCCGTTGCAGGCAGCCCTGCAGCGCGGCGCGCAGATTCGCCGTCTCGGCGTCCAAGCGGCGCAACCATTCGCGTTGGGACGCGTCGCGAAGATGTTGGTCGGCCTGCTCGGCCAGGGCGGTGTAGTACCGGATGTGCCGCCCTTGCACGTCGGATAGCTCCCCGGCCTCGCGCAGCCGCTGCAGGCAGTAGGCGCCGACCGACTCGAGCAGCCGGTAGCGCGGGCCGTCCTCCTGGTCGGCCATGACGACCAGGGAGCGGTCGACCAGGCGGGCCAGCAGATCCGGTACCTGCCGGCGGGCCACCCCGCCGCCGGAGCAGACCGCCTCCGCCGCGGCGAGCGTGCAGCCATCGGCGTGTACCGACAGCCGGCGGAGCAGCGCCCGCTCGGCCTCGGTCAACGGTTCCCAGCTCCAGTCCATCGTCGCCTGTAGCGTCTGCTGCCTCGCCGGTGCGCCGCGTCGCCCCGAGGCGAGCAGGTGGAACCGGTCGTCCAGGCCGGCCGCGAGCTGATGCACGCCTATTGCCCGGACCCGCGTCGCGGCGAGTTCCAGGGCCAGCGGTACCCCGTCCAACCGGCGGCAGATCGCCACAACCGCCGCGGCGTTGTCCGCGTCCAGCGCGAAGCCCGGCGACCCGGCCGCGGCGCGGTCGAGAAACAACCGGATCGCGCTGGTCCGGGCCAACGCGGGCAGGTCGCGGTCCGACTCCGGATCGGGGAGGTCGAGCGGGGGTACCTCCTGCACCAGTTCGCCGGCCACGCCGAGCGGCTCCTGGCTGGTGGCCAGCACATGCAGCTGGGAAACCTCCTGCAGCAGGTACCGGGTCAGCTCGGCGACGTCGCCGACTACGTGCTCGCAGTTGTCCAGCACCAGCAGCATCCGCTTGCCGTCCATCGCCCGAGCCAGGCGTTCGGCCGGGAGATCGGTACCGTCCGCCGGGTCGGGTGGCGCGTCCTCGCGAAGGCCGATCGCCGTGGTCACCCGCTCCGCCAACGCATCCATCGAGACACTCGAGTCGATGACCCGGTCGAGTGCGGCCAGTTCCACCAGCCACACGCCGTCCGGGAATCCGTCGGCGAGACCGGTAGCGGCCTCCAGCGCGAGCCGGGTCTTGCCCACTCCGCCCGGACCGACCAGCGTGACCAGCCGACCCTCGGCCAGCCGGGAACGCACTGCCGGTATCTCCCCGTCCCGGCCGATCAGCTCGGTGATCGGGGCCGGCAGGTTCGTCCGGCGGCGGCCCGTACCCACCGCGGGCGCGATGCCCAGCGCCGGATCCTGCTTCAGGATCGCCTGGTGCAGCGCGGCCAGTTCGGGCCCCGGTTCCACGCCCAGCTCGTCCTGCAGCCGCTCGCGCAGCTCGCGGAAGCTGGCCAACGCTTCGGTCTGCCGACCCAGGCGGTAGAGCGCCCGCATCTGCACCGCCCGGAACCGTTCCCGCAGCGGGTAGCGCGACACGAGATCGGTCAACTCACCCATGAGGGTGGCCTGCTCGCCCAACTCGAACCTCAGCTCGGCCTCGTCCTCCAGGGCGGTCAACCGTTGTTCCTCGAGGCGAGCCGCCACCCCAGTGGCGAACGGCTGCTCGGCGAAGTCCACATAGGCCGGTCCCCGCCACAGGGCCAGCGCCTCGGCGAGCGTGGATGCGCGTTGCCGGGGGTCGCCCGCGCGGGCTCGGGCGACCAGCGTCTCGAATCGATGTGCGTCGACGGCGTCGGCCGTGATCTCCAGCGCGTAACCGCCCGCCCGGTAGACGATCGGGTCGGCACCCGCTCCCGCGTCGCGAAGCACCCGGCGCAGCTGCGAAATCTTGCTGCGCAGCACCGCGCTCGGGTTGGCCGGCAGCTGGGTGCCCCACAGGTCGTCGATCAGGCGCCACGCCGGTACCGGCTGGCCCGGCTGGATGAGGAGATCCGCCAGGAGTGCCCGCACCTTCAGCTCGGGGATCTGGACCCGGCGCCCCTTGTCGGTGCGCACTTCGAGCGGGCCGAGCACGCCAAAGTGCATGCCCTCACCGTAACCCAACAGACGGAGACGTGCAGATCAGGCCAGGGTGTGATTTAGTGGCCGGAACCGGACCGGAACGCTGCCGGAACCCTGCGCCGGCAGGATTATGAGAGCGAAGTATCCATCGAAAGCTCTCGAAGGAGTCCGGCACCATGTCCACCGGCCGCCTTCGCATCGCGGTCATCGTCGGCAGCATTCGGACCGGCCGATTCGGGTCCGTCGCGGCAGACTGGTTCGCGACTCAGGCGGGAATGCGCGACGACGCTGGAGTCGACATCATCGACCTGGCCGAGGCGCGGCTGCCCGAAGTCCGATTCGGTAACGGCGGTCCCGTCCCGCAGGCGGTGGACGATCTCAGGCCGTGGTTGGCGGGTGCGGACGCGTTCGTCGTGGTGACTCCGGAATACAACGGAAGCTTCCCCGCGTCGCTGAAGAACGCCATCGACTGGTACCGCCAGGAATGGCGGGGCAAGCCGGTCGGCTTCGTGTGCTACGGCGGCCCGGCCGCGGGCCTCCGGGCGGTGGAGCAACTCAGGCAGGTGTTCGCCAGCGTCGGTGCGGCGACGATCGCGGAGACGGTGAGCATCGCGAACCACCGCGACCGCGACCTCGAAACGTGCAACATGGCTGCGAAGAAGATGCTCGACGAACTGCTGTGGTGGGCGCTTGCCTTGCGCAATCAACGGTGGAAAGGATCGTCATGTCGATGAATGCCCAGGAACAGTCGGAACAGTCGGCCACCGCGGGTCGCCGGGAGTTCGCCGGATTGGCCGTGCTGGCAGTGGCCGCGCTGCTGCTCTCGCTCGACCTGAGCGTGCTCTACCTGGCGCTCCCCCACCTGAGTAGGGACCTCGGCGCCAACAGCATCGAGCAGTTGTGGATCCTCGACATCTACGGGTTCATGACCGCGGGCTTCCTGATCACGATGGGCAGCCTGGGTGACCGGATCGGCCGCCGCCGGCTGCTCCTGATCGGCGCGGCCGTGTTCGGCATCGCGTCGATCGTGGCCGCGCTGTCGGTCAACGTGTGGATGCTGCTCGGTGCGCGGGCGCTGATGGGGATCGCCGGCGCCACCGTGATGCCCTGCGGCCTGGGCCTGATCACGTACATGTTCAAGAGCCCGGCGCAGCGGGGCATGGCGATCGCCTCCTGGATGAGCTGCTTCATGGGTGGGCTGCTGATCGGACCGGTGATCGGCGGTATCCTGCTGCGGTTCTTCTGGTGGGGCTCGGTGTTCCTGCTCGCCGTACCGGTGATGGTGCTGTTGCTGATCGCCGGCCCGGCGGTACTGCCGGAGTTCCGCAACCCGCACGCCGGACCGCTGGACCTGACCAGCGTCGCGTTGTCGCTGGCCGGTGTGCTGCCGGTCATCTTCGGCCTGAAGGAGCTGGCCCGCAACGGATGGGCGGCGATTCCGGTACTGGCGATCGTGGTTGGCCTGGCCTTCGCCGCGGCGTTCGTCCTTCGACAGCGGAAACTGCGGGACCCGCTGCTGGATACCGGCCTGTTCCGCAATCGGGTCTTCACCGCCGCGATCATCTTCGGGGTACTCGGCGGCGCGGTACAGGGTGGCAGCTCGCTCCTGGTCACGCTCTATCTGCAGATGGTCAAGGGACTCTCCACATTGGCCACCGGTCTCTGGCTGGTACCGGCGACGTTGGCCCTGGTCGTGGGTCTGATGCTGGGCCCGATCCTGGCACAGCGGATCCGTCCCGCGTACGTCCTGGCCATCGGCATGGCCGTCGCGACGATCGGCTATGTGGTGCTCAGCCAGGTCACCAGCGGCACCGGGGTGGGCGGCGTGATCGTCGGGTTCGGCATCGTGCTCTTCGGCGTCGGCATCCCGCTCGGGCTGGTCACCGGCCTGGCCGTCGGCTCGGTGGCGAACGAGAAGGTCGGCTCGGCCTCGGGGGTCATGCAGACCGGCAGCGAGTTCGGCGTCGCGTTCGGCATCGCCGGTCTCGGCAGCGTGGCGACCGCCGTCTACCGCGGCCAGTTGACCGACACTGTCCCCAGTGGACTCCCGCCGGACGTGGTCAGCGCGGCCACGGCCAGCATCGAGGGCGCGATCACGGTGGCGCAGAGCCTGCCCGCGGCCGCCGGCACGGCACTGCTGAACGCCGCGAAGGACGCGTTCACCGCCGGGCTCAACACCGTGGCCGTGGTCGGTGCCGTCGTTCTGGTGGGCCTGGCGGTGATGTCTGTCGCGATGCTGCGGCAGATCGACCCGGTACCGGCGCCGCCGAAGGCGGCCCGCAAGAAGCGCTCAGCGGCCACTGTGGACAGCGAGAGCAAGCAGGGCGCTGGCCGCAATCTATGAGGTGCTGCCCTGCCGGAGCTGTTGAAGACTCGACAGTAGTACGGGTGATCGCGCGGCCATAACCGTCCGGCGCGTCCATTGCCGAGTCCCGGGAGAGTCCGATGCGGGTCCTGTTCGTCACGTATGCCGAGCGCACCCACTTCTTCAACATGGTGCCGGTCGCTTGGGCACTACGCACCGCGGGTCACGAGGTGCGCGTCGCCAGCCAGCCGGCGCTCACCGACACGATCGTCCAGGCGGGCCTGACCGCGGTGCCGGTCGGCCAGGACCACAGCTTCGACCAGGTGCTCGTGGACAAGGCGGAGGACGAGGGATGGGCCGACCGGGTCACGCAGGTGATCGCGGCCCCGGAAGCGGTCGACTACGAAACCTTTGTCCGCTTCCTCGATGAAGCGACCAAGTTCTCGGGGAAGATCTTCAACGACCCGATGGTCGACGACCTTGTCGCGTACACCAGGCAGTGGGAGCCCGATCTCATTGTCTGGGAAATGTTCTCGTTCGCCGGGGCGGTGGCGGCCCGGGCCACCGGGACGCCACACGTCCGGCTGCTCTGGGGCGCGGACGTGCTGGTCCGGATGCGCCAGCACTTCCTTTCGCTGCACGCGAAGCAGCCGGAGGCCGAGCGCGCGGACCCGCTCGGGCAGTGGCTGTCCGAGACCTGCGAACGCTTCGACTGCACATTCGCCGAGGAGCTGATCACTGGCCAGCACACGCTCGACCACGCGCCGGCGAGCATGCGCCTGCCGCTGGGACTGTCGACCATTCCGGTCCGGTACGTCCCCTACAACGGACCATCGCAGATTCCCGACTGGCTGCGTGAGCCACCCAAGCGACCCCGGGTGTGCATCACCGCGGGCATCTCGCTCCGCAACTTCCACGGGTACGACCCGATCCCGCTCGACACGCTGAAGGCGTTCGGCGACCTGGACCTGGATGTGGTCGCCACGCTGGTACCTCGAGACGGCGACGCACAGGTGGATCTCCCGGACAACGTCCGGCTCGTCGAGTTCGTGCCCATGCACGCGCTGCTGCCGACCTGCTCGGCGGTGATGCACATCGGCGCTGCCGGGGTCGTCGCCACCGCGACGCGGTACGGCGTACCGCAGCTGACGCTCGTGCTCAGCCTCTGGGACGCGCCGGTGCGCGCGGCGATGCTCCGCGACATCGGGGCCGGGCTGAGCATCGTGCCCGACGAGATGAGCCCGGAGAACGTACGCGACCGGATGCTCCGGCTGGTCAACGAAGCGTCGTTCCAGGACGCGGCACAGCGGTTGAGCGCCGAGGTCCTCGCCGAGCCCAGCCCCAACGAGATCGTGCCCGCGCTGGAGCGGCTGGCCCGATGACCGGTAGCGTCTCGCTCACCGCGGCCACCGCGGTCGAGCCGCGCTGGCCACGTGAAGGCCTCCGGGAGTGGTACGCCCAGCGCCAGCGGGCCAGCCGCAGCGAGGTGGAGCGGATACCGTTCGACGCGTTGCGGGGCTGGCAGATCGATCCCGCGACGGGGAACGTGTACCACACCGGCGGCGGGTTCTTCACGGTCGAAGGGCTCGATGTCCACCTCGGCGACGGCCCGGTACAGCACTGGCAACAGCCCATCATCTCGCAGCCGGAAATCGGCATCCTCGGCCTGCTGGTCCGGCGCGTCGCCGGCCGGTTGCAGTGCCTCATGCAGGCCAAGATGGAGCCCGGCAACGTCAACGGGGTGCAGCTTTCGCCGACGGTACAGGCGACCCGAAGCAACTACACCCAGGTGCACGGCGGCTCACGGGTCCGGTACCTCGACGCGTTCACCGATTCGCGTCCGGAACAGGTCATCGCCGACGTTCTGCAGTCGGAACAGGGCTCCTGGTTCCTCGGCAAGCGCAACCGCAACATAGTCGTCGAGGTAACCGACCGGATGGTGGAAAACGACAACTTCCACTGGATCGACCTGGCGGACCTCAAGCGGCTGTTCCGCATCGACAACCTCGTCAACATGGACACCCGGACCGTCCTGGCCTGCCTCGTCTCCGCACCGATGCGCAGCCAGACCGAAGGCGGTACCGCGGTCGACGGTTTCGAGTCCGCGCTGGACCGTTCGTTCGCGGCGGACAGCGGGTCGAAGCACACCGATCTCGAGGTGCTGAGCTGGTTCACCGGCCTGCGGACCCGGCAGGAGCTGAACATCCGTCGCATTCCACTGGGCTCGGTACAGGACTGGCAGCGCGACCGGTACGAGATACACCATGCGCGCCACCGTCACTTCAGCATCATCGGCGTCGAAGTGCACACCGGCGTCCGTGAGGTGAGCGGGTGGACCCAACCCATGCTGCTGCCCCGCGGGCGCGGCGTGGTCGCCTTCCTCACCCGCCGGTTCGACGACGTGCTGCACGTCCTCGTGCAAGCGGTGGCCCAGCCCGGGCTGCGGGATCTCGTCGAGATGGGCGCGACCGTGCAGTGCCGTCCGGAGAACTACAGTCACCTGCCGGTCGACCAGCAACCGCCGTTCCTGAGTACGGTGCTTTCCGCACCGCCGGAACGGATCCGCTACGACTGCGTGCTGTCCGAGGAGGGCGGTCGCTTCTACCACGCCGAGAACCGGTACATGGTGGTGGACGCGGGCGACCTCGCGCCGGCCGAGCCACCCGCCGACTTCCTCTGGGTCACCCCACGGCAGCTGTCACACCTGCTGCGCCACAGTCACTACGTCAACGTCGAAGCGCGGTCGTTGCTGGCCTGCCTCTACAGCATGTCCAGGTTGTCGCCATGACAGTTCACTCGCCGATCCGACTCGGTCTGCTCGGCTGCGCCGACATCGCCTGGCGGCGGACACTGCCCGCGGCAACCGCCGAACCCGGGCTGCGGCTGGTCGCGGTCGCCAGCCGCAGTCCGGCCCGGGCACAGCGGTTCGCCGACCGGTTCGGGTGCGCGGCGGAGTCCGGGTACGACAGCCTGCTGCGGCGCGACGACATCGACGCGGTCTACGTCCCGTTGCCGGCCGGGCTGCTGCCCCGCTGGGTCGGCGCGGCACTGGACGCGGGCAAACACGTACTGGCCGAGAAGCCCCTCGGCACCACCGAGCAGGAGGCGAACGATCTGGTCGACCGGGCGGCGACGCGCGGGCTGGTTCTGATGGAGAACGCCGCTTTCCTGCTGCACGGCCAGCACCGCGCGATCCAGGCGATGCTCGCCGCGGGTGAGATCGGCGAGCTGCGCACGGTCAACAGCCTGTACGGCATTCCGCCGTTGCCCGCCGACAACATCCGGTACCGCGGTGAGCTAGGGGGCGGTGCGCTGCTCGACCTCGCCTTCTACCCGCTACGTACGGCATACCTGTTCCTCGGACCCGATCTGCGCGTCGTCGGCGCCAACCTGCGTACCGGTGAGTCCGGTGTGGACGTTGCCGGCTCGGCTCTGCTCGCCAACGCGGGCGGTACGACGGCCTGCGTCTCCTTCGGGTTCGAGCACTTCTACCGTGGCGAGTACGAGCTGTGGGGCAGCAACGGCCGGCTGACCCTCACCCGCGCCTTCACCCCGCCCCCTGCGCACTGTCCGGTGGTGCGGCTGGACCGGCAGGGCCAGACCGAGACCCGGATCCTGGCCGCCGAGGACCAGTTCGCCGCGCTGGTACGCGGCTTCGCGACGGCGGTGGTAGAAGGGCGGATCCCGCGCCAGCACCACGACGAGGTGGTCGCCCGAGCCCGCTTGGTGGACGAGATCCGCCAACACGCAACCACGGCAGTCCTATGACCGAACGAGCGCTGGTGGTCGGTGGTACCGGGTTCCTCGGCAAGCACGTGTGCGACGCGCTGGCCGCCGCCGGCTGGGATACCGTCATCGCGTCCCGCCGGCCCGGCGCCGGAGCTGTCGTACTGGACGCCGAACGGTCGATCCGAGCTGAGCTGGCGGATGCGCTGAC
>Ga0114129_10004585_pt1 | contig 19496 bp, 17 predicted proteins | sample RhiMetdeltSRZDD1_FD_80071 | JGI IMG/M metagenome (GOLD analysis project Ga0114129, IMG submission 80071) | Populus rhizosphere microbial communities from Tennessee, USA - Rhizosphere MetaG P. deltoides SRZDD1 (version 2) (version 2) | ecosystem: Host-associated > Plants > Roots > Rhizosphere >...
CTCGTGCCAGACGCGCGTCGGGTCCACCGCGCTGTCGAGGATGACCCGGTCCGTCCGCGACGGGAACAGCGTCGCGTACACCGCACCGAGGTACGTGCCGTACGAATAGCCGAGGTAGGACATCTTCGGCTCGCCGAGCGCGGCCCGGATCCGGTCCATGTCCCGCGCGGTGTTGGCCGTGCTGATGTGCGGTAGCAAGGCACCGGTGTGGGCGGCGCAGGACTGCGCGGTCGCCCGGGCGAAGGCCACGTTGCGGTCGATCGAGCCGTCCGGATCGGGGTACCCGAGTATGTCGTCTATCTGGTTGGTGTTCTCGAGGCCGCAGCTGATCGGCGTGCTCGCCCACACCCCGCGGGGATCCATGCCGATCAGGTCGTACCTGGCGAGCACCTCGGCGGGCAGCGCCGCCGCGAAGTAGCTCGGCAGATCCAGACCCGACCCGCCCGGGCCGCCGGGGTTGATCAGCAGGACGCCGCGGCGCTGGCCGGGCACGCTCGTCGCGATCCGCGAGATGGTGACCGTGATCGTCGCACCGCGCGGGTCGCGGTAGTTCATGGGTACGCCGACGGTGGCGCACCGCGTCCGCGGATCGCGCGGGATCCCGAGGATCGGGTCGGGGCAGTCACCCCAGGACAGCGCTGCCCCGGTCGGGGCGGCCGCGGCGGGCAGGGCGGGGGCGAGCACCGCGACCAGGGCGGTCACGGTCGCCAGTCCGACGAGTCGTCGCATCGATTACCTCCCGTGTGTTGGGCATCGATGGACGACACTAGACAGACGGTCAGCCCGTCAGCTATGGGGTTGACCGTAGGCTGACGGTGTGGCTGACCTCAAGACAACGAAGACTGACGCCAGCGTGCCGGAGTTCCTCGCCGCGATCGGCGACGAGCAACGCCGGACCGACGCCCAGGCCCTCTGCACGCTGATGACCGAGGTGACCGGCAAGCAGCCGGAGATGTGGGGCACCAGCATCGTCGGCTTCGGGTCGTACGAGTACGAGTACGGCTCCGGCCGGCGCGGCGTATGGCCGGCGGTCGGTCTCTCCCCGCGCAAGCAGAACCTCACGGTGTACCTGTCCGCGGGCGTGGACGGCTTCCCGGAGCTGCTCGGCCAGCTGGGCAAGCACTCCACCGGCAAAAGCTGCCTCTACGTCAAGCGTCTGTCCGATGTGGACCTCGACGTGCTCAGGCAGCTCATCGGCGAGGCGTTCGCCAAGTTCGACGGCCGGACGATCACCCCGGGAAGCCCGCCCGGCTAACTCGGATAGTCCACTATGAACACCGGCGCGCCGATCCGGCTCGTGTCGGCCGGACCGCCGACACCGTTGACGACGTGGTCGATCGTGCCGGCGCTGAGGTTGACCGTCATGATGTGGTGCAGTTTCACCCCCTCAGTGACCGGTACCTCGAACCCGTTCTCGGTGTGGATCGCCGGGTTGTTGCGGTTGAAGACGTACACGCCGGCGCCGTACAGGGTGTGCGTCCGCACCTCGTCGCCCACCTTGTAGCCGGCCCAGCCCTCGACGTCGCCGTTCATCCAGTCGGCCTGGGTCGGCGGGTCGTACGGCAGCTCGTTCTGGTACAGGATCGCCGTACCGCCCTCGCCGTTCCAGACGACGTTGTACCGCTGGAAGTGCTCCACGAACAGCCCGAGCGCGGTCACGCGGGCACCGTTGACGACGACACCGTTGAGACCGGTATTGGTGTTCCAGCGCTGGGTATCGGTCAGCCCGTCGACGCCGTGGTCGCCCCGCCAGACCCAGGTGTGGTCGATGAGCACGTCGTCGCTGTTGACCTCGAGCGCGATCCGGGCCTTGCCGATGTGCGGGCCACCGACCCGGAAGTACACATCGGACAGTGTGGTCGGGTTGTCCGGATCGCTGGGCCGGTTGCCGTGTGGCTTACCCACCCGCAACAGGACCGGCGACTCCTCCAGACCCGCGTCGATCGTCACGCCCGCGACGACGACTCCGGGCGCGTCGGCGATGTCGAGCGGCGTCGCGCCGTTGACCGCCGTGAGCGTCGCGTGCCCCAGCCCGAGCACCACGGTACCGGGGCGCTTGACCTCGATGCTGCGGGCGATGTCGTAGATGCCGGGGGTCAGCAACAGGTTCCTGCCCCGCGCCAGCTGGTTGTTGATGGTGTGCACGGAGTCCGACGGCTTCGCCACGAAGAAGTCGGACAGCGGTACCGTGCGCCCCGGCGTCATGCCGGCGGCCCACGTGACACCGCTCGTGTTGCGCCGGGCGGCCGGTACCCGCACCTGATAAGCACCCTGCGCGTCGACGAATAGGTACGGCTTCTCGCGGCTGACCGGCGTGGTGGCCAGGGTCGTGTAGGGCGGGGTCGGGAACGCGGCGTCACTCGGCGCACCGACGACCCCGGCGAAGACCTGGTTCCATACGGCGTTGGACCAGCCGCCGACCTCGCTGTTGCGGGTCAGCCACTGCTGCTGCGAGCCGTTGATGACGAACGGCAACCGCGAGTCGGCGATGAAGCCACCGCTGGCGAACTGCGGTCCGTTGCCACAGAAGTCCATCAGCGACAGGGTGGCGCCGCTGATGTTGAGCCGGCGCATGGACACCGCCTGGGAGACGGCCCAGAAGTTCGCCGCGGCCCGGCAGCCCGTGTGTCCGGCCAGGTTGATGTTCAGCGACAGATTGGACAGCGTGCGCCAGAAGTTGACCAGCGCGAGGCAGTTGGTGGTACCGCCATTCTCCAGGCAGCGGTTGTAGACCTCGATCGTGCCGTTGATCACCACATCCGTGGGGGACGCGCCGAGGCCGGCGACCTCGGTGTAGTAGCCGACCTTGAACTGCAACGGCTGGGAAGCCGTGCCGTAGGTGCCTGGCTTGAACAGGAACGCGAAGCGCGCGGTACCCATCTCGTTGTCGACCTGGGCCGCGTGCGTGGCGTCGAGAGCCGCCTGGATCTCGCTGAGCGGCATGCTGGGATCGAAGACGGTGACATTGGGGCCGAGGTCCGGCGGCGCCGCGGAGGCCGCCGCCGGCACGGCGGCGGCCGTCATGGTGACGGCCGCCAGCACGAGCCCGAGGGCTAGTCGGTTCATGTGTCCTCTCTCAGGGGTACGCGACCAGATAGACGACCTGTGTCGTCGAGTTGGCCGGTCCACCGGTGTTGTTGATGACGCGGTTGATCGTGCCTACCCCGCCCAGCGAGACGATCACCATGTCGGTGAACTGCACTCCGGTCCGGGTCGGCACCTCGAAGGCGCGTTCGGCCACAATGGACGGATCGGCGTTGAAGACGCAGTAGCTGCCCATTCCCCACGCCTGGTGTGTCGTCACCGCGTCCGCCACCTTGTAGGCGGCGTAGCCGCGGGTGGACCCGTTCATCCACGCGGCCATGTTCGGCGGGTCGTACGGCATCTCGTTCTGGTAGAAGTACGTCCGGCCGCCGTTGCCGTTCCAGATCGTCTGGTACTTCTGGTAGTGCTCGACGAACAGGCCGTACATCACCACGTTGGTTCCGTTCACGATGAGCCCGGTGTCGGCGGTGTTGGTGGTCCAGCCGACGCCGCTGCCGTGGTCGGCGCGCCACAGCCACATGTGGTCGCCGATGACGAAGTTGCTGTTCACGACGAGGCTCGTGGTGGCCTTGCCGACACCGGCGCCGCCGACCCGGAAGTACACGTCGTGCAACGAGATCGGGTTGGCCGAGTTGTTGGCATTGGATCCAGCAGGCCCGACCTCGACCAGTACCGGCGAGTTGGCCGTACCGGCGTCGAACAGCAGCCCGGCCACCTTGACCCCGGCCACGTCCGCGACGGTCATCGCGGCGATGCCGTTGTCCGGGATCAGCGTCGCCAGGCCGAAGCCGAGTACCACCGCGTCCGGCCGGTTGACCCGGATCGTCTCCGACAGGTGGTACACGCCCGGGGTCACGAGCAGGTTCTTACCCTGGGCCAGGGCCGCGTTCATCGTCGCCGCACTCGTACCAGGCCGGGCGATGAAGAACTGGCTCAACGACATCGACGAGCCCTCGGGGGTGCGGTTGAACCAGCTCGTACCCGCCGAGTTGGTCCGCAGCCCCGGTACGAATACCCGGTACTCGCCGTTGCCCGCGACGTACAGGAACGGCTTCTCGCGGACGATCGGGGTCTGCGCGACGACAGTGTGCGACGGGTTCGGGAAGTGGTTCGGCGGTGCCCCGACGACGCCGGTGAACACCATGTTCCACACCGAGCCGGACCAGCTGCCGAATTGGCTGTTGCGCGAGAACCACTGCTGCTGCGAGCCGGAGACGACCGCGCCGTCGACCTTCGTGTCGGCCATCAGCCCACCGCTGGACCAGCCGTCGCCGCCGTTCCACAGCTGGATCTGGTTCTGCGTACCACGCAGGTGCATGCGCCGGTACGGCGCCGCCTGCGATACCGCGTACCGCTCGACGGTCACGCCGGCCGGCAGGGTCACCGACAGGTTCTCTGCGCCGCGCCAGAAGTTCTGCGTGGCATTGCCGCCCATCCAGAACGCCTCGACCCGCACGTGGCCGTTGAGGTTGACGTCGTCGGGCGAGAAGCCCAGACCCATGATGTGCGTGTAGAAGCCGACGTTGGCGTCCGCGGTGTAGTTGCCCGGTTTGAACAACACCGCGAACCGGTTCGTGCCGAACTGGTTCGTCTCCTGCTGGGTGAAGATCGTGTTCAGTCTACTTTGGATGGTCGACGTCGGCGTCGACGGATCGAAGACGAACGCGTTGGGTCCGAAATTGGGGTTGAACGGGTCGGTCGGCTCGACCGGGTTGCCGGTCGGGGTCGGTGAGGGCGTCGGTGAGGGTGTCGGCGACGGCGGAGCCCCGGAGACGAACACCTGCAACTCGAACAGCGAGTAGCCGAATCCGGTGGCCCGCTGGGTGCCGAACATCCGCGCGTACCGCCCGCTACCGGTGATGTCGAGCGTCTGCACGCCCCCCGCTCCGGTGGTGGTCGAGAAGATGGTCGTCCAGGTCGTCGCGTTGGTCGAGGTCTGTATCTGGAACGCCCGCGCGAACGCCGCCTCCCACCGCAGGACGACCCGGCAAACGGAGACGGTGCTGCCGAGGTCGACCTGTATCCACTGTGGATCGCTGAACGCGCTGGACCAGCGGGTGGCGTTGTTGCCGTCGACCGCGTTGGAGGCGGGGAAGCTGGGGTTCTCGACCGAGGAGGCGGTAGCCGGCCTGCCCTGCGCCACGTTGGTCGTGCCGCATACCGGTGTGCCGGTCTCGCCGAAGACCTGGAACTCCCAGAGCGAGTAGCCGTACTGGGTCGCCCGCTGGGTGCCGAACATCCGCACGTACCGGCCCGTGCCGGAGACCGGCAAGGTCTGCGTACCGCCGGTGCCGGTGGTCGTCGAGAAGATGGTCGTCCAGTCCGTGGCGTTGGCCGATACCTGGATCTGGAAGGCCCTGCCGTACGCGGCCTCCCACTGCAGCACCACCTGGGTGACGCTGGCGGTGACGCCGAGGTCGACCTGCAGCCATTGCGGGTCGCTGAACGCGCTGGACCACCGTGTGCCGGTGTTGCCGTCGACCGCGTTGGCGGCGGGGGTACCGGCGTTCTCGGTCGACGAGGCGGTCGCCGGCTTCCCCTGCGACAGCAGGACGACGGCGGCATCCGCGGGGTTCACGGCGATCACAACCAGGGATGCGGCGGCGGCCAATGCCGTCGAAATCCCGAGAGCGATGGGAAGGCGAGATCTCATGGTGTCCTGCCTGTCTGGAGTCAGCATGGTGCTGCCACCCGACACCCAGGGTCGTTGCCGGACCGCGTCGGCGGCTGAGAGCGCTCTCTAGAGGGCGCGGCTCGAGTCTGACTCCGAACTCACCCTCGAGTCAAGATGTCTATCGATGTTTGGCGGCGCGATGTTCGGCCCGGAGGGCCGGTGCCCCGCCGGCCGTCAGCAGGCGCGCGATCGGTAGCGTGGCAGCGCCGAGCGCCACCGCGTCCACGCCCAGCCGGCACAGCTCGATGGACGCCTGCGCGTACGGCTGCCGTAGCGCGTGGTCCGCGGCGGCACTGCGGATCGCGGGCAGCAGATGGGTACCGAGCGCGATCCCGGCCCAGCCGCCCAGCACGATCCGTTCGGGGTTGAAAAGGTTGATCAGGTCGGCGACGCCGGCACCCAGGTACCCGGCCGTCTCGTCGAGCACTGCTCGGGCCGTGGCCGACCGCGCGGCGTCGGCGAACAGACTGTCGAGCTGCGATTCCTCGTCCGCGCCCGGCACGGCCTTACCGCGGCGCGCCTGCCGGTACCGGTCGATGATGGCGCCTGCGCCGACGTACGCCTCGAGGCAGCCCCGGGCACCGCACCGGCACGACCGTCCACCGTAGACCAGCGTGGTGTGCCCCCACTCCCCCGCGCTGCTGGACGCCCCGCGGTACGTGAACCCGTTGGTGACGATCGCCGCGCCGACGCCGGAGCCAACGAGCGCGAAGACGGCGTGCCGCGCGCCCCGGCCGGCACCGAACCACATCTCGGCCTGGCCCAGCGTCTTGGCGCCGTTGTCGATGTGCAGCGGCAGCTCGGTACCGGCGCGCAGCAGGCGTTCCAGGGCCACGCCGTCCCAGCCGAACGCCTGCCCGTGGACGACCGCCTCGGCACCCTGCTCGACGACGCCGGACACTCCGATACCCACGCCCAGTATGTCCGATGTGGACACTCCGGCGGTCTCCGTGACGTGTGCCAAGCCGGTCAGGATGTGCTTCACCACGGTGTCCGGATCGGGCCGGGCGCGGTCGATCGGGTAGTCGGTCTTGGCCAGGGGCGCCATCGCGAAGTCGAACAGCTCGACCCGGACCCGGGTCTCCCCGACGTCCACGCCGACCACCGCCGCGTACTGCGGCGCCACCTGCAACCGGATGCCCGGCCGCCCGCCGTCGGACTCCACCGCGCCGGCCTCGACGACCAGCCCCTCGTCGATCAGCTCGGCGATGACGATGCTGACGGCGGCCTGGCTCAGACCGGTCCGGCGGGCCAGGTCCTGGCGGGTCAGCGGGCCGTCGAGGAACAGCGTGGACAGCAGGACCGACCGGTTGCGCCGGCGCAGGGTCCGATTCGTCGCTCGCTCGAGTTGCACCCGTCAACCCCCCTCGGGACAGTCACTGTACGGGCACCCTTGACGCGGTGGGGTGCGTGGGACTTCAATAACGGCGTGAATTAAGTCTCAATGTAACCCTGCGCCCTCGGTGCGAGGGGGCTCCGCCACCCTCGCGCTCCCCCCGAAGGCTCACCGTCCCCATCCCTCGGCCGCCGGTCCGACCCGTGCGCCGCGCCGGACCCGCACGCCCGTCCCGCCGGCTGGCCCGTACCCCGAGAAGGGTTTTGCTGTGCCGAAGAGACTCTGCACGACGGTCGCCGCGGCGCTGCTGCTGGTGGCCGGCCTCGCGGCCTGCGGTGATGATTCCGACTCCGCCGCGCAACCCAAGACCTTGACGTACTGGGCCAGCAACCAAGGGTCCAGTTTGGACGCTGACAAGCAGATCCTGCAGCCCGAGCTCGACAAGTTCGAACGGCAGACCGGCATCAAGGTGACGGTCGAGGTCGTGCCGTGGTCGGATCTGCTCAATCGCCTGTTGGCCGCCGCGACCTCCGGACAGGGGCCGGACGTCGTGAACATCGGCAACACTTGGTCGGCGTCGCTGCAAGCCACCGGGGCGTTCATCCCGTTCGACGACGCGACGTTGGCGACGGTCGGCGGCAAGGACCGGTTCGTGCCGGCCGCGCTCGCCTCTGCCGGTGCGGCCGGACAGCCGCCCACGGCGGTACCGATCTACAGCCTCGCGTACGCCCTCTACTACAACAAGCAGATGTTCACCGCCGCCGGGATCACGAGCCCACCGACGACGTGGGAGGACCTCGTCGCCGCGGGTAAGAAGCTGACCAACGGCGGCAAGTGGGGCCTGGCCATCGAGGGCGCCAACATCTCGGAGAACGCGCACCACGCGTTCACGTTCAGCCAGCAGTACGGCGGCGAGTGGTTCGACCCGGCCGGCAAGCCGACGTTCGACACCCCGCAGAACGTGTCGGCCATCAAGCGGTACATCGACCTGATGGCCGTGGACAAGATTGCCAACCCGAGCAACGCGGAGTATGCGCAGAACCAGTCCGTCTCCGACTTCGCCAACGGCAAGGTGGGCATGCTGCTGTGGCAGGCGGCGGGTGCGTCGCTCAAGGCCCAGAGCATGGCCGCGGACGCGTACGGGGTCGCGCCGGTGCCATTCCTGCAGTCCCCGCCGGCCGGTGGCAAGCGGGTCAACAGCATGGTGGCCGGCATCAACATGGCGGTCTTCAAGCACACGAAGAACCGCGACGCCGCGCTGCAGTTCGTCAAGTTCATCACCAGCGACGAGGAGCAGGTGATCCTGAACAAGACCTACGGTTCGCTCCCGTCGGTGAAGACGGTCAGCGGCGACGCGGCGTTCCAGGCACCCGAACAGCAGGCGCTGCAACAGGTACTGGGCTCGACCGCGGCACCGCTGCCGCAGGTGGCTCAGGAGAGCCAGTTCGAGACGCTCGTCGGTACCGCGATGAAGGAACTGTTCGCGGACGCCGCTAGCGGCAAGCCGATTACGGAAGCGATGGTGAAACAGAAGCTCAGCGACGCGCAGCAACAGGTTCGCGGCTGACACACCCCATGGCCACCACCACCGCGGCCTCGCCGCAGTTGGGCTCGCAGGGACCGCCCGGTTCGTCGCCGGTGCGGTCCCGGCGGGTCCGCGGTGCCCGCCGGTCGCGGCTGCCGTACATCCTGCTACTGCCGGCACTGGTACTCGAGCTCGGCGTCCACGTGATCCCGATGGTGGTCGGGGTGTGGATGAGCCTGCTCGAGCTGACCCAGTTCCACATCCGCGACTGGTCCACGGCGCCGTTCGTGGGCCTGGAGAACTACCGGTCCACATTGGACGTCGACACGGTCACCGGTCGCGAGCTGCTGCACTCGTTCTGGGTCACGGTCGCGTACACCACGGCATCCGTCGGGCTGTCCTGGCTACTCGGGGCGAGCGCGGCGGTGTTCCTGCAGCGGCCGTTCCGCGGCCGGGCCTTCCTGCGCACGCTGTTCCTCACGCCGTACGCGCTACCGGTGTACGCGGCCGTCATCACGTGGTCGTTCATGTACCAACGGGACACCGGACTGATCAACCACGTGCTCGTCGACCAGCTCGGAGTCGTCGACCACCGGCCGTTCTGGCTGATCGGCGGCAACAGCTTCGTGGCCGTGCTCGTCGTATCGGTGTGGCGGTCCTGGCCGTTCGCGTTCCTGTGCCTGATGGCCGGCCTGCAGAACGTACCGGAGGACCTGTACGAGGCCGCGTACCTCGACGGTGCGGGGTTCTGGCGCCGGCTGCAGTACGTCACGCTGCCGGGGCTGCGACCGGTCAACCAGGTACTGCTGCTCGTGCTGTTTCTGTGGACGTTCAACGACTTCAACACCCCGTACCTGCTCTTCGGCGGCTCCGCCCCGCACCAGGCGGACCTGATCTCCATCCACATCTACGAAAGCTCGTTCATCACCTGGGACTTCGGGGTCGGGTCGGCCATGTCGGTGGCGCTGCTGCTGTTCCTGCTCGTGGTCACCGCCGGCTACCTGGTGCTATTCCGACGGAGGAGGATCGATGCATGAGACCACCGGCGAGCGCTGGGGCCGGCGCGTGGTGCTCACCCTGCTCACCGTCTTCACGGTCACACCGCTGTACGTGATGCTCAGCTCGGCGGCGAAGCCGCTGCGCGACGTCCAGAACGACTTCACCTGGTTACCGAGCCGGCCGACCCTGCAGGCGTTCGTGGACATGTGGCGAACCGTGCCGCTCGGCCGGTACCTCGTGAACAGCCTCGTGGTCTCCAGCATCGCCGCGGTGTTCTCGGTAACCGTGGCCATCTTCGCGGCGTTCGCGCTGAGCCGGTACCGCTTCCGCGGCCGCGGCGTGTTCTCGGTGACCGTGCTGGCCACCCAGATGTTCCCCGGGATCCTGTTCCTGTTGCCGCTGTTCCTCATCTACGTCAACCTCGGCAACGCCACCGGCATCGAGCTGTACGCGAGCCGTACCGGGCTCATCATCACGTACCTCACGTTCTCGCTGCCGTTCTCCATCTGGATGCTCACCGGGTACTTCGACTCGATCCCGCGCGGGCTGGACGAGGCGGCCGCGGTCGACGGCGCCGGACCGTTGCGCACCCTGGCCCAGGTGATCCTGCCGTCGGCGGTACCGGGCATCGTCGCGGTCACCGTGTACGCGTTCATGACGGCGTGGGGCGAGGTGCTGTTCGCCTCGGTGATGACCGACGGTCAGTCGCGCACGTTGGCCGTGGGCCTGCAGGGCTACTCGACCCAGTACCTCGTGTACTGGAACCAGGTAATGGCCGCGTCCCTCGTCGTGAGCGTCCCGGTGGTGGCCGGTTTCCTGTTCCTGCAACGGTATTTCGTCGCCGGGCTCACCGCGGGAGCCGTCAAGTGAGGGATTTTTTGTGGGGTGTGGCCACGTCGGCCTACCAGGTCGAGGGAGCGGTCGACGCGGCCGGCCGGTCACCGTCCATATGGGACACCTTCTGTCGCGTACCGGGTGCGATCGACAACGCGGACACCGGTGACGTCGCCTGCGACCACTATCACCGGTGGCCCGAGGACGTGGCTCTGCTGCGGCGGCTCGGCGTCGACGCGTACCGTTTCTCCGTTGCCTGGCCCCGCGTGTTGCCCGACGGCACCGGCCGGCCGAACGCGGCGGGCCTCGCGTTCTACGACCGGCTCGTGGATGCCGTGCTGGCCAACGGGATCGAGCCGTTCGTGACGCTGTACCACTGGGACCTGCCGCAGGTGTTGCAGGACGCCGGCGGGTGGCCGCGGCGGGACACGGCCGCGGCGTTCGCCGACTACGCCGCGACCGTCGCGACCGCGCTGGGCGACCGGGTCAGTCACTGGTGCACGGTCAACGAGCCGCTGTGCGTCGCCTGGATCGGGCACCTCGAGGGGCGCATGGCACCCGGTGAACAGGACCTGACCCGCGCGGTCGCGGCATCGCATCACGTGCTGCTCGGACACGGGCTGGCCACGGAGGCGGTACGCGCATCGGCCCGGCTGCCGGCGACCGTCGGCATCGTGTGCAACCTCAGCCCGTGCGAGCCGGCGACCGACCGGGCCGAAGACGTGGCGGCGGCCGTCCGCGCCGACGGGCACACCAACCGCTGGTGGCTCGATCCGCTGTACGGGCGCGGTTATCCGGACGACATGCTGCGCACGTACGGCATCGCGCCGCCGGTGCGCGACGGCGACCTCGAGCGCATCGCGACGCCGACCGAGTTCCTCGGGGTCAACTACTACTTCCGCGTGGTGGTCGTGGACGATCCGGATGGGCCGGCGCCGTTCGCGCGTCAGGTGCCTGTTCCCGGTTCGCGGGAGACCGCGATGGGTTGGGAGGCGTACGCGGCCGGCCTCGAGCAGTTGCTCGTGCGCGTCGACGCGGACTACGGCCCGGCGCGCATCTTCGTGACCGAGAGCGGCGCGGCCTGGCCCGACAAGGTGACCGAGGCGGGCACGGTCGAGGACAAGGAACGCACCGACTACCTCGAACAGCACATCGAGGCGTGCGTCGCGGCGGCCGCCCGCGGGGTGCCGGTCGCCGGGTATTTCGTCTGGTCGTTGCTCGACAACTTCGAGTGGGCGTACGGGTACGACAAGCGCTTCGGGCTCGTCCACGTCGACTACGCCACGCAGCGCCGCACGGTCAAGGCCAGCGGGTACCGGTACGCCGAGATCATCGCGGCGTCCCGTCACCCCGACAGGTCGATCGGCTTCAGCAAAGGTTCCTGACGCACCGCACCGGAACCGTGGCGGGAGTCGAGCTCGCGCTGCCGGGACTGCCACGCGACCCAGACGTCGAGGCTGACGGCGTTGCGTATCTCGTCGACGCCACCGCCGCGCACGCCCGGCAGCCGAACGGTTTCGCGCAGGATCCGCAACAGCTCGGCGTGCGTCCGCCCGCCCGCGACGACACACAGCGCGCCACCCCAGACCTGGCGCAGCTCGGCCTCGTGCCGAGCGAGGTCCGTCCGGTAGGCCACGGTCAGGATCAGCTTGGTCGGGTCGTTGGCCGTCCGCTCGGTGACCACGGGCTGGTTCTGGTCGATCCAGACGCCGGCGAAGTCCTTGCTGCCGCGGGCGAGCTCGACCGCGGCCTGCAGCGCCCCATCGGTGGCCCGCGTCGGGTCCACTGGCCGCCAGCCACCCGGCGGTGCCGGACACGGGGTGTTCGGCTCGGGCCGCCCCACGGTCGGATCACCCGTTGGCGGAACCGGTACTACCGGTGTCGCCTTCAACGTCAGCCGGTTCCGGCCGGCATCGAGGGTGACGATCACCTCGTAGTCGCCCCACTTCGCGCCCTGTGCGGACTCGTGCGGCACGGCCGACCAGGACCAGTCCGCGACGTCCAGGCCGCTGCACTGCGGGGGCAACGACTGCTGGACGCCGCCGCACAGCTGGGGTCCGTGCTTCGGTCCGTCCGCGGACACGTTCTCCAACACCGTGCCGAAGGCCCGGAACCGGCCGGTGTAGCCATCCGGCACGAGCACGATCGCGTCCTTGTCCGGCGCGGCGTCCCCGGGCGGGGAGGGCGACAAAGCCGCGGCCGGCCGCGGCGCCGGCCGCGCGCAACCGGCGGCCAGGGTGGCGAGGGCAAGCATCGCGGCGACGACTCGACGCATAGGTCTTGGACGCTACCCGTACCGCGGGCGTTCCGGTTATACCGGTGCCGGATAGGGCTGCCGCAGCGTGAACGCGTCCGGCCCGGGTCCGTTGCGACGCAGCAGGTCCAGCCGCTCCCACGCGTCGGCGAGCGTGGGAATCGTGCCGGCGGGGATCCACCAGAGCACGAGGTACGGGTCGAGTCCGTCGTGGGTGAACCACTCGTGGCGCCGGCGGACGGAGTCCAGGTGCGCGGTGCGGTACACGTACCCCCGTAGCGCCTCGACGGTCGTCCAGACCGACATGTTCACCATGATGTCCGGGCCGAACGGCCGCAGCCCGGTGGCGTCCGGTTCGCCGTCCCCGGTCAGTCTCCAGACGAACCCGGGCGTCCCATCGGCCAACGCGTTGAGCGGTTCCAGGCCGGCCATGAAGTCCGCCATGACCGGATCGTCCAGCGGCGCCACGGGCCTGCCGACGTTGAGCTGTGCCAGGTGATGGGTTGCACTGCCAGCATCCACGCCGGTGATTCTATGTCAACCATCGTTAGTTTTAGAAATAACGACACAGCAGTCGTCACCCGCCGGTTCGATCGCCGCTCGCCACCCGGTGCCCTCCAGCAACCCCTGTAGGAGCGCCAGGTTCATGCCGCAGACGACCGGCGGGAAGTCCTCGGCCAGCCGGTGGAACGGACAGTTCCGCAGCCGTATCCGGTCCCCCTCGCGCACCGGCTCGTACCCCTGTGCCTCCAGCGCCTCGACGAGATCGCCGTGCGCTCCCGCCGACCGGCCGTGCTCGCGGGCCACGTCGTAGAGGACCGCATCGGCGCCGGCCCGTTCCACCGCCTCGGCGAGCAGCCCGGCGGCGAACCGGTACGCCCGCGGCGGCACGCTCACCGCGTGCTCGGTCACCGCTCGCCGGTACAGCTTCGCCGGTCGCCCCGCGCCCGGACCCGACCGGCCGGACCGCCGGGCGAACGACACGTCCAGCAGCCCGGCATCGACGAGCTTGTCGAGGTGGAAGGCGGCGAGCGTACGGCCCACGCCCAGTGCCGCCGCGACCTCCTCCCGACCCACGGGCGCGCCGTCGCCCGCGACGACCACCCGGTACGCCGCCCGCCGTACCGGATCAGCGAGCACGCCCAGCACCTCGAGGCCGGGCTGCAGGTCATCCGGAGCGGTCACCGGACCATTGTTACGCGAGCCGGAGCTTGCCGTGCTCTGTGCCGATGATCTCGACGAGCCAGTCGAACACCGTCGGCCCGGTACCCAGCCGGGCAGCGGCCAGCTCGAGCGCGACCCTCGGGCGGTTCGTGGGGTGGCAGCGCGCGAGGCGGCGCTCGAGCTGGCGGACGGTCTCCGGGTACCCGAGATCGCGGCGGGACGCCTCGTGGTTCCGCCACTCGAAGACGAAGTCGCCGTCCTCCGGCGTACCGAACCCGCCGTGGAGGCAGTCGTTCAGGGCATCGAGGTTGCCGCCGAAGTAGCCGTCCGGTCCGTTGACGGCCGCGCCGATGACCCGCCAGAAGTCCTCCAGCGTGGTCACCTGTGCGCCGTCGATGACGTACACGATCGTCACCCGGCCATTCTGCCGCCGGTACGCCTTTTGGCCAGATCTAGGGCGACACGGTGGTGCGGTGGTCGACGGCGATTCCGTGCAACGGGCATGGTTGGCGCGGCTCGCGTGGGCAGAGGATCGAGTGTTCCAACGCGGTGGCGCGGTAGAGGCGGAACGGACTCGGCGGCGTGACCTGATCCCGGGTCGAGCTGGTTGCCCCCGGCCGTGGTCCAGGGTAGACGGTCAGACCCTCGTCGAGATCGTCCCCCGCCAACTCCGCGGCCACCGCCGAGAGGTAGACGGCCCGCCCGTGGTAAGGCGGCACCTGCGAGTCGAAGATGACGATGCTCAGTCGCGGTCGCTCGGCGAGGTTGCGTGAATGCGTCGCCTCCGGTGCCGACGTCCAGTAGAAGTTGGTGTAGTCGGCCGTGGCGAAGTAGACGGGCGAGACCCACGGTTGGCCGTCGCGGTCGGCCGTGCCCAGCGTCACGTACAGGTTCGCGTCGATGATCTCTCGTGCTATCGCCCACATCTCAGAGCACCCTCGTGAGGAAGACGTTGTGTGGACCTGGCTGGTAGTCGGCGAACGGTTCGCAGTACTCGAATCCGAACTTCTCATACAACCGCCGCGCGGGTGCGAAGAACTCGGCGGATCCGGTCTCCAGACTCAACCGGGCGTATCCCATGCGCCTGGCCTCGCTGATGATGTGCGCCAGCAGCAGGGACGCGATACCGCTGCGCGTGCGTGCCGGCGCGGTGCGCATGGACTTGAGCTCCGCGTGGCCGTCGTCCAACCGTTTCAGCGCGCCACAGCCGACGAGGGTGTCACCGTCCAACACGGACCAGAACGTGATCCCCGGTTGGCGCAGCCCCGCGAGGTCGAGCGCGAACGTGCTCTCCAGCGGCGTGACGGACCGCATCTGCTGGATGTGCTCCGCGAGGAACTCCGCGATCTGCGAGCCGGACAGGTCGTCCACCACGATCTTCACCAGTCGTGATCGTAGCGGATGATGTTCCGATGACGACGCTGACCATCGATCCCGCGTTCCGTGTGGCGGAGGTGGACCCCCGGCTGTTCGGGTCCTTTGTGGAGCATCTGGGACGGTGCGTGTACACCGGCATCTACGAGCCGGCGCATCCCACCGCCGACGAGGCGGGCTTCCGCGGTGACGTGGCCGAGCTGGTCCGCGAGCTAGGGGTGCCGGTGCTGCGCTATCCCGGCGGGAACTTCGTCTCGGGCTACCGGTGGGAGGACGGGATCGGACCGGTCGGGCAACGACCGCGAAGGCTCGACCTCGCGTGGCGCACGATCGAGCCCAACTATGTGGGTACCGGTGAGTTCGTCGAATGGTCCCGCGCGGTGGGCGCCGAGCCCATGCTCGCCGTCAACCTCGGTACGCGGGGCGTCGACGCGGCGCTGGACCTGCTGGAGTACTGCAACCATCCCGGCGGGACACACTGGTCCGATCTGCGGCGGCGCAACGGATCCGCCGACCCGTACCGCGTCCCGCTGTGGTGCCTCGGCAACGAGTTGGACGGCCCGTGGCAGGTCGGACACAAGACGGCGACGGAGTACGCCCGGCTCGCCGCCGAGACGGCGCGGGCCATGCGCCGCGTGGACCCGACCATCGAGCTGGTGGCGTGCGGCAGTTCCGGCAGCGGCATGCCGACGTTCGGCACGTGGGAAGCGACGGTGCTGGCCGAAGCGTACGACGTGGTGGACTACATATCGCTGCACAGCTACTACGAGCCGCGCGGCGGCGACCGCGACACCTTCCTCGCGTCGGCCGTCGAGATGGACCGGTTCATCGACGCGGTCGTGGCGACCTGCGACCACGTACGGGCCACCGGCCGGCACCGCAAGCACATCAACCTGTCGTTCGACGAGTGGAACGTCTGGTACATGAGCCGGTTCACCGAACAGGACCTCGACTGGGCCGAGGCACCCCGGCTGCTCGAGGACACGTACTCCGTCGTCGACGCGGTCGTCGTGGGCAGCCTGCTCATCTCGCTGCTCCGGCACGCGGACCGGGTACGCATCGCCTGCCTCGCCCAGCTCGTCAACGTCATCGGTGCCATCCGTACCGAGCCGGGCGGGCCGGCGTGGCGGCAGAGCATCTTCCACCCGTTCGCACTGACATCGCGGTACGGCCGCGGCACGGTGCTGCGCGTCGAGCCCCGCGGGCCGTCCTACGAAACGCCCGGCCTGGGCGAGGTACCGGTTGTCGACGCGACCGCGGTCTGGGACGAGGCGACCGGGGCGGTGACGCTGTTCGCCGTCAACCGGAGCCAGCACGATGCGACCACCCTCGATGTCGACCTGAGGGCGCTGTCCGAGCCGACGGTCATCGAGCACGTCACGCTCGCCGACGACGATCCCGACGCGGTGAACACCGCCACCGAGCCCAATCGGGTGACGCCACGCCGCCTCGATGTACCGACTGTCGATAGTGGACTGATGCGCGTCGTACTGCCCGCATTGTCCTGGAATATGCTCCGCCTCGAGGTGTAAGAAATCGTCTGTCGGGTAACGGCTGGCCGTGAGCCTTCGTGCCGGCGAGGTTTTGGGCGGACGGTATTGCCTGATCGCGACGCTGGGCGGTGGTGGTACAGCTACCGTGTGGCGTGCCAATGACCGGCGGCTGGACCGGGCCGTGGCCGTCAAGGTACTGGATCGGTGTGCCCTGACCGACCCGGCCGCACGGACCGCGTTGCAGCGGGAGGCCTGGGCGTTGGCCCGCCTGGACCACCCGAACGTTCCCCACATCTACGACCACGGTGAACACCAGGGGTTGCCGTACCTCGTGCTGGAGCTGGCCGAGGGGCAGTCACTGGAGAGCCGGCTCGAGGACGGGCGGCTGCCCTGGGCCACCGCTGCCCAAGTCTGTGCCGAGGTCGCGGCCGCGCTGGCCGCCGCGCACCAACGGGGCATCGTGCACCGCGACATCAAGCCGGCCAACGTGCTGCTCACCGATACCGGCGTCAAGCTCGTCGACTTCGGTATCAGTGCCGCGACCGGCGATCCCGATATCGACGCGGATGGAAACCTGCTGGGCACCCCGACGAGTGTGGCACCGGAACGGCTGGCCGGCGGACCGGTCCGCGCGGCCGGCGACGTGTACTCCCTCGGCGTCATGCTGTACCGCGCGCTGGCCGGCCGCCTGCCGTGGCGGGCCGGTACCATGCTGCAGCTCCTGCTGGCCCACCAACACACCGGACCCGCTCCCCTGCCGTCGTTGCCCGGCCTGCCCGCCGACATCGCGGCGATGTGCCTGCGCTGCCTGGCCAAGCAACCCGACGACCGACCGGGTGCCGGCGAGGTCGCCCGCCTCCTCACCGCCGCCGGCGACCGGACCGCGACATCGCGCCATCCGGCGAAGGTGGACACCCGCGCCACATACCTTCCGGTCACCCGCCTGCTGGGCCGCCCGCGGTCGGCCTGGCGTCGGCGGATCGCGGCGCTTGCCTCGGCCTGCCTGCTACTGGTCGCGCTGTCCTGGGCCGGCCCTGGCATAGCGCCACCAACCGTCCCAGCGTTGCAGGTCGAACAGGCGATGCAGGTCGAACAGGCGATAGGAGAGGCACCGGTAATAGTCGTCCACGCCGAACCGACCGGCCACGCTACGCCCACGAAGAAGCCGAACCGACCGCACCGCGGCGACAAACCCGAGAAGGACAAGCACAAGCGCGACCGTTGACTACTCCGGCGCGAGGTACCGGTTGTACCAGTCGCGGGCAAGCTGAGCGACCTCTTCCAGCGCACCGGACTCTTCGAACAGGTGTGACGCACCCGGTACCACCTCGACGCGCTTCTCGGTGGCGGCCAGCTCGTCGAAGGCGGCCCGGTTGAGGTCCAGCACGACCGGGTCCCGCTCCCCGACGATGAGCAGCGTCGGTTGTCGTACCAGCTTCAGCTGCCCGCTGGCGAGGTCCGGCCGACCACCGCGGGATACCACCGCGCGGATGGTCGGGGCCCGCTGCGCCGCGGCGATCAGTGCGGCCGCGGCTCCGGTGCTCGCTCCGAACACACCGACATCGAGCCCGGCGGTGGTCCGGTACCCGCTCGTCCAGTCCGTCACGGCGACCAACCGCGTGGCCAGCAGCCCGATGTCGAACCGCAACGTGCCGGTCGTCGCGTCGAGGCGCTCCTCCTGTGCCGTCAGCAGATCGGCGAGCACCGTGGCGAAGCCGGCCCGTCCGAGTTCGCCCGCGACGTAGCGGTTCCGCGGGCTGTGCCGGCCGCTGCCGCTGCCGTGGGCGAAGACGACCACCCCGCGGGCGGACAGCGGCACCGTGAGATCGGCCAGCAGCGCGGCGCCGGGCACCGGGATACGCACTTCGCTGGTCATAGCTACTTCAGTCTCGTTCCGGCGCGGGTGACGCGCCTTCACCTGGAAAGGATGAAGCGGTCGAGCGGACCGAGGTTCATCCACCACGGGTGACGACATGGCACCCGGACACTCGGGACAATCACGTCGTCGACACCACGGGGAGGAGACGACGATGGCCAAGGCAGTCGGTATCGACCTCGGTACGACCAACTCCGTGATCGCGACGGTGGAGGGCGGGCAGCCGAATGTGATCCCGAACTCCGAAGGGTCGCGGACCACGCCGTCGGTCGTGGCGTTCACGGAGCAGGGTGAGCGCCTGGTCGGGCAGCTCGCCCGACGGCAGGCGATCCTCAACCCGAAGGGCACGATCTACTCGGCGAAGCGGTTCATCGGGCGCCGGTACGACGAGGTGACCAGCGAGCTGAACGCGGTGACGTTCGACGCCGTGTCCGGACCCGACGGCGCGGTCCGGTTCGAGGTGCGGGGCAAGCTGTACGCACCCGAGGAGATCTCCGCGCAGGTGCTGCGCAAGCTCGTCGAGGACGCGGGCAAGTTCCTCGGCGAGAAGGTCACCGAGGCGGTCATCACCGTGCCGGCGTACTTCAACGACGCCCAGCGCCAGGCGACCAAGGACGCCGGCCGGATCGCCGGGTTGGAGGTGCTGCGCATCATCAACGAGCCGACCGCGGCGGCGCTGGCGTACGGCTTGGACAAGAAGCAGCACGAGACGGTATTGGTGTTCGACCTCGGCGGCGGCACGTTCGACGTGAGCCTGCTCGACGTCGGCGACGGGGTCGTGGAGGTACGCGCCACGGCCGGCGACACCCACCTCGGCGGCGACGACTTCGACCGGCGGATCGTCGACCACCTGGCCGACGAGTTCCAGCGCACCGACGGCATCGACCTCCGGCGTGATCCGCAGGCGCTGCAACGACTGTTC
>Ga0114129_10004587_pt1 | contig 19490 bp, 20 predicted proteins | sample RhiMetdeltSRZDD1_FD_80071 | JGI IMG/M metagenome (GOLD analysis project Ga0114129, IMG submission 80071) | Populus rhizosphere microbial communities from Tennessee, USA - Rhizosphere MetaG P. deltoides SRZDD1 (version 2) (version 2) | ecosystem: Host-associated > Plants > Roots > Rhizosphere >...
GGGTGCCTGGACCTGCGTCTTGGTGCCTTGCATGGCGCGGCATTCTAACAGCGCCTTTCAGACCTTCAACCCGACCTGTTCCTTCTGTTTCGCAAGCGCGTCGGCAGGACTGGCAACACCGTCCAGGGCGATCCCGCGGGCGGCGGAGGCCTCGGCGAGGCCGCGGGTTGCCGTTTCCGTTGCGAGCTCCCCCCGGATCCGAGCGGGTGCGCCGGGGTCGGCGAAGAGCACTGTCCCGAGGGCCACGGCGGACGCTCCGACCGCGATCAATTCGAGCGCGTCGGCGCCCGTCTCGACCCCTCCCATGCCCACGATCGGGAGGCCGGTCGCCCGGTAGCAGGCGTACACGGCGGCGAGCGCAATCGGCCGAAGAGCCGGTCCGGAGAGCCCTCCCGTCCCGGTCGCGAGGCGCGGCCGCAGCGTGCGGGGGTCGAGCGCCATCCCCCGGATCGTGTTCACGAGGGAGAGCCCGTCGGCCCCCGCCTCGGCCGCCGCGAGGGCGACCGCCGGGATGTCCGGCAGCGCCGGCGAGAGCTTGGCGTACAGCGGCTTCGACGTCGCCGCACGGGCGGCCGCGACGATGGAGGTCGCCTCGTCCTCGGGCTCTGCGACGTTCGGGCACGAGAGGTTGAGCTCGAGCGCGGCGGCGCCGGTCTCGTCGAGCCGCGCGCAGAGATCGCCGTAATCCGCCGCGGAGAACCCGCCGACGGAGACCCACACGGGCGGCCCGAGCTCGAGCAGCCGCGGCAGGACGTCGTCCACGAACCTCTCGATGCCGGGGTTGGCCAGCCCGATCGAGTTGAGCATCCCCGCGGCGGTCTCGGCGATCCGCTCGGGGGCGTTCCCCTCGCTCGGCAGCGGCGTCACCGTCTTCGTCACGAAGGCGTCGAGCTGCCGAGCCACGTCTGGCGCGGTGAGCGCGTCGAGGCAGCCCGAGGCGTTGAGGATCACGCGACGGCCCTTTCGGGCACGGCCGGGGTCTGACCCCGGGCATGTCCGCCGAGGACGGGGCCTTCGACGCAGAGGCGCGCCAGGCGCCCGTCGATCTCGACCACGCAGCCGTAGCAGGCGCCGTAGCCGCAGGCCATCGGCGCCTCCCAGGCGAACTGGGCGTCCGGGGCCAGGTCGCGCACCGCCTCGAGCATCGGCTCGGGGCCGCAGGCGAGCACGTCGTGCCCCGACTCCAGGCGCTCGGTGACGTACGTCGGCTCCAGCACGACCTCGGCGTTCGGGACGAGAGCCGCGGCCTCTGCGTGCAGCGCGCTGCGGAAGCCGAGGATCGCCGGCGGCCCGCCGAGCTGCTCGGAGAGGTACGGAAACGGGGCGACGCCGATGCCGCCGCCGACGATCAGCGGCCGCGCGACGTCGAGACGGAAGCCGTTGCCGAGCGGGCCGAGCACGTCGATCTCCTCCCCGCGCTCGAGCTCCGTGAGCGCGCGCGTGCCGGGCCCGATCGGGTCGACGAGGAACGCGAGCTCACCGGGAGGGGCGAGGCAAAGGCTCATCGGCCGCGGAAGCAGCGTCGCGCGGGTGCGGAGCATGAAGAACTGCCCAGGGATGCCCGGATCCACCGCGCCGCGGCGCAGCCGCACGAGCGCGTACGGCCCGACCGCCTCGACGGCGACGACGCTAAGCCGGGCGGGCGACACGTTCCTGAAGGGAGAGAGTCTCGCCGCGGGTCGCGCGCGCGATCGCCTCGACGGCCGCCGATGCGCCCGCGATCGTCGTCACGCAGGGCACCCGGGCGACGAGCGCGGCCTCACGGATGAGATAGCCGTCCGAGCGGGCCCCGCGACCGTCGGGCGTGTTGATCACCAGGTCGACGCGCTGGCGGCGGATGAGGTCGACGACGGTCGGCCCGTCGCCGGGCTCGGTCACCTTGCGGATGCCGTCCACCTTGAGCCCCGCGGCTGCGAGCGCCCAGGCCGTCCCGCCGGTGGCGCAGAGCGAGAAGCCGAGCGCCGCCAGGCCGCGCCCGAGCTCGACCGCGGCGGACTTGTCGTCGTCGCGGACGGAGAGGAAGGCCGCGCCGCCGGTCGGGAGCGGCCGGCCCGCCGCCCGCTCGGCCTTGGCGAACGCGGTCGGGAAGTCTGCCGCGGTGGCCATGACCTCGCCGGTCGAGCGCATCTCCGGCCCGAGCACCGCGTCCGCGCCCGGGAAGCGGGCGAACGGGAAGACAGACGCCTTCACAGAGACATGGCCAGGGGTCTGACCCCGGGACCCGTCCAAGGCGGACAGGGGCGCGCCCGCGACGAGCCTGCAGGCGGCCTGGACGAGGTTGACGCCGAGGGCCTTCGATGCGAAGGGGATCGTGCGCGAGGCGCGTGGGTTGGCCTCGAGGATGTAGAGGCGGCCCTCGTGGAGAGCCAGCTGCACGTTGATGAGCCCGACGACGCCGAGCGCCGGGGCGAGCTCGCGCACGACCGCGATGCACTCGGCGAGGACCTCCTCCGGGAGGCCGACCGGCGGGAGCGCGCACGAGGAGTCGCCGGAGTGGACGCCAGCTTCCTCGACGTGCTCCATGAGCGCGGCGACCCAGGTGTCCTCACCGTCGCACAGGGCGTCGACGTCGATCTCGACGGCTCCCTCGAGGAACCTGTCGACGAGCACCCGTCCGCACCCCTCGGCCGCAACGGCCACATCCTCCGGCTCGTAGCAGACGCGCATCCGGCGCCCTCCGAGCACGTAGGACGGGCGCACGAGCACCGGATAGCCGATCTCCTCGGCGACGTCGACCGCGCTCGCGGGGTCGTGCGCGACGCCCCAGGGCGGCACGGCCACGTCCAGGCGCCCGCAGAGCTCGGCGAAGCGCTCCCTGTCCTCGGCCAGGTCGACCGCGTCCTGCGGGGTCCCGAGAATCCGGTGGCCGGCGTCCTCGAGTGCCCGCGCGAGCTTGAGCGGCGTCTGCCCGCCGAACTGGATCACGACGCCTTCGGGACGCTCGCGGTCGCAGATCTCGAGCACCTCCTCAGCCCTGAGCGGCTCGAAGTAGAGCCGGTCGGAGGTGTCGTAGTCGGTGGAGACGGTCTCCGGGTTGCAGTTCACCATTACCGTCTCGTAGCCGAGCTCGCGGAACGTGCGTGCGGCGTGCACGCAGCAGTAGTCGAACTCGATCCCCTGACCGATGCGGTTCGGGCCCGACCCGAGGATGACGACGCGCGGCTTCGCCTTGTCCGGCCGGGCCTCGTCCTCCTCTCCCCAGGTCGAGTAGAGGTAGTTCGAGGCTGCCTCGACCTCGGCCGCGCAGGAGTCGACGCGCCGGTAGGCGGGCCGCACGCCCCAGCTTGTCCGCGCCGCCCTGACCTCGTGCTCGCTTGTGTTCCACGCACCGGCCAGATCCGCATCGCTCCACCCGAGCCGCTTGAGGCGGAGCCAGTCGTCGGCGACCAGGTCGGAGTTTGTGCGCGTGGAACACAAGGCCTCCCGGGCGCGCTCGAGCTCGGCGCGGAACCACGGGTGGACGCCCTCGGGAAGATCGTCGAGGGTTGCCCACGGCGTCGCGGCGCCCCCGTCGAGCTCGCGCGACCGCATCGCCTTCAGGAACGCCTCGGTGAACGTCCGGCCGATGCCCATCGCCTCGCCCACGGACTTCATCTGCGTCCCGAGCGCGTCGTCGGCACCCGGGAACTTCTCGAAGGCGAAGCGCGGGAACTTGACGACGACGTAGTCGAGCGTCGGCTCGAAGCTGGCCGGCGTCGTCCGCGTCAGGTCGTTCGGGATCTCGTCGAGCGTGTAGCCGACGGCGAGCTTGGCGGCGACCTTGGCGATCGGGTAGCCCGTCGCCTTGCTGGCGAGGGCGGACGAGCGGGAGACGCGCGGGTTCATCTCGATCACCCGGAGCTCGCCGGTCTCGCGCTCGCGGGCGAACTGGATGTTGGAGCCGCCGGTCTCGACGCCGACTGCGCGAATGACGCGCGCCGAAGCATCGCGGAGCTCCTGGAAGGCCTCGTCGGGCAGCGTCATCTGGGGCGCGACCGTGACCGAGTCGCCGGTGTGGACGCCCATCGGGTCGAGGTTCTCGATCGAGCAGACGATGACGACGTTGTCGCGGTGGTCGCGCATGACCTCGAGCTCGAACTCGTCCCAGCCGATCAGCGACTCCTCGACGAGCACCTGGCCGACCGGGCTCTCCCCCAGCCCGCGGTCCAGAAGCCGCGCGAGATCCTCGTGCGTCTCGGCGATGCCGCCGCCGTGCCCGCCGAGGGTGAAGGCCGGCCGCAGGATGAGCGGGAACGAGAGGTCGGCCGGCAGCTGGTCGGGCGACGTGACGACGACGGATTCCGGCACGCGCAGGCCGACCTCCTCCATGGTCTCGCGGAAGAGCCCGCGGTCCTCGGCGCGGCAGATCGCGTCGAAGCCGGCGCCGATCAGCTCGACCCCGAGCGCCTCGAGGACGCCGTCCTCGGCCAGGCGGCGGGCGAGGTTGAGCGCGGTCTGGCCGCCGAGCGTCGGAAGCAGTGCGTCCGGCCGCTCCCGCTCCAGCACGCCGGTCACCCCCTCGACGTCCAGCGGCTCGAGATACGTGCGGTCGGCGAAGCCCGGGTCGGTCATGATCGTGGCCGGGTTGGAGTTGACGACGATCGTGCGGAAGCCCTCGTCGCGCAGCACCTTGAGCGCCTGGCTCCCGGAATAGTCGAACTCGCAGGCCTGGCCGATGACGATCGGGCCGGCGCCGATCACGCAGATGGACTGGAGATCAGGCCGCCTGGGCATACCTGACCTCCTCGACCCACTCCGTGATCTCCGGCCAGGCATCGTGCGGGCCCGGGCCGGCCTCGGGATGGAACTGGAGCGAGCGCGCGTGCTCCCCCGGCAGCGCGAGGCCTTCGACGGTGCCGTCGTAGAGCGAGACATGCGTCACCTCGGGGCCGTCGCCCTGCACCGCGAAGCCGTGGTTCTGGCTCGTGACGAGGACGCGGCTCGACGCGAGCTCGAGCACCGGGTGGTTCGCTCCGCGATGGCCGAAGGGGAGCTTGAAGGTCTCCAGGCCGGCCGCGAGCGCGAGGAGCTGGTGGCCCAGGCAGATGCCGAGGATCGGCACGCGGCCGAGCAGCTCGCGGACCACGTCGACGTGGCCGGGCAGCGCGGCAGGGTCGCCGGGCCCGTTCGAGAGGAGCACCCCGCTGGGGCGCCCGGCCATGATCGTGGCGGCGTCCGTGTCGTGCGGCCAGACCGTCACGCGGACGCCGGTGGTCTTCAGCCGGCGGATGATCGAGTCCTTGCAGCCGTAGTCGAGCACCGCGACTGGCGTCGGGCCGGCGCCGACCTCGTACGGGCCGCTCGTGGAGACGCCGGCAACGAGCGCCTTGCCTTCCATCCCGGCCTGGGCGCGGACGTCGGCGAGCACCTCGTCGACCGAGGCGGCGCCGGCGACGGCCACGGCCCGCATGGCGCCGTGCTCCCGCAGGCGCACGACGAGCGCGCGGGTGTCGATCTCCTCCAGGGCGACGATGCCCTGCCCGTGCAGCCATCGCGGCCAGTCCTCCCCCGTCGCACGCCGCATGAGCACCGCGCGGGCGTGGCTGCGTGTGGACTCGGAGCGCTGAGGCGAGACGCCGTAGTTCCCGATCATCGGCGCCGTGAAGGCGACGAGCTGCTCGGCGAAGCTCGGGTCGGTCACGACCTCCTGGTAGCCGGTCATCGCGGTCGTGAAGACCGCCTCGCCGTGCGCGATCCCCAGGGCCCCGACCGAGCGGCCGCGGAAGACCGTCCCGTCTTCGAGGGCGAGGAAGCCGCTCATGCCGAGTAGACCAGCTTCCCTGCGGCGACCGTCCGCAGCACCCGGCCGTGGAGCTTCGTGCCAAGGAGCCAGGAGTTGGCCGACTTCGACTTGAACGAGCCCTCGTCCACGTGCCAGGCGGCTTCCAGGTCGATCAGCACGAGGTTCGCCGGCGCCCCGACCTTGATCGTCGGCGGCTCGAGGCCGTAGATGCGCGCGGGGCCTGCGCTCATTCGCTCCAGGAGCGTCGCGAGCGGAAGGACGCCGGGCTCGACGAGCTGCGTGTGGAGCGCCGAGAACGCCGTCTCGAGGCCGGTGACGCCGAACGGCGCCTCCTCGAACGGCACCTCCTTCTCGTAGCGCGCGTGCGGCGCGTGATCGGTTGCGACAGCCTCGATCGTCCCGTCGCGGAGCGCCTCGATCAGCGCAGCCCGGTCCTTGTCGGCCCGCAGCGGCGGGTTCATCTTCACGTTCGGGTCGAGCGAGCGCACCGCGTCCTCCGTGAGACAGAGGTGGTGCGGCGTGGCCTCGCCCGTCGCGTGCACGCCGGCCGCGCGGGCGCGGCGAAGCGCGTCGACGGACTCACGGGCGGAGAGGTGCAGCAGGTGGAGCGGTCGCTCCTCGTACGCAGCGAGCGCGAGATCGCGCTCGACCATGACGCTCTCCGCCACGGACGGGTAGCCGCCGAAGCCGAGCTCCGCCGAGACCAGGCCCTCGTGGGCGTGGCCACCGCGCGAGAGCGTCGGCTCCTCGCAGTGGACGGCGATCGGACGGTTGGCCGCCGCGGTGTACTGGAGCGCGCGGCGGAGGAGGCCCGGCGCGACTACCGGGCGGCCGTCGTCCGTGAAGCCGGCCGCGCCGCGCTCGGCGAGCTCGACCATCTCCGTGAGCTCCCCGCCCTGCTGTGCCTTGGTGATGGCGGCGAGGAACCCGATGGGCACCTCCGCTTCCGCCTGGGCGCGCTCGATGAGGGCGCCGAGGACGGCCGCCGAGTCGACGACCGGCTCCGTGTTCGGCATGGCGAGGATGGCGCAGTAGCCGCCCGCTGCCGCTGCGCGCGTGCCGGAGCCGAGATCCTCCTCGTCTTCGCGGCCGGGCGTGCGCAGATGGACGTGCGGGTCGACGAACGCGGGTGCGAGCACCTTGCCGTTGCCGCCCGCCGCCGTTTCGACGCTCACGATGAGGCCGCGCTCGACCGTCACGGTCAGCGTCTCGTCGATGCCCTGGGTCGGGTCGACGACGCGGACGCCTTCGAAGGTCAGCGAGTCCTGTCTGCCGTTCTTGCCGAACAGCATCACGCCACCTCCTCGATCTCGGCGACCTTGACCTCGACGGGGCCCTGCGTGAGCAGGTCGTAGAGGACGGCCATCCGGACGACGAGGCCGCTGCGCACCTGGCGCTCGACGAGCGAGTCGGCGGCGTCGGCCACGGCGGGGTCGATCTCGACACCACGGTTCATCGGGCCGGGGTGCATGATCCGCTGGCCCGGGCGGATGCGCTCGGGCGTCACACCCCACTGCGCCGTGTACTCGCGCAGGCTCGGGACGTAGTTGGCGCCCTCGAGCATGCGCTCGCGCTGCATCCGGAGGACGTAGACGACGTCGGCGGCCTTGACGTCGCCGATGTCGTAGGAGACCTCGCAGCCCATCGCCTCGATTCCGCGCGGGATCAGCGGCGGCGGGCCGACGAGCGTCACGCGCGCGCCCATGAGGACGAGCGCCTGGATGTTGGAGCGCGCGACGCGCGAGTGGAGCACGTCGCCGACGATCGCGACGTGGAGGCCTTCGATGCCGCCGAGCTCCTCGTCGAGCGTGTAAAGGTCGAGGAGCGCCTGCGTCGGGTGCTGGTGCTTGCCGTCGCCGGCGTTGACGACGTGCGCGGGCGTGTAGCGCGCGGCGAGGTGCGGGGCGCCGATGTGCGCGTGGCGGATGACGACGACGTCCGGGTCGTAGGCGCCGATCGTCAGGAGCGTGTCCTTGAGGGACTCGCCCTTCTCGACCGCGGAGCCGGAGGACTTGATCGACATCACGTCGGCCGAAAGGCGCTTGGCGGCGAGCTCGAAGCTCGAGGACGTCCGGGTCGAGGCCTCGAAGAAGAGGTTCACGACGGTGCGCCCGCGGAGCGTCGGCAGCTTCTTGACGTCGCGCTCGAGCGAGCGCGCGAAGGTGCGTGCGAGCGCGAGCAGACGCTCGACGTCCTCGCGCTCGAGGTCGGCGATGGAGATCATGTGCCGCCTGGCCGGCGGCTTGGGTGGCAGGAGCTCCGAGCGGAGCAGTGGTCGGACGTCGGCCATCGGCTTCCTCACTTTCCGGGGGCGGGTACGAGCAGGACGCGGTCGACTTCGTCGACCTCGACGAGCTGCACCTGCACGCGCTCGTCGTGGGACGTCGGCAGGTTCTTGCCGACGTAGTCGGGGCGGATCGGAAGCTCGCGGTGGCCGCGGTCGACGAGCACGGCGAGCTGGACGCGCGCAGGGCGTCCGTAGTCGAACAGGGCGTCGATCGCCGCCCGAATGGTCCGGCCCGTGAAGAGGACGTCGTCGCAGAGGACGCACGTCATTCCCTCGAGCGGGAAGTCGAGGCGCGTGGCGCGCACGACCGGCTGCGGATGAAGTGGAGCGTCGCTGCCGCGCACGTGGACGTCGTCGCGGTGGAACGTGATGTCGAGGGTGCCGAGCGCGATCTCGCGATCGGTGTACTCCTCGATCAGGCGGCGGATGCGGTGGGCGACGGGAACGCCGCGCGTGTGGATCCCGACGAGGGCGGTGCGCTCGAGGTCGGGGTTCCGCTCGACGATCTCGTGCGCGATGCGGGCGATCGTGCGCCGAAGCGCCTCTCCGTCCAGCAGCAGCTTGTCCGCCTGTGCGGGCGCAGCCAAACTCCACTCCTTTCCGGCCTCACGGGACCGAGTTAAAGGTGCGGGCCGAAGACTAGCCGCCCATGCGGACGGATGTCGAACGGCGCTAGCCGCCCGGCGTCTCCGCGGTCACCACAGCCCACTCGAGCACGGAGTCGATCTCCTCGGGGAGCTCACGCTCGGCGCGCGCGAGCCCGTCGGCGTAGGTGTCCTCGTCCAGCAGGCGGAGCGTCGAGATATAGCGGCCGCGGATCCGCTCCAGCGCGTCCACGCGGGCGATCGAGCGGCGCTGGCGGAGCGTCGTCGTGCGCGCGGAGGCGAAGCCGGCCTCGACGAGCTCGGCCTCGAGGGCGTCGGGGAGGGGGAAGCGCTTGCGGTCGATATCCCCCACCTCCGGGAACACCGAGGTGAGCCAGTACCACTCGAAGTGCCCCTCCGTGAAGGTCGCGATCGTCACCCGCCCTCCCGGGACCAGGACGCGCGCAAGCTCCGGGAGCGCCCGTGTGCGGTCGACGAGGTGCACGACGAGGCGCATGACCACCCGCTCGAACCAGGCGTCCTTGAACGGCAGGTCCTCGGCGCGGCCGAGCTTCAGGCCCAGGCTCTTGCCCGCTGCCGAGCGCGCGACCGCGAGCATCGCCTCCGAGGAGTCCACGCCCCAGACCCGCGCGCCGCGCTCGGCGAGCGCCACGGCCAGCGCCCCCGTCCCGCAGCCGACGTCCAGGACCCGGCGGCCGAGGATGTCCCCTTCCGTGATCAGGAGCTCGACGAGCTCCCACCAGCTCTCGTCGACCGGGCGGAGCCGGTCGTAGTCGCCCGCGAGGGGCCCGAAGTCGGGCGCGTGCGGCGCTAGCGGCCGCCGATGAGCTCGTCGGGGTCGGTCATCGACTCGATGGCGTGCTGGGCCTCCTCGAGGGCGCCCTCCGGCACCATGACCTTCTGCGGGGCGTCATCCAGAGCGTCCGGATGCTGTTCCACCGCGGGGTGAAGCTCCGACTGGATCCCCGCCGACTGCAGGATCGTCTGGATCTCCTCCGCCTCCACGAGGTCCCCCGCCACCGCCACCTGAACCATCCCCGTCATGCGGCTCGGCCTCCTCCCGCGTCGGTTTCGCTCCGCCCTTGATGAGTCGAGGGCCGCCCCGCTCCTGAAAGCGGACGTCGATGATATCGAAGTCCCTCGGCACCACCGTCTCGGGGAAAACCTCGCGTCCCTCGCGTGCGATCTCGGGCCCGAAGTACCGGTTCGAGAGGTGCGTCAGGGCAAGCATGCGCACACCCGCGGCAGCGGCGAGCCCTGCCGCGCCGGCGGCCGTCGAGTGAGCGGTCTCGTCGGCCCGCGCGCGCTCCTCCTCGGCGAAGGTCGCCTCGTGGACGAGGACGTCCGCGTCCCTGGAGACCTCGAGGACGCTCGCTGCGGGAGCCGTGTCGCCCGCGAAGACGATCTTGCGCCCAGGCCGAGGCGGCCCGAGCACCTGCTCGGGGCGAACCTCGCCCCCGTCCGGGAGCTGGACGCTCTCGCCCGCCTGGAGGCGGCCGAAGAGCGGGCCCTCGGGCACGCCCAGCGACCGAGCGGTCTCGACGTCGAAGCGGCCGGGCCGCGGGAGCTCCACGAACGCGTAGCCGTTGGCGGTCACGCCGTGAGCGACCTTGAACGGGACGATGCGGTAGTCCCCGCGGTCGACGACGTCGCCGTCTCGGAGCTCGACGAGCTCGACGGGGTAGCTGAGCTTCCCGAAGATCCGCTGGAGGGCGCCGAAGAGGTCGCGTAGCCCGGGGGGCCCGTACACCGTGAGGGGGAGCTCCCGGCTGCGGAGCGCGAACGTCTTCAGCATCCCCGGCAGTCCGAGGTAGTGGTCCGCGTGGTAGTGCGTGAGGAACACCTCGGGGAGCTCGATCAGCCCGATTGTCGAGCGGAGGAGCTGGCGCTGGGTTCCCTCGCCGCAGTCGACGAGCATCCGCTCGCCGCCGCGGCGGACCAGCGTCCCGGACAGCCCGCGGCGGGCCGTGGGGACCGAGCCCGAGGTCCCGAGGAACACCAGATCGAGATCCACGGGGCAAGTCTAGGGGCCGCTCGTGCCACCCGGCCCCGGGCCTTCCCGGTCTCGGGCGCCCGTGCGACGAGCGCGACGCTATTCGGTTGTCGGTCGCGGACGACAGGCCGCGAACGTTGCGGCGCTAGGCATCACCCGCCCGTGCGGGCAGGTAGAGGATCGTTCCCGGCTGGAGCGCCGCCGCGGCGAGGCCGTTCCGGTCGCGAATGCGCCAGATGCCCTCGCGGGGATCGCCGCCGTAGCGTGTCGCCGCGAGCTCCCACAGGGTGTCCCCCGGCTGGACGACGTAGCGCTCCTCGGTGCCCGCGCCGTTGGACGGACGGGGAACTGCCAGGAGCAGTGCGCCGACGAGGGCGCAGAGGATGAGCAATGACTGCCAGGGGAACATGTGTTCGTATGGTAGCCACCCTGTCGGACGACGTCCAGTCCCTGCGCGAGGCCGCGTGAGAGCTTGCATGCCGCATCACGCGGAACCTTCAGTCGAGCGCGATCAGGTGCGGCTCGCCGTCCACGAGGACGGCCAGTGAGTGCCCCGGCGCGCGACGACGCTCGGTCGGGCTCCCCGGGTTCACGATCCAGACGTCGCGGTGCCGGGCGACCTCGGGGAGGTGGGTGTGGCCGTAGGCGACGACGTCGCAGCCGGGGAACCACTCCAGGAGCCGGTCGTGGCGCCCCTGAACGGGGCCTGGGTCGTGGACGAGCCCGATCCGCAGGCCCTCCGCCTCCACGACCGCACGCTCGGGCAGCCCGGCCTTGAGCTCGGGCTCGTCCATGTTCCCGTACACGGCCTCGACGGGCACGAGCGCGCGCATCTCGTCCAGCGCAGCGGCCGAGGTCACGTCTCCGACGTGCAGGGCCACGGACGCCTGCTCCAGCACGCGACCGCACTCGGCCGGCAGCATCCGGGCGCCGCGCGGGAGGTGCGTATCGCCGAAGAGCGCGATCAGAAGAGGCCTTCGACGAAGCGGCCGTCGCGGTAGACGACCTCGCCGTCGGCGTAGACCTCGCTGCCCGACCGAAGGTCGCAGACGAGATCCCAGTGGAGCGCGGACTGCACGGTGCCCCCGGACTCGGGGTACGACGCGCCGAGTGCGAGGTGCATCGTCCCGCCGATCTTCTCGTCGAAGAGCGTGTGTCCAGTGAACTCGGTGATGGCCTCGTTGAGGCCGAAGGCGAACTCACCCACGTGCCGGGCGCCCTCGTCGAGCTCCAGCATGCGCAGGAGGAGCTCCTCCCCCTCGTCGGCGCTGGCGCGGACGACCTGGCCCTCGCGGAACTCGAGCTCGATGCCGCTCAGGCGCCGGCCCGAGTACGTGGCCGGGTACGTAAAGCGAACGACGCCTTCGACCTGGGACTCCACCGGGCCTGTGAAGATCTCCCCGTCGGGGAAGTTCTCCTTGCCGTCGCAGGGAATCCAGGTCCTCCCGCCCACGCCCAGCGTGAGGTCGGTGCCGTCGCTCACGACGCGGATCGTCTCGCGCTGGCCGAGCCAGCTCCCGAGCTCGGTGAACCCGGTGCCGAGCTCCTGCCAGTCCGCGACGGGATCGGCATGGTCGAGCAGCCCGGCGCGGAAGACGAAGTCCTCGTACTCGCCGAGCGACATGTTCGCCTCCTGGGCGGTGCCGTTGGTCGGGAAGACGGTGATGACGGCGCGCAGCTCGCCGGCGCTCGCCCGGCGGAAATGGATGCGGCGCAAGGGCTCCCGTGCGCGCTCGGCGCGGGCCAGGCGCTCCGGGTCGACGCTCGTGTTGCCGCGTGTGTTGACCTCGGCCTCGATCGCGATGCGGACATCGGCGCGCTCGACCTCGGCGCGGCGGAGCGGCGTGATCCAGTCGATTTGCGCGTCGCTCCCCTCGCGCAGGAGCAGCTCGGCGGAACCGTCCAGGTCGACGCGGAGATGCGGGTGCGCGCCTGCGGCAAGCACCCGCCGCCAGATGGCCTGGACGAGCGGCGCCGCCGCGGGGTCGGTGTCGATGCAGACGAGGTCGCCTTCCTTGACCCCCGTCGAGTACTCGACCAGGACGCCGGCGAGGCGTTCGAGGCGGTCGTCAGCCACCGACCGCGCTCTCGACGACCTCGAGGGCGGGCTCGGCGAGGAAGCGGCCGTTCTTCCAGATCAGCTCACCGTCCGCGTAGACCTCCCCGTCCTCGCGGAGGTCGCAGATCATGTCCCAGTGCAGACCGGACGTGTTCCGGCCGCCGGTCTGCTGGAAGCCGGAGCCGAGCGCCAGGTGCATCGTCCCGCCGATCTTCTCGTCGAAGAGGATGTTGCGGGTGAAGCGGTCGATCTCGTAGTTGAGGCCGAACGCCACCTCCCCGAGGACGCGGGCGCCGGCGTCCATGTCGAGCAGCGACTGAAGGTAGTCGTTGCCGCGGGAGGCCTCCGCGTGGACGACCCTCCCCGCCTCGAAGCGCAGCCGGATGTCCTCGACCTCGCGCCCGTGGTAGACGGCCGGGAACGTGTAGCGGATCTCGCCCTCGGTCTCCGTCTCGATCGGGCTCGTGAAGACCTCGCCGTCGGGCATGTTGTAGCGCCCGTCGGCGGCGAGCCAGCTGCGGCCGTCTGTGCCGAGCCGCAGGTCGGTGTCGGGGCCGACGATGCGCAATTCGCGCACGTTGCCGAGCTCGGAGGCGCGCGCGCCGAGAGTGGTCGAGACGCTGCGCCAGTGCGACGCGGCGTCCTCCTCGTGGACGTGGCACGCGGCGAAGACGAAGTCCTCGTACTCGGCGAGCGACATCTCCGCCTCTTGGGCATGGCCGTTCGTCGGGAAGAGCGTCCCGCACCAGCCCATCTCACCCTTCGAGATGCGTTCCCAGCGGCGGTTGGAGAGCTTGCGGTTCGCCGCGATGTGCTGCGCGTGGCGGTCGGGGTCGACCCGGGACAGCGAGCGGGTGTTGACCTCGGACCAGATCGTCACGAGCGCGTCGATCTGCTCGATCTCCTCCCACTGGATCGGCGAGATGTAGGTGACCTGCTCCTCCGTGCCGTTGTGGAGGAGCTCCTCGCCGAGTCCGGGTAGGCCGACGTTCGTGTACGGGTGCGCGCCGACTCGGAGAGCCGCGCGGTAGCACGCGAGGGCGAGCGGAGCGCCGACCTCGAGGGTGTCGATCCGAACGACCTGGCCCTCCTTGAGGGCCAGTGAGTAGTCAACGATGAGGCTGCCGAGGCGCTCGACGCGTGGGTCGGTCACTCGCCCGTTATACCCGACGGTAAGCGCGCCAAGACGGCGTCAAGCAGGTCATCAGGGCCAAAACGGACGGGATCGTGGGCCGGAAGGCCGGTCTCCCCGGCGATGGCCGCGACGGCGTCTCGCGCCTCGTCGTCCGAGAGCCGCCCTGTGTTGACCGCGATGGCCGCGACCGGCGCCGGCCGTACCGGCAGCGCGAGCTGCTCGTAGAGCGAGACCAGCTGTGGCAGGGGCGGGATCGGGTGGCCGGGAACGCCCTCGATCTCGACGTCGCCGGCGCGGTGCACGAGGACGAGCGCGTGCGGCGCGGCACCGTGGTAGAGGCCGAGCGTCACGCCGGAGAACTGCGGGTGCAGGATCGCGCCCTGGCCCTCGACGAAGAGGAGGTCTCCGCGCTTCGAGCCCTCGACGACGAGCCGCTCCGCGGCGCCGGCGAGAAAGTCGGAGACGACGGCGTCGACGGCGATGCCCCAGCCCTCGATCATGATCCCCGTCTGGCCCGTGGGCACGAACACCGAGCGGATGCCGCGCGCGCGGGCCGCGCGGTCGAGCTCGACGGCGACCGTCTTCTTCCCGACCGCGCAGTCGGATCCCACCGTGAGGACGACGCCCGCCCCGTGCGTGAGGTTCTCGCCGGTGGGGACGCTCAGGTCGGCAGGCGGCTTGCGGTAGTCGCGGAGCTCGACGCCCTGCTCCGACGCGAGCGCTGAGAGCTCGGGGGCCTCGGAGAGAAACTCGTGCATGACGGCTTCCACGTCGAGACCGGCCTCGATCGCATCGCGGAGGATCCCGCGCCAGACGGGCGGCAGACGCCCGCCGGCCACCGCGACGCCGACGAGCGCCGTCGTCGGCCCGTACGCCAGCGCGTCGGCGACCGTGCCCACGACCGGGACGCCCTCCACGGCCTCCCCCACGCGCTCCGAGTCGACGACGGCGACGACAGGGTCGGAGCCGTAGCGGATGACCCCGTAGGTCGTCTTCCCGTAGTGATCGTCGCCGGAGTAGCCCTCAGCGAGCGCGAGATAGCGCTTCATGGACTCCCAGTCCTGGCTCGTCGGACGGCACCTGCACCCCGTCCACGAACGCGATGCCCGGCCACGGGTCTTCGGCGAGGAGGAGGTTGCCGTCGAGGTCGAGGTGGTCGCAGAGGCTGCCGATCTGCGCGGCGGCGCTGATCCCGAGGCCCGACTCGATCATGCAGCCGAGCATGACGCCGAGGTCGAGCGCGCGGGCGGCGTGGGCCATGCGCACGGCTTCCCGGATGCCGCCGCTCTTCGCGAGCTTGATGTTGATGCCGTGTGCCCGCTCGGCGCACTCGGCCACGGTGGGCAGCATGTGGACGTCTTCGTCGACGTAGATCGGAAGCGGCGACTCCCGCTTCAGCCGCGGCCCGCCGGGGTCGCCCGCGCGGAGCGGCTGCTCCACGTACTGGACGCCGAGACCGGCGAGCTCGCGGACGGCGTCGAGCGCCTCGTCGAGCTCCCAGTACTCGTTGACGTCGACCTGGAGCGGCACGTCGGTGACGCCGCGGACTGCCCGCACCCGCTCGACGTCGAGCCCGTCGCGGCCTCCGAGCTTCAGCTTGAGGCGGCGGAAGCCCTCTACGGCCTCGGCCCGCCGGGCCATGTCGTCAGGATCGCCGAGCCAGATCGTCCACGAGGTCGGCGGGCCGCCGCGCTCGAGCCCGAGCAGGCGCCACACCGGCTGGCCGACGAGCTTCCCCCAGAGGTCGTGCAGCGCGCCGTCGAGCCCCGCCTTGGCCGCGTGCTGGCCGGGGAGCGCGGCGAGACGGTCGCCGATCGCCTCGAGGGCGAACGGGTCGTCTCCGAGAAGCGGGCCGGCCTCGTCCAGGAACGCCTCGGCGCCTTCCACGGTCTCGCCGTAGTGGCCCTGCGGCTGAGCCTCGCCGAAGCCCGACACGCCCTCGTGCTCGACCTCGATCCAGAGCACGTGCTCCTCGACGCTGGTCTCGCGGGAGATCCTGAACGGCTGCGCGAGCCGGAGCGTCGCGCGTCGGTGGCCGATTCTCACCCCGGGTACACTAAGCCCCGTCCGCGCCTGTAGCTCAGGGGATAGAGCGCGCGCCTCCGGAGCGCGAGGTCGTAGGTTCGATTCCTACCAGGCGCATTTCTCGCTTGCTTACTGGGGTTCCGCGGAGGCTGGCGGGAATGACTTTACAAACCGCCGTCGGCGTCGCCCTCACCGACCACGAAGCGCATCGTCTCTTCGAGCTGGTCGATGTCCCAGTCGGTGTAGATGTCGCCGGTGGTGGTGATCGACGAGTGGCCGAGCAGCTTCTGCACGGCCTTCAGGTTGCCGGTGCGGTCGAGCACTGACTGACCGGCTGTGTGCCGAGCCATGTGCATCTTGCGGCCGTGGGTGACGCCCTCGGCGACGATCCCGGCGCGCTGAAGGCACCGGTACCACCACTTGTGCAGGCCGTGGACGCCCATCGGCTTGTCGCGATGCTCGGTGACGAAGTGGCGGAAGCTCGGGGCTGGCTTTACGGAACTGGGGCGCGGTGTGGCGTCGCCCCAGTACCAGCCGTGAGCAGTGACTAGCAGGCGCTCATCCAGCGCGCCGGCAGCGGTCGGCGTCTTCGCCGTCGCGGCCATCTACTCGGTGAGGGTCGGTGTCGAGATAGCCCCGGTAGGTTGGCAGGGTCGCCGGATGGCATCCGATCCCACACCGTACGATGCGGGCAGGTAGTCGAAATAGCCGGCGTCGGGGTCGCAGAGATGCGGCCTTTCGTCGTTCTAGGGGCGCGCCTGCCCCGATTCGCCCCTTCTTGCCTCGACCGACGCAAACCGGGGGAATCTGCCCAAGAGTGGGGAGCCCTCCATCGAGCGCCCCACGCGCGGCGCGCGATCCGGGGGGAAAGGGGCGCGCCAGAGCCTTCTCCGGACGGGCGCGGGCAGAAAAAACCGGGGCCGTCAGGTTGCGGTCGTCGCTACAGGCTCGATCCCGTCAGGCGCTCGTACGCGTAGGCCAGGTCGCCCATTGCGGCTGCTACCCACTCGTCCTCATCGTGCGGGCTTAGCTGCTCCCACGCGGCGCGAATCAAGTCAGTAGGTGACGCGTCGACGGGGCCCTCCCACGGGGTCTCGCCCGCGTCCGCTGCCGCGCGGACGAGTGCGGTTGCCAGCTCGCGGGCTCCGCCCGGCACCTGGCGCGACTGGAGGCTGCGGCCGGTCGCCTCGTCCGTCAGCGTCAGGATGACGTCGTCGTCCTCGACCCGAACGTCAGTGATGGCGTCCATGCCAGCGAGGCTACCAAAGGCATTGTTCGCCGGGAGGCCGGGCGCTTTTCCTACTTGCCCTCGGTGGGAGGCGACGGACGCGGCGGCACCGGACGGACGTCCCGGACTTGGGGTCGGCCCTCGGCAGGCGGCGGCGGCAGAGTTGGCTCCGGCTCGGGGGTCGGCTCCGGCTCGGGGGTCGGCTCCCGCGAGGTTTCCGAAAACCTTGGCTCAAAGGTGGGCCTGTCGCGGTAAGCGGGGCCACCGGGGGGCAAACTCCCCCCGCCCTCGGGCGGCGGGGTTTTCTTCTCGCCGAGAATGCGGTCGGCGATGCCCTTGACCATCGACCGAATGCTCACGGCGCCAAGCCTAACCGCTAGGGCCGAGGTCTAGGTAGGGGGAGGCCCCACGATCATGAATCGCCAAGCCCCGGTGGGGACTCTTCAAGCCATTCCTCTCAGAAAGAAAGGCCCTCTTCCGGTGGCGGCCGAGCAAGAAGCCGGCCTCATTTATGTTGCGGGCCGATGAACGAGCACGAGAAGGAGCACCGCGAGGCCGAGCACAAGGCTTCGGCGCTCTACAACGTCGGCTGGGCAACCGGGGCGGGCGCGACAATCTGGGCGCGAGCCGTTCGGGATCAGCTAGCCCTACACGAGTCAGCCCGGGAACGCTTCACAGCCAACACGGCCGACATGGAAGCGTGGGAGCGGCTGCACGGCAGTGCACTCATGCTCGTCGTAGCAATCGACCAGGTGCTGGCATTCGAGCAGCGCGTCAGCCGCCTCGCGGGAACCGATACCGAACTGGCGCAAGCACGCGAGCGGTTCGACGCCGCAGTCCCGGGCGCGGAAATGCTTCGGGACCTGGTCGCCCATCTAGACGCCTATGCCGTCGGCGAAGGCTTTCGTCAGACGGGAAAGCGATTGCCGCCCCTCAGTGAGCAGTACCCTCAAACGTTCATCTATTGGGGTGACGATGAGGACACCGTCGTGGATCTGGGCGACCAGCGCCTATACCTGCGAACGGCTGCTAAGGCTGCCACCGACCTCGCTTATGCGGTCGAGCGTGCGCGAGCTAGGCATCAGGAGTTGGCCGCTCAGGAGGCTGACGCTGCCGCACGAGGGAGATTTGGGATCCCGCCTGAGTAGAACCGTGACGCCGCGCCGTTAGCGAACGTCGAGGATACTGCCGCGACGGCGGCGCCACGGTGCGGCCGGGACAGCGGCGACCGCGTCGAGCTCGTCGTCGAGCACGAGGTCGTACCCGTGGCGGCCGGGCAGCACCGTGTAGCCGTCGATGCCGGTGACGACGAGCGGGGAGCGCGCCCGGCGGCGCAGCCTCGTTTCGTACGCGCCGCCGAGTAGCTGGCGTTCCCAGGGGGTCAGGTGCCAGCGGCCGCGCTCGCGCAGGCCGCCGTCCATGACGCGGATCGGTTGCGCACCGGCGCGGGCCGGGTTCGTGGTCAGCGCGACGCTGCGCAGCACAACGTCGGAGTCGTGCTCGTCCCGCCATGCCTCGGCCGAGAAGAACAGCGGGTGCGGCACGGGAACGACGTCGTCGCCTACTTGCACGTGAACGTTCTCGCTCACGGTGTCGTCGACCTCGGCGACGCACCACAGATCGCCGTCGTGCTTTTCCAAATGGACGACTCGGCCCACCGGGCGGCCGTCGTGTTCGCGGTCGACGTAAATGTCGGGCCGCTGCTCGCGGCGGATTCCGCCGGCGGGTGTGCGCCAGCCTCGCGTGCGCAGCTCGGGCCGCGTCGGGCCCTGCACGAGCTCCTGCGTGTACGCGAGCCCGTCCTCGCTGAGTAGCTGGCCGAAGACTGTTTTCATCGCTGCTGCTCCCCCCTCCAAGCCTTCACTTCGTCGAGGCGCGGCGTCGCGCCCGTGTTCTTCTTCTGCTTCGCCGCCGGGTAGTCGGGCCGCTGCCGCCCGGGCTCGTCGAGCTCGCCGGCCTCGTCCCTCGCGGCGCGCCATGCGCGCTCTTCCTCTTCGGCCCCTCCAGTCCGGGGGCGGAACGATCACCGGCACGAGCGGCTGCGGCGGGTCGGGGCGAGGGCCAGGAGGCGGCGGCCGATTCTCCAGCGGGTCGCCACCAGCTTCCTGATCGCGGCGGTACAGCTCTTCCAGGGCTGGTGTGGGCGGGCTCACGAATCGTCTCGCAGCCATGCCGCCAATTATGGGGCAGAGCCCGGCCGCCTTTACGACTTTCAACCCGTAAGACATCTAGCCGAAATCGCCCCGGCCGTCGGCTAGAGGTCGCGAAGGGCAGCGAGCAGGTCGTCGTCGAACATGGCGGGGACGAGCAGAGCGCCCTGCTCGTGCACGATTCAGGCCGCGCTCGACCTCGTCGCCGCCAGCTCGTCGAACGTCAGGCCGCCGGCCATAGACGGACAGGCCCCGTCAAACGCGGCTACAGGATGCTGTGATCGCA
>Ga0114129_10004590_pt1 | contig 19488 bp, 15 predicted proteins | sample RhiMetdeltSRZDD1_FD_80071 | JGI IMG/M metagenome (GOLD analysis project Ga0114129, IMG submission 80071) | Populus rhizosphere microbial communities from Tennessee, USA - Rhizosphere MetaG P. deltoides SRZDD1 (version 2) (version 2) | ecosystem: Host-associated > Plants > Roots > Rhizosphere >...
CCAGAAACCTCTTTTTCTTCAATTTGCTGTCCCTCTGATAAACCTGGCCTGGACATTCCTTGTAACATCCCTGATCCTATTAAATGCGCTCGTCCTCGGACTATTGACAATCAGGCGCTTGATTCCCGATGCCCCTCAAGCTGCCTCATTACTGGCGTTGGCCTGTGGCGTTGGGTTAGGCGAGCTGGGATTGCTTGGTTTCATCCTGGCGGCAGTCGGAGCGTCGCACTTTCTTATTTTGTTGACAGCCCAGCTACTGCTTCTCGCCTGGTCGAAATGGAAAGGCATCCTGGCAGTTGTATTTTCCCTGATCAAGAGTTCCATCGCACAGTTCCGAGCTTCCCTCTTGATCCTGCCGCTCTGGATGCGATGGGCCGCGATATTGGCTGTTACCCTCACTTTCCTGATGGCGCTGCTCCCGCCCGCGGACGCGTTTGACGCTCTGTTGTACCATTTGAGGGTGCCAGAGCTTTGGCTTCAAGACGGTGGCCTTCGGACCTACAATATTCCACACTACTGGTTTCCGGGTCTGGTCGAAGGCATTTATTTTTGGGGATTGGGATTGGGATCCGAAATCGTCTCACATCAGATTCACTTTACTTACGGCCTGTGCGTGATACTTCTCCTATGGGATTGGACTCGACGGCTGTGGGGCGATCTCACGGCTGGTTGGGCAGTGATGCTGCTCATCTCCATGCCATCCTTATTGCTCTTGGCGACTTGGGCGTATACAGATCTGGCGCTGATCTTTTTTGGACTGGCCATGTTATATACCTTGGCGTATGGGCAAGAACAAAACGATAGGCGCTGGTGGACAGTGAGTGCGATCAGCGCCGGAATGGCTATGGGCGTCAAGTACACCAGCTTTGTCATGCCGCTGACGGCCGTCCTTCTCATTGCTATCTGGAGCTTTCAAAGGAAACGTGACCTGTTTACGGAGATCCTGAAATTTGGATTGATCAGCGCAGGAACCGGCTTCATCTGGTATCTCCGAAATTGGATCTGGATGGGGAATCCTATCTATCCCTTCTTGTGGGGCGGGCGTTACTGGGATGAATTCCGTTCTATTTGGTACGCCGGCAGTGGAACAGGTTCCGGGTGGGATTTGGCGGCGTTGCTCTTGTTGCCTCTGACAATCACACTAGGCTATCAGGATGTAAACTCCATTGATTCAGATATTGGACCCTTGCTGCTCCTGCTGCTTCCGGCTGCCCTGTGGGCGATGACAGGCATAAAGAAGGCTGAGGAACCCAGAAAAACTACGCTCACCACCATTGGCTTCTTCACCCTCTTCAGTGCTGCTTTCTGGACATATGGCTATATAACCACCCGAAACTTGTGGCAGACTCGCTTGCTGCTTCCGGCAATCGTTGCATTTGTGATTCCTGCCGCATTGGGGGTCGCATCGATAAGCAGGCTCGACACAAAGAAGCTACGCCTATCGTTCATCATCTCCGGGCTTGTGGCGCTAGCCATTTATGCCAACCTGGTGGACACTGGTTTACGGCTCTTTGCGCGAAACCCTTTAGCAATTGCAACCGGCATTGTTACAACGCAAAGCTATTTTGAGAAATACCAGCCAGGATATGCGTATGCCCTGCAAGTGGTGGCTCAAACAAATCTAAATGCAAGAATTTATTCCTTGTTTGAGCCCAGAAGTTACAGCATGGCCCGGACCATACAGCCTGATCCAATTCTCGATAATTTTTCGCATGATATTTACCTGTATGAACAACCGGAAAGCGTGATCACTGCATGGCGCGCGCAAGGCTACACACATGTACTCCTGAACCGAAGAAATGCCGATCTAATGATGGAGAATACAGGCCAAAAGCTACTTTTTGATGAGACCATGAGCTTGTTGCGGCGCGTCTCCGTTTCATTCAACGAGGATTATGAACTATTGGTGATCCCTTCAGAATAGTTCTTCATTTGTGCTACGGACCAAACCGCCAGGGCAACCAGGCCGACAACCATCCAATAGGCCCACGAGATATTGTGCTGCCAGAAGATGACGCTAAACACGAAGCCTACGAGTGCAAGTCCGACCGTGAACGACTTTGATGTACATCGAGAGAAAGCCCAAAAAAGCGTAATTACCAGGGGGGGATAGTCATACTGCAAGACATAAGGTGTGATGGCGTAAGAGACCAGCAGAAGCACACTTGTCAACTCGACGAAGGAGCTAGAACGGTACACGCTCCAAAAGTAAACAATAATTCCAATACAGATTGCTATCCCATACAGCAGTCTATTCCACGGAGGTTCGATTCCCAGTGTCCTCAGCCAATCGAGAAACGTGGTATTGATCCGTATCGCTACTACCTCATCCGGTCCGTCGAGCGCCACCGTCAGGCCTCGTCCAAACCCCTCTTGTGTAAACGGCTGGAACCAGTTTGGCGTAATCGCTGTAGAGATAGATAATAGGACAACGAGCGTGAGCAGCATCACCAGTACCGGTCGCCATTGCGCTTTGCGAAGGAGCCACAAACTGATGCCTGTTACGACAATCAACGTGATATTGGGTTTCACGAGCAAGAGAGCCATCCAAATCCCTGCCCGTATCCATTTTTGGCTGTGAATGGAAAGGATGAGTTCGACAAACATAAAAAACACAAGGATGCCAGCCTGCTCATAGCGCCATGTAATCCATGCAAAGGAAAATGTCGCTAATGCAAAAAGTGCATATCTTCTCCAGCCTGGTGCCGGCCAAGACATGGCTTCCCCCAAACGCAATAGACCCAGATTCCACAGGATGACGTTTAGCATCATCCAAATAGCCCGCGCGATTTGAAAAGGCAATAACGCCACAGGAATAAAAAGCCAGGAAAACCAGGGTGGATAGTAATAAGGATTATTGCCCATTTCTCCGGTCACATCCAGCAAGACCTGGGCAACCAGGTGATAATCATAAGGGTTACCACCTGCAAGCAAGACGCGAGCCGCCGCATAATAACCGCGAAAATCCTGTCCAAACAAGGCAAAAGAAATAACAGCCAGGATGACACTCAGCATGAGCCACATGGTGAGCATGGCAAAATCCAGACGGTTTATCCAACGTGGTTTTTCAGCATTCATACGAATGATCACTTAGTGACAGGTTATTTCATAGAGATACATTTCTTGGTCCTGATACAGGAGTCTTCCACAGGAAGGAAAAAAAACATCTGTAAAATAATCCAGCGTCTTCTGATGCAACCCACGAGGATCATGATACGTGATAAACCAGGTTGCATCCGGCTTGCTTAGCATTAAGTGAGTAAATCCACTGCCTCGCAACTCGCTTGCCAATGTTTCAGGTGCGGGCGATCCAGACGCCGATCGCACAGCGGTAGATTGCTCATCGTCAGGGACACAGCGCGCGCCACAGTAGTAGTTGCGGCCATCCCACAAGAATAAGACCTTTGCCTCCTCGTTCAGAGACTCTTGAATATAGCGGATGGTGCGAAAATCATTGTTCATTTGCTGCAAATACTGGCTTGCGGAGATCTGGCCACTCACGTAGGCCCACGAGCCATTCTCCTGTAACCATACTACATGAAAGATAAGATTAAAAAGCATGAAGCCACCGATGAGACCGAAACGAAACAAGTTTTTCCAGAAGGGTTGAAACTTTTCAATGACGGCACCCGCCAGTATCGATAAGAAAGCTGTTAATGGAATCAGGAAACGGATCACCTGGGAATTGAGCACCCAGGCAACAAAACTCAAAAACGTATAAAGGACAATCAGATCATATTTTCGACCGGACTTCCCTAGAAAAGGAAAGAGAAACGCCAGCCATAAAACCGGATGAATAATCTCTAATCCAATTGTAGAGAAGCGATCTTGGAACGCATAGACGTTGTACGGAAGAAGAAGAAAATCCAACCCACTCTTCCCAACTCCAAACGTATATACATAGTCGTTCAGGACCTGGTCCTCAAGCGCATCCCATCCCGGTCCGCCAAAGATCAAAGGGTAGACTGGGTTGCCAGTCCAAACCCAATTTTTAATATACCAGGCGCCTGCCACCACCCCGGCTGTCAACCCGAAAATGATTAAGTTCGAGATCGCTTTTTTTAGGGGATGGCTTGAATTTTGTAGAGATTTCCAGGCGATCAATCCCCCAACAATGAAAAAGGAGGGAAGCGAAAGGTATTTAGTACTTGCAGCCAAACCGGACATGATCCCTGCAAGCATCATCCACTTCCACGAGTTCCTTTTGTTCCCGGACAACCATAATGCGACAGCATAGACACTCCAGAATTCATAGGAAGCCCAGGCAAAATCAATGCCCGCCCAGGTTGACCACATCCAAAACGCGGGTACCCCAAGTAGGATTCCGGCGGTTGTCAATGCGGACTCTTTTCCAAAAAAGCGTTGGCTGAACACATACCCGCTCAAAACAAACAAAATTGCATAGGTGAAATTGATTAGCTTTGCCAGTGAGTCTAGGTCAAAAGCAATACCTATCAGAAAAAGCATTTCGCCCAGATTCGGATAGGCAGAACGAAGTACTTCAGGGTCAAAATACAAATTTCCCTGCGCTAAAAACTGCCGCGGAACTTCCAGATGGTAAAGTAACGCATCGTAATCCCAGACGGGAGACAAACATTCCAACACCAGCAGGGGAATACCGGCAGCCATAATGACCTGGAGCATCATCAGATACCGGCTCTTGGCTCCTGGCAAGAAATCTGCCGAAGTCAGCCGTCCCCCATCTCTTAGTCCCAACCACGCAATGAGCCCTGAAACCCCCAGCCAGAAAAAAATGGCTTCCGCGCTAAGTCTGCCTGCCAGCCCCAGGATCATTACACCGATTGAAAGCCAGCTCAACCCGAGCAAATGAGCCAGCAATGCAGATTCTATTTTTGTCAGCAGAGGGAAATCGAGATATTGGACAAGGAAATGACCTAATCCAAATGCCGTAAGATTAATATACGCGTACAGAAGAAGCAGAAAAACAATTGTGATCCAGGTTTTTTCTCCTCGGGCATCTAGTCCGAACTTTGGCATCATCATGCCCCATGCCAACAAAATCAACAATCCAAGAAGGACTGTTCCAGTCAACCATTAATTTGATCGAAGCGGAGAATAAGGAGATTGCATTGGATAATTGTATCAAGCATCCCAGGAGTTCTTCGACAACATGCATCAGGTCAGATCGTGTGGTAATCGCCATCCGTAATCTTGGCAGACGCTCGCCATGGGTATAATCACGTAGCACAGCACTCTATATCGAAGGTATATTTATCTTGAGCTAGCCATGTCAAGAACATCATCGGCGATTAACGCGTTCCTGCCGCGCATGCCTGCGGTTCTGTTTATACTGTTATTTCTCAGCGCGCTTTCCCTGGGACCGAGAATGCTGAACATCGACGGAGATTTGCCGCGCCATCTGCTCATGGGAAAGTTCGTTTTGGAAAACGGTGCTCCCCCGGCGCAAGAGATCTTTTCGTACGTTTATGAAAACAGATCGTATACTCCACAGGAATGGCTTGCCGGGTTGATTTACTACGTAGCGTATGTACAGCTTGGTCTTGATGGAGTGGTTTTGATGGCCGGGATTCTCATCGCGGGCGCATTTACAGTCATTTATGCTGAGGCAATTTCCGAGGACGCCGATCGAGTCAGTACCTTCCTGATCCTTATTCTCGGAGCCCTGGTCAGTTCCATCCACTGGGTGACCCGCCCACATTTATTCACCATGCTGTTTCTGGGGCTTTGGTTGATCCTGACCGACCGGCTGTACCGGGGCCGATTGGTCAGGATCTGGGTATTTCCTGTTCTCATGGTCCTATGGGCAAACATCCACGGCGAATTTATTGCCGGCTTCCTGGTTCTGATGGCATACCTGGCAGGATGGCTCTGGCAGTATCTATTCCAGCGCTCGAGCACCCGCCTCGAAATTGGAAAGAAGCTCGGGCTCGTTGCACTGATGTCTCTGGTGGCTTGTAATATCAGTCCGGCTGGTTTTCGGACATGGGAGATTGTGTTCGGTTATGTCACCAACCGTTACCTCTTATCCCGCATTGTCGAAACGCGCCCTCCAGACTTCACACAGCCGGAATACTGGCCGCTGCTGATTTTGCTTGGGATATCCATCTACTCGATCATGAGGAACAGGAAGCAGTTTGCACCACCCCATTATTTCCTATTAGTAGGCTTCGGCCTGATGAGTCTTCTTTCCGCGAGAAACGCGCACCTGGTTGGCCTGGTACTCCCATTTGTGCTCGCTAAGGCGAGCAAGGGAATTCAGGCGCCTAAGGCGCCTGGCACCATCGAAGCAACCATCAGACAAATGGAAAGCCAGGTCACGGGCTACGCTTTACCGATTCTCCTGACAATTCTCATCAGCGCCATAGTTCTGGCGGGTCCTTCTGGAGGGGCCAATCGATTCGAACCCAGCGTGTTTCCCGTCGATGCCGTCAACTGGTTGGAAACACATCCGCAAAACGGCAGGATGTTCAATGCTTTTGATTGGGGAGGCTATATTCTGCTGCACTTATGGCCGGAGCAAAAAACCTTCATCGAGAGCCATACCGATGTCACAGGCGAAGCAACCCAGAAATATGAGAAGATCGTCAGTCTGCAAGATGGCTGGCAGGAGCTCTTCGAGGAATACAACATCAGCTGGGCAATCCTCCCGCCTGAATGGCCGCTCACGAGGGAATTGAATGCCCAGGGATGGGAAACTATTTACCAGGATGAGATCGCGGTGATTCTGGTGCAAAAGTGACCCACATCACAGCACCGCGTCGATCATGATCGCCAGGAAAATAAACACCAGGTAGGTGCTCGACCATCTGTACATCCGCCAGGCAACCTTATTGCCGCCTTGCCGCCAGACCGCCCAGGCTGCATAGATCAATGCACCACCCAGGACAAGTGAGGCGACGAGATAAAATAGCCCGGCAAGATTCAGAATGGGGAGCAATAACGTGACCGCGATCAATTCAATCGTATAAATGAAAATCTGCTTACGGGTTTCCAGTTCGCCGCGCACGACCGGTAGCATGGGAATCCCTGCCCGCTCGTAATCCTTCATACGGACAATAGCCAGGGCCCAGAAATGAGGCGGGGTCCACATAAAAATGATGGCGAAGAGAATCCAGGCGGTCCAGTCAAGGTGCCCTGTCGCTGCGGCATACCCAACCATAGGCGGGATTGCGCCTGCTCCTCCTCCGATGACGATATTTTGCACCGTCGCCTTCTTGAGCCACAGGCTATACAGGATCACATAATAAATAATCCCGGCGAGGGAAAGCAGCGCCGCCAGACCGTTGACAAAACAAGCCAGGACATAGTAACTGGTCAGGGAAAGGCCAAGCCCAAATGCCAACCCTTCGGCATTCGTCAAGCGGCCGTCCGCCAGCGGACGTTTCGCCGTACGCTGCATGTTTTTATCCAACTCACGATCGATGTATTGATTGAGCGCGCTGGAGCCGCCGGCGGCGAGTGCCCCACCGATCAACGTCCAGACGGTGAGTGAAAAGGTGGGCCATGCTTTTCCACCAATGACCAGCCCCCCGTACGTGGTGATCAGCAATAATCCAACGATCAAAGGCTTGGATAAGGCGATGAAATCCTTGACTCGCTGCCGCGTGTCGTGCTTTGGAACGCGCTTGTGATCAACAGCAAGAATCCCCGATGTGTAAACCAGAAGAACGAGCGAGACCCATAGCGCAAGGGTTGTCAGCGTATGCAGAAAGACAAGATGAGGCGGGTAGGATTGGGTTACCTGCATGGCGCCAACCAGTGCCTGTCCAAAAAACATTACACCAAGAATAGTTGTCAACGGTAGGAATACATTCTGGTCACGCTGCTCGCGCCATGCTTTGCGGAAAACCAGAAACATCAAAATAGACGCCACACCCACCAGGAATATATGTGCCTGCTTCAGCCAGCCCAAAGGATGGCTTGGAACACAAAAGGGAAATCCATTGCAATAGGCAATCGCGCCCGTGACCACGACCAACCGGCCCACGAGTGTGAGTACAAGGACAACAAAAAACAAGATCAACACCCGGCGTGCAAAAGAGGACTTGAGAGAGTATTTCATTTTGTCCCTGATTCCTGTTTTCGCAAAAAGAACGGATAACCGACAAACAAGATCGTCGCGAACGTAAACCACTGCAGAGCATACCCGAAATGCGGACCCTCGGTCAATTCAATCTCAGGTTGAAAGGGGATCGGCGGCTCGGTATCCTCTGGATCAGCCTCAGGCTGGATATATACGGGCAGAACGGGATACGGCATCTGACGCGCGATACGCTCTACATCAGCATTGTTCCAAACCTCGAGCTTTGACCCGTCTTCCGGCACCGTATCAGGAACTCCCCCGAGGGCGGGTTTCGCCTGCCCAAGCCGAATCTGTCCCGAGACATTTACCAGACCCGCTTCATCATATTTGCGCCAATCGCTGGGGACAGAATTGCCCTCGGCGGGGATCCACCCCCGATCCACCAGGACCGCTGCAGTCTGCCCTGATCCAGTCAAAGGGTCAAACAAAAGCGGAGTCAACAAATGGTAACCATATTCATTGCCATAGTATTGATTTCGCACCGCCAGTTGATTCGCAAAATCGTATTCACCATCCACCTTTACCGACCGCCATTCCATCCCCGCGATGTCCTCCGGCTGCTCCTGATTCAGGTCCAAAACCGGTCGTGCCCGCGCCGACTCAAACTGGGTATTGAACGCGCGGCGTTGCGCAAGCCGGTCCAATTGCCAGACCCCTAGGCGAATACAAAGGGCAGTCCCCGCGATAACAAGCAGCGTGGGGATCAGCCACTTGCGCTGGAACATCTTAAGCAGGAACATTCTCTTTTTTCTTGGGCGGAACCACGAGACTATACAAGGCAATCAAAATTGCCATCGGCAGCGCGACGTAAAAGATTCCATAGAGTCGCGTCCGAGGTGTCAACGGCTCGCGCACGTCAAGACCGAAGTACTTTCCTGGCTGGAACGAACATTCGTAGGCGAGATTCTCTTCCTGGTCCAGAGAAAGTTGCGCCGAGGAATTTGCCGGAATCCACAACGGTCCCAGTTTGTGATCCACCACATCTTCGTTCGTGACTACGAGCCGGTCCCCCACAACAAAGGTCATATTTTCGGGAATAGACGGCGGTTGTTCGCCGCGCGCAATCTTATCGGAAGTGCCGGCCGGAATGGTGAGGACGATCTCGCGCGGGGTGCGCGCGGTTTCGCGTAAGAACAGAAACGGGACCTCGCTGACCATCACGCCGATCAAGAGCCCGAGGGCCAGCGAAAGCAGGATTCTTTTGATGAAAAAGTTTCTAGGAAGCATTTGGATCACATCATTCCAGCAATAGATTCAGGTCGTGGACAACGTCCTCCACAGGTGTATCAAAGGGAAATGACACCCGCAGATTTCCCTGCTGGTCGATCAACGTGACACGCGCCGTATGATCCACGATATAACCTGCCGCAGACGTGCCATCGACGATCTGGCGAAACACGCCATATTCGCTCCATACTTTTGCGAGATCAGGTTCCGGGCCACTTAATCCAATAAAATCCGAATTGAAATGATTCACGTACTCCTGAACCTTCTCAGGCGTATCCCGCTGCGGATCCACGGTCACAAACAAGACCTGAACCTGATCTGCTCGCGCGCCGACTTTGTCGAGTGCCTGCTTGAGCTCTGCCATTGTTGTCGGGCAGACATCCGGGCAGGAGGTATAGCCAAAGAAAAGCGCAACGATCTTGCCGCGCATCTCGCTTAGCCGAAAATTGGTCCCTCCTGCGCGAATTAATTGTATTTCCGGTGCGACCGGATATGGCTCGGCATAGGTTGTCCCGCGAAAAGCGTCGGGCTTGGAGAACAGGAATACGCCCGCCGCCACCGCACCAACCAGAAGGAAAGCTGCCAACCCCACCAAAAGTGTTTTTCTATCCATCTTTCTTCCTGAAGATCTGTAGATCTCTCTCAAGACTCATCCAATCATACACCTGAAAATCGGGGCGACCTACTGCAGGCCGCCCCGATTCGAATCTCTTTCTTTGAAAGTAACTTGTTCAGCGGCTAATGAACGGCTGTTCCTATCAGATACAGCGCCGGATAAAAGAAAATCCAGACAACATCCACGAAGTGCCAGTAGACCGCGGCAGCCTCGACGGGATAGCTCTTGACATCATATAGACCGCGCCTGCCGTTAACCCAGACAATCGCAAGCAGGATCAAACCCGTAAACACGTGGAAGGCGTGCATACCCGTCATCATGAAAAAAGCTGCTCCCGCAGGGCCACTGCTTGGCGTCAGCCCTTCTTCAATGGCGAGTCGCCACTCCACCAGGACAACACCCAGCAGAAAGCCCAGACCCAGTACAAATGTCACCGCGGTGTTGGTGAGGAAACCTTTGCGATCCCCATTGTGGATGAGGGTCTCGCCGCGATTCATAAAGTAGGAGGAAATGAGCAACACGGCGGTCACAGCCAGGCCCAGCACCTGGTTCAGCGCTGGCCGGCTCAACCCAAGCAAATTCACGCGCATGACCATTAACCCGGCAAAAACGAAGGTGTCTGAAATCAGGAAAAGCCACAGTCCGAGGCGGTTGGTGCCGGCTTTGTAGTCATAGGCTTCGTCATCGATCTCAGATTCGAGGCTGAGCTTGTACACGTGCATATAGTAGTATACAACCAGCACCGCTTTGACCAGAGCTACCACTAGCAGCAAGGGGACCGAATTGAAGGAAATCGCGACGAAGAACTCAAGTGCAGTCAATACTGCCAGGTAAACAAAGATCAACATTCCCTGGCCCAGCATAGACCTGTTTTCGTGTGTATGTACCATGATTTATATATGCCCTCGACTAGTGATGCGGCTCAACTTCAGGCTTGGTCGTAAACTCAATGTGTTTGGAGCCATTCGGGGAAAACTCGATGTACTTGGAATCCTTTAAACCGTAGTCATACGGCTCGCCAACGACCTCAAAAGGAACGTCGTAATTATGCACAGGCATCGGTGAAGGCACCTGCCATTCGGGAGAGCGCGAATTCCAAAGGTTTCCTTCCGCTTTTTCGCCCTTCTTGATACTGTAGAAAAGATTGATAAAGAAGATCAAGACGGAAAGCGCAATCAGGAACGCGGCAATTGTCATGACAAGGTGACTGAAATCGAAACCGAGCGCCGGATCATAGTCCACAATACGGCGCCGCATTCCCTTCAGACCGACAACCATCATGCCCAAGGTCAGCACAAAGAAGGAGGGCGTCATCAGCCAGAAATGGACTTTGCCCCAGAATTCATTCATGCGGCGTCCGGTGGCTTTGGGGAACCAGTAATAGATGGCAGCAAAGAACGGGAAGACAAAGCCGCCAAAGATCGTATCGTGGAAGTGACCCACGATGAAATATGTGTCGTGCAAATGCAAATCAAGCGCAATCGCTGCATTCGGGGGTCCCGTCAGACCGCCCAGCAAAAACACGACGATGGCGCCAAGCACAAACAGCATTGGTGTCGGCGTCTCGATCTTGCCTCCCCAGAGTGTGGCGACCCAGGAGAAGAATTTCACGCCGGTCGGGACTGCCACCAGCAGGGTGCTGTACATGAAAGGCACACGCAGGTACTCATTCATTCCGGAGGTGAACATGTGATGAGCCCAGACTGTGAAACCGACCAGCGCAATCCCCAGGGAAGACATAGCGATCCAGCGATAGCCGAACAACGGCTTGCGCACAAACACAGGCAGGAGTTCGGAGATGATACCAAGTCCTGGGAGGACGAAGACATATACAGCCGGATGCGAGTAGAACCAGAAGAGATGCTGGAAGAGGACCGGGTTCCCACCTTTCGCTGCATCAAAAAAGCCCATCCCAAACAAACGCTGGAACATGACCAACTGAAAAGAGAGACCAATCAACTGTGTGGCGGTGAGTGCGATAATGGAGGTCGCGACAGATGCCCATACAAAGATCGGCAGACGCATGGCACTCATGCCTTTGGCGCGCATCCGGACTACAGTGGCAATGACATTCAACGAGCCGAGAATGGACGACCAGCCCGCCGTGAACACGCCGAGGAAGAACATCTGCATTCCAACCGGTGCGCGAGCCGAAAGGGGTGGATAGCCTGTCCAGCCGGTATCAAACCCGCCAAGCACCAGGCTCATGAGAAGCAGCACGGAAGCAGGGACGGAGACCCAGTAAGCAAACGCATTCAAACGTGGGAACGCCATATCGTGTGCCCCGACCAAAAATGGCACGGCATAGTTCATGATGCCCGAAACGCCCAACAGGATCGAGATGATCATGATGATGCCGTGCAGTGACATAAGCGTATTGTAGAACTGCGGACCCGTCTGGTTGAACAGTTTGAACGTCGTGGTCAGGAACTGCAATTGAGAAGCTGCCAGCTCTGTGCGGAAGATCAGCGCAAAGGTGCCTCCCACCGCGATCAGCACCAGCGCGGTCACCGTATATTGGATTCCGATGACCTTATGATCCAGGGAGACATCGAAATATTTGCCTCCTCCAGGCGGGTCTTCATGATGCTCCGCTGTGTCAAGCCCCCGCGCCCATTGCACCCAATCTCTTACCACGCCGACGCCGAAGATAAAGGAAATTACACCAACCAGTGCGCCGAATACCCACGCCGGTTCACTGAAGAAGAACGTCCCGAAAACAGTTTCACTCCCCATCAACGCACGGAGGCCCGAGATGAACAACCCACCCAGTACGGTGCCCACCACCTGAAAGACCAGCCCGCGCGTGATACCCCGGTAGCCATAGACGCCAAAGAAAAAGGCAGTGACTGCCAGGAGCAGAGCAAAAGCAGCCGACACAGATCCGTTGTAATTTACGGAGCCGGAAATGAGCAAATCGAGACCCAGCCCAATCCCATAACCGATCGCCGCCGCGACCCCCAAAAGAACTAAACCTTTTACGACAGGATTCATATTTGTCATAATATTCCTCCGCAAGTTATCTCAGCGTCTTGATATACGCGACGATATCTGCGATTTGTTCATCCGTAAAACCATAGGTCGGCATCAACTGGTTTTCAAACCCGTGTACGATCTTGGCCTGTGGCGCCTTGATCGACTCGGTCAGGTAAGCCTCATCGGCCGTTACAACGCTGCCGTCCGTTAATTCCACTTCATGCCCGAAGAGACCAAACCAGGTTGGAGCGATCCCGGCCGCGCCATTAATGGAATGGCATGCTCCACAGCCATTGGCTGCCACGAGTGCCTGCCCCCGCCCTTCAGGAGTTTGCGAAGCCTCTTTGGCCAGCTCCAATTGTTGAGACATCCAGGTATCATAGTCAGCCTGTGAGGAAATAACCACAGGCTTTTCCATGTAAGCATGAGATGTTCCACAGATTTCTGCACAACGAACCTTAAAATTTCCCTCGAGGGTGGGGGTAATTCTCAGTTCGGTGATGCGACCGGGTACGAGATCCTGCTTGACGCGAAATTCAGGCACCCAAAAGGAATGGATCACATCGTTCGATGTCATCCGCAAAAGAATTTGCTTCCCCACCGGGGCATGCAGCTCATCAGAAACAACGCTCAACCCGTTAATCGCCGGGTATTCAAACGTCCACGACCATTGAAGACCAGTCACCTTCACTACCATGGCTTCAGGATCCACCCGTCGTGTTTCAGCCAGATTGACCGCACCCAGGTAGGCATACGCCATCACAATGAACAGGGGGACAATTGTCCACGCGATCTCAAGTCTGGTATTTCCCTCCATATGTTCCGCGTCGGTCGTATCACCTTTGCGGCGCCGAAATACTACGAGGCTGTAGATCATCGGGACAAAAATCAATGAAAAAAGAAAGGACATGGCAACCACCTCGAGCTTCCACATCCAATCAATATCGACAGCCTGCGCACTCGCCTCAACCGGCATCAATCCGGCAGAGTCCAAACCGACGTAGGTGAGAACGGCCATGACAATGACCAAAATCCCAACAATGACAAAATGTCGTCGCATACGCTCTCTTCTCCTCAAAAACGTAACGGGTCCACCCCGACCAAAAACCGTCTAAATTTACCAAACTTTCTGATATTTGTCACGAATTTCACAGGATGAAAATTAGATTCACGCGTGACTGGGAGGCTCCTACCACCTACGTGGGTACGCCAAACGCCGACAGCACCTCCGTACTATGCTCTGCAGGACGCACCTTCTCAAAGACCTTTACGATCTGTCCATTTTCATCGATCAAAAATGTGGTGCGGAGTACTCCCTCATACTCCTTGCCCACAAACTTTTTAGGTCCCCAGACCTCATACAGATCACAGACTTTATGTCCCTCATCCGCCAGCAGCGGAAACGGCAGCTGAAATTTCTGCTTGAATTTCACATGGGAGCGAACAGTATCCGGGCTCACGCCCAGGATCTGGATACCTGCCTTTTCATACGCGGAGTAATCATCGCGGAAATTACAGGCTTCCTTCGTACAACCAGGCGTATCATCGGCCGGATAGAAGTATAAGACAACGTTCTTTCCGCGGAAGTCAGATAATTTACGCGGGACATTCGTATCGTCGAGCAACTCAAAATCGGGCGCGGGAATTCCAGCGGCAAGCGGCATAAGTTGGTCTCCTTGGTTATGTTTATTATTATAACTTTAAACAAAATGCAACGCACCTTTTGGTACGTTGCTAACCACAAATTAAGCTTTACTTCAGGGTGCGGATGAACGAAACCACCTGCCAGATCTGCTCATCGGTGAGAATTCCCTTCCACGCCACCATGGAGGTCCCGGGCTTGCCGTCATGAACGCGCCAGAACAAGAAATCGTCCCCCGCCGCAGCCTGTATACTTGCCAGGTTTTTCGGTTTCGGCTCAAGGGACTGGCCGGCGGGACCATCGCCATGTCCCTGAGGTCCGTGGCACATCTCACAGTTTGTGCGAAATACCTCGGCGCCTGCGTCCGCAGCGCCTGCGTCCAGGGGATTTGTCATTCCGGCATATTCCGCAGGGACGGGCGCCAGCGTCGCATTTTCATCGGTGCTGGAAGAAGATGATTCCTGTGCGCCACAGGCTGCCAGAAACAGAACACCTACCAGGATCATCAAAAGAATTTTTCTCATGAGCGCTACTATCTTCTCCTCATTAAATTTCACGCACAATAATAGCCCCCACCGAATACGGGGCAGTTAAGAACGTTTCCAAGGCCACAGGTTACTTTAAAAACTTTACTTTTTTCAGAGCGGCTTCCAGCGCGTCAATGGTGGCGGGTTTAATGATCATGGTATTTGCACCCAGCTTCATCACTTTCCTGCGTGTCTCCGGCTGGTCATCAGATGTGATTACAAACACAGGGACAGGGATCAGGTGAGGCTCTCGGCGCAGATACCCCAGGATCTCGATCCCGTCCACGCCTGGCATGTTGATGTCGAGGCAAATGAATTTCGGCGTAAGTCCACCTGCCAGCATGGTCATCGCCGCACGGGATCCATACGCGACTCGAGTCTTAAATCCTAGGACATTCAGCATCTGACCCAGCGCATCTGCTGTGGTACGGTTGTCATCGATGATCAACGCTTCGGTCAACTAATCCTCCAAAATGATCCTGCCCATGACAGACACATCATATCCTGGCAGTTGGGTAATCGCCTGGCGAAAACGGCGATCTGTGAAGAGTCCGAAAAGGGGCGCAAGAAGGTCGTCTTCCGCAAACTGTTTTGGAATGACCAGATCATATCGCTCTTGAAACAACGGAATAAATTCCAGGTCCAATGCCTGCGCGGCAGCGGCAATTCCCAACCCACAATCTGCCCGACCGGACGTTATAGCAGCTGCAACGCCGAGATGAGTATACTCTTCTTGAGAGTAGCCGACAATACGCTCCGGCTTGATCGTCATCAAGTTCAAATGATAATCGAGCAGGACGCGTGTTCCGGCGCCGCGCTGCCGGTTTACAAACTGAACGTCACGCCGGGTCAGATCTTTGAGGCTGTGGATGTCCTTTGGGTTTCCACGCTTAACCATCAAACCCTGATCCCTTCCCACCAGTGCGACCACTTTAACGGGCATGGCAGGCATGTATTGGCGAATATAGAAAATGTTGTATTCGCCCGTCTGAGGATGGAGGAGATGTGAACCCGCAAGATGAGCCTCGCCCCGACGGAGGGCAAGCAACCCGCCTTGGGAGCCGACATTTGCAGAGGCAAGCCTGCGGTCGTGCTCTGCCAGGAACTGTGAGATGAGATCGAGGGTAAGATCATGCGAGCCGATGCAAAAAATCGTTCGTTCGATTTCACTCTTGCTTCGATACAATCGGACTTGAACTTTTTCACCTGCTTCCATTCCCTGCGTGCCGCGCCGGATCAGGGCCAGGCCATCCGCCTGCACCAGTGATGTAATTACCCCTGCCCCACGTGATAACGGTGCGGCCAGTAGCTTGTCGCCTACTTTGCCAACCGCGACTCTCACGAAGTCATCATCACCCGGGGGAGAGACGATCTTGCGCGTCAAAATCGCGGTTTCGGTGGGCAATTCCCTGGGTCTTCGGCCAAGCCAGGCTGCGATCAACGGTTCGACGAATATGTCCAACGTCAGGGCAGCTGATACGGGATAGCCAGGCACACCGATGATGGGGACAACAGGCGATGGACGGTGAGCCATATCATCATGGGTCAATGGACTACGGTCAATCGTCCCGAGAATGACAGGATGCCCGGGGCGGACGGCTACACCATGCACAAGGAGTTGTCCCAGTTTCTCGACCACCTTCGCTGAAAAGTCTTCTGCGCCGGCAGAAGAACCCGCATTCAACAGGACGAGATCATGGGTTTGCGCGGCATCCTGCACTCGTTCGCTGATTAAGTCAAAATCATCTTTTGTGATCGGGTAGCGTGTGGGCTCGCCGCCCATAGACTTAATCTGCGCCGCGAGCACAAGCGAGTTGTATTCCAGAATATCCCCGGGGTTGAGTTCACTGCCGATCGGGACAAGCTCTGTTCCCGTTGGTAGAATCGCCACTTTGGGCTTGCGCGCTACCTGGAGCTGCTGATGCCCTGAAGCGGCAACCGCTCCCAGATCCACTGGCTTCAACACATGGCCGGCTGGCAACACCAGCTGCGTTGCTACGATGTCCTCCCCCAGTGGGCGGACGTGGCTCCACGGCGCTACCGCGGCACGAATGCGGATGGAACTTGGATCGCGGATCTCCCTTGTGATGTTCCCAAGCTCATCGAGCGATTCGATGTTCTCAATCGGAATGACGGCGTTTGCCCAATCGGGCAGGGGATCGCCGGTATCCACATATTCCGCTTCGGGTCCGGTCTGAAGCGTAACCGGTCTGGAGGCCAGCGCGCCATTCGTCGACACGGAGCGGACGGCGAAGCCATCCATCGCAGAGGCATGATAGTGGGGAGAGGACAACTTTGCCCAGATGGGCTCCGCGGTCACGCGCCCGAGCGCGTTTTCATCCAAAGGAATCGTCTCGGCTCCCAGCACGCGCCAGAGATGAGCAGCCTCAAGTGCCTGCCTCAGACGCGCTTGTGCGTCAGGGAGCGGAATATCGTGCAAATAGACAGACATCGAAGTACCAATTTCGAATTACCCTAACACTTCCACATCATGCGGACCTGACTCCTTTAGTCCTGCGCCCGTCATGCGCACGAAGATCGCCTTCTCCTGGAATTCCTCAATGGAATGTGCGCCGCTGTAACTCATTCCAGACTGCAGTCCGCCCACCAGCTGGGTCAACACTTCGCGGGCTTTGCCGCGATACGGAACGGCCGCTTCGACGCCTTCTGCAACATAGTCTTCGACCTCTTCCTGGGTGAGGTCATTCCCCTCGCGTTTGTTGCGCTCAATATTTGCTTCCAGCGAAGCCATTCCGCGCGAGGCTTTATAGCGATGCCCGCGGCGGGTCATGATCATGCCCGGGCTTTCGTCGGTGCCAGCCAGCATACTGCCGATCATCACGGTCTGCGCACCTGCCGCCAGGGCCTTTGCTACATCACCAGGCTGGCGGATCCCGCCGTCGGCGATAATCGGTACTCCGGAGGGACGAGCAGCTTCGGCGCATTCGATCACCGCGGTCAGTTGCGGCACACCAGAGCCAGCGACAATCCTGGTGATGCAGATGGAACCGGGTCCAACGCCGACCTTGACTGCATCGGCTCCGGCATCGATCAGTCTCTTGGTGCCATCGGCCGTCGCGACATTCCCGGCGATGATCTGCGCATTCGGAAAGTGCTTGCGAATGCCCTGGATCATTTCGATTTCAAGATGCGAATCACCGTGCGCGATGTCTACGACAATGCAGTCCGCGCCCGCGTCGAGGACAGCCTCCACACGGCGCATTTCCTTGTCCCGCACGCCCACCGCCGCCCCGACAGCCAAACGTCCCTTGGAGTCCTTCGTCGCTTTCGGGAACTGCGTGATTTTCATAATATCCTTCAATGTCACGAGCCCAGCCACCTTGCCGTTCTCATCCACCAGCGGCAGCTTTTCCACGCGATATTCGTGCAGTAATCGTTCCGCTTCCTTCAGGCTGGTGTCGCGCGAGGCACTATGGACATCTCTCGACATGATGGCAGTAACGGGCTTATCCATATCATTTTCAAATAGCAGGTCGCGAGTCGAAACGATTCCAACCAGCTTTTCATGTTCATCCAGAATCAAGATTCCACCCGTGCCTGTCTCATCGACGACGCGTTTGACATCTCCCACGGTATTGGATTCGGTCATGGTAATGGGCGTATCTACAATAAACGATTCGGCTTTCTTCACGCGCCCGATCTGCCGCGCCTGGGCCGCAATCGTCATGAAGCGGTGAATGATCCCGATCCCGCCTTCGCGCGCCATCGTGATCGCCATCTCGCTTTCTGTCACCACATCCATGTTTGCAGCAACAATGGGGATCTGCAGCGCGATCTTATTCGTCAGACACGATCGGGTGGAAAGCGCGCGCCGCGAGTCGACATTCGAATATTGGGGCACCAGCAGCACATCATCGTAGGTCAGAGCCAGTTCAGGCAGGATTTTCATACTCACTCCGTCAATCTTTGCCCCTGAGACCGCAGAGCAGGTGCTCAAAGGCTGATAGGTGAATTCCGCTTGGATTTAACCGCACGAATTATAATGCTTGACGATGACTCTTCATGCGCTTTCGCCTTTGGATGGCCGCTACGAAAACGAAACTTCGCCCCTGCGCGACTTTTTTTCCGAATTCGCTTTCCTGCGTGACCGGACCCGGGTCGAATTGGACTTTTTGTCTGCTCTTTCCACGACCGGCATTTTCCCCGTCGAAACCTCCTCAGGGTGGAATCCTGGCGTACAAGTCTTTACCGATGACGACGCGCGCCAGATACAGCAGTATGAACAGACCACGCGACACGACGTCAAGGCGATCGAATACTTTCTACGCGAGAAGTTGCCGCCCGAGCTCCATCAATGGCTCCATTTCGGTCTGACATCCGAAGACATCAACAACATTGCACAGGTGCTTGCGCTACGAGATTCGCGCGATAAGGTTCTACTGCCGGCACTGGACAAGCTGATTTCATCGTTACA
>Ga0114129_10004591_pt1 | contig 19488 bp, 18 predicted proteins | sample RhiMetdeltSRZDD1_FD_80071 | JGI IMG/M metagenome (GOLD analysis project Ga0114129, IMG submission 80071) | Populus rhizosphere microbial communities from Tennessee, USA - Rhizosphere MetaG P. deltoides SRZDD1 (version 2) (version 2) | ecosystem: Host-associated > Plants > Roots > Rhizosphere >...
CATGCCGCGCCAACGCCCCGGAGAAGGCGAAGACACATAGCAAGGTCAGGATGACGAGGCCCACCGTCACGTGGCTGGCGTGCAGCCCGACCAGCGAGTAGAAAGGCGTCCCGAAGAGGTTGGTGCCGATCGTGAGGCCGTGGCCGACGATCAGCCTCCACCACTCTCTGGCCGTGCCGACCAGAAATACCGCGCCGAGCACAGTCGTGACGAGGAACCATAATCCCGCCCGGCGGAGCATTCCCCTCCGGAGCACGCGCACAGCGAGCGCTATCGTGATGCTGCTCGAGAGCAGGCAGACGGTGTTGAAGATGGGCAGCTCGAGCACGTCCTGCGGATATGGCCCGTTCAGGCTCTTTCCGAGGTAGGCGAGATACGCGACCACGAACACAGCGAAGAGCGACGACTCGACGATGATCAGGCCGATCATGCCTACGCGGCCGCGCCATGCTTCATTCATGCGGTCCGTCCGGATCGTCGGGATGCTTGAGATCCCAAAGCGGGCGCCGGCTCGACACGACTGGCACGACCTCGAAGTTGTAAGGCGGCGGCGGCGAGGTCGTGGCCCACTCGAGCGTCCACGCGTCCCAGGGATCGTCCCCGGCGGGCGCGCCCCTGCGTAGGGACACCCCGATGTTCACCACGAAGATCAGGATCGCGAGGACTTGCAGCGGCACGCCGAGGGTCGCGATCAAATTCCAGATCTCCCAGCCGCGATCGCCGGCGTACGTGTAGATCCGTCGCGGCATACCGAGCAACCCGGGGACGTGCATCGTCAGGAACGTCAGATTGAAGCCGACGACGAACAGCCAGAAATGCCAGCGCCCCAGCCGCTCGCTCAGCATCCGGCCGGTGACCTTCGGGAACCAGTAATACATCGCCGCGAAGGCGGTAAAGACGAGCCCGCCGATCAGCGTGAAGTGAAAGTGAGCCACCACGAAGTACGAGTCGGAGAGCTGCCAGTCGAACGGGGCCGCTGACAGCATGATCCCGGTCAGGCCCGCGCACAGGAATTGGAAGAGGAACGCGCAGCAGAACAACATCGGCGTGCTGAAGCGGATCTTGCCCCCGTACATGGTGCCGAGCCAGTTGAAGATCTTGATTCCGGTAGGCACCCCGACCAGCATGGTGGAGGCGGCGAACGCCGCGTTGAGCGTGCTGCCCATTCCAACGACGAACATGTGATGGGCCCAGGTGCTCATGGCGATGAGACCGATCCCAACCGAAGCCGCGACGAGCGTGACGTAACCGAAGACGACCTTTCGAGAGAAGACCGGGATGATCTCGGAGGCGAAGCCGAAGCCCGGCAAAATGAGGACGTAGACTTCCGGGTGCCCAAAAAACCAGAAGAAGTGCTGCCACATGACGGCCGAGGCGCCCGCCTGCGTGTCGAAGAAATGCGCGCCCAGGAACCGATCCAGCAGCAGCATGATCTGGGCTGCCGACAGCGGGGGCAAAATGATGAGGGTCAACGCTGACACGGTCAACATCTCCCACACGAAGATCGGCATCCTCCGGAGCGTCATCCCCGGGCCTCGCATGGTGAGGATCGTGGTGACCAGATTGATCGCGGTCGCGATTGTTCCGAACCCCGAGACGAGGATCGCGAGGATCCAGTAGTCGGTCGCGTTTCCGCGGGTGAAGGCTCGGGCCGTGAGCGGGGCGTAAGCGAACCATCCGACCGCCGGGGCCGAACCGGCGCCATAGAGCCCATCGCCGCCGATGAAGCTGAAGTAGAGAAGCACGCCCCCGAACAGGAAGACCCAGAACCCGAAGGCGTTCAGTCGTGGGAACGCGAGGTCGCGAGATCCGATCATCAGGGGCACCAGGTAATTGCCGAACCCGAACACGAGGGGGATGCCGAACAGGAACACCATGGTCGTTCCGTGCATGGTGAAGAATCGATTGAACGTCTCCGGGGGCACCACGTGGAGACCGGACCAGGCGAGCTGCAGCCGCATCGTGGAGGCCTCGAGGCCGGCGATCACCATGAAGACGAGCGCGGTGACCACGTACATGATCCCGAGCCGTTTGTGGTCGACGGTGACCACCCAGTCGTGGAGGAGGCCCAGTGTCAGTCGGTGCGCCGCCGTGCCTTGCCTGCGCACCAATGTCTCGGACAGAACGCTCATACTGTCCTCGTCACCGCAGGGTCAGCAGGTACGCGGTGACCTTGTCGAGCTCGTTGCGCGAGAGCTTCATGGCCGGCATGAGCGCGCCGGGCTTCAGTGAGGACGGATCGTCGACCCAGGCGCGCAGTGTGTCGGGCGTGTTCGCGATCACCCCGGCTCCGATCGTCGACCGGCTCATGACGTGAGTGAGATCCGGCCCGAACACGCCGTTGGCCGTGGTCCCGCGCACCGTGTGGCAGTTGACGCACGCGAGCGAAGAGAACAGCTCACGTCCCTCGCGGACGTGTGCGTCGTTGGTTGCTGGCGTCTGCTGCGCCGCCACCCACCGGGCAAAGTCTTCGGTCGAGTGGACGGTTGTGGTGAGGAGCATGCCGGCGTGCTGTAGACCGCAGTACTCCGCGCACTGGCCGACATACGTGCCGACTCGCTTGGGATCGACCCACACCCGATTGGTCTTGTTCGGGATCACGTCCATCTTTCCGGCGAGCTGCGGAATCCAGAAGCTGTGGATGACGTCCGCGGACTGCAGCGTGATGAAGGTCGGCGTCGGATTCGCCGGGTCGCTCACCGGCACATGCAGCTCGTTGGCGGTGACAATCCCGAGCTTCGGATAGCGAATCTCCCACCACCATTGGTGCCCGACGATCGCGATCTCGAGTGCGGCCGCCGGCTGGGAGCGCGCTTCGAGTGCATAGATATAGCGCGCGGTCACGAGGAACAGCACGACGACGATCAGAAGCGGGACGACCGTCCAGGCCTGTTCGATCTGACGGCTGCCGTACACCTGTGGAGGCTCGCGTCCGTCATCGGTTCGCGGGCGCCGGAAGCGAATGAGCGCGTACACGGCGAGGCCCGCGACAATGATGAAGATGACGGCCGTGATGCCGAGCACAACAAAGGCCAGCTCACGGATCGCGAACGCCGGCGTCGAGACCGGCGCGAAGATGCTCGGCGTCGTCGTGGACATCCCGATCGTGATCACGCCACGTCCCGGTGGCGCAGATGAAGCGTGGATCGTGCATCTACCGACGTGAGGTCTGCGTAACTCGGATCCTCGATCACACGGGCACCACCCCGCCGCGCCAACATCCCCCATTCCCATTCCAGGAGCAGGCGAATCCGGTTCTCGAAGCCTGACAGATACAGAATGTGAACGCCGGCCCAGAGGACCTTGGCGAGCCACCCACTCAGCTTCAAGCGACCCCGTTCGAAGATGGCGAAGGTCGGACTGATCGTGGCGAGATTCCCCTTGTCGAAATAGCGGAACGACGGCAGCGCGGGCTCGTTGGCGAGGATTCGGCGGATTGTCGTTCCGGCGTACGCGCCGCTCTGCATCGCCACTTGGGCCACCCCAGGAAGCGGTCGTCCGAGGTGTTCGATGCACGCCGTGTCGCCGACGACGAAGACCTCCGGATGACCCGGCATGGTGAGGTTGGGCAGGACCTTCACGCGCCCGGCATGATCGACCTCTGCCCCAAGCCACGTGCCCGCGCGCGACGCGTGCACGCCCGCCGCCCAGAAGACGCAGCGGCTTCGGATGCGCTCGCCGTTGACGACGACGCCCTCCTCATCCACGTGCTCCACCCGCGCGCCAGTGCGAACCTGGACACCCATGCGCGTCAGACGGCGGTGCGTCTTGCTGGCCAGCGTGTCCGAATACGCCACGAGAATGCGGGGGCCGGCATCCACCAGGATGATCCGAGCCGACGCAGGGTCGATGCGACGGAACTCGGACTTCAGCGTGAAGTGCGTCATGGTCGCCAGGGCGCCGGCCATCTCGACACCGGTGGGCCCGGCTCCCACGACGACGAAGGTCAGCAGGTCCTTGTGTCGGCCGGGATCGGCCTCGATCTCTGCGAGCTCGAACGACTTCAAGATCATGTCGCGCATCGTCAGCGCATCGGCGATCGTCTTCGGGTAGCGCGCAATGCTCGCCCACTCGTCGTGGCCGAAGTAGCTTCCGGTGGCGCCCGTGGCGAGGATCAGATAGTCATAATGAACCGGCCGCGCGTCGACCTCGGGCTCGCCCACGAGAACGACGCGGTTTCGCGGCTCCACGCCGAGAACCTCAGTCATCATGACGGAGGCGTTCGCCTGGTGGCGCAGCAGATGCCGGATCGGCGACGCAATGTCGACGGATGAGAGGACGCAGGTTGCGACCTGATAGAGCAACGGTTGAAACAGGTGGTGATTCGTCCGGTCGATGAGCGTCAAACGGACGGGCGCGTTCCGCAGCGCGCGTGCGGCGGCGAGGCCGCCGAATCCGCCGCCGACGATGACGACATGAGGCATGGCGTCCTGCATCATGATCGTCGACGGTGCTTCGGTCGACACGACGGACGCAGAGCCGAACGTCCGGCATCCGGGTCCGAACGGCCATAGGGCTCGCGGACGCGAGGGGAAGTGTTCGATGAGCACCACCGCGTATCACCACGCCTGCGGGGCGTTCCGCTGGGATGAGGCACTGCGAGGCCTCGACTGGACATCGACCGGATCCGTGAATCTCGGACGGACCATCGTCGACCGGCATGCAGGATCGAGCCGGGCGGCGCTGCGCTGGTTCGGCAAGGCGGGCCAGCGGCGGACGGTGACATTCGACGAGTTGAGCCGGCTCAGTAACCGCTTCGCCAACTGGCTGCGCGGCCGCGGCGTGGGCAAGGGCGACCGCGTTGCGGGTTATCTACCCCGCATCCCGGAGACCGTCGTCGTGATGCTCGGGACGTGGAAGGCGGGCGCCGTCTACGTGCCGATCTTCACGGGATTCGGCCCAGACGCCATCGAATTCCGACTCCGGCACAGCGGCGCCAAAATCCTCTGCACGCATTCGGAGTATCGCTCGCGAATCCCGACAGCCTCGCGGACGATCGCGACGCTCACGGTGCAGGGCTCCGGACCGCTCGCCGACAATGACATCGGCTTCGCCGCCGCGGTCGATAGACAATCGGAGCGGTTCGATGTGACGGAAGTTCGACGCGACGAGCCAGCGGTGCTGCTCTATACCTCCGGCTCGACGGGACCACCGAAGGGTGTCGCGATCGCCGCGAACTTTCTGGCGGCGATTCAGCCGTACATGCGGTATGCGCTCGACCTGGGCGTCGACGACGCGTTCTGGCCAACCGGCGATCCCGGATGGGGTTACGGTCTCGTCTGCTATATGGGGGCGCTCGCGATGGGTGTCCCGGTCATCGTCCACGAAGCAACGCCGACGGCCGAATACTGCCTTGCTCACCTCGGCGATGAGCACGTGACGAATCTCGCCACGACGCCCACGCTGCTCCGCAGCATCATGGCGCTGCCGGAAGGAACACGGCGGCGACATTCGGTCCGCGTGCGCAAAGTGAGCAGCTGCGGCGAGCCGCTGAACGCGGAGGTCGTGACGTTCTTCCGGCGCCACTGGGGAATCACCGTGATGGACCAGTACGGCTCGAGCGAGTTCGGTCTGCCCATCGGAAACTGCAACGCGCTGCCGATGGAAGTCAGGCCTGGCTCCATGGGGCTGCCGTTGCCGGGCTGCACGATGGCGGTCGTGGACGACGAGGGACGTGAGGCGGCACCGAACGTCGTCGGCCACATCGGTATGCGGGTGGATCCTGAGGGCTACTACTCGCTCGGCTACTGGGGCGATGAGTCACGCACGCGCGGCCTCTTCCGCAGCGGCTGGATGACCATTGGTGACTTGGCCCGGCGTGACGGAGACGGCTACTTCTGGTTCGAGGGCCGAGCGGATGACGTGATCAAGAGCGCGGGATACCGCATCGGCCCGTTCGAGGTCGAGAGCGCCATCCTCTGTCACCCCGCCGTCGCGGAGGCGGCTGTCATCGGGAAGCCGGACCCACTGCGCGGCCAGATCGTCAAAGCGTTTGTCGTCCTCAAGCCCGGACACGCGTCGTCGCCCGGTCTCAGCGAAGAAATCGCCGACGTCGTGAAGGACCGGGTCGGACGACACCAGTATCCGCGCGAGATCGAGTTCGTCGAGACGCTGCCAAAGACCGAGACGGGCAAGATTCAGCGCTTCGTGCTGCGAACGGCATCGTCAGGGTCACCAAGCGAGGAGACGGCATGACGACTTGGGACATCGTCACGGGGCCCGACCCCTGGCCACAGCGCTACACGTTCTCACCAGCCGTGCGGGCTGGGAATCTCTTGTTGATCTCCGGAACGACGGCGAGTGACAGGGACGGCCGTATCGTCGCGCCCGGCGACATCGTCGGCCAGACGCGCTACATCTTCCAGAAGTTCGAAGCCCTCCTGAAGGCGGCCGGTGGCGGATTCGAGCACATCGTGCAGACGACCGAGTACATCACCACCACCGAGAACTACGGCCGCACCGCCGAGGTGCGCCGCGAATTCTTCCGTGGCCGGTTTCCAACTGCCACTGGCGTGATCGTCAAGGGCCTGCTGCGTGAAGGAGCGTTGATTGAAATCTCGGCACTCGCGGTGTTGGAAGGCGAGCGCCGGCGATAGATTTCGCACCGACACGCGCCCGCGCGCGTCCGGTCAGGCGGCCCGGTCCTGGTCCGTGCCCTCTCTCGTCTTGGCGCGTGTCGCGCCGCGCTCGGCGCGATCGCGAATCACGGTCAACAGCACGAGCCCGACCCCCACGAGCAGCCCTACCACCACGAACCCGCCGATCAGCACAAACGGGGTGAGAAAGGGCGTCATGGGCGCGATGCTACACCCGGGAGGAAATGCTGCAGGTCAGGCGATCATTTGCGCGCGGCCGCGCGCCGGTCGGAGACGAGTCGCCCCTCCTTGAACACCAGACGCAGCTTCCGGAGATTCGTGATGTCCTGCAGCGGATCGGCATCGACGACGATGAGATCCGCAAGCTTGCCCGGCTCGATCGTTCCGAGCTCGGCGCCGACGCCGCACAGCAGGGCGGCATCGCGCGTGGCGGCGAGGAGCGCCTGCCGCGGCGTCGCTCCGTCCTTCACCCACAAGCCAAGCTCGAGCAGCGCTGCCTCCTTCAGCGGCCGGATGTCGGAGCCCAGCGCCATCTTCACGCCTGCCGCGAGCGCGCGCCGAAACCATTCCCGATGCTCTCCGGCCGCCTGGTCCGCGCGCTCACACAAGTCGGCCGACAGATTCCGCTGCTCCACCCATCGCTTCTCCCACGGATCGCTCGCCTGATCCGGAGTGAGGTGGCTGATCGCGAGCGTGGGGACATACCACGTGTTGCTTTCGCGGAGTCGCTCGATGCAGTCCGCATCCATCATGTAACCGTGCTCGACGCTGTGGGCGCCGAGCCGAACGGCTTGCTTCACCGCCTCGGGGCTCGCGGCATGCGCCATCACGCGGAAACCGCGGGTCCGACAAATCGCGAACGCCGCCTCCAGCTCGTCGTCGAGCAGAAATGACTGCCAGTGACGATCCCAGGACGGCCCCATGATGCCGCCGGTCAGGTTGAGCTTGATGTGATCGACGCCGTTCTTGATCTGCTCCCTGATTGCGCGGACGAATCCGTACGGGCCGTCGCATTCGAGCGCGTGGCCCGACGTGAGGAAATGGCCGCCGGTGGTCGTGAGGAAGTGACCGGCGGCGAACACGCGCGGGCCGACATACTGGCCCGAGTCGAACGCTCGCTTCCAGGCCACGTCCATGAAGTGAGCGGCGCCCGCACACCGCACCCCCACGACGCCGCCCTCGGTCAGCGCCTCCATCAAGCGATGGCCGAACGCGATCGTCTGGTCGACCGCGCTGGCTCCTGTCGCCGCGAGATAGTCGGGATGAATGTGGACGTCCCAGAGCCCCGGTAAGAGATACGTGCCTTCGAGATCGATCACGTCGGCATTGCGTGTATCGGGCGGGCGGCTCCCATCGAGCACTTCGGCGATCTGGCCCCGCTCGATCACGACGCTGCCGCCCACGATCGGCCGCTCGCCGACACAGTCGATGACGTTGGCGTTGGTCAACACGAGCCGGTTCGTGGTCATCGCCCCCATGTAGCATCACGTGCCCACGGGGGCAACTGGCTAGGGACGGCGACGCCCGTGCGGATCAGGGATACGTGGAGCTCTCGCGAGGGACCTGACCACGGTTCTCCAGCAAGCGGAGCACCGATCCGGCGCGCTCAGGAGTGAACTCGGCATCGTCGCTGGGGCCCTGAATGGTTCGAGGATCCGCGAGCTCTGGTTCCCTCGGAGACGCCGCGGGCGAGGAGTTGTCTTCCCACGACGACCATGGCGCGAGCAGACGCACTTCGACGCGACGAGCGTTCGCGAGCGCGTCGCTGTTCAGCGACCCGCCCGGCGCGACGTCGACCTTACCCATCCCAATGGCGCGGATCTGGCGCAGGTCGATGCCGTGGCGCACGAGATAGCGCGCGACGGCTTCCACGCGCTCGCGAGCAAGCTCGTCGTTGTGTCGGTCGGTGCCGCGCGGATCGGCAAAGCCTTGAAGCTCGACGAGGGCATTGGGATCGGCCTGAAGCAGACGCGCCACGTCATCCAACTCGCTGACACCCACGGCCCGGATCTCAGTCCGGTCGGGCTCGAAGTACACGGCGCGCGTCTCCAGCAGACGGTATTTGTTGCGGTCGGAGATGCGCTGCGAGAGCCGCGCTTCGGCATTGCGCGTGTCGTTTGACGCCTGCTCGGCGCGGTTCTGCGCATTGCTCGCGGCGGTGTCCAGGGTGCCCACGCGCGCGTCGACGTCGTCCAACCGCTGATCCAAGCGCTGGTCGGTCGCGTCGAGCGCCTGACGGCTCGCTGCCACGCCTTCGGCGGTCTCCCGCAGTCTCGTGTCCTGCGCCTCGACTTGCTGCGTGAGCTTCGCGTCTGTCGCCTGGATCTGCTCGCGGACGTAACCCTTGGTGGCGCATCCGGCGGTGAACATCGAGAGCGCTGCACAAACGGTCAGCATCTTCTGTCGCATAAAAGCTTCGGTTCAGGCAAACGCAATGCCAACGAGCTGGACCGAAGATAGCGCTACGACCGCGACGAATCGTCGCGATCGGGCTCGACGGCGCCACCGGCGGTGGTCGTGTGCTGCAGCGCGGACGCTGAGAGAGGCAAACACGTCCAGCGCCCCAGCGCGTGTCGGCGCCCGAGCAGGAGCGAGGCGATGACGATGCCGATGATCGCACCGGCCAGCACGTCCGAGACGTAGTGGCGCTCCAGGTACACTCGCCCCGCTGCCACTGTCGCCGCCAGCGCGTACAGCGGCCAACGCAGACGAGGGTAGAACGCGGCGAAGATCGTGGCGACCGCGAACACGGACGTGGCGTGGCCCGAGGGAAATGAGTCGACGTCCAGGACGCTGTCGGGTCGGGACCGCCCCACCAGATGCTTGATCGCGAACTCCACGAGGCCGGCGGCCATGAATGCCAGCGCTCCCAGCCACGCCGCTTCGTGCAGTGTCGAGCGGCGCTGGGCGCGACCCACAACCCCGACGCCGGTGCAGACGACGAGGAGCGTGACGCCGCTGCCGATCGGATTGAGCGTGCCGACGATGCTGTCGAGGATGGCGTACTTCCACGACGCCACGCTGGTGGCGATACGACCGTCGAGAACGACGGCCGCGGCGACGACGAGAAGGATGCCTCCGAGGAGAGGCAGTGCCCGGTCGAGCACGGGGCGTCTCCACGGCATCCTGAACGTTGCGAAAAGCGACCGACCCGAGCGTCGCGCGACCCACAGCACGCCAAGCGTCGTGAGCGCCATGACTGCCATGTTGGGCCACGACGCGAGCGTCCAACGGCCACTCCACGTCCACTCCGCGTTTGACATCGGCCACAGGTAACGAATCGGTAGCCCACCGGTGCCGACGACGTCCAGGAGCAAGTGCACGTGGAAGCTGACCAGTGCCAGGACGGTCGTCCGCACAGCGGCGTCGGAAGTCCGCCATATCAGAACGGCCAGCAGCACGGCGAAGAGCAGACTGTGCCCAGCCGCTCGATGCGCTGCGAGATAGGCCGGTTCACTCCACAAGATTCCGACGCCGTCGAGATCCGGCAGAAGACCGGCCAGTACGATGAGGACGCGATCTTTCCGTGAGCCAGCCGTCAGGTTGGCGATGATCCAGCTCAGGCCGATGTGGGTGAGAAAGTGCAGGCCGCTCAGCACAGGCGGCTCACTCCTCTCGCACGGGCTTCACACACCTTCGATCGTATCACCCACGCCGACCGACGCTTCTCGGCACGACGTCGTAGGGCCGTCCGGCTGGCGCGTTCGCTTATCGGCTCTTGCCCGGTTCCGCGGGGCGTTCGAAAACTCATGGGTGATGTACACCCTCCTGACAGCGAGGTAGGCCATGCTCACACGCAGTTCGCTGGTCGTTGGACTCACTCTCGTCCTGGCAGTGACGTCGGTTGGCTGCACTAGCAGCGGGGCTGGCAACAGTCCCAGCGGCAGTCCCAGCGGCAAGGTCCGCATGAGCTCCACCAAAATGTGCAACGCGCACGGGGGCCAGTACGACGCGATTACAAAGAAATGCCAGTACCCGGCCTCGACCAGGAGCGCCGCGCAGACCTGTCAGGCGCACGGAGGCTACTACGACACCGGGGCGGACGTCTGCGAGATGGGGCAGGAGTAGGCTCAGGCGCCGTCCTCTTTATAACGCTCGGCCAGGGCCATCTGGTCGGTCACGCCGATGAGCCGATTGAACTCGGCGAACGGCACGTAGCGGTCGGTCAGGGACAGCACGTCGTCGCGCTTTCGTAGCTCGGCCAGAAAGTCCGCGATCGCGCGCACGCCGACGAACAGCGTGTCAACGGGCAGCAGAATGATGGCAAAGCCGAGCGCGCGCAGGCGCGCGAACGGCAGCAGCGGCGAGCGACCGCCGGGCGCGTAGTTGTAGAGGAGCGGCGTATCGAACGCGCGCGCGATGCGCTCGACCTGCTGCTCGTCCCGCGGCGCCTCGACGAACAGCACGTCGGCGCCCGCGTTCACCGCCGCCTCGCCACGCCGGAGCGCTTCGTCGAAGTCCATCGCCGAGATCGCATCGGTCCGCGCGATGATCAGCAGATCGCGGTCAGTGCGCGCGTCCGCCGCCGCGCGGATCTTGCCGGCGAACTCGCCGCGAGGAATCACCTGATGGCCCGAGAGATGGCCGCAGCGCTTGGGCGTCACCTGATCCTCGATGTGCAGCGCGGCGACACCGGCCGCCTCGTACGCCTGCACGGTGCGCCGCACATTCAGCGCATTGCCGTACCCCGTGTCGGCGTCGGCGATCAGCGGGATCTCGACGGCGGCGGCCATGTTCCGCGCGTGATCGGCCATCTCGGCCAGGCCGGCATAACCCAGGTCTGGAAGACCGAGCCGCGACGCGGATGCGCCATAGCCGGTCATGTAGACCGCCGGAAATCCGGCGCGCTCGACGAGGCGCGCAGAGACGCCGTCGTAGGCGCCGGGCACGACCAGCCCGTTCTTGGCGGAGACGAGACGACGGAGATCGGCACGACGACTCATGATGGCTCCTCGGAGATCGCGCTCACGCGAACGCGCGGGCGCGGGCGATGCGGCGCTCGAGTGCGGGATGCGAGTACAGCAGCGCTTCCTTCAGCGGGTGCGGGCGGCGCTCGGCGAGGTTCAGTGTGGCCAGACGCTCCATGGCGCCGATGAAGCCAACCGGATCGCGGGTCAGTGCCAGTGCGAAATCGTCGGCCTGGCGCTCGACGTGGCGTGAGAACGCGTTGACGAGCGGCGTCGACACGAGACCGAGCACGGCGAACACCAGCGCGAGCCAGGGCAGCCCCGCGGGATCGGCGATGCTCGCGTAGCCGAGATGGCCGACGCCGGCGCGCAGCGCCTGATCCGCGAACCAGAACGTGACGACGCCGAGCACGCCGTGGACCGCGAGGCCGCGACGGATATCGCCGTGAGCGTGGTGACCGAGCTCGTGCGCGAGCACGGCTTCGATTTCCTCCCGTCCGAAACCGGTCGCGAGCGTGTCGTAGAGGAGGATGCGTCGCGTTCGGCCGAGTCCGACCACGGCGGCGTTTGCGGTCCTGCTCTTGCGCGACTGGTCCGCGATCCACACGCCGACGGCGCGCACTCCCGCGCGGTCGGCGAGTGCCAGGAGGCGCGTCGTGAGCGCGGTGTCGGCCAGCGGCGTCAATCGATAGAACAGCGGCAGGATCCAGATCGGCACCACGGCGGTCATGGCGATCGCGAACGCGAACGCCACCGCGGCGCTCACCAGCCACCAGAGCGGCGTCGATCGGAGCAGCGCGTAGACGACTTCGATGCCGGCGAGGCCGATCACGGCGCCGAGGGCGGCGGATTTCACTCGATCCGCGAGCCATCCGGCGAGCGATTGATGCAGTAGTCCGTAGCGTCGCGGCAGGATCCACGACGACAGCCACACGAACGGCGCGCCCAGCAACGCATGACCGACGCCCAGCGCCGCTGCGACGAGCGCCACCTGAACGGGCTCGCTCGCCGTCAGGCGTGCGGCGAACGCCGCCAGCAGCGGGCCGCCGCCTGCCAGCAGCAGCGCCAGCAGATAACCGTCACCGAGCGCGAGCCGCGTGAGACGCAGCACCAGCTGCAGCCGGTGATACCGGCGGGAATCCGGATCGGCCATGCGGCGATTGTACACAGCGCTCGAGGCCGCATCTTCGAGCCGGTGCGCTGACGAAACCTCTTGACACTTCTCTGACGGCGCTGTAGTTCAGGGCCGGCCTTCCGCCGGCCTGCACCGGACGTTCGTAAAATTGCTCGGTGCGCGCGGCGTGGCGGCGCTGGACCCGAATTTCACGTCGTCTGTTGCCCTTGGCTTCGCTCGCCCGGGGACAGGAGTGAGCACATGAAAGCCAGCGTTGTCTGCGCAGTGGTCTCGGTTGTCCTCGGATCGCTCGCGTCACCCGGGTGGGCTCAGCTGCCCGGCCCGAACAACGCCATCACCGACGTGCCCGGCATCAAGGTCGGCAACTTCACCGGCAATCCGCTGACCGGCACAACGGTCGTGATCGCCGAGAAGAACGGCCAGGGCGTCGCGGGTGGTGTGAGTCAGCGGGGAGGCGCGCCCGGGACGCGCGAAACGGATCTGCTCAAGCCGGAGAACATGGTTCAGATCGTCAACGCCTTCACGTTGAGCGGTGGCAGCGCGTACGGCCTCGCGGCGGCCAGCGGTGTCATGCAGTGTCTCGAGGGGCAAGGCGTGGGATTCCCCGTCGGCGGCGGCAACGTCGTGCCTATCGTGCCGTCGGCGATCCTCTTCGACCCGGGTCGCTGTGGCGCTCCGTTCACGTTTCGCCCGAACTTCAACTTCGGCCTTGCCGCGTGCAGCGCGGCCCAGACCGGTCCGGTGCCGCAAGGCAATGTCGGGGCGGGAGCGGGCGCCGTCTCGGGCAGCGTGAAAGGCGGGCTTGGTACCGCCAGCGTCGTCCTCAGCAACGGCATCATCGTCGGCGCCATCGTTGCCGTGAATTCGGTGGGCTCGACGTTCGACGACAACGGCAATCTCTTCGCCGCGTCCCTCGAGCTCGCCGGAGAGTTCGGCAATCTCCTTCCGATCAAGGGAGGACCACCGTCGAACACGTCCAAGCCGTCTGCGGTGCCGGGCGGGCTGCTCAAAAACACGACGATCGCCGTCGTCGCGACCAACGTCGAGCTGACGAAGACCCAGGCGACCAAGATCGCCCAGATGGCGGACGACGGCCTCGCGCGCGCGATCAAGCCCACGCATACGCCGTTCGACGGTGACACGGTGTTTGCCGTCGGAACCGCACGCATCAGCATGGCGTCGCTCCTGCCCACGTTCGGCGACCCGTCGGTCGTCGAGTACGTGATCGGCGGCGCCGCCGCCGACACGCTGTCGCGCGCGATAGTCCACGCCATCCTCTCCGCCGAGACGACGGCATGCGAGAAAAGCTATTGCGACACCTTCCCCAACGCCTGCAGCAACGGGAAGAAGGGAGGCCAGAAATGAGCCGCGACCGACGCTCGTGCAGCGCTGCGTGTGCGGCGGTCGCCGTCACGCTGCTGTTGATCGTCTCATCATCGTCGGCGCAAACGCCGGGGCCGTTGAATGCCATCACGGATGTTCCCGGGATCAAGGTCGGGAACTTCACCTTGGGCGATCCGAACTCAGGAACCGCGATCACCGGGACCACGGTCGTCGCCTACCCGCCCGGAGCAACCGGGGGCGTGAGTCAACGCGGAGGTGCGCCCGGAACTCGCGAGACAGATCTGCTGCGACCCGAGAACTTGGTCGAGAAGGTCAACGCGGTCACGCTGAGCGGGGGAAGCGCGTACGGATTGGCCGCGGCCGACGGCGTCATGCTGTGCCTCGAGGGTCAGGGCGCCGGATTTCCGGTCGGCCCAGGCCAGGTGGTGCCGATCGTGCCGTCCGCCATTCTGTTCGACCCGGGACGCTGCGCCCCGTTCGCAGTTCGCCCCAATGCGTCGTTCGGGATGGCGGCCTGCCAGGCGGCGCAGACTGGCCCGGTTCAGCAGGGAAATGTCGGCGCCGGCGCCGGCGCGCGCTCGGGTGGCGTCAAGGGCGGGTTGGGCACGGCGAGCACCATTCTGACCACCGGCGCGGGCAACGGCATCATCGTGGGCGCGATCGTGGCCGTGAACTCGAGCGGACGCACGTTCGACAACAACGGCAACCTGTTCGCGGAATTTCTCGAGCTTGGCAACGAATTCCCACTGACCGCGCCGACGGGCACGGATGTGGTTCCGCCATCCAACTTGCTGCAGAACACGACCATCGCCGTCATCGCGACCAACGCCACTCTGACGAAGGCGCAGGCGACGAAGGTCGCTCAGATGGCCGACGATGGCCTGGCGAGAGCGATCAAGCCGTCCCACGGTGTCGGCGACGGCGACACGATCTTCGTGATGGCCACCGGGACCGACGGCCGGGACGCGACGAACCTCGTGAACACAATCGGCAGCACCGCGGCCGATACTTTGTCGCGCGCAGTCGTGCACGCGATTCTGGCCGCCCAATCGATCAATTCGAGCGCGTGCGTCGTGAAGAGCTATTGCGACACGTTCCCGGGGAAATGCGCGAAATGAACGGCTGATCGCGGTGGCGAGCCGGCGACGACTTCAGTCGTCGCCGGCTCGGTGACAGAAGATCGTGGTAGATCGATCGCAGAGAACCGCCGGCCGCTGCCGTGAAGGCGCAGTCCCACCACACGACGACAGCGAGGAGGTGTGGTGATGCCAGTCGCGATGGTGCTGATCCGTAACTGGTGGGCGCTGGCGTTGCGCGGCGCGCTAGCGGTGCTGTTCGGCGTGGCCGCGTTCGTCGTGCCGGGCCTGACTGTCGCGTTTCTCATCGCGCTCTTCGGCGTGTACGCGCTCATCGACGGCGTGCTCGCCATCATCGCCGGCGTGAAGGCCGCGGAGCATCATGAGCGCTTCGGCTCGCTCCTGTTACGCGGCATCGCTGGGATCGCGGCTGGCGTCGTCGCATTCATCCTTCCAGGCCCGACAGCCGTGGTTCTGACCCTCATGATCGGTGCTTGGGCTCTCGTGACGGGCGTGCTGGAGATCGTCGCGGCGGTTCATCTTCATCGCGCCCATGGTGAGTGGCTGCTGATCTTGAACGGCGTGCTGTCAGTGGCGTTCGGGCTCCTGCTCGTCGTCATGCCAGCTCTCGGCATTCTGACGCTCGTATGGATCGTCGGAGCCTACGCAATCGTTTTCGGAGTCCTGATGCTGATGCTTGCGTTTCGCCTCCGTGCGCGACACGTGCGAACTGCGTTGGGGACGGCTCGATGAAGAACCCAGCGTCGAGCGAGAGACGCTCGGCGTGTCGCCGTCGACCCTCGAAGCGCGAGGTCGCCGAGAGCCCCTGAACGCGACCCGTGATGCTGCTGGTGCGCCGACGGTCAGTAACACGCGCGGCGTAACGCCTTGCAGGACCGGCAGAAAAGCCGGTATTCTCGACGGACCTGAATGAACGGGCATTCAATCACCGAATTCGCCGCGTAAGAGGAGCCCCATGTTCGATTCCGTCGAGGACGTCCAGCAGCGCTTCAAGAACGCGCGGTACATCGCAAGCCGGCGGATCTCCACCGTCGTCTACCTGTCGGAGCGCATGGGACGTCCCGTCCTCATCGAAGGACCGGCCGGCGTCGGCAAGACCGAGCTCGCCAAGACGCTGGCCGACATCACGAACCGGCCGCTGATCCGCCTGCAGTGCTACGAGGGACTCGACGAGGGCAAGGCGCTCTACGAGTGGAAGTACGCCAAGCAACTGCTCTACACGCAGCTGCTCAAGGACCGGATCGGTGAGCTGATCGCCGACGCGCCGTCGCTGCCCGACGCCGTTGCGCGGATCGCGGGCCAGGACGACGCCTTCTTCTCGTTCCGCTTCCTCTCGCAGCGGCCGCTGCTGTTGGCGATCCAATCCGATGAGCCGGTCGTGCTGCTCATCGACGAGATCGACAAGGCCGAGCCGGAGTTCGAGGCGTTTCTGCTCGAAGTCCTCTCGGATTTCCAGGTGTCGGTGCCCGAGCTCGGCACCGTGAAGGCCAAGCACGTGCCGCTGGTCGTGTTGACGTCCAACAATGCGCGCGAGCTGTCGGACGGTCTCAAGCGGCGCTGCCTGCACCTGTTCATCGACTTTCCCGCGCCGGCCGAGGAGCTGGAGATCATCCGGCTCAAGGTGCCGGAGATCCCAGCGAAGCTGGCGTCCGCCGTCGTCGCCGCCGTCCAGAAGATCCGGGCGCTCGAGCTGCGCAAGCCGCCGTCGGTATCGGAGTCGCTCGATTGGGCGCGCTCGCTGGTGATCCTCAACGCGCAGACGCTCGACGCCGCGCTGGTGGAATCGACCCTCACGATGCTCGTGAAGTATGAAAAGGACCTCGAGCGCGTGAAGGGGGCACTCGACAAAGTTCTCGCGCCCTGATGGACGAAAGGATCCTCGAGTTCATCGGCGACCTGCGCCGCGCCGAGCTGCGCATCTCGCCCTCCGAGGCGCTCGACGCGCTTTCGGCCAGCGCTGAGGTCGGCTTGACCGATCGCGAGACGTTCAAGGCCACGCTCGCCGCCACGCTGGTCAAGGAATCGCGCGACCTCGAGACCTTCGAGCGGATCTTCAATTTGTACTTCCTCGATCTCCAGGCGCTGGGCGAGGGAATCAAGAAAGCGCTCGGGCCCGAAGACGCGCGCGTGCAGGACCTGCTCGACCGCCTGGTCGACGAAGAGGGACTCGAGCTCGACGACCTGACCGAGCTGCTGATGCGCGGCGAAGGCAGCGAGATGGAAATGGCGATCCGCGCGGGCGGACAGAACGCCGGCCTCGAGCGGCTGATGTACTTCCTGCAGGTGGGCTACTTCTCGCGCAAGATCCAGGACAAGTTCGACTGGTCGGCGATCGAGCGCGACATCGAAAAGATCATGCGGATGCTGGAGGCCAAGGGGCTCGATCCCGGTCAGCTCGCGCGGATCCGGAATTATCTCGAGCTCCGGTTGGAGGCGTTCAATCGCATGATCCGGCAGCACGTCGAGCGTGAGCTCGAGCGCCGCGCGTACCGCCAGGGCGAGAAGCTCACACGCGAGGTGTTGTCCGAGAAGCCGCTGTTCGCGCTGACGCCCGAAGAAGTCGCGCAGATGAAGAACGTCGTGTCGCGGCTGGCGCGGAAGATCAAGGACGCGCTCGCGCTGCGGCAACGGCAGGAGCAGAAGGGCCGGCTCGACACCCGGCGGACGATTCGCAAGAGTCTGTCCTACGGCGGCGTACCGATGGAGGTTTTTCTCAAGCGCCGCCATCGCGAGAAGCCCAAGCTCATCACGGTCTGCGACGTCTCGGACTCCGTGCGCAACGCCTCACGTTTCATGCTGCAGCTCGTGTGGAGCCTTCAGGAGTGCTTCAGTCGCGTGCGCTCGTTCGTCTTCGTCTCCGAGATCGCGGAGGTCACGCAGGCGTTCTCGACGTATCCGGTGGAGCGCGGCATCGAGTGGGCGCTGAAGGCTGCGCCGGTCGACTATCACTGCCGCTCGGACTTCGGCTTCGCGTTCAGTCGGTTCGCGAACACCGAGCTGGAATCGCTCGACCGGAAGACCACGATCCTCGTGCTCGGCGACGCGCGAAACAACTACAACGATCCGCAGGCGTGGGCGCTGCGGCTCATCCGTGAGCGCGTCAAAGGCATCATCTGGCTCAATCCGGAAGGGCAGTGGGGGTGGGGAATCGGCGATAGCGTGATGCCGATGTACGCACCCGCCTGCGATCTCGTGCGCGAGTGCCGAACGATCGGCCAGCTCGGCGAAGTCGTGGACAACCTCGTTCATCACTGGTGGCGCCGCGGTCGTTGATGGCCCGGCCGTTGCACTAGGGCCGGGTGATGCGTCACTTCGTGATCGGGGTGCTGCTGCTTCTCGCGGTCGTGCTGCCCGGCATGCTGCTGGCCCCGCCAATCGCTCCCGCTGACGACGATTGCAAGCTCATCGACGACTTTGCGCGGTCACCCGTCGGAGAGTTTCCGTCGTCGAGCTGGAAGCCGCGCAAGGACTCCGCTCGGGACGTCTATACGGTGCATGAAGAGGGCGGCAAGCGCTTCTTGCGCGCGGTCTCACAGGGGCTAGGCGTTCAGGCCGCGCGCGAGGTGCAGGGCTGGGACCTCGCCACGCATCCGGTGCTCGCGTGGTCGTGGCGGCCGCGCGAGTTTCCCAAGGGCGCCGACGAGCGGCAGTCGGCCACGAACGACAGCGTTCTCGCCGTGTACATGCTGGTGCATTACTCCCGCATCGCCGGCCCCAAGGCTGTGAAGTACATCTGGAGCGAGAAGGTTCCGGTCGGCACGCATCTGGAGTCGAACAACGGCCTGACACAGGTTCGGGTGTTGCGCAGCGGCACGGCCGGTCGGGGCGAGTGGCAGCAGGAAAAGATCAACGTGCTCGAGGACTATCGCAAGTACTTCGACACGAAGGAGACGCCGAAGCCGATCGGCATCGCCGTCCTGACCGACGCCGACGACACGAAGTCGATGGCCGCCGGAGACTACGCCGACTTCAAGATCTGCCGGAAGTGATCGTCGTCGGTCACTCCGACCGTGCCGGTGCGCTCCGGCGCATGCGGTCGCAGGGATCGACGTTGTCGGCGCGCGCGGTGAACCATACGTAATCGAACGGCAGCCGCGCCGTGCCGAAGCGCGTCGCGTAGTCCGCCGGCGCCGTCCAGCCGTCAGCCACCTCGACGAAGGCCACGCTGACGACCCGCGCGTCGGGCGCGAGGGTGCCCAGCGCGTGCGGCACGCCGCGGTCCGTGCGGACGTGGCCGGCGCCGGCGATCAACACGGCACCATCGCGCTGGCCGCCGACGAGACGCCCGGCCATCTCCGCGTCGCGCGCGCGCTGCGCCGTGACCATCCCGGACACGAGCGGGTCGCCGAGGACGCCGCAGTGCGCGGCGCGGATCTCGTCTTCGATCTCGCTCTGCATCGGCGCCGGCC
>Ga0114129_10004592_pt1 | contig 19487 bp, 21 predicted proteins | sample RhiMetdeltSRZDD1_FD_80071 | JGI IMG/M metagenome (GOLD analysis project Ga0114129, IMG submission 80071) | Populus rhizosphere microbial communities from Tennessee, USA - Rhizosphere MetaG P. deltoides SRZDD1 (version 2) (version 2) | ecosystem: Host-associated > Plants > Roots > Rhizosphere >...
GCGGCGCGCTGGTGGCGTCGGCAATCGTATACGCGCTCGCGACGCGGCCCGGCCGGGCGATGTCGACCATGGTGCTGCTGCTGGCCGGCGTCACGCTGAACGCATTCTTCTCCGCGCTGATTCTGTTCGTGCAGTTCCTGGCTGATTTCACGCAGACCTACCGGACGGTCCGGTGGCTGATGGGCGATCTCGACGTTGGCACCTTCGGCCCGATCGTCGCATCGCTGCCGCTCGTGCTTCCCGCGTTCGCGATGTTCGCCGTGCTCCCGCGGTCGCTGAACCTGCTGAGCGTCGGCGCCGACAGCGCGTCGACGCGCGGTGTGGACGTCGGGCGGACGCAGCGGCTGGCGTTCCTCAGCGCCTCGCTCGCCACGGGCGCCGCGGTGTCGCTCGCGGGTCCCATCGGCTTTGTCGGCATCGTCGTGCCTCACCTCGTGCGGCTGATGGTCGGCGTCGATCACCGGCTTGTGCTGCCCGCTTCCGCGTTCTTCGGCGCGGCGTTTCTGGTCGGCTGCGATCTCGTCGCTCGCACGGTGCTGGCGCCCGTCGAAGTGCCGGTTGGCGTGGTCACCGCGATGCTTGGAGGGCCGTTCTTTCTATGGCTGCTCGTCAGAAAAAGCTGATCGCGGTTCTGATCCTTGTCGTGTGCGGCGCGAACCCTTCGGGTTCGCGTGCGCAATCTCGCGGGCCTGAAAGGTCCGCGCCACAGGTAGCCCGCCGCATCGTCTCGCTCGTGCCAAGCGTGACCGAGATGCTCTTCGCCGTCGGCGCGGGTCCACAGGTCGTCGGCGTGAGCACCTACGACGACTTTCCACCGGAGACGAAGGCGCTGCCGCGGGTGGGGGCGCTGCTCGACCCCGACACCGAACGGATCTTCTCGCTGCGGCCGGACCTGGTCATCATCTACGGCTCGCAGAGCGAGCTCGAGAGCCAGTTCGCGCGCGCCGGCATCCGCGTGTATGCGTATCGCCATGCGGGGGTCGGCAACGTGATGCAGACGATCCGCGATGTGGCGAGGCTCGCGGGCCGCACAGCGGACGGTGACCGCGTCGTGCGGGAGCTGGCATCCCAGCTCGACGCCGTCCGCATGCGCGTGCGAGGGAGGCCGCGGCCGCGGACGATGCTCGTGATCGGCAGGGACGCGGGCGCGCTGCGCGGCGTGTACGTCAGCGGCGGCGTCGGCTTTCTCCACGAGCTGCTCGACATTGCGGGGGGAGACGATCTGTTCGCCGACATCACGCGCGAGTCGGTGCAGCCGTCGAACGAGACGATGATTGCCCGCGCCCCGGACGCGATCATCGAGCTGCGTCCGGGGGAACAACCGGCCGCCGCGACATTGCAAAGAGAGCGCGCCGTGTGGAACCTGCTGGCGTCGGTGCCGGCGGTGCGCAGCAACCGCGTTCACCTGCTGTACGGCGACTATCTGCTGTCCGCCGGGCCCCGGCTTGGCCGCGCGGCGGAGACGCTTGCGCGCGTACTGCATCCTGACGCGTTCCCTGTGACGGACCCGGCAGGTCCGCGGCGCTAGCGTGAAGATCCTGTTGTCGTGGAGCTCCGGCAAGGACAGCGCGTGGGCGCTGCACGTGCTCAATCAGCAGCATCCGGGCACGGTTGCGGGGCTGCTGACGACGGTGAACGAGGCGATGGGGCGGGTGGCGATGCACGGCGTCCGGCGGTCGGTGCTCGAGGCGCAGGCGCGCGCGGCCGGCTTGCCGCTGCACGTCGTGCACATCCCGCATCCGTGCGTGAACGAGGTGTACGAAACGCAGATGCGCGCCGCGGTGGCCGACGCCCGCACGGACGGGTTCACGCACGTGGCGTTCGGCGATCTGTTTCTCGAGGACGTCCGCCGCTATCGCGAGGAGACGCTCGCGGGGACGGGACTCGATCCGCTCTTTCCCATCTGGGGCATTCCGACAGGGGAGCTCGCCGGACAGATGATCGACGGAGGCCTTCGCGCGAGGCTGGCATGTGTCGACACGCGGCAGCTCGATGCGGGGTTCGTCGGCCGGGAGTTCGACCGGGCGCTCATCCGCGATCTGCCGGCGTCGGTCGACCCCTGCGGCGAGCGCGGCGAGTTCCATTCGTGCGTGTATGCCGGGCCGATGTTCCGCGAGTCGATCGCGCTCGAGACGGGCGCCGGCCACGCGGTCGAGCCGTATGTCTGGCGCGATTTGATCGTAGGGGCCGACCTTCAGGTCGGCCCGCGGGGCCAATGAACTATCCATCGCGCATCGTCTGCCTCACCGAAGAGACGACCGAGACGCTCTATCTTCTCGGCGAGGGCGATCGCGTCGTCGGCGTGTCGGGCTATACGGTCAGGCCGCCTGAGGCGCGACAGAAGCCGCGCGTCTCCGCGTTCATCAACGCGCGGTTCGACAAGATCGAGGCGCTGCGGCCGGATCTCGTGCTCGGCTTCTCCGACCTGCAGGCGGACATCGCGGCGGAGCTCGCGCGCCGCGGCTACACCGTCGTCCTGTTCAATCAGCGCAGCGTCGCCGAGATCCTGCAGATGATCCGGATGCTCGGAGGTCTCATCGGCCGCGCCGAGCGGGCGGAGGCACTGGCGTCGACGCTCGAGGCCGGCCTCGATCGCATTCGACAACAGGCGGCTGCGCTCACCCGCAGGCCGCGCGTCTATTTCGAGGAGTGGGACGACCCGCTGATCTCGGGCATCCAGTGGGTCGAGGAGCTGATCGACATCGCCGGCGGCGATCCGATCTTCCCCGAGCTGCGCCACGCCAAGCTGGCGAAGGACCGCGTCGTTCAGCCGGAGGAAGTGGTCCGCCGGGCGCCGGACGTCATCATCGCGTCCTGGTGCGGCAAGGCGGTGAGGAAGGAGAGGATCGCGTCGCGGGCGGGGTGGGACGCGCTTCCGGCCGTCCAGGCTGGCCGGATCCACGAGATCAAATCCGCACTCATCCTGCAGCCGGGACCAGCCTCGCTGACGGACGGCCTCCGCCAGCTGCACGAGATCATCGCGGGAGTCGGAGTCGGGTGACGCCCGTAGTGCGAGTCGGAGTCGGTTACGGGTTGTATCCGAGTCGGAGTCGGTTATGGCTTGTATCCGACTCCGACTCGCAAATGGGGCGACTCAAGGTTGCAGTTTCTGCGCGATCTGACGATCGTGCAGCCGCGCGAGCAGCACCTGCGCCGTGAACGCGCCAATCAGCGCCATCAGCATGTCCGCCTGCGTGTCGAACGGATCGCCCTGCGTGCCGAGAAACGCATCCGCCGCGCTGCCGCCGATCAGCGCCGACCACCACTCGATGAACTCGTAGCACGCGCTGATCGCCAGGCACACGCAGAGGACGATGACGAACAGCCACTTGCCGGGCCGCAGCGGCGAGCGCCTGATGAGAACTTCGCGCGCGATGATGGCCGGCACGAATCCCTGCGCGAGATGGCCGATGCGGTCGTAGTGATTGCGCGAGAAGCCGAAGACCCGCTGCATCCAGAAGCCGAGCGGCACCTGCGCGTAGGTGTAGTGGCCGCCGAGCATCAGGATGAGCGCATGCACGAAGATCAATCGATACGCGAGCGGCGTCAGCGGAAAGCGCCGCGCCGTGGCGAGCAGCAGCGGTACCGCAATGAAGATGGGGAACACTTCCAGAATCCAGGTGGTCCGATCCGCTGGAGTGATCCCCGACCACACCAGGAGCGCCGCGCCGACGACGAGCAGCGCCGCCGCCTCGCCTCGCGTCACGCGCGCACGCGACGGTCGTCGAGAAACAGCGACTGCTCGATCGGCGGAATGACGCCGAGCGCCCGTGCCTTGTCGAACAGCAACTCCACCGCGCGACGCCCGTCCGCGCCGAGATCGACGGAGTAGTCGTTCACGTACAGGTCGATGTGCTGATACATGACCTGCTCGCTCATCTCCTGCGCGTGCTCGCGAACGAACGGCAGGCTCGCCGTGCGATCCGCGAACGCGTACTCGACGCTTCGCCGCACGACGCGATTGACGGCGTGCCTGACGGCGTCGGGCAGCGAGCGCCGCACGACGATGCCGCCGAGAGGAATCGGCGCGCCGGTTTCACGCTCCCAGAACTCGCCGAGGTCGACGATCTTCCTGAGTCCCTTCGCGGCGTAGGTGAAGCGGTTCTCGTGAATGATCAGCCCCGCATCGAAGCGCCCGTCCAGCACCGCCCCCTCGATATCGGAGAACAGCAGCTCGCGCGTGTCGCGCGCGCCCGGGAACGCCAGACCCAGGAGAAAGTTCGCCGTCGTGTACGTGCCGGGAATGGCGATGCGCAGTCCACCCGACGCCACCTCCTCGCTCGGGATCGCGCGCTTCGAGATGAGCAGCGGACCGCAGTTGCGGCCGAGCGCGCTTCCCGCGTCCAGCAGCACGTAGTCGCGCGCGCAATACGCGTAGGCGTGGTAGCTCAGTTTCGTGACGTCCACCTCGCCGGCGAACGCCGCCTTGTTCAGCGCTTCGACATCCGCAAGGCGCACGTCGAATTCGAGCCCCTCGAGGTCGATGCGCCTGTTCACGACCGCGTCGAACATGAAGCAGTCGTTCGGGCACGGCGAAAAGGCCAATGTCAGTTTCATGCGTGATCGATGATCTCCAGGGCCGTCATGTTCAGATTATCGATCGCCTCCTGCAGCTTCCATCCAGCGCGATTGCGCTTCTCCACCGTGTTGGAGACCGCGCGAACCTCGGCGAACGGAATCTGATGGATGAGGCAGCCGTACATGAACGCCGCGCCTTCCATGCTCTCGACGTGCGGATTGCACCGCTGACGCACGGCGTCGATCGCCTCCTCGTTGCCGTGCACCGTGTTGACGGTGATGCCGTGGACGCCGGGCAGCCGCATGAGCACCTCGTTTCTCGGAGGCGCCGGATTCATCAGCCGGCCCGCCTGGAACGGAAACTCGTTCCGTCCCACCAGGTTCAAATCGATCGCCGTGAGAAACCCCTCATCGTCCTGTGCGCCGAGCTCGGGCAGCTGCTCGGTGATCACCTGCACGACGGTACCGGCGGGGATCTGCGGATCGAAGCTGCCGCACACGCCCAGGTTCAGCGCCATGTCATAGTCCTGCGTCGCCAGCACGCGCCCGCACCACGCCGCGGTCGCCACCATTCCCACGCCGGTCGTCAGCACGTGAATCTCGTGCGCGTCGCGCGTGTAGGTGACGACGTGCGAGTCACCCTCGCCCCGAAAGCGGAGGCCGGCGACAAACGGAGCGATCTCCGCGGTCGTCGCGGCGACGATGAGGATGCGCACGGGCGGATCCTATTTCTTGGCTTTTTCGGTGAGCCACGCGATGAGCGCGGCGAAATTGGCGGCTGGCGCGCGATATTCCATGGGGGTCACGTGTTCGATGAACTCGCGGTGCGTCGGCGCGCCGTACGGAACCGGACCGTTCGTCAGGTTGTCCTGCTTGGTGAAGAGCTCGATGCGGGGGGCCTGCCCGTAGACGTCGATGGTGTAGCGGATGTGCAGCCCGTTGTGAGACTCGGTGGCAGCCGATTGACGCAGCTGGCTGGTCACTCTCGCCAGGTCGATCGGCAGGCGACTCACGTCGACCGGGGCCTGCTGCTGCGCCGCCGCCACGTTCGCGGCGCCCAGAACCAACAAGCCGATGAGTACCACCCGGATGAGATGCATAGCCGTTCAGACGTCAGCGTGATCCTAGTGGCTTTCCTTCCATTCCTCGTACCAAGCCATTTGGATGGCCTCGAGCTTCGGTTCGTTCGAGGTCTTCGGGTCGTCGTCGAACCCGTCGAGCCGAAGGATGCGCTCCCGCAGGTCCGTGAATCTTACGGTAAGTGGGTCGACTTCGGGAAATTTCTCGCTGAGCGCGATGCCGATGTCCTCGGCGTCGATCCACTTCACGGCCGCACCTCGGCCGCCTTCTTGTCCTCATCGGCCTGATCGGACTTGCCGAGCTGTATCGCGCCACCCTCCTGGACGTAATTCCGCGTATACATCGGGAACTCGACGACCACATCCCCCTTGATGACCGCCTGGCAGCCGAGCCGTGAGTTCGTCCGGAGATCCCACGCCGTGTCGAGCCGATCGAGCTCCTTGTCCTCGGGCTCGCTGAGATTCTCCTCGCCCTCGCGGATGTAGAGATGACATGTCGTGCAGGCGCAGCTGCCGCCGCACGCATGCTCCAGCGGGATGCCGAGGTTCATGGCGACGTCGAGAAACGATTCCGGCAGGCCGTGGTGCTCGTACGGGAGCTTGCCCTGCTCGAATTCGACGGTGGTTTCCTTCCCGTCCTTGATGAACGTGACCTTAGGCATCTTGCTGGTGTGTCCTTCCCACATACCACCGGGCGCTCCGCTGTCGCGCCCGAAGGTCGTACTCGAGGCGCTAGACGTCCTTCACATTCTTCCCCGCCAGCGCTTCGCGCACCGTCCGGTTCATCGTCACTTCGGCGAGGTGTCGCGTGACGTTATTGAGCGCATGCGTCCAGTCGTGGACCGCCTGGCGGCTCGTGCCGGCCATCACGAACTTGAGACCCGCGAGCGCTGCATCGATGCGCTCGCGCTCGCCCGGCTCGAACAGCTCGGACGCGACGCCGTCGAGGTCCGCCCGCCGCAGGACCTTCTCGGTCGCGTGAATCACGCTCTCGGCCTCGTTGCGCGCGTCGATCAGCAGCCGCGCCTCGAAATCGGCCTCGGCATGCTCGAACGACTCGATCAGCATCCGCTCGACTTCCTGATCGGTCAGCCCGTACGACGGCTTGACCTCGATCGTCTGCTCGATGCCGGTCCGCAACTCACGGGCGGCGACGCTGAGAATGCCGTTGGCGTCGATCTGGAACCGCACTTCGATGCGCGGCAGCCCTGCCACCATCGGCGGGATGCCACGCAGGTGCAGATGTGCGAGCGAGCGGCAGTCCGCGGCGAGCTCGCGCTCGCCCTGCAGGACGTGGATGTCGACCCCGGTCTGGTTGTCGACGCCGGTCGTGAACATCTCGCGGCCGCTCGCGGGAATCGTGGAGTTGCGTACGATGATCTTCGACACGACGCCGCCCATCGTCTCGATGCCGAGCGACAACGGCGTGACGTCGAGCAGCAGCATCTCGCGGCGGCCGCTGACGAGGATGTCGGCCTGCACGGCGGCGCCGAGCGCCACGACCTCGTCGGGGTTGATCTCGCTGTGCGGCTTGCGCTCGAACAGTTCCTCGACGACGCGGCGCACGAGAGGGATGCGCGTCGAGCCGCCGACGAGCACGGCTTCGTCGATGTCCTTCGGCTCGAGGCCCGCGTCCGCGAGTGCCTGGCGGCACGGCTCCAGCGTTCGGTCGACGAGCGGCCGGATGATCCGTTCGAAGTCGGCGCGCGTGATGCGCCTGCGGTACCCGGCACGCACCGCCGGCGACGGCTCGACGCGAATCTCGGTCTCCTCGACGTCGGAGAGATCCCATTTCGCCTGGATGACCGCCCTCCGGATGACTTCGATGGCGGCGGGTCCGCCTTCGGGGGGCATCTGGCCCTCGGCGGCACCTGCCCCACGACCTCCCGCTCCGGACCCGGCGAGATCGGAAATCACCATCTCGACCAGCAGCCGATCGATGTCGTCGCCGCCCAGATGCGTGTCGCCGTTGGTCGAGAGCACCTGGAACACGCCGTCTTCGACCTTCAGGATCGAAATGTCGAACGTGCCGCCGCCGAGGTCGTAGACCGCGATGGTCCCGCGATTCCGCTTGTCGAGGCCATAGGCGAGCGACGCGGCGGTCGGCTCGTTGATGATGCGCAGCACTTCGAGGCCCGCGAGGCGCCCGGCGTCGCGCGTCGCCGTGCGCTGGGCGTCGTTGAAGTACGCGGGAACGGTAATGACCGCGCGATCGACCTCGAAGTCGAACTCGCCCTGCTTGCGGAAGTGCTCTTCGGCGCGATGCTTCAGCTCGCGAAGCACGAACGCCGAGATCTCGGGCGGCGTGAACTCGCGATCGCCAACGCCGATGCGAACCACCCCGCCGGCCTCGCCGGAGACGCGGAACGGGAGCAGTCCGGCGTCTCCGCGCACGTCGTCGATGCCGCGTCCCATGAACCGTTTCACGGAATACACGGATCGCGAGGGGGCCGCCAGCAGACGGCGCTGCGCTTCGCGTCCGACGAAGATCGTTCCGTCCTCGTCGAGCGACACGACGGACGGGACGAGCGCGTCGCCGCTCTCGTCCCGCATGACAACGGGCCTGCCCTCGTCCACGTAGGCGACGAGACTGTTGGTCGTGCCGAGGTCGATGCCGACGACCTTACCCATGACTGCCCGCTGCCGGCTGCCCGCTGCCGGCCAGGCTCGCGACCTCACGTTCGATGGTCGCGAGCAGATTGTTGATGTAGTTGCGCTCGAGCAGGCGCTCGCGCAGCGCGTCGAGCGTCGCGCGCTTCTCGGCAACGGCCGCATGCTCCTGGCTGTCCCAGCGCACGCTCAGCTCCTGCAGCTGCCGCTCGTGCTCGTCGCGCTTGACGTCGATCGGCGCGCGGGCCCTCTCCAGCCGCGCGCGGAGCTTGTCCGGGTCCTCGCCCGATTCGCGCAGCTCGCGAATTTCGTCGAGCTCCTCGTTCAGCGCGAAGACCTCCTCGAGCAGCGACGGCGGCACCTTCCCCGCCGCCTGCCCCGAGCCTGTCGAGGCGTCCTCCGACCTGGCCGACGGCAGCCCTTCAATCGCGAGCAGATGCTCGACGCGCGACACGGGATTCTTCAGCGCGCGATACGCATCGTTCAGATACGACGAGCGCTCGAGGCTGGCGAGCCGTTCGGTCGGCGCCGCGTTGTAGAAGTAATCGGGGTGGAACTTGCGGCTCAGGTCACGGAAGCGGCGCTCGAGATCGTTCGAGTCGATCACCAGCTTGCGCGGGAGGCCGAGGAACGAGAAGTAGTCGCCGTGGCGGCCGAGCGCGAGGATGCGGCTGCACTGCGGACAGAAGTGCTCGTCGACAGGTGCGCCGGCGCCGCAGTTGCGGCATTCAAGTGTCGAGGGTGAGCGAAGCGGGATGGGGTCGGGAGTCATTCATGCGCCAAACGAGCTTCCACACCCGCAGGTCGACTTGGCGTTCGGGTTGTGGAAGACGAACCCCTTGCTCAGAAGCTCGGTGTCGTAGTCGAGCGTCGTGCCGTCGAGAAACAGGTAGCTCTTCCGGTCGACGAAGATCTTCGCGCCCTCCGGCCCCTCGAACACCTCGTCGCCGAGGCGCGGCTCGCGCTCCCAGGCGAAGATGTAGCTGAGACCGGAGCAGCCGCCGCCCTTCACGCCCACACGAAGACCGCCGTCGCTGATCCCCTGCTTGGCCATCAGCGATCTGATCTTCTTCGCGGCGGTTTCGGAAATCTGAATCATCTTTCGCTGTCGTCCGGCTGAAGCCGGACGCTACGTGTTACCCCGGCTGAAGCTGGACGCTACGTGTTACCCCGGCTGAAGCCGGACGCTACGTGTTATGCCCGGCCGAAGCCCGACCCTACTCTGTTTGACTTCGGATCCCGGATCCCGGATCCGGGATCCGTGCTTACGCGCTCGGCTGCGCGTGCTCGGCGACCGGCTTCACGCCCTTCGCCTCGTCCTGCTTCTTCTTGTAGTCGGCGATCGCCGCCTTGATGGCGTCCTCGGCGAGCACCGAACAGTGAATCTTGACCGGCGGCAGCGAGAGCTCGGCGACGATCTCGGTGTTCTTGATCGCGAGCGCCTGGTCGACCGTCTTCCCCTTCAGCCACTCGGTCGCGAGGCTGGAGCTGGCGATGGCGGAGCCGCACCCGAACGTCTTGAACTTCGCATCGTCGATGACCCCCGTCTCGGGGTTCACCTTCACCTGCAGCTTCATCACGTCGCCGCACTCCGGTGCGCCGACGAGCCCGGTGCCGACGTTCACGTCATCCTTCGGCAACGACCCGACGTTGCGCGGGTTCTCGTAGTGATCGACGACCTTGTTCGAGTAAGCCATTGTTTTCTCCTGGCGGGGCGTAAAGCCGCGCCATACGAACGTTCGTAGGGCGCCCCTTCACGGGGCGCCTAATGCGTCACCCATTGCATCTTGGACAGGTCGACGCCTTCCTTCACCATCTCGTACAGCGGCGACATCTCGCGGAGACGCCGCACCACCTTCGTGAGCTTGTCGACGACGTAGTCCACCTCTTCGTCGGTCGTCCAGCGGCCGAGGCCGAACCGGATCGACGAGTGTGCGAGGTCGTCGCCGGCTCCGAGCGCCTTCAGCACGTAGGACGGCTCGAGGCTCGCGGAGGTACACGCGGAGCCCGACGAGACCGCGACATCGTTGATCCCCATCAGCAGCGACTCGCCCTCGACGTAGGCAAAGCTGATGTTCAGGTTGTGCGGCAGCCGGTGCTCCATCGAGCCGTTGATGTAGATCTCGTCGAGGTTCTTGTGCAGCTCCTCGTTCAGCCTGTCGCGCAGCCTGCGGAGCCGCGCGCTGTCCTTCTCCATCTCCTCGCGACAGAGCTGCGCCGCCGTGCCGAGACCGACGATGCCGGGCACGTTCAGCGTGCCGGACCGCATGCCGCGCTCGTGCCCGCCGCCGCTGATCTGCTCCGCGAGCAGCACGCGCGGGCTGCGCCGGCGGACGTACAGCGCGCCGACGCCCTTCGGCCCGTAAATCTTGTGGCCGCTGATCGACACGAGATCCACCTTCAGCGCGTTCACGTCGAATGGCACCTTGCCCACCGCCTGCACGCCGTCGGTGTGGAAGATGATCCCCTTCTCCTTCGCGATCGCGCCGATCTCCGCGATGGGCTGAATCACGCCAATCTCGTTGTTCGCGCTCATGATCGTGATGAGGATCGTCTTGTCGGTGATCGACGCGCGCAGCTCGTCGAGGTCGATGCGCCCGTCCTTCTGTACCGGCAGGTACGTCACGCGCAGCCCCTGCTTCTCGAGCTTCTTGCAGGTGTCGATCACCGCCTTGTGCTCGGTGACGCACGTGATGACGTGGTTGCCCTTCTCCCGGTACATCTCGGCGACGCCCTTGATCGCGAGGTTGTTCGACTCGGTGGCGCCGCTCGTGAAGATGAGCTCCTTCGGGTTCGCGCCGATCAGATCCGCGACCTGCTTGCGGGCGGCTTCGACCGCGTCCTCGGCCTCCCATCCGAACGGATGGTTGCGGCTCGCCGCGTTGCCGAACTTCACGTTGAAGTAGGGCATCATCGCCTCGAGCACCCGCGGGTCGACCGGGGTCGTGGCGTGGTAATCCATGTAAATCGGGAGCTTCATCGTTTTTCTCCGGCGGGTCCGCCTGCGCCTGGCACCTTGCGCTCGGCGGGACCCCGCCCTACGTAACCCTACTCGGCGGGGCGTAAAGCCCCGCCCTACGGACGTGCCTGATGGAGCACCGCCGCGTGCGTCGCCGCGACGGGCACGCTCTCGGCGGCGATCTCCGCAATCGTCACGGTCCCAAGCGCGGCGACGATCCGCTCGCGAATCGCCCAGAGCGGGTCGCGGACGCTGCACTTGCCGAACTGTTCGCAGTCGTGCTTGTCGGTCGAGCACGCGGTGACGGTGAACGGCCCGTCAATCGCCTCGATCACTTCGGCGACGCTGATCTTGGTCGCCGAACGTCCGAGCATGTAACCGCCGCGCGTCCCCTGCGTGGACGCCAGCAACTGCATCCGCACGAGCCGCTGAAGCACCTTGGCCATCAGCTCGATCGGGATGTCGTACTGCTCCGCAATCTCGCGGGCGCTCGTCGACGAGACGTCTCGCTTCTGGGCGAGGTGTTTCATCGCCATCAGCGCGTAATCAGCTTTCTTCGACAGTCTCAGCATAGAGGCCTGCTACGAGCATCCCAACGCGCAAAGTCCGCGCGTTGGGGACCCCGCAATATCCGACTAGGATCGTCGTATTTTATGAGCCACGGGCGAACCCCGTCAAGATCGGTCGGATTTGCGGATGGGCCGGCTTCCGGCCCATCCGCTGCATTTCGTCAATACTTCGGCTGGGACGGATCGACCTTGTCGATCCAATCCAGAATCCCGCCCCTGAGGTTCTTGACCCGCTTGAACCCGACCGATTGCAGGAATTCCTGGGCTTTGGCGCTCCGCCCGCCCATCTTGCAGTGCGCGACGATGTCCTTGTCCGTCGGCAGCTCGGCATATCGCCGCGGCAGCTCGCCGAGCGGGATGAGCACCGACCCCGGAATCCGGCAGATCTGATACTCGTTCGGCTCGCGCACGTCGAGGATGAACACGTCGTCGCCCGCGTCCATCCGCTTCTTCAGATCGACCGATGTCGTTTCCCATTCGCTCACGGGTGCTCCTGTGGCCTGTGCGGCGGCCGGCTCCGGCCTGATGCCGCAGAACTGCTCGTAGTCGATCAGCTTCGTCACCGTCGGGTGGGTGCCGCACACGGGGCAGTCCGGATCCTTGCGCAGCTTCAGCTCGCGGAAGCGCATCTTGAGCGCGTCGTAGATCAGGAAGCGGCCGATCAGCGGATCGCCGACGCCGAGGATCAGCTTGATGGCCTCGGTCGCCTGGATGACGCCGATGATGCCGGGCAGCACGCCGAGCACGCCGCCTTCGGCGCAGCTCGGCACGAGTCCGGGCGGCGGCGGCTCCGGATAGAGGCAGCGATAGCACGGCCCTTCTTTGGTCGCGAAGACCGACGCCTGGCCTTCGAAGCGGAAGATGCTGCCGTAGGCGTTGGGCTTGCCCGCGAGCACGCACGCGTCGTTGACCAGGTATCGCGTGGGGAAATTGTCGGTGCCGTCGAGAATCACGTCGTAGGGCTTGAACAGATCCAGCGCGTTGTCCGACGACACGGTCGTCTCGTAGGTGTCGATCTCGATGTGAGGGTTGAGATCGCTCAGCCGGTCCTTCGCGGAATCCAGCTTCGAGCGGCCGACGCTCGACGTGCCGTGCAGCAGCTGGCGCTGCAGGTTGCTGAAGTCCACGACGTCGAAGTCGACGATGCCGATGCGGCCGACACCTGCGGCGGCGAGGTACATCGCCGCGGGTGAGCCGAGGCCGCCGGCGCCGATGCACAACACGCTTCCGGCCTTGAGCTTCTTCTGCCCGTCCATGCCGACCTCCGGCATGATCAGGTGCCGCGAGTAGCGCTTGATCTCCTCGGCATTGAGGTCGGCCGCGGCGGACCCGGGACGGGGGCCGGTCTGAAGACCGGCCCCTGCACGATCAGCGGGCGCCGTCGGAACGCCCCCGGCGACCGACGGCACGATGCTGAGCGAGTCGCCCGGCTTGACTGGCGTCTTCTCCCTCTGCAGATAACGGATGTCCTCGTCGTTCAGGTAGACGTTCACGAAGTTCCGCAGCCGGCCATCGTCCGCGTAGAGATGCTTGCGGAGGCCTTCGTACTTCTTCGTCAGGTCGGCGAGCAGCTCGCCGACGGTGGCGCCGTTGACCTCGACCGATTCGTTTTTCTCGGTGAACGGACGGAGCGGCGTGGGGATGTGGATAGTGTTAGGCATAATCACCAACGTTGGGCCGACCTGAAGGCCGGCCCCTACGAATCAAGACTCTCCTGGTCGAAGGCGGAGCGATCCCCGCGAAGACGCCACGACGTCATGTCTCCTGAGACGCCTTCGCTGACGGAAACGATTACATACGAAAAAAACGGCCACGCGTAGTCCAGGTCGGTCTGCGACGGCTTGGCGGGATGATCCGGGTGCGAATGGTAGAAGCCAAGCAGCTCGCCGCCCACCTGCGCCGCGCGCCCTTCGGCCGCGCGGTAGTCCTGCGGCCGTACCTTGAACCGGCGCCGCGGCCCTTCCTCGGTCGTGTTCGGCAGCGCCAGCGTTTCGGTGACGACCCCGTCACGGCCGATCAATGCGCCGCAGCACTCGTTCGGATACGTTTCGGCGCCGTGTGCGCGGATGGCCGCATCCACCTGCGCGTTCAACCGCAGTCCCATCAATCCCGCGACCCTGGCTCGCCGAAGCCGCGAAGCTGCGAAGGCGGCTCGTCCCAGAACCGCTCCGACAGGTACTTCTCGCCGCCGTCAGGAAAAATCACGACGATCACCGAGTCGGGCGATCGTCTCGCCACGTCGAGGGCGGCCACGAGGTTCGCGCCGCTCGAGATACCGACGAACAACCCGCTTCGCGCCAGCTGACGCGTCAGCTCGAACGCGTCTTCCGTCGACACGCGGAGGTCCTCGTCCGCCAGAGACGACTCGTAGATGCCCGGCACGATGGCGGTCTCCATGTGCTTCAGTCCTTCGAGGCCGTGCAGCGGCGAGTCCGGCTGAACGGAAATCAGTCGAATCGACGCGTTGAACTCGCGGAAACGCCGGCCGGCGCCGATGAACGTGCCGCTCGTGCCGAGACCCGCGACGAAGTGCGTGATGCGGCCGCCGGTCTGGTCGATGATTTCCGGCGCGGTCGTGTCGTAGTGCGACCGCCAGTTGCCCGGGTTGTTGTACTGGTCGGCGTAGAAGTAGAGGTTCGGCTCGGTTGCGAACATCTCGCGCGCCTTCAGAATGGCGCCGTCCGATCCCTGCATCGGATCGGTGAAGACGATGTCCGCGCCGAACGCCTTCAGGATCCGCTTGCGCTCGGGCGTGACGTCGCTCGGCACGCACAGCTTCACGCGGTAGCCGCGCGCCGCGCCAATCATCGCGTAGGCGATGCCGGTGTTGCCGGAGGTCGCGTCGAGGATGATCGTGTCGCGCGTCAGCGTGCCCGACCGCTCGCCGTCCTGGATCATCCGCAGCGCCGGGCGATCCTTGACCGAGCCGCCCGGATTCTTCCATTCCGCCTTCGCGTACAGCTCCACGTTCCGCAGGCCCGCCTCGAAGGTCGAGAGCCGGATCAGCGGCGTATTGCCGATCAGGTCAACGATGGATGTAGCGGTGCGAGGAAGCCCCGGAATGGCGACTGGCATATCCGACTAGGAAAGTCCGAATTATAAAATCCCGAACCCCAAATCCCAAACCCCAAATCCCAATCAGGGTTGGGATTTATTGGGATTTGGGGTTTGGAGCTTGGGATTTGGGATTTAACTCACCGGCTTGCCTTCCGGCGTCACGACTTCGACCGGCGCCACATCGAGCTTCCGTAGCTCCGGCTCGATCTTCGCGCGGTCGCCGACGGCGACGATGACCATCCGCTCCGGAGTGAGGTACTTCTTCGCCGCGGCCAGCGCCTGGTCCGCGGTCACCGCGTTCACCCGCTCGGCGACGTGCGTGAAGTAATCGAGGCCGAGGTCGTAGATGAAGACCTGCGCAAAGCTCGCTGCGGCCGCCTGGTTGGTCTGGAAACCGGCAGGCAGCGTCTGCGTCCGCGAGTCCTTGGCACGTTCGAGCTGCTCGGACGTCATCGGCGCGGAGGCCATGTTCCGAACCTCTTTCAGAATTTCCGTCACGGCGGGCGCGGTCACATCGGTGCGCACGCCGGTCGCAATCTGAAACGGCCCCGCGCCGTGGCGGAAGTCGAATCCCGAGCCCGCGCCGTAGGTGTAGCCATGTTGCTCGCGCAGGTTCATGTTGATCCGGCTCGAGAACAGACCGCCGAGCTCGGTGTTCATCACCTGAATCGCATGGAACTCGGGCACCGATCGCGGCGCGCCGATGGCGCCGAAGCGGATCTGCGTCTGCGGCGCGCCCGGACGATCGACGATGAGGATGCGCGCCTGCGTCGCCGCGGGACTGACGACCGCGGGCCTCGCCGGCGTTCCGCGCTGCCACGCGCCGAACACCTTCTCGGCGAGCGGACGCAGCTCCGCCATCGTGATGTCGCCGGCGACGACGAGCGCCGCGTTGTTCGGCACGAAGTTCTGCTTCCAGAACGCCAGCATCGCGTCACGCGTCAACGCCTTCACCGACGCTTCCGTTCCCAGCTCCGTGAACCCGTACGGGTGGCGATCGCCGTAGAGCGCGACGTTGACGATGCGCGCCGAGAGGACGTTCGCGTTCTCGCGCTGCTGCACGAGCTGCGCGAGGCGGCTGGCGCGCTGGCGCTCGATCTCCTCCGCCGGGAACGACGGGTGCAAGGCGATGTCGGCCGCGAGGTCGAGTGTCGCGGCGAAGTTCTTCTTCAACGATCGCGCCGCGATGACGGAGGCGTCCATCGAGCTGTTCGTGTTGAGCGTCGCGCCGAGCTGCGCGGCCTCGTTCGCGATCTGCACCGCGTTCCGCGTCATCGTTCCCTGGTCGAGCATCGAGACGGTGAAGTTCGCCAGGCCGGGCGTGTCGGGTGGATTGGTGTCGCTTCCACTCTTGACGACCAGGTTCGACGCGACGATCGGCAGTCCCCGGCGCGTACTGAGGATCAGCGTGAGCCCGTTGGGGAGCTGCGCGGTCTCGGGAACCGGCACCTGCAGCGTCCGGGAGGCGCCCGCCTTCGGGATCTCGTTGCGCCAGGGCTCGTCGACGTTGACCGATTCCGTTCCCGCGCCCGCCGTGTCGGGCACCGGCGGCGTCGGCACCTGCGGCGCCATCACCGGGTCACCCTTCACCGCGTAGACCACGGCGCGCATCGACGGCTGCAGCTGATCGCGCGCGAACGCCATCAGTGTCGCCGGCGTGACGGCGCGATAGCGCTCGACGTCCTTCTGCAGGTAATCCGGCGTCTTCAGGAAATGGTTGTAGCTGTTCAACAGGTTCGCGACGCCGTTCAAGTTCTCGAGCCGGGTGATCGCCTGCGTCTCGATCGTGTTGCGCGCCTGCTCGATCTCGCGCTGCTCGACAGGCCTGGTCCGAAGCGCCTCGAGCTCGTCGTTGATCGCCTTCTCGAGCTCCTCCGCCGTGTGGCCCGGGCGCGCGGTCGCGTCGATCTGGAACTGCGAGCCGAGGAGCAGCGACTGCTGATAGGCCTGGACGTTCTGCGCGATCTGCTTCTCGTAGACCAGCTTCTGATACAGCCGGCTCGCGCGGCCGCCGCCGAGGACTTCCGCGGCGATCTCCGCTTCGGCATCGCCCGGCTTGAAGATCGCCGGCGTCAGCCACGCCATGTAGACACGCGGCAGCTCGATGCGGTCGGTGACGACCTTCCGCCGCTCCATGGTGATCTTCGGCGTCTGCGCGTTGATGGGCGGCACGCCCGTGCCGCGCTTCAGCGGACCGAAATACTTTTCGACGAGCCTCTTCGTCTGAGCCGGATCGAAGTCGCCCACGATCGCGATGCTCGCGTTGTTGGGCGCGTAGAAGCGCTTGAAGAACTGCTTCGCGTCGTCGAGCCGCGCCGCCTGGATGTCGGCGTGCGAGCCGATGACGTTGGCGTAATAGGGATGGCTCGGCGGATAGAGCATGTGGACGACTTCTTCTTCCGCGTTGCCGTACGGCCGGTTCTCGACGCTCTGGCGCCGCTCGTTGCGGACGACGTCCTGCTGGTTGGCGAACTCCTTCGCGTCGATCGCGTCGAGCAGGTAGCCCATGCGATCGGATTCGATCCAGAGCGCGAGCTCGAGGCGACTCGTCGGAACCGTTTCGAAGTAGTTCGTGCGGTCGTAATCCGTCGTGCCGTTGATCCCCGTCGCGCCGGCCGCTTCGAGCATCTGGAAATGGGAGTCCTTCGGCGTGTGTTTCGAGCCCTGGAACATCAGATGCTCGAACAGGTGCGCGAATCCCGTACGGCCTGCCACCTCGTTGGCCGGACCGACGTGATACCAGAGGTTCACGGCGACAATCGGGAGGCGATGATCCTGGCTGAGGATCACCTCGAGGCCGTTCGGAAGCGTGTACTTCTCGAACTGGATCTTCGGGATGTCGGTCGCGCCCTGCGCCGTCGCGCGGTTCTGCGCCGTGAGCGGCACGATCGCGGCACACAGCGCGATGGTGGCCGCGGAAAGGAGACGGAAGTGCGGTCGTCGTTTCTGCATCGTCAATCCTTCGTCGGGTCGTTGTTCAGACTCGCCCACAGGTACCAGCACGCCACGGAGCGGTAGGGTCTCCACGCCTCGCCGATGCGTGTGAGGCGATCCGGCGACGGCGCCTTGCGAAGTTTATACGCGCGCTGCACGGCTTTCACGATCCCGAGGTCGCCGACCGGCAGCACGTCGGGCCGCTGCAGGCGGAAGATCAGGAACATCTCCGCCGTCCAGCGTCCGACGCCTTTCACCTGCGTGAGTGCCTCGATGATCGCTTCGTCTTCCATTCGTTCGAGCACCTCGAGGGGCAGCTGGCCTTCCTCGATGCGCCGGCACAGGTCACGGACGTAACCGAGCTTCTGAGAGCTGAGGCCGACCGCGCGCAGCCGTTCGTCCGGCGTCGCGAGCACTTGCGCCGGCGTCGGGAAGGCGTCGTACAGCGCCTCGAAGCGCGAAAAGATCGTCGCCGCGGCTTTGGCGGAGAGCTGCTGGCCGACGATGGCGCGAGCCAGCGCCTTGAACGGATTCGTATGCTGACGTGCGGCGAGGCCGCACGGGCCGTGCACGCGCATCAGGTCGCGCAGGACGGGATCGCGCCGCGCGAGGAGGCGACGGGCTTTGCTGTAATCGAGCGGCATCATTTGAGGAGCGTCGTCACCGCGAGGTGTGCGCGGACTTCCATCACCATATCAGTCCCCTACAATAAGCTTGGCGAGGCGCACGTGGAAGTATCCGAGGTCAGACGGCAGCTCAGGCATGCGATGGATCGCGCGAAAGCGCGCGCGCAGCAGAAACGGCAGCACGCCGCCGACGCGGAGCGGGCCTATGCGGCCTTCCTCGAAGAGGTCGCGACGCCGACGACGCGGATGGTGGCCAACGTGCTGAAAGCCGAGGGATACCCCTTTACGGTTTCGACGCCAAGCGGCGGGCTGCGGCTTGCCTCCGATCGCGGCCGCGACGACTACGTCGAGTTCGCCCTCGATGGCAGCGGCGATCGGCCCACCGTCGTCGGACGCGTTCGCCGGACGCGCGGATCCCGTACGCTGGAAGAGGAGCGGCCGATCAAGGAAGGCGCTGCGCCGCAGGACCTTTCAGATGCGGATGTCCTCGCCTTCCTCGTCGAGGCTCTCGAACCCTGGCTGGAAAGATAGGTCCGGCTAAAGCCGGACCCTACGTGTCGTCGTCGTAGGGGCCGGCTTCAGCCGGCCCTTCTAGCGACATGAATCGCCATCAGTCCACCAAGCAGCGGCAGAACCCGGACCTGCTCGAACCCGCGCTTCTCGAGAAGACGCGCGACACCTTCGGCACCTGGATAGTTGCGAATCGATTCCGGAATGTAGCGATACGTATCGGGATCGCGATGCAGCACGAAGCCGAGCGCGGAGCCGACGATCGTCAGGTAGACCAGATACACGGCGCGGAGCAGGGGCTGCGCAGGCCGGTTGAAGTCGAGCGACAGCAGCCGTCCGCCCGGCGCGAGCACGCGCGCGATCTCGTCGATCGCCTGCTCGATGTCCGGCACGTTGCGCAGCCCGTATCCCGTCGTCACGACGGTGAAGTGTGCCGCCGGAAACGGCAGCGCCTGCATGTCGCCCGTGACGAGCGTCGCCTTCGCGCCTCCGGCGCTTCGGCGAACCAGGCGCGCCTTCGCCTTCGCGGCCGCAAGCTGCAGCATCCTGAAGGTGACGTCGAGGCCGACCGCCAGGCGCGCCGTCTTCGCCGCGCGGAACAGGATGTCGCCGGTGCCGCACGCGA
>Ga0114129_10004594_pt1 | contig 19486 bp, 18 predicted proteins | sample RhiMetdeltSRZDD1_FD_80071 | JGI IMG/M metagenome (GOLD analysis project Ga0114129, IMG submission 80071) | Populus rhizosphere microbial communities from Tennessee, USA - Rhizosphere MetaG P. deltoides SRZDD1 (version 2) (version 2) | ecosystem: Host-associated > Plants > Roots > Rhizosphere >...
ACATGAACCGCGCCGACGGGTTCAGCCCCGGGAGCGCGATGCTCGTGAAGGTTCCGGGCCTCGACAGGCCGGCGGCCGTTCGGCGCAGCAAGCTGCCGCCGCTAACCAACCTGCGCCGCGGACTCGCCAAGCGCTCGCCTGTGGTCGTGATCAACGCGCGCACGGGCAGGCGGCATCCGATCTGGGCCGAGATCGACTCGAACCCGGACCGGCCCGCCGACCGCGTGCTGATCATCCGCCCGGCACGCAACTTCGAGGAGGGCGAGCGCTACATCGTCGCGCTGCGCAACCTCAAGAGGGGGAACGGCAGGGAGATCAAGGCCGGGCGCGGCTTCCGCATCTATCGCGACCGCATCAAGACCGGCGCGCGGCCGATCGAGCGTCGCCGCCGGCACTTCGGGCGCATCTTCCGCGCGCTCAGGAAAGCGGGCGTCAAGCGCCACACCCTCTACCTCGCCTGGGACTTCACCGTGGCAAGCGAGCACAGCCTCACGACCCGCATGCTCCACATCCGCGACCGCGCGTTCAGGACGCTCGGCGACAATAACCTCAGGGACCTGAAGGTGGCCGGCCGCTCGCCCGCCTTCAGCATCGACTCGGTCACGGACCTGACGCCTGCCCAGGACGACCGCATCGCGCGCAAGGTCGAGGGCACGATCAGCGTGCCCTGCTACGTGACCAACGGCTGCGCCCCCGGTGGGAGCTTCCGCTTCGACAAGCGGGGGCTGCCGCGCCGCATGGGCACGATGAGCGCGAAGTTCTTCTGCAACATCCCGCGCTCGGCTCTGGATCCGGCATCGCCCCCGAAGGCGCGCTCCGCGCTGTACGGGCACGGCCTGCTCGGTGACGCGACCCAGATCGACGAGTCGAACATCAAGTCGATGTCAAACGAGCACAACTTCGTGTTCTGCGCCACGGCTTGGGCCGGCTTTTCCGAGGAGGACGTGCCGCACATCATCTCGGTGCTGGGCGACCTCTCCGCTTTCAACACGATGGCCGACCGGATGCAGCAGGGCTTCCTGAACATGCTCTTCCTCGGGCGCGCGATGATCCACCCCCAGGGGCTGTCGTCGAACGCGGCCTTCCAGAAGGGCGGCCAGAGCGTGCTCGACACGACCAGGCTGTTCTTCGACTCCAACAGCCAGGGCGGCATCATGGGCGGCAGCCTCACCGCGCTGGCGCCCGACTTCAACCGCGCCGTGCTGGGAGTGCCCGGCATGAACTACTCCACGCTGCTTCAGCGCAGCGTGGACTTCGACACCTACGCGGCGATCATCGATCCCAGCTACCCGAGCATGATCGCCCGTCAGCTCGAGCTAGCCCAGATCCAGCTGCTTTGGGACCGCGGGGAGGCGAACGGCTACGCGCACCACATCACGACTGACCCGCTGCCGAACACGCCGCGACACACCGTCTTGATGCACGTCGCGTTCGGGGACCACCAGGTGTCGGACAGCGCGGCCGAGGTCGAGGCGCGCACTATCGGCGCGCGCGCCTACCGCCCCCCGCTCGACGCCGGACGCTCGCCGTGGCGACGGTTCCAGCTGATCCCGTCGATCGGGAGCTTCCCGTTCAATGGCTCGGCGATCGTGATGTGGGACACCGGTCCGGTCAGGACGGTCGGCACGCAGGTCGAGGGGACCAGTGCCCCACCCGCCACCAACACGCCGAATCGCACGGGCGATGACCCACACGGAAACGTACGTTCCACGCCGAGCGCACGCGTCCAGAAGTCCGAGTTTCTGAAGGTCGGCGGTGCAGTGGTCGACGTGTGCGGCGGCAAGCCCTGCTACGCCGCGCCTTACACAGGTCCGTAGCCCGCGGCCGGGCGCCCAGGCCCACTATGTTGAGGAGCGCAATGCCTCCTCTGCCCTTCCTCGTGTTCGTGGTGGGGACGGGTTCGCTCGGCGCGGAGATCGCAGCCGTGCGGCTGCTCGCTCCCTACTTCGGCGCCTCCACGATCGTCTGGGCCAACACGATCGGCATCGTCCTCGTGGCGCTGTCGGTGGGCTACTGGCTCGGCGGACGCCTGGCAGACCGCCACCCGAACATGCGCGCGCTCTGCCTGGTCGCGCTCTCGGCGGCGGTGATGCTCGCGGTCGTTCCGTTCGTGGCCGACCCGCTGCTCGACGTGGCGGTGGACGCGCTCGACGAGATCTCCGCTGGCGCGTTCGTCGGGTCGCTGCTGGCGGTGCTCGTGCTGGTGGCGATCCCGGTGCTCTTGCTCGGGACGGTCTCGCCCTGGGCGATCCGGCTCGCTGTCCACTCCGTGGAGGAAGCCGGAACGGTCGCGGGCCGCCTGTACGCGCTATCGACGGCGGGCTCGCTGCTCGGCACGCTGATCTCGGCGCTCGTCCTGATCCCGCTGGTGGGTACGCGCCGCACGTTCCTGATCTTCGCCCTGGCGATCGCGATCGTGGCGGTCTGGGGCCTGCGGCCGGTGCGCCGCTGGGCGCTGGCGCCCGCGGCGATCGCCGCTCTGATCGCTCTGCCCGTGGGCACGCTCAAGGCGGACACCGAGAACGGCGGCCGCGTGATCCACGAGGCCGAGACCGAGTACCAGTACGCGCGCGTGATCGAGTACCCCGACGGCACGCGCGCGCTCGAGCTGAACGAGGGCCAGGCGGAGCACTCCGTCTGCGAGGCCGAGTGCGAGCCGGGGCCGGGCGGGCCGCGCGACCTCACCTCCGTGCTCACCCGCAACGTCTGGGACGGCCACCTCGTGCTTCAGTTCGCGGGCCGCGACGAAGCCCCGCGGCGCATCGCGATCCTCGGCAACGCGGCGGGCACCACCTCGCGCGCGTACGAGGAGTTCTTCCCGCGCACGCGCGTTGACGGCGTGGAGATCGACTCCGAGCTCTCCGAGATCGGACGCGAGTACTTCGACATGAACAACCCGCGGCTGCACCTCTACCACGAGGACGCGCGCCCCTTCCTGCGCCGCATCGACGCGCGCTACGACGTGATCTCCGTGGACGCCTACCGCCAGCCCTACATCCCCTTCTATCTCACGACGGTCGAGTTCTTCGAGAGCGTGCTCGATCGCCTCACCCCGGGCGGCGTGCTGATCGTGAACGCCGGCCATCCGGAGGGCCAGGACGACCTCGAGAAGGTGCTCACGGCGACCATCGCCGAGGTGTTCCCGCACGTGATGCGCGACCCGATCGAGGACACGAACACCCTGCTCGTGGCGAGCGAGGCGCCGCTTTCCGGGGAGCGGCTGCGGGCCGCCGTCCCCGGGCTACCGAGCGCGCTCAAGCCGACCGCCCTCGCGGCCGCCCGCCGGCTCGAGGCGCCGCTCGAGGGCGGCGACGTCTACACCGACGACAAGGCGCCGGTGGAGTGGCTGATCGACAAGTCGATCATCGACTACGCGAGCGGGGAGTGAGCGCCGCCGCCGACGTGGCGATCATCGGCGGCGGCATCGTGGGCTGCGCGGCCGCCGCATTCCTCGCAGAGGCGGGCGCGCGGGTGGACCTCTACGAGCTGGACGAGGTGGCCGCCGCCGCCTCGGGGCGCAACTCCGGCTCGGTGCAGCACCCGTTCGACCCCGTGCTGAGGGACCTTCATGCGGAGACCCTGCGCCACTACCGCGAGCTGGACGGCTTCGAGCTTCCGGCCGAGCCGGGCGGCGTGCTGATGCTGGCGCGCGAGCGGGCGGTGCTGGAACCGTCCGCGGCGGAGGTCGCGCGCGACTGCCCGGAGCTCGCTCCTGCCCTGCTCGGGTCCGAGGACCTGCGCGCCGTGGAGCCCGCGGTGGGGCCGGGGCTCTGGGGCTGCCGGCTCGACACGGGCTACCCGGTGCGCCCGGCCGCTGCCACGCGGGCGTTCGCCAAGCGGGCCTACGCGGCGGGTGCGCGTTTCCACGAGGGCGAGACCGCCTGGCCATGGGTGATTTCCGCGCGCACCCGAGGCGTGCTCGCCGCGGGCGTGCGGCGCCCGGCGGACGCCGTGCTGGTGGCCGCGGGCCCGTGGACGCCCGAGGTGATCGACCCGACCCGCGCCTGGCGGCCGATCGTGCCCGTGTGGGGAGTGGTGGCGGACGTGGAGATGGACGAACCGCCCAGCCACGTGCTCGAGGAGGCGGGCGTGGAGGCCGTGGGCGCCGGCGGCCCCGCTTCGATCTTCAGCCTGGTGCCGGCCGACGGCCAGGTGTCGGTGGGCTCGACCTTTCTCCCCGAGGCGCCGGACCCGCCCGCCTGGGCGCCGACGCTGCGGCGCAGCGGCGAGCGCTTCGTGCCGGGCCTGCGTCGCGCGAAGGTGGTCGGCGCGCGAGCCTGCGCCCGCCCGCAGTCATTCGACGGGCGGCCGCTCGTGGGCGAGATGCCCGACCAGCAGGGACTCTGGGTCGCGGCCGGTCACGGGCCCTGGGGCATATCGGCCGGACCGGCCACGGCCCGGATCGCCGCGGACGCACTGCTCGGCAGGTCGGACGTGCCGGCGCCGCTGCGCGTCTCGCGCTTCTAGGACGTCTCGGCCGGCTGGGGGTCGGGGCGCACGATCACGGTGTCCGCCACCTTCACGACCTCCGTGACCGGCAGGTCGGCGTCGGCGGCGTGGCCGCGAATCGCGTCCTCGCTTTCGGCCTCGTAGATGCAAACCGTTCCGAGCCCCGATCCCTCCTCGAGGACATAGCTGCGGATCCAGCGCACGTCGCCGCGGCGCTCGCCCTCCTGCGTGGAGCGCGCTGCGGCCGCCTCGAGCTCCTCGCCAGAGCCCCAGCCGTCGCGGCGAAGAATTACGTACAGGTCCATCCTGGCCTCCTCTCGACAATCACTCTTGCGACCCTAATCCACTACGTGAGACGCTTCCACTCTGTGAGCTTGCGCAAGTACGAGGTCGCCAGCTACGAGGAGATGTGCGCGGCGCACTCCTGGGACGTTCCGGAGCGCTACAACATCGCCCGCGACGTGTGCGACAAGCATGAGCCCGACCGCCTCGCGATGGTGTGGGAGGACTGGCAGGGCACCGAGCGCCGCGTGACCTTCGGAGAGCTCCAGGAGCTCTCGAACCGGTTCGCGAACGTGCTCGAGGAGCTCGGCGTGGAGCGCGGGGACCGGGTGGCCACGCTGCTGCCGTCGCTGCCGGAGACCGCGGCGGTCTTCCTCGGCACCTACAAGCGCGGCGCGATCCTGCTCTCGATGTCCGTGCTCTACGGCGACGAGGGCATCCAGCACCGGTTGCGCGACTCGGGCGCCAGGCTCGTCGTGACGGACGCGGCGAACAGAGACCGCATCCCGGACGGCCTCGCCGAGCGCGTGCTGGTGATGGGCGACGACTTCGAGCCCGCCATGGACGCCGCCTCGCCCGAGTACGAGGCGGCCGACACGTCGGCCGACGACCCGGCTCAGCTCTACTACTCGTCAGGAACGACCGGCCTGGCCAAGGGCATCCTCCACGCGCACCGCTACCTGCTTGCCCACGAGGAGTTCGAGTTCTGCCACGACGTCCGCGACGGCGAGCTCTTCCACGGCTCCGGCGAGTGGGCGTGGGCCGCCGGCATCTGCCCGCTGCTGGGCCCCTGGCGCTACGGCGCCGTGGCGCTCGTGCAGGCGCGCAAGGGCGGCTACGACCCCGAGGAGCACCTGCGCTTCCTCTCGAAGCACGGCGTGGAGAACATGTTCACCACGCCCACAGCGCTGCGCGCGATGACCGGGGTGGAGGATGCAGGCAGCCGCTATCCACTCGACCGTCTGCGGATCACCTGCTCCGCCGGCGAGCCGCTCAACCCCGAGGTGATCCGCTGGTTCCGGGACCAGTTCGGCGTGACCGTGCTCGACTACTACGGGCTCACGGAGAGCTACCCGCTCTGCGGCAACTTCCCGACGGTCGAGGTGCGCGAAGGCTCGATGGGTCGGCCGATGCCCGGCTGGGACGTCGCGATCCTGGACGAGGACGAGCAGCCGCTGCCGACGGGCGAGCGCGGCGAGATCTGCCTACGGGCGCGCTCGAACCCGCACTACCCGATCGGCTACTGGAACCGGCCCGAGGACACCGAGGAGGTGTTCGGCGGCGACTGGTTCCACACCAAGGACGCGGCGGCGATGGATGAGGACGGCTACGTCTGGTACGCGGGGCGCGCCGACGACGTGATCATCTCGGCCGGTTACCGCATCGGCCCCTTCGAGGTGGAATCGGCCTGCGTCGAGCATCCCGCCGTGAAGGAGGCCGCGGCGGTGGCGTCGCCGGACGAGCGCCGCGGCGACATCGTGAAGGCCTTCATCGTGCTGACCGGCGGGCACCAGGCGAGCGACGAGCTTGCGCAGGAGATCAAGACGCACGTGCGCGAGCGTCACTCAGCGTACGCCTACCCGCGCGAGATCGAGTTCGTGGACGACCTGCCGAAGACGCTCACCGGCAAGATCCGGCGAGTGGAGCTACGAGAGCGGGAGCGCCAGCGCTGAGCGGGTGACCGTGTAGGTCGCACCGGGATCGTCCGGCAGCGCCCACACGGTGTTGGATCCCTGCAGGATCACGCCGATGCGGTGACCGGCCTCGAAGGTCTGGTCCTGCGGCTTGAACGTGACCGTTGCCTTGATCGGCTCGTTCGGCGGGATTGGCTCAGCCGTCGAGAGGCCGTTGCGATACTGCAGGTTCAGGAACCCGCGGGACACGGTCTTCGTCGTTCCATCCGGCCCGACATCGACGAGCAGTGGCGTCAGGTGGGCGTGGTCGCGGTCCACCGAGAGCGTGAGCTTTAGCCGTGCCGACCCGGTCATGCGCGTGGTGGTGGCGAGCGGCCCGCGCGTGGAGAACAGCCAGTTCGTCTCGGCTTCGGGCATGCGCGTCGACTGCTCCTCGGTGGTGGTGGCCATATCCGTGAAGGAGCCGCCGGTGAGCTTCAGAGTCGTTTGCGTCGCACCCGGCGGCGGCCAGGCGGCCTCCGTGCGGAAGCCCGTGCTCCGCTGCGTCGCGGAGCGGCCCTCGGTGATCACCGGCGCCTCTGAGTCCACGCCGTTGTCCACGCCCAGCAGCGTGTGGTCGAAGAAGCGGTCGAGCAGCGGCTGCCAGTTCTCGGCGCCCGGGGTCGAGTGGCCGGCCTGCCACATGTACAGCCGCTTGAAGGGCGCGTTCGTGAGCGCGCGGTAGAGGTCCACGCCCTCCTCCTGCTTCACGTTGTAGTCCTGCCAGCCGTGGGCGACCAGCGCCGCGGCGCGGATGTTCGCGGCGTCCTTTCGGTAGTCGCGCTCGAGCCAGAAGGCGTCGTAGTCGGGCGTGCGGTCGTAGCCCTTCACGGTGTGGTCCTCCGCCTCGCACGGGTTCGCGCGGCTCGCGAGCTTCTCGGCGTAGAGCGGATCGCTCGGGTCGGTGGGCGGGGTGCGCGCCAAGCCGAAGTCGAAGGCGAGCGGGGTGTCGATGCCCTCGTCGGTCGGGCGCTCGGAGTTCAGGAAGTAGCGCACGCCGTCGCCGTAGGCGTAGCCGTACCAGCGGCTGATGCCTGCGATCGGCACGATCGCCGCGAGGCCGGGCACGTCCTCTCCGCGTGCGGCGACCATCGTGGCGGTCGTGCCGTCGTAGGACCCGCCGATCATCGCGACCCTGCCGTTCGTCCACGGCTGGGCCGCGAGGAAGTTCACCAGGTCCACGCCCGACTGCTGCTCCTTGGCGCCGCCGTACTCCCAGCAGCCCGAGGAGTTGCGCGTGCCGAGTACGTCGGCCACCGCGCGGGCGTAGCCCTTGGGCAGGTAGCGCTGTCCGATGTCGTCGTTCGCCAGGTTCGGCGTCGTGTACTCGGACAGCGTGTTGTACGGCGAGTAGGTGAGAATCACGGGCGCGTCAGGGTTGTCCGCCGGCCGCATCACCTCGACGTTGATCTCGGCACCGCCGACCGTCGGCACCTTGTACTTCTCGAACACCGGCTCGGCGCCGAGCGCCACGCCGGGGAGAGCGAGAGCAACGACCAGAGCCAGCAGCGCCGCGCGCGCGTAGGTCCCCTGCCAGAACCGCATGCTGGAGGGCTACCCGACTCGCTGTGGCGCTAACCGCCTGAACCATCCTCGAGCTCGGCCAGCTTCGCCAGTGCACGGGCGGTGCCGGACAGCGTGCGCTCCCCAAGCGCCTCCCGCGCGGTCTCGTCGAGCTCCGCCAGCACTCGCTCCGCCACGGGCTTGAAGCGCAGCCCCTTCGCGGTGAGGTGCACGCGCGTCGCACGCCGGTCCGTCGGATCAGAGCGCCGGTCCACGAGGCCGTCCCGCTCCGCGAGACGCACCATGGTGGTCATGGTCTGCTTCGAGAGCCGCGCGCGCCCCGCGACCTCTCCCATCCGCAATCCGTCCTCCTCGAACAGAGGCAGGAGCACGGACCCGTACGACGCGCGCACCTCCGGGAAGCCCTCGCGGGCGAAGGCGTCCTGCAGCAGCTCGTTCCAGCGCTGCGAAGCCTTCGCCAGCAGGAAGCCGAGGTTGTCGCGGGTGGCGCGCGGCTCCTGCACCTAGGGGCTGGCCCCCCACGGGTCGTCGATCACGATCCCCCACGAACCGTCCGACCTGCGGCGCAGGACGTCCGCGCTCGTAGAGGCCATCTCGACGGGGCTGCCGTCCGGCGCCGTCCCGCTGAGGGTCCAGCGGTTCGCCACGAGCGCGGTATCGCCCGCGCACAGCACCTTCTCGATCGTGCCGGTCATCCGCGGCTTCACGGCGAGGAACGCCGCCAGAGCGTCGCGGATCGCATCGCGGCCGGTGACCTCCGCCCCGGGCTGGGGGGCGAAGGTGGCGTCGGGCTCGTAGAGCTCGACCATCGCGTCGAGATCGCCCTCGGCGAGCAGCTGGGAGAAGCGCTCGATGACCGCTTCGGGTGCCGATGCAGTGGCAGCTTCGTTACTCATCTCATACCTCCATTGATCCTATATCGGACGAAATAGTACGATATCAGAGGATCGGCATGAGCGGAATGTCCCAGAGCACCGCCGCAACCGCGAATCCGCCGATCGCCAGGGCGGTCGCGATTCCGGCGAGCACGCGCTGCTTCGTGGTGGTGTGCTCAGCGCGCTCGGCCGCCCTGTCGCCCCAGAGGATCACCCGCTCGAGCCAGCGCTCGGCGCGGTCGAACTCGAGGGCCAGGAAGCCGACGCCGAAAGCGATCGTCACGATCCCCGGCCCGGGAACGCCCGGAAGCGTCAGGACGATGCCGAGGCACACGATCAGCACACCCGCCACCACGGTGGCCGCCCGGTGGACGATGTTGCGCTGCTTGTGGCGCTCCTTGCGCTCGCGGAGCTTGATGATCAGGTCGGGCGTGTCGTCATCCGCCGTACCGGCTGCGTCCTCCGTCGCCATTCGAGCGAGCTTAGAGCCAGTCATCGAGGGGTAGAGACACCCCGGCCTCGGCGAGCCCGCCGCGGTCCGTGCGCGGCAGGCGGCTCACCGGCACACCCGAGAGCCGCTCGACGGTCTCGCGGTTCGAGCGCTCGATCCGCGCCGGCTCGTCCGGCCACGGTGTCATCACCACGCCGGCCACGCGCAGCCCGGCCGCACGCGCGGCCTCCACCGTGAGCAGCGTGTGGTTGATCGTCCCGAGCCCGGTGCGTGCGGCCACCACCACGGGCAGCTCGAGGTCGATCGCCAGGTCGCGCACGAGATAGCCGGTGGTGATCGGGACCAGGAGGCCGCCGACGCCCTCGCACACCAGCAGCTCGTTAGCGCGAGCCGCCTCGACCAGCCGCGCCGGCTCTATGCGCTCGCCGGCGAGCTCGGCCGCGAGATGCGGTGAGAGCGGCGGTCCGAAGCGGTAGGGGGCCACGTCTTCGGGCGCCTGCGCCGCGTTCGCGGCCGACGCGAGCAGCTCGTGGTCGTGCCCGAACTGCCCCGGCTCGTCATCCAGCCCCGTGACCACGGGCTTGAACGCGGCAACGCGCTCGCCGCGGGCGGCGAGCGCCGCGCACACCGACGCCGCCACGACCGACTTGCCCACCTCGGTGTCTGTGCCGGTGACGAAGACGCCGCGCAACTACGCGGCGTCGCGAAGGCCGTCGAAGAGCTGCACGTCCGGAACCGCGCGCGGGCGGACCCGCACGCACGCACCGAGCAGCCGCGCGGCGTCGCGTAGCTCGGACTTCGTGTGGGAGGCCATGACCGTCAGTCGCAGGCGGGAGCTGCCCGCGGGCACGGTCGGGGGCCGGATCGCCTGGGCGAAGATGCCCTTCTCGAGTGCGCGCTCACTGGCGAGCACGGCCTCCGTCGCGTCGCCCACGACCACGGGGAGGATCTGGGTCGTGCTCTCGGGAACCGGGAGGCCCTCCTCCGCGAGCGCCTCTCTCAGGACCGCGGCGTTTCGCTGGAGCTTCTCCACCCGCCGGGGCTGCTCGCGCAGCAGCTCGAGCGCCGCCATCGCTGCCGCCACCGCGGGCGGCGACAGGGCGGTCGAGAAGATGAGCGTGCGGGCCGTGTTGATCAGGTACTTGGCCATCTGCTTGTCGCAGCACACGTACGCCCCGTACGAGCCGAGCGCCTTGCCGAGCGTGCCGACGATCACGTCCACCTCGTCTTCGAGGCCGGCCTCAGCCACGGCGCCGCGCCCGTCCGGCCCGATGGCACCCGTGCCGTGCGCCTCGTCGACCATCACGCGGGCGTCGTAGCGCTGCCCCAGCTCGACGATGCGCTCGAGCGGCGCGATGTCGCCGTCCATCGAGAAGACGCCGTCGGTCACGATCAGCGATCCGCGACCCTCCGCCTGGCGCAGGCCCCACTCGAGGTGGTCGGTGTCGCAGTGGTCGTAGACGAACGTCTCCGCTCGCGAGAGCCGGCAGCCGTCGATGATGCTCGCGTGGTTGAGGGCGTCTGAGAAGACCACGTCGCCCTCGCGTGCCAGCGCCGACACAACGCCCGCGTTCGCCAGGTAGCCGGAGCCGAACAGCAGGCAGGCCTCGGAGCGCTTGAAGCCGGCGAGCTGCTCCTCGAGCCGGCGGTGGATCGTCATGTTGCCCGAGATCAGGCGCGACGCGCCCGAGCCGGCGCCGTAACGCATCGCGGCCTCGGCGGCCGCCTCGCGCACGCGCGGGTGATCGGCGAGGCCGAGGTAGTTGTTCGAGCAGAGCAGCAGCACCGGCTTGCCGTCCAGCAGGACCCGCGGGCCCTGCGGGCCCGACACGCAGCGCATGCGCCGGTAGAGACCCTTGTTGCGAATCTCGTCGAGGCGATCCTGGATGTCGCTGCTCATGCGGCCGGCTCCATCCGGCGGGCCTCCACGTGGACCAGCTCCGGAAACGCGTTCGGCGCCCCATCCGGCCGCGGCGGCACCGATGTCTTCTTCTTGTGACGGAGTTGTGTGGCTGGGTTCCAAAAGTTCGCTTCCTCTTGCGAGTCGATCAGCTCGTCGAGCGGCGTGCGGGGCGTTTCGCCCTCGAGCCACCCCGAGCGGTTGTCCGGCCGCGGGTTGGCGCCGTTGTCGTCCTGGCGGGCCACGTTCAGCCCGAGCTCCTCAAACATCTGCCGGTCCCACTCCGGCTCCGAGCCCAGCGTGGTGAGGAAGTTGCCCATCATCACGCCGTTCAGCCCGGCCTTCACCGCGAGCTTCTGGAACTCGCCCACGCCGAGGTTCTCGTTGCGCCCGCCGCAGAGGCGGAAGAGCGCGTCCGGGATGATCAGCCGGAAGATCGCGACCCACTGGACCGCCTCCCACGGGTCCATCAGCTTGCGGTCGCCGAACTTGGTGCCGGGGCGCGGGTTCAGGAGGTTGATCGGCACCGAGGTCGGGTCGAGTGCCGCGAGCTGGAACGCCATCTCCACGCGCTGCTCGCGCGACTCCCCGAGGTTGAGGATGCCGCCGACGCAGGTCTCGAGACCGGCCTCGCGGACCGCGTCGACGGTCCGGATCCGGCCCTCGTAGCGGACCGTGCTCGACACCTCGGGGTAATAACTCTCTGCCGTCTCGACGTTGTGGTGCACGCGCTGGACGCCGGCCTCCTTGAGCGCCTTCGCGCGCGCGGCCGACATGTGGCCGATCGAGACGCAGCGCTTCAGGTTCGTGTGTTCGGAGACCAGGCGCGCGCCCGCGAGGATCTTCTCGAAGTCGCGCTTCGAGAGCCCCTGGCCCTGGGTGACCATGCAGAAGCGGTGCGCGCCCGCCGCCTCGGCCGCCCGTGCGTGCTCGAGGATCTGCTCGGGGCCCATCATCGCGTGCATCGGCGTGTCGGCCTCGGCGAAGCGCGACTGCGAGCAGAAGCCGCAGTCCTCCGCGCAGCCGCCCGACTTGGCGTTCACGAGCGAGCACATGTCGGTGGAGTCGCCGAAGCGGTCCTGCCGCACCCGCCAGGCGCGCTCGACCAGCGCCTCGATCTCCGCGCGATCGGTGATCTCGCCGAGCCGAAGCGCCTCTTCCCGGGAGATGAGGGGCGGCACGGAGCCCCAACCTAGGGCTACGCCCGGACGGACGAAGCTACATCCAGGAACTCCGCGAGCTCCTCCTGAGGGTGTCCGGGGGGCAGGACGAGGTTGAGGCTGCCGGCTCCCGCGGCGAACCACTCGGCGATCACCGCCCCGGCGTCGTCGTAGGTTCCGAAGAGCGTCACCTCCCGAGCGAGGTCCTCCGCGCCGGCCGGGAGGTCGGGCTGCGTCTTGCCATCGGCGGCGGCGACGACCGCGTCGACCGCTGCGGTCATGCCGAATCGCTCACCCAGCATGCGCGGGTACAGCGGGCCCATGCGCGTGCAGTAGGTCGATAGCCACCAGGTCGCGAGCCGCCGCGCGCTCGCCTCGTCGCGACCCAGCGCGACCGGAACTCCAAGCGCGACGCTCGTGGGCGTGGGGGCCTCAGCGGCGAGCTCGCCCTCCTGGAGGAGCGCCTTCCCCTCCTCGATCCGTGAGCGTGCCCACAGGAACGGCGTCCACCCATCCGCCAGCTCACCCGCGAGCCGCACCGAGCCCGGAGACAGGGCGGCGAGCAGGATCGGCACCGGTGGCTCCGGGACGACACCCAGGCGCAACGGCCGCGCACCCTGTGCCGGTTCGGGCAGGCGATCGCCGGCGAGCAGCGCGCGAACCGTGGTCACCGTCTCGCGCAGGCGGGCCAGCGGCTGGTCCCACCGGCGGCCGTGAAAACCCTCGGCGAGCGGCGGGCTTCCGGCACCGATCCCGAGCGAGAAGCGGCCCTCTGAGCAGCGCTGTAGGCCGGCGGCCCCGAGCGCCATGGTCGCCGGTGTGCGCCCCCAGACGGAGATGATCGACGTGCCGAGCCCGATGCGCGACGTCCGCGCGGCGAGCTCCGCGAGGATGATCAGCGAGTCGTGCGTCCAGCCCTCGGCGACGTCCACTCGCTCGAGCCCGACGTCCTCGGCGTGGGCGGCGACGTTGGCGATCACGTCCGTCCGGGTCTCGAAGGGAGTGAACCCGACACCCACGCGCATGGGCGCAAGCCTGAGTCGTCAGCCGGAGCGCGTCAAGTACCGGGACATCGACACGGACGCGGTGACCGTGAGCGGGTCGGGCAGGAGCGCCAGTCGCTCGTCGACGCTCTGCTCGTCCACGTGCCACGCGCTCGGTCCCATGCGGACGAGCTGGGCGGCCTCCTCGCGTGCGAGGAACATCGAATGCTCGATGGTGCGGCGCTCGTCCAGCCTGAACTGCGAGCGGAGCTGCTCGTCGAGCCGGTCGGCCTTGTCGTCGGGCACCGAGAGCAGACCGAGCGGCCCCACGAGCTCGTACAGGTGGCGAGTCGTCGGCGCGACGGCGATCAGCACGCCGCCGGGGGCGAGCAGGCGCGCCATCTCGGCCGCGTTGCGGGGCGCGAAGACGCTCAGGATCAGCGCCGCCACGCCGTCGCGAAGCGGAAGCTCACTCCACACGTCCGCGCCGGTGGCGGCCGCGCGGGGATGGGCGCGAGCGGCGCGCCGCAGCGCGGCGCTCGAGGTATCGAGGGCAAGGCCGGTGCGCTCGGGCAGCGCGTCGAGCACGCGCGCGAGATAGTGGCCGGTTCCCGCGCCGATGTCGAGCACCGCGCCGGGCACGCCCACCGTCGCCGCCTCGCTCGCAAGCTCTTCGGCAAGCCGCCGGTAATGGCCGGCCCCGAGGAACGCCTCGCGGGCCTCGACCATGGCGGTGCTGTCGCCCGCGCCCGGCACGAGGTTCACGTAGCCCTGGCGCGCGATGTCGAATGAGTGGCCGCTCGCACACCGGAGAGCGCCTTCGTGCTCCTCGAGCGCACCCGCGCAGACGGGGCACCTGAGGAGGTCGACGGCCGCGTCGAGCACCGGGGCATACTGGCAGCCATGAAGGTGATCCGAAACGACGAGCTGCCTCAGAGCAACAACTCACTCGAGTTCGAGGGCGCGGACCACGACGGCGTCGGCGTGTCCTTCTTCCTCGTGGACGCCGCGCCGGGACGCGGCCCCTCGCTGCACACCCACGACTACCCGGAGATCTTCATCATGCTCGAGGGGCAGGCCAGCTTCCGCGGCCCCGACGGTGAGGTCGAGGTCAGCGCCGGGGAGGTGGTCGTCGTCCCCGCCGGCGAGCCCCACGGCTTCAACGCGTCGGGTGACGGGTCACGCCAGGTGAACATCCACGTGAGCCCGCGCTTCGTGACGAAGTGGCTGGAAGAGGAGGCGTACGGCTAGCGACCGCGCCACTTCGGCTTGCGCTTCTCCGCGAACGCGGACACGCCCTCGCGGAAGTCCTCGGAGGCGAAGCAGGACTCGCGCAGCTCCACCAGCTCACGCTCCAGCTCGGCCGGCAGCCGCAGCGTTCGGAGCTCGCGCAGCATGCGCTTGTTGCCGGCCAGCGACAGCGGCGCGTTCGAGGCGATCTCGCTCGCCAGGTCGACCACGCGCTCGCCGAGCGCCACCGGGTCCACAACCTGGTTCACGAGCCCCATCTCTCGCGCGCGCTCCGAGTCGACGTTGCGGCCCACGAAGAACAGCTCCGCCGTGTTGGCGGGCCCGCAGACGTCGATGAACTTCGCCAGGCCGGTGTGCGAGTAGATCAGCCCGAGCTTGGCCGGCGGCATGCCCATCTTCACGCCGCTGGCGGCGAGGCGGATGTCGCAGGTGATCGCCAGCTCGAGGCCGCCGCCGATGGCGTGCCCGTTGATCTCCGCGACGACCGGATAGCGGTACGCCTCCAGCGCCGCGAGGGCGTCGTGGAACGGATGGGCCACGAGCTTCTCGGCGCTCTCCTCGAACTCCTGCTCGCTGAGGTTGCCGATGTCGTAGCCGGCCGAGAAGACGTCGCCGGAGCCGCGGATCACGAGGCAGCGCGCGTCGAGCGTGCGGGCGTGCTCGGCGAGCGCGTCCAGGATCTCGTGGTCGAGCGCGCCGCGGCGATCCGGGTTCGAGATGGTGAGCCGTGCTACGCCGTCGGCGGGCTCGTCGAGATGGAGCTTCTCCGTCACTCGAGGACGACGAGCGTGTCGCCCTCGGACACCGATTGGCCCTCGGCGCAGACGATCTCCCTGACCGTCCCCTCGTCCTCGGCCTCGACGGGCATCTCCATCTTCATCGACTCGAGGATCACGAGCGTGTCGCCCTCCTCGACCTCCTGGCCGATCTCGCACTCGATCTTCCAGACGGTCCCTGTGATGTGAGCTTCGACGTCAGGCATGGGCCGGGAAGATACCTGCGGGATAGGCTGCCGAACTCTTGATCCTCGCGATCGACCAGGGCACCACCGGCACCACCTGCATCGCCTTCGACGAGCGCGGCCGTCCGGCTGGGCGGGCGTACCGCGAGTTCCGCCAGCACTTCCCGCGCCCCGGATGGGTGGAGCACGACGCGGGCGAGATCTGGGACGTGACGCGCGCGGTGGCCAAGGAGGCGCTCGACTCGGTCGGGATCGACGGCCGCTCGCTCGCGGGAATCGGGATCACGAACCAGCGCGAGACGGTGGTCGCGTGGGATCGGGAGAGCGGCGAGCCGCTCCACCGGGCGATCGTCTGGCAGGACCGTCGCACCGCCCGCCGCTGCGACGAGCTCAAGGAGGCGGGCCACGAGCCGCTGTTCCGCGAGCGCACCGGGCTCGTGCTCGACCCCTACTTCTCGGGCACGAAGATCGAATGGCTGATCCGCGAGGGCGGCGTGCCGCCCGATGCCGCCTTCGGAACGATCGACTCGTGGCTGGTCTACAAGCTCACCGGAGAGCACGCCACCGATTTCTCGAACGCGTCGCGCACGCTGCTGTTCGACATCCGCGAGCGGCGCTGGGATTCCGAGCTGTGCGACCTGCTTGGGGTGGAACAGGGCTCGCTGCCCGAGCCGTGCCCGAGCGCGCACGTCTACGGCGAGACGTCGGAGTTCGGCGGGTCGGTGCCGGTGGCGGGCATCGCCGGCGACCAGCAGGCGGCGCTCTACGGCCAGGCCTGCCACGAGCCCGGGCTCGGCAAGAACACCTACGGGACCGGCAGCTTCGTGCTCGAGAACGCGGGCACCGATGCGCCGGCGCCCGCCGAGGGCCTGCTCACCACGATCGCGTGGGGAGTGGACGGGCGCGTGGACTACGCCCTCGAGGCGGCGATCTTCGTGACGGGCGCGGCGGTGCAGTGGCTGCGCGACCAGCTCGGGATCATCCGCACGGCCGACGAGACCGAGGAGCTCGCCCGCTCGCTCGACTCGAACGACGGCGTCTACCTGGTGCCGGCTTTCACGGGCCTGGGCTCGCCGCACTGGGACGCGTACGCGCGCGGGACGCTCGTGGGCCTCACCCGGGGCGCCGGCCGCGCGCACCTGGCGCGCGCCGCGCTCGAGGCGATGGCCTACCAGACCGTGGACGCGGTGCGCGCGATGGAGGAGACCTCCGGGGTCAAGCTCGAGGAGCTGAAGGCGGACGGCGGCGCGGTGGTGAACGGCTGGCTGATGAAGTTCCAGGCCGACGTGCTGGGCGTGCCGGTTGTTGTGCCCGAGGTGTCGGAGACGACCGCGCTGGGCGCCGCCTACCTGGCCGGCGTGGCCACCGGCGCGTGGAGCGAGCAGGATGTGCGCGCGATGTGGCGACAGGCCGCGCGCTACGAGCCGTCGATGTCGGAGGACGAGCGAGAGTCGCTTCTGGCGGGCTGGGCGCGAGCTCTCGAGCGCGCCAGGAGTAACGAAGCGGACCGCTCCGGGTAGGGATGCCCAGGTGAAGGCGCAGGTGTACAAGGATCCGCGGCCAGCGGAGCACTTCGACAGGTTCCACGAGCGCCAGCGCAGCAAGCGGCCCAACTGGATGTACGAGCTCGTGCGGCTGCTGCTCACGCCCTACCTGCTGTTCTTCTACAGGGCGCGCTGCATCGACTCGCACAACATCCCGGCGGACGGGCCGGTGATCATCGCGCCGAACCACTTCTCGTTCCTGGACCACTTCTTCGTCGCGGTCTACCTGCGCCGCAAGGTGCAGTTCATGGCGAAGTCGCAGCTCTTCAAGTGGCCGATGCAGGTCGTCTACCACAACGGCGGCGTGTTCCCGGTCAGGCGCGGCCACCACGACGAGGAGGCCTTCAAGACCGCCCACGCCGTGCTCGCGCGCGGCGACATCGTGGTGATGTACGCGGAGGCCGGCCGCTCGCGCACAGGCGAGCTCGGCAAGCCGCGCCACGGCCTCGGCCGCCTAGCGCTCGAGTCCGGCGCCGCTGTGGTGCCGACCGCGATCGCGGGCACCGAGCGCGCCCGCAACTGGAAGCGGCTCCAGTTCCCGAAGGTCACGGTCCAGTTCGGCGAGCCGCTCAGGTTCGAGCGGGTGGACGAGCCGACCAAGGAGCAGGCCCAGTCCGCCTCCGAGGCCGTCTTCGACCGCATCCGCGGTCTCCACACGAGCCTCGTGCGCGAGGGGCGCAAAGGAGCGGTCCGCCGCGCCCGCGACGCCCGCCGCGCGGCCCGCGAGCACGCCGAGGCGGCGGGCCGCCGGCCGGTGGACGCCTAGCACTGAGGACATCGACCGTCCTGCCCAGGGGGGTCTATGTCCCGGTAAAGCAGGACGGTCGCTCCCGAACCGGCGCCTGACAGCTGCAGCGCTGGCACAATCGCCGCTCCGTGCGGGCAGGGGTGCTCATCGGTGCGGTCTTTGCCGCGTTGCTGTTGTTGCCGGCAGGCGCTGCCTTCGCCTGCGATCCGCTCGATCCGGCCGCGTGCCTGTACCCGTGGCCGAACGACCACTTCACCCGCGCTGACGACTCGAGCCCGACCGGCAGGCGCCTCGCCCTGCGCGACGAGTGGATGCCCCGCAACCGGCTCGGCAAGCCGGTGAGCGCCGCTCCGTACAACTTCAGCGACGGCTTCAGCCCGGGCAACATGATCGTGACGAAGGTGCCCGGCCTGGACACGCCCGCGGCGTTCGTGCGCACGGGCGCGGTGCCGATCACCGACATCGAGCGCTCGTTCGACCCGGACCAGCCGATCGTGGTCCTCAACGCGCGCACCCTCGAGCGTCAGCTGATTTGGTCGGAGCTCGACGCCAACCCGGCCGACCCTCGAGACGTGACCCTGATCGTCCGGCCAGCCGTGAACCTCGACGAGGGCGAGCGCTACATCGTCGCGCTCCGCAACCTGCGCGACGCAGGCGGCCGCACGATCCAGCCGCAGCCTGCCTTCAGAGCACTGAGGGACCGCAAGCCGGATCCACAGATCGACGGGCGCCGCGCTCATTTCGAGCAGCTTTTCGAAACGCTGCGGCGCGCCGGCATCAAGCGCAAGGAGCTCTACCTGGCATGGGACTTCACCGTCGCAAGCCGCGAGGGGCTGAGCGGCCGCGCGCTCCAGATCCGCAACCAGGCGTTCGCGGAGCTGGGCGACCACGACCTCTCGGACCTCGTGGCCGAGGGAAGCGAGCCGAGCTTCGCACCCAACCCCGACCTGCCCGACGACATGCCGGACGAGACCGAGGCCGACGGTCGCCGCGACCTCGGCGACTCGATTCGGATCAGCGGGAACGTGACCGTGCCGTGCTTCCTCAACGCCCCGGGCTGCCCGCCGGGCTCTGAGTTCGCGCTCGGCGCGGACGGCACGCCGCAGCGCATCCCCGGCAACACGACGCTCGCCAACGTGGTGTGTGTGATTCCGAAGACGCCGCCACCCGGCCCGCTGCGCCCGTCGCTCTACGGCCACGGCCTGCTCGGCGGGGCAGGAGAGGTCACCGGCGCCAACGTGCGGGCGATGGCGAACGAGCACGGCTTCGTGTTCTGCGCCACCGACTGGACCGGCATGTCGACCCTCGACGTGCCGAACGTGCTCACGCTGCTCCAGGACCTGTCGCGCTTCCCGACGCTGGCGGACCGCGCCCAGCAGGGGTTCGTGAACTTCATGTACGTGGGCCGCTGGATGCTGAAGCGCGACTGGGGAGAGGTGACCGTCGACCAGTCGAGGCTCTTCTACGACGGCAACTCCCAGGGCGGGATCAGGGGCGGCGCGCTCACCGCGCTCGCGCCCGACTTCAACCGCGCGGTGCTCGGTGTGCCCGGGATGAACTACTCGACGCTGCTGCGGCGAAGCGTCGACTTCGACCAGTACGCCCAGGTGCTCTACGCCAACTATCCGAACGAGCTCGAGCGTCCCCTGATCCTCTCGATGATCCAGACGCTGTGGGACCGCGGC
>Ga0114129_10004595_pt1 | contig 19485 bp, 18 predicted proteins | sample RhiMetdeltSRZDD1_FD_80071 | JGI IMG/M metagenome (GOLD analysis project Ga0114129, IMG submission 80071) | Populus rhizosphere microbial communities from Tennessee, USA - Rhizosphere MetaG P. deltoides SRZDD1 (version 2) (version 2) | ecosystem: Host-associated > Plants > Roots > Rhizosphere >...
CGGTCTTCGGATGCACGGCCGCGCGCAATACTATTGCCATCCGGGCGAATGGCGAGATTTCGGGATGTTCGCGAATTGCAACGCTTGAAGGTCAGAGAACGGTTGGCAAATTGGGAGACGTGGATTTTGGCCTTTACTGCCTGAAGAGTCGCATGGATATGGTGAGCTGCGAACGCCTCGTCGCGAACGTCTCAAAAAGTGGAATGACCGGAGAATATCGTGCCGGCTGTTTCGCGGTGAATTACGAGGAGTCGAGGGATCTTTACCGGCCGAGTCATACCGATTACGAACTTAGAAAGCGGGTTGCGGACAAGACCCGTACTGAAACGGATTTTGGAAGCTGAGAACACGAGCGACGAGACCCAGGCGCTCTGCTTCCTCGCCGGCGCCAACTCGATCTTCTATGGCCCCAAGCTCCTGACCACCCCCAACCCCGGCCGCGACCGCGACATGCGCCTGCTCGACCGCCTCGGCCTGGCGCCGATGGAATGACGCAAGAGCGCCGAGGCGCGGACCTGTAATCCGTCACCCTGAGGTGCTCGCCGAAGGCGAGCCTCGAAGGGCGACGGCCGGGGCCGTTCATCCTTCGAGGCTCGCTGCGCTCGCACCTCAGGATGACGGATTAAGGCCGTCGTTCCCTCGGCTAATCTTTAGCTCCCTGTTTGCGATCACGGCATTTTTGCCGTGCACAGAGCGCCCCGTTTGTAACAATGCTGCTGACGGTCGCCGGCCCGGTGAGTACAATTTTCGTCCTGGGCCGCGCTTGCGCCGCGGCTGGAGGATTGGCACGTGACGTTTCGGCGGCCCTTAATATTGCTGGTCCTGGCGGCGTTGGTTCCCCTCCTGATCCTGTCGGCCGGGCTGATGGCGCATTCGCTGCGCCAGCAGCAGGACGCGCTCGAGCGCGACGTGCTCGCGCGCGTCCAGCGCATCTCCGACCTGATCGAGCAGGAGCTCAGCAAGCAGATCGAGCTTGTTCAGGTGCTGGCGAACTCCCCTTCGCTCGACGGCCCGATCGACGTGAAAGGCTTCGCCGAACATGCGAAGCGCGTGCGGCAGGGGATGCCGCTGTGGCGCTACGTGGTCCTCAGCGACCAGGACGGCAACCGGCTGGTCGATGTGCCGGAGCCGGTCTCGGGCACGCCCGGGGCGGTGGTCGAGCCGCCGAGCCACCTGCGCGCCGTCCAGACCGCGCAGCCCGTCATCGGGAATTTGATGCGCGGTCGGCGCAATTATCCGGCCTTCGCCATCCGCGCGCCCGTCGTCCGCAACGGCAAGGTCGCCCATGTCGTATCCGCGGTGGTCGAGCCGACCGCCATCCGCGACATGCTGTTTGCCGCCGGCATGCCGAACACCTGGATCGGCGCGGTGGTCGACGCCGATGGCCGAATCGTTGCCCGCACAAGCGGGCCATCCTCGCTCATCGGCCAGCCCGCGAGCGAGAGCGCACGCGCCGCCAGCGGGCGCGCGCCGCAAGGCGTCTACGAGGGAACCACCCTCGAAGGCGTCGCAACGGTCACGGCCTATCGCGTGCTGCCGCTGTCGCGCTGGTCCATCCACATCGGCATTCCACGCGAGCTCTACAACGCGCCCTTGACCCGCTCGCTGTGGCTGATGCTCGCCGGCGCCGTGCTTTCGGCGCTGCTGGCCGCCGTGTTCGTGTGGCTGCTGGCGCGCGAGCTGCGCAACCGGCAGCGCGAGACGGCGATCTTCGAGGAGGGACGGCGGCTTGAAGCCCTGGGCCAGATGACCGGCGGCGTCGCGCATGATTTCAACAATCTGCTGATGATCGTCCAGGGCAGCGCCGACGCGCTCAGGCGCAATCCGGGCGACGCCCAGCGCCATGCGAAGCTCACCGACGCTATTTTGGCCGCGACCGCCCGCGGCCAGGCACTGACGCGCCAGCTGCTTGCCTTCGCGCGCCGCGGCAGCAACGAGCCGACCACGTTCCGCCTGCGCGAGCGCGTTCCGCATTTGTTGGAGCTGCTTAAGCCTACGACGCGCGACGACATCAATGTGGCGATCGACATTCCGGAGCATATCTGGCCGGTCTTCGCCGACATGAACGGGCTCGACATCGCGCTGGTCAATCTTGCCGTGAACGCGCGCGATGCGATGCCGGAGGGCGGCCGGCTGTCGGTCTCGGCGCGCAACGTCATGCTGAACGAGAGGCTCGACGAGGGGACCGGCCTGCGCGGCGACTACGTCGCGATCGCGGTCATGGATACCGGCGTCGGCATTGCACCGGATCAGATCGGCCGTGTGTTCGAGCCGTTTTTCACCACCAAGCCGGCCGGCAAAGGCACCGGTCTCGGGCTGAGCCAGGTCTACGGATTTGCCAAGCAGTCGGACGGTGCGATCACGGTGGCGAGCAGGCCGGGCGGCGGGACGACGTTCACGCTCTATCTGCCGCGCTCGACCCGCTCGGCCGCAGCCGCTGACGCTCCGGCGAACCCGGATATCGCAGCCGGAGCAGGTCATATCCTTCTGGTGGAGGACAACCCCGACGTCGCCCAGGTCACCGAGGCGATGTTGGTCTCCGCCGGCTACACCGTGAGCTGCTCCAAGAGCGCCAGGCAAGCCCTCGACCGGCTCGCCGTCGGCGAGACCTTCGACGTCATCGTCTCCGACATCGTGATGGAGGGGATGTCTGGGCTCGAGCTCAACAGGCGCGTGCGGGACGCATGGCCGCACATGGCGTTCGTGCTGATGACCGGCTACAGCGAATCGCTGTTGGCCGGATCACCCAAGGGCGTTCCGGTGCTGTCGAAGCCGTTTTTCCAGAACGATCTGGTCGAGGCGATCCGCGCGGCGCAAAACGCAACGCGCGAAACGGCGCGCGGCAAGGTCGTCCCGCTGACGCGGCCCTAGCGGCGGCTGCTATTTCGCTTTCCGACTCGCTCACTTGACCACGAGCACAGGGCACGGCGCCAAGCGCACGAGACGATCGGCGGTGCCGCCGATGATGCGCTCATAGAGCGCCGAATGGCCCATGAAGCCGACCACCAGCAGATCGGCTTTCAGCTCCTTGACCCGCGCGACGATGGCGGCCACCGCGTGACCGGCGACCACCGCGGCATCGAGCTTGACGTTCTTCGCCTTGGCTACGGCGTGCGCCTTTTCCAGCACGTCGTGGAATCTGTGGTTTTCCTCGGTCTTCGTTTCGACGATCTCGTCGATCGAGGCTGGAAAGTTCGGCAACTCCTCGACCGAGATCATGTGCAGCTTTGCTTTGTGCTCCTTGGCGATATCGCAGGCGAGGGCGAGCGCGCGGAAACCGCCGTCCGATCCGTCGTTGGCGACCACGATCCGTTTGAACACCTCACACCTCCTGCTTCTCGGCGGCGATCTTGGGCAAGAACCACTTCTGGGCAATCACTGTCGGCACAACCGCGCTGCCGATCACTGCGGTGAGCAGGATCGTGTATTGCCGCTGATCAATGATGTTATTGGTGAGCCCATAAAGCGCCGAGATCGAACCGAAGGTCAGGCCCGTCGACATCAACAGCGTCGTGTACATGCCTTCGCGGTTCTCGAACCGATAATAGCGCGTCAGCGGCAGAATGCCGACGAACTTCGTCGCCATCTTCATCGCCAGGAACAGCGCAATCAGCGCGGCCCCGCTGACCAGCACGGTGGCTTCGACCAGCGAGCCGGCCTTGAGGAAATAGAACGGCGTGAGGACGGAAAAGGCGATCACCCGCATGCGGTGCGGCAGCTCCGGATCGCGCTGGAAGGCGGGCGCCAGCGCCATGCCGACGAGGTAGGCCGGGAGCACCGCCTCGCTGCCGACCGCCGTGGCGAAACCGCCGAGCGCGAACAGCACCAGCAGCAGGAGCTTGATCTCGGGCTCGCTCACGCGCCGCCCGAAACGGGCGAAGAACCACGGTGCAAATTTCGGCAGGATCCAGACCGCAACCGCGGTGGCAGCAGCGAAGGCAAGGAGCCAGGCCGAGAAGTGGGCGAACACGATGCCGAGCGCCAGCACGGTGCCGAGGTCGGTGATGAAGCACGCCGCGAGAATGATCTTGCCGAGCTCGGTCTTGTTGAGTCCCGTTTCCACCATGACCGCGTAGACCACGGCGACCGACGTGGTAGACAGCGAAATGCCGGCAATCTGCGCCTGCGGCCAGTCCCAGCCGAGCAGGTAGCGCGCGGCCAGCATGCAGCCGAGATAGGGAAACAAGAAGCTGACGAAGCCGATGCCGACGCTCGCGCCGATGTTCCGGCGCACCACGTCCATGTCGACCTCGGCGCCGGCGAGAAAGGTCAAGAGGATCGCGCCGAAGCCGGCGAGGTAGTTCACCCAGGGCGTCAGCGGCAGGCCGATCAGGTTGCCGCCGAGCGCCCCCACCATGATCTCGATGAGCGCGACCGAGAGCGCCAGCCGGATCGAGATCAGCGCCGAGGCCAGCGCAAGACCGATCCACAGCGCCGATGCGAGCCACAGATTGTCGATCATCCGTCAAACTCCTTTGCCAGTCTGTCTCTCACGCAAACAGGCAACGGGAGGGCTGGCGGCGGTTCTCCCACAGACAATAAAAGACCGCCTCGCTTCACGACGGACTCCCACCGTTGCTGGTCACGGCAGGAGTCATCAGCCGTTGCGGGCGGTTTCGGGGGACTCCATCCCCATCGCGGCGCACGCTAGCGACGGCCGGTGGGAACGTCAACGCCGGCCGTGCATTTCCCTCATGCGGCGATTGCGGTTGAATCGACGCGCCGCCGCGGTCAGGATGCGCGCCGTCGATGAGCACACATGACTTCATGGCGGGACGGCGCCGCGTCCGATCGTTCGAATGGTCGACCGCCGTCATCGCAGCGATCTCGATCACCGCCGCGGTCGCCGTCTATCTGCGCGACGGCTTCGACAAGTTCAAAAGCATCCTCGCCAGCGACTTCGAGCTGTTCGCCGGCATGATGCCGAAGATGGCGGCCGGCTGCCTGATCGCCGCCTTCGTCATCCGGCTCCTGCCGCGCGAGGTGGTGACGCGGGTGGTCGGCACCGAGTCGGGCCTGCTCGGGCTCTTCGTCGCGATGGTCATGGGCGCGGTGCTGCCGGGCGGGCCGCTCACGATCTATCCGGTCGCCGGCGCCTTCCTCGTGCTCGGCGCCGACATCGGCACCGCCATCGCCTTCATCACCGCCTGGAACCTGCTCGGCTATAACCGCGCGCTGATCTGGGAGATGCCATTTTTCGGCCCCGAGTTCGTGGGCTGGCGCATCCTGGTGGCGCTGCCGCTGCCGATCATCGCAGGCCTGCTGGCGCGCGCCGCCGGCCGGCTGGTCGCCGCGCGCTGGGGCGACAAATGGACATAAAGGTGATGATCGGCATCGGCGTCGCCGTGCTGCTGTGGGCGCTGGTGGCGACGCTCGCGCTGATGGCGGCGGTGCGCAGTAAGGCGCTGTTCCGCGAGGGCGCCCGCGAAGGCGCCCGCGACTTCGTCGTGCTGATCCCGCGCGTGCTGGTCGGCGTGGTCGGCTCCGGCTACATCGCCGCGATCATGCCGCAGGAGTTCATCACCACCTGGATCGGGCCGAACTCCGGTCTCACCGGCATCACCATCGCGACGCTGGCCGGCGCGGCGACCCCCGGCGGCGCCGTGGTCGGCTTCTCGATCGGCGCCGCCGCGCTCAAGGGCGGCGCCGGCGCGCCGCAGGTGATCGCGTACTCGACCGCCTGGTCGCTCTACGCGCTGCAACGGCTGGTGAACTGGGAGATCTGGATGATGGCGCCGCGCGTGGTCTGGCTGCGCGCGGCGGTGTCGGTGCCGTTGCCGTTCCTCGCCGGCATCGGCGCCATGCTACTCGGCAAGCCGTAGCCGCCGCGCCCTCACGCTTCGCGCGCCGCGCTTGGCGCGACCGTCCTTACGAAATCCTTGACGGCAGCGGCCGCAGCCGATGGAGCGACCTGCAGCAGGAAATGCGGGGCCTCGATGTCCACAATCTGCACCTGCGGCGCGTCGCGAGCGATGGCCTCGGAGCAGGACCGAGGAACCAGACGATCTTCGGCGCCGCGGAGATAGAGCACAGGTACGCCGAGCTTGGGAAGCTCGCGCGAGACGTCAATGTCGACGACTGCTTGCAGACGCGCACGCAGGACGGCTTTCGAAATCTCCACGAGCGGCTTGCGCAGCGTCGAACGCCGATCGGGGGAAGAGAAGCGTCCCAGCAGGCAGGCATCGAGAAGCCAGGTGGGCGCCAGCGTATGGGGAAAGAGGCGAAGGATCGGCCAGGCGGCGCCGAAGACGGGGCGAGGATTGCGGACAAACGAGCAGGACAAGACCAGCGCCATGAGGCCCGCCGGGCGTGCGGCGGCGATCGACACGGCGAGCGGACCGGAGAACGATTCGCCGAGGAGCACATAGGGACGATGTGTCGGCAGGAATGAGCGAACCAAGCTTTCAAGCTCGGAATATCCAAGCGCTCGGTCGGGAGGATAGGAGACTACCGTCGTTTCAAATCCGGGACCGAGGGCGGAAACGAAGTCCCTCAGCAGCGCGCCGGTGCCGTCCATGCCGGGCAGGATCGTGAGGGCAACCATCGGAATCGCTTCTCATCGAATCGGCAATGCGTCGACGCTATTCGGCCCGTGGCGCGTCAATGCATCGCGGCGCTGGCGCGCGGCATGATCGAGCCGCGGTGGCGGATCACCTGGCCGGCGAGGCGGTGGGCGGCGGCGGCGGCGATGGTCGGCTCGTCGCCGGAGATGCGCGCCGCGATATAGCCGGCGTTGAAGCTGTCGCCGGCCGCCATCGTGTCGACCGGCACCACCACTTCCGGCACCGGGATGAACTCGCTCTTGCTGCCGGAGGCGACCAGCGCGCTGTTCGGCCCGTTCTTCACCACGATCTCGGCGATGCCGAAGGCGTGCAGCCGGTCAACGGTCGCTTCAGGGCTGGGGTCGCCCCACAGCACCGCCTCGTCGTCGTAGGTCGGCAGCGCGATGTCGACGCGCTTGAGCGCTTCCATGAACACGGCGCGCGTGCGGCCGAGATCGCCCTTCCAGGCGCGCGGGCGGAAATTGCCGTCGAACGCGACCTTGACGCCCTGCTGGCGCGCCATTTCGAGGATGGCGAGGAAACGGCCGAGCCCGTTGTTGGAATAGAGCGACAGCGTGATGCCGGAAAAGTAGACGAGCTTGGCCGCCAGCAGCCCCTCGGCGACGCGCCCCCACTCCGGCAGCTCGAACAGCTCGCCGGCCGGCGCCCCGTCGCGCCAGTAATGGAACTGGCGGCGCGCGGCCGCATCGCCGTCGATCAGGTAAAGCCCCGGCAGCCGGCCGGGAACCCGCAGCACGAGATCGCCGGCCACGCCCTCGGCTCCGGCCAGCGCCAGGATGCTGTCGGAATAGGGATCGTCGCCGAGCGCGCTGGCGAAGGCGACCTCGATGCCGGCGCGCGTGAGATAGACCGCGGTGTTGAAGGCGTCGCCGCCGGAGCCGATGGCAAAGCGCCCGTCGCCGCCGCGCGCCAGCTCGACCATCGCTTCGCCGACCGTGACGACGCGGGCGCGCGGGGTGTTCTTCGGGGTCTTGGGGTCCTGCGATGCCATTTTCTGCGACGAATGTCCGGCTCGTCACAGCACAGGCGGGCGGCTTTGACAATGACGCGCCGCGCGGCGCCGCCGGGCTGGTAAACGCCAGCGTCGGAGGGTCTGGCGCTGGACGGCAGCAATGTTATATTGTAACAATATTGGGCCTGGGTCAGGCACCGGACCCAAAGGGCCGCTGCCGCAGACGGAATCGCATGCCGACGCACGTCCATCCGCACCATCACCACCATCCCGGCGAGGGCCATCCGCCGGCGTCGATCTCGCCATCGATCCTGAGGTTGTCCGCGCTCCAAAGGCTCGGGGTCGCCGCGGTCGTGATCGCGATGATCTGGGGCGCGATGTTCTGGGCCATGCAGTGAGTGCCGCGATGACTGCTGCCGTGAAGTTCCGCAACCTGACGCTCGGCTACGACCGCCATCCGGCCGTGCACCATCTGGACGGTACCGTGGAATCCGGCGCCTTGGTCGCGGTGGTGGGGCCGAACGGCGCGGGCAAGTCGACGCTGTTCAAGGGCATCGTCGGCGTGCTCAAGCCGCTCGCCGGCAGGATCGAGCTCGACGGGCTGCAGGCCGCCGACATCGCCTACCTGCCGCAGGCGGCGGAGATCGACCGCAGCTTCCCGATCAACGTCTACGACATGGTGTCGATGGGGCTGTGGCACCGCGCCGGCCTGTTCGGTGGCATCGACCGCAAGGCGCGCGACCGCATCGAGCAGGCGATCGCCGCGGTCGGGCTCACCGGCTTCGAGGACCGCGCCATCGGCACGCTGTCGGGCGGGCAGATGCAGCGCATGCTGTTCGCCCGCCTCCTGCTCCAGGACGCGCGCGTGATCGTGCTGGACGAGCCGTTTAATGCGGTCGATGCCAAGACCTCGGCCGACCTGTTCGACCTGGTGAAGCGCTGGCACGGCGAGAAGCGCACGGTGCTCACCGCGCTGCACGACATCGAGTTCGTGCGCTCGCACTTCCCCGAGACGCTCTTGCTCGCGCGCGAGCCGGTGGCCTGGGGTCAGACCGCGACCGTGCTCACCCCGGAAAATCTCCTGACCGCGCGCCGCATGTGCGAGGCCTTCGACCATCGGGCCGCCGAATGCGTGGAGCAGCCGGCGGCGTAACGGCGTATAACTCATGTACGATTTCCTCATCGCCCCCTTCACCGAGTTCGAGTTCATGCGCCGCGCGCTTGCGGGCACGCTTGCGCTCGCGCTCGGCGCCGGCCCGATCGGCGTGTTTCTGATGCTGCGGCGGATGAGCCTTGTCGGCGACGCCATGGCGCACGCGATCCTGCCGGGCGCGGCGATCGGCTTCCTGTTCTCGGGGCTCAGCTTGTTCGCCATGACCGCGGGCGGGCTGATCGCCGGCTGCGTGGTGGCGCTGCTCACCGGCCTGGTCGCGCGCATGACCGAGCTGAAGGAGGACGCGGCGCTGGCGACCTTCTATCTGCTCTCGCTCGCGCTCGGCGTCACCATCGTCTCGGTCAAAGGCACCAATATCGACCTCCTGCACGTGCTGTTCGGATCGGTGCTGGCGCTCGACGACCAGACGCTGCTGCTGATCGCCATCAACGCGACCATCACGCTGGTGGTGCTGGCGCTGATCTACCGCCCGCTGGTGATCGAATGCGTCGACCCGGGCTTCCTGCGCTCGGTGAGCCGGGCTGGCGCGCCCGCGCATCTCGCCTTCCTCGGCCTCGTGGTGGTGAACCTTGTCTCCGGCTTCCATGCGCTCGGCACGCTGCTCGCGGTCGGCATCATGATGCTGCCGGCGGCGACCGGCCGCTTCTGGGCGCGCGACATCACGCTGATGACGCTGATCGCGGCGGCGAGCGGCGTGTTTTCCGGGTACGTCGGCCTGCTGCTGTCGTTCCACACCGGCGTGCCGTCGGGCCCGGCGATCATCCTGGTCGCCGGTGCGCTCTACGTGCTGTCGGTGCTGTTCGGGAAGGTCGGCGGCCTGGTCACGCAGACGCTGCCGAAGCGGCATCTCGAAGCATAAGGATCGTCAGGGAGGACGCCATGCCCGCTCGCCGACACATTCTCACGCTCGCGGCCGGCCTTGCCGGCCTCACGCTCGCCGGCCCGGCCATCGCGCAGGAGAAGCTCAAGGTGCTGGCGACGTTCTCGATCCTCGGCGACTTCGTGAAGAACGTCGGCGGCGACCGTGTCGAGGTGACCACCTTGGTCGGTCCCGACAGCGACGCCCACGTCTACGCGCCGTCGCCGGCAGATGCCAGGAAGGTGGCGGAGGCCAAGGTCGTGATCACCAACGGGCTCGGCTTCGAGGGCTGGATGAGCCGGCTCATCCGCGCCTCCGGCAGCAAGGTGCAGCCGATCGCCGCCACCAAGGGGGTCAAGGCGCGCCGCGCCGCGGAGGCCGGTCACGGCCACGGAGAAGCCGATCCGCACGCCTGGCAGTCGGTCGCCAATGCAAAGCTCTACGTCGCCAATATCCGCGATGCGCTCAGCGCCGCCGATCCGGCCGGCAAGGCGACCTACGACGCCAACGCGGCGGCCTATCTCACCAAGCTCGACGCGCTGGACCGGGACGTGAAGGCGGCGGTCGCCGCGATCCCCGCCGACCGTCGAAAGATCATCAGCAGCCATGACGCCTTCGGCTATTTCGAGGAGGCCTACGGCATCGACTTCATCGCGCCGCAGGGGGTCTCGACCGAAGCCGAGCCGTCGGCCCGCGACGTCGCGCGCATCATCACGCAGATCAAGCGGCAGAAGATCCCGGCGGTGTTCCTCGAGAACGTCACCGATCCGCGGCTGATGAACCGGATCTCGCAGGAGTCGGGCGCCCGCATCGGCGGCAAGCTCTATTCCGACGCGCTCACCGGCGACAACGGCGACGCGCCGACCTACATTGACCTAGTGCGCCACAACATCAAGCAGATCGCCGCCGCGCTGATGAGCTGACCGGCGCTGACCAGTCAATCCAGCGGCTCGATCCGCACAATCGAGGCGCCGTGGTTGCTGCCGACCCAGAAGGTCGGCCGCTCGGTCGAGTTGTCCACGAACATGCGCCGCATGTTGGTCGAGCGCGGCAGCGGATACTCAACCATCTGCCCGCTCTTCGGATCGAGGCGGACCACGCGGTCGGTCGCCATGCCGCCGGTCCACAGCTCGCCGTTCTTGTCCCAGATCACGTCATAGGGCGAGGTGAACTTGGTCGCGAGCGGCCATTCCTGGATACGCTCCTCCTTGGTGTCGAGCATGGCGATCTTGTTCCCGCGATACTCCGCGAACCAGAAGCGGTCCTGGTCGTCGATGCGGCCGCGCCGGTTGCGCGAAAGCGGCGTGCCGGTCTGGTAGGCGGTGAACTTGCCGGTCTTGGCGTCGACCTTGACCACGTAGTTGCGCTGGAAGTCGGTCACATAGACATTGTTCTGGGAATCGGCGCGCACGTCGTAGATCGAGTAGCCGCCGGCGCGTCCGCCGGGCAGCACGCTGAGCGGGTCGAACTCCTCGAATTTGCCGGTCGCCGTGTCGAGCCGCAGCAGCGTCGATGGTCCGGCGTCGTTCATCCACAGCTTGCCGTCGACGTGCGACTGGTTGGTCACCATGTTAAGCTGCGAGTTGTCCTTGTTGCGGCCCGGCGGCAGCTGCCAGATGCGGAAGATCTCGGTCTTCGGGTCGAACTTGGCGATGCCGGCCTGATACATCATGCCGAGCCAGAGATTGCCCTCGCGGTCGACGCCGAGATCGAGGTTGCCGGTCGGGAAGCCGGGCTTGAGCACCGGCATCGCATATTCCTGGTGTTTGCCGGTGTTGGGGTCGAGCCGGCCGAGGAACTGCTCGCCGAAATTCGAGTACCAGACGGTGCCGCCGACCACGATCACGTCGTGCGGCTCGATCGTCGGCCGCGGCAGGTCGTATTCGGTGATGACGACATTGGTGCCGCGGCCTTTGACCCGCGGCAGCGTCTTGAGCTCGTAGTCCCAGCGCGGCGCCTGGCTGAGATTGATGGTCGCGAAATACTCGGCGGCCTTGCGGAATCGCTCCGGATTGGCGGCGCGCGACTGGTCGACCCGGCGCTGCGGCTTCAGCGGCGTGCTCACCTGGGCATAGCCGTTCATGCGCGCGATCACAGGCACGAATTCGGCGGCGTCGTGGGTCGATTTCACCACCCGTTCGAGCGTGTGGCAGCTCACGCAATTGATCAGCTGCAGCTTGTCGTCGTCGCTGCCGGGGGCGCTCATCATCCACTCGGCATTGGTGAGTTGCTTGCTGAGATTGCGGGTCTTGCGCAGCTTGAGATCGGCGGTCGTGGTCGCCCCCGCGACCAGCTCGGCGGTCTTCGGCCCGTCGAGCTCGTATCCGACGGCGCGGGTCTCGAGCGAATAGCGGCCGGGCTCGAGCCGCGCGGCCGGGAAGCTGTAGCGGCCCTCGCCGTTGCTGATGACGCTCACGGTGATGGTCGAGCCAGTCTTCCTGGCGCTGACGACCACGCCTTCCATCGGCCCTTCCGTATCCGACGTGACCTGGCCGGCAAGCGCCGGCGCGGCCTGAGCATGGACTTGCGGTGAGCCTGCGGCCTGAACGAGCACAACCGCCAGCGCTATGGCGGCGAGCGAAAACCACCTGGCGAGCATGGCACTCTCCCGATATGTGCTTTTCATCCCCCTCGCGCACAATCCCCGTTCGGCGCGAGTTGTCGCGAGCCTAGGACTTGCGAAGGTCCGGTTCAAGGATCGGCGCCTACTTTCGCCTTGGTGTTCACCGGTCGCGTCCCTATGTTACCGCGGCATGGAGCGATCGATGTCCGACAAAATTCCGGTGACGGTGCTGACCGGCTATCTCGGCGCCGGCAAGACCACGCTGCTCAACCGCATCCTGTCCGAGCCGCACGGCCAGAAGTTCGCCGTCATCGTCAACGAGTTCGGCGAGATCGGCATCGACAACGATCTGGTCGTCGGCGCCGACGAAGAAGTGTTCGAGATGAACAACGGCTGCATCTGCTGTACGGTGCGCGGCGACCTCGTGCGCATCATCGACGGCCTGATGCGGCGCAAGGGCAAGTTCGACGCCATCATCGTGGAGACCACCGGGCTCGCCGATCCGGCGCCGGTGGCGCAGACCTTCTTCGTGGACGAGAACGTCGGCCGCAAGACCAGGCTCGACGCGGTGGTCACCGTCGCCGATGCCAAATGGCTCAACCAGCGGCTCGCCGACGCGCCCGAGGCCAAGAACCAGATCGCGTTCGCCGACGTGATCCTCATCAACAAGACCGATCTGGTGAAGCCGAAGGAGCTCGCCGAGGTGGAGGCGCGCATCCGCGCCATCAATCCTTATGCCAAGGTGCACAAGACCGAGCGCTGCAGCATCCCGCTGCCCGAGGTGCTCGGCCGCAACGCCTTCGACCTCGACCGTATCCTTGAGATCGAGCCGGAATTCCTCGGCAACGGCGACGGGCACGATCACAATCATCATCATGATGATCACCATCACGATCACGCCCACCACAGCCACGGCCTCAAGCACTATCACGACGAGGACATGCAGTCGGTCGCGCTCGCGAGCGAGAAGCCGCTCGATCCCGACAAGTTCTTCCCCTGGGTGCAGGATCTCGTGCAGAAGGAAGGTCCTAACATCCTCCGCTGCAAGGGCATCCTCGCATTCAAGGACGATCCCGAGCGCTTCGTCTTCCAGGGCGTGCACATGATCCTGGACGGCGACCATCAGCGCCTGTGGCAGGACGGCGAGGCGCGCACCAGCCGGATCGTTTTCATCGGCCGCAACCTGCCGGAGGAGAAGATCAGGACGGGGTTCGAGAGCTGCCTGGCGTGATCGATGTATTGCACGTCATGCCCGGGCTTGAATGCCGCAAGTCGGGTAAACCCGACTTGCGGTGTCGAGCCCGGCAATGACGATGGAGAGTTTGCGACCGCGCCATGACCGAGACGCACACCGACATTCCGTCCGTCGTCGAGCGCACGCGGCCAATCAAGGTGGACGCCGCGGTGGTCGGACTGCATTTCATCGGGGATAGGGCGGCTTTCGTGCTCGGCGAGGAGGCGGTGCTGCTCGTGGCGCGCGACGCCGACGAGCGGCGCATTGTCGTGCACGCCGGCGCCATCCTTTCCTCCGCGGCCGACGGCAGCCGCGTCATCACCGGGGGCGATGACGGCAAGGTCGTCGCGACCGATGCCGGCGGCAACACGGTCACAATCGCGACCGATCCGAAACATCGCTGGGTCGATCACGTGGCAAGCGGCCCGAGCGGCGCCGTTGCCTGGTCGGCGGGGAAGCAGGCGTTCGTCCGCGCCGGCAGAAGCGGCGAGCAAACGCTGGAGGTGCCGTCGACCGTCGGCGCGCTGGCGTTCGCGCCCAAGGGTTTTCGCCTCGCGATCGCCCACTACAACGGCGCGACGCTTTGGTTCCCGAACGCCAAGGCCGCGCCCGAAGCGCTGGAATGGAAAGGCTCGCATCTCGCCGCTACCGTGAGCCCCGACGGCCGCTTCCTCGTCACTGCCATGCAGGAGCCCGCGCTGCACGGCTGGCGGCTCGTCGATCGCAAGGACATGCGGATGCAGGGCTATGGCGCGCGCGTGCGCTCGCTCGACTGGAGCGCCGACGGCAAGTGGCTCGCGACCTCGGGCTCCACGCAGCTCATCCTGTGGCCGTTCCAGTCCAAGGACGGCCCGATGGGAAAGACACCCAAGCTTTTGGCGCCAACCGGGATGCAGGTCGAGGTCGTCGCCTGCCATCCGAAGCAGCCGGTCGTCGCCGTCGGCTATGCCGATGGGCTCGTTCTGCTGGTGCGCGTCGACGACGGCGCCGAAATCCTTGCGAAGAAACCAGGCGACGCGCCGGTGACTGCGCTTGCCTGGAACGAGGCCGGTACGCTCATCGCGTTTGGAACCGACAGCGGCGAGGGCGGTCTCATCCCGCTCTGACCGATTGCCGCATTGCGGCATCTGAATCCCCACGAAATCGCCGTGGAACCCCGGCACCGGCCGGCCGTTTCCTTGGTACGCAAATTACCTATGGGGACGTCGATGATGATTCTTGGATCGAAGTATTGCGCCCGCATGCTCGTGGGGGCGATCGCCGCGGCACTCCTTGCGTTTGCGCCGGTTGCCGTCGGCACATTTGCGCCGGCACAGGCGCAGGTTTCCGTTTCCGCCGAGTTCCGCACCGCGCTCGAGCCTTATGGGCGTTGGGTGACGCATACGCGCTGGCACGAGGTCTGGGTTCCGAACGTGTCCCGCGATTGGCGGCCCTACACGGTCGGCCGGTGGGTGCATACTGAAGACTGGGGTTGGTATTGGGTCTCCGACCGGTCGGAGGCCGACTGGGGCTGGATAACCTTCCACTACGGCCGCTGGGTGTTCGACCGCGAGCTCGGCTGGGTCTGGGTGCCGGCCCGCGAATGGGGCCCGGCATGGGTGCAGTGGCGGCGCGGATCGACGCATATCGGGTGGGCGGCGTTGCCGCCCGAGGAAATCATCGTCGAATATCGCGACGAGCCGGACGTCTGGATCTTCGTGCGCAACCGTGACTTCGTCGCGCCGCGCATCGTCAACGTGATCGTGCCGGTGCGCGAGCAAACCGTGCTCATCCGCGAGACCGTGGTCGTGAACCGGACGGTGATCGTGAGCGATCGCGCGCAATTTGCGGTCAATCCGGGTATCGCGCCCGCCATCGTCGCGGCCGCGGCCGGTCGTCCGCTGCGCAATTTCGTCGTGCAGCCGCGCGTCCTGGCGGGCACCGCGCAGATCCCGGGCGCAGTCGAGGTGCGCGCCCAGGACGTCCGGCAGGGCCAGCGGCAGCGCGTGCAGGAGACTGTGCGCGAGACCCAATCCACGATCAGGCCGGCGGCACAGGTGCCGCCGCCACAGCCGCTCGCGGCCGGTGAGCGAGGCCGGCTCGGCGACAATCCGCCGCGCGCCGCACGTGGCGCTGCGGACCGCGCGCCGACCACCGGCCAAGCGCCGCCGGCAGGACAGGCGCCCTCGACCGGGCAGGCCCCGCAGCAACAGCAGCCGCCGGCGACGCAGGGACGCGCCGCTCCGAAGCAGGACCAGCGGCAGCAGCAACAGTCGCAGCCGCCGCCGGCAGCGGAGGGCCGTGGTGCGCCCAAGCAGCAGGCGCCTGATCTTCACAGGGCGGCACCGAAGCAGCCGCAAGCGCCGACCGAGGGCCGCGGTGCGCCGAAGCAGACGCAGCCGACGCCTCCGACCGAGGGCCGGGGTGTGCCGAAGCAGCAGCGGCAGCCGACGCCTCCGACCGAGGGTCGCGGTGCGCCGAAGCAGCAGGCTCCGGACATTCGCGCCGCGCCAAAGCAGCCGCAGCCGCCGGCGACGGAGGGCCGAAGCGCTCCGCGGCAGCAGATCGAGCAGCAGCGGCAGCGGATCGAGCCGCAGCATCAGCCGCAACCGCGCCGCGAGGCGCCGGCAGCCCAGCCACAGCGTCCGCAAGGGACCGAAGGGCGCGGCGCCGCCCCCCAGCCGCCTCGGCCGCAGGGAGCCGATCGCGGCCCGCCTCCGCAGCAGCAACAGCAGCGGCCGCAGCAGGCGCCGGCGACCGAAGGCCGCGGTGGTCCGAAGCAGCCGCCTGGACAGCAGAAGAGGGATTGAGCTGACCCTCAGCAGAAGGACCGTAACAACGAAGCGGGCGGCTCTTGAGCCGCCCGCTGTTTTCTCCTGAAAGGGCCAATCGCTATTTCTGTGCCGGGGCGGGCGCCGGCCGGGCCGGAGGGGGGGGAGGGGCGGGGCGCTCGCCCTTGCGCGCGGGCGCCGGCCGATTCGCGGGAGCCGGATCGAGCGCGTTGTCCGGCAGCCGATTCCAGACCTGGCTGCGGCCGAGCAATGAAATTCCGAGATAGCCGCGCACCTCGAGCTTCTGTCCGTCGGGGCTGAGCTTCATCAGCGCGCGATAGACCGAGCCGTCGCGCGGGTCGGTGATCGTGCCGCTCTCGTAGGAGAACCCGCTCCGGCGCATGCCCTTGATGAGGGTAAGCCCGATCACCGGGGCGTCCTTGTCGGCGCCCTCGCACTTGGTGCATCGCCAGGTCGTGGGATCTTCTCCCGGCTTGGGGAAACCTTTGACCAGCACGCCTTCGAACACCCCGTTCCGCTCGGCGATGCGGAACCAGCCTTCCGGTTTTCCACTGGTCTCGTCGATCTGCTCCCACAGGCCTTCGGCGGTGGGCTCGCCCGTCTGCGCGGGAGCGGCAATGCCGGCCGCAACCGCGGCCATGAGACTGAGAAGGGTCAACAAAGTCCGTGTCATGCGATCATCAGAAGGTTGGGTTCCGGGAAAGGCCATGCCTTCGCGCAACACTGTGGTTATTTCGCGGAAATTGGCCCTCGGGCGGCGGCTCAGCCATGCCCAAAAAGACCGGCGCCAGCAAGGCTTGGTCGCCTGTTGGCGGGTCGGGGGCTCGATCAAATCACATATTGCCGAAACGGCAGGGACGGACGCGGCCGATGCCGCGTCCGCCCAGGAGTGCCTTACTGCACGAGCACGTTCTTGAACTGCCACGGGTCGCTGCGGTCGACGTCCTCGGGGAACAGCCCGCCGCGGCCGATCAGCGGCGTCCAGTCCGTGTATTGCCCGATCACCGGGCCCAGATAGGGCACTTGCACCTCAAGGCAGCGGCGGAAGTCCATCTCGTCGGCTTCGACGATGCCCCGGTTCGGGTTCTCCAGCATCCAGACGATGCCGGCGAGCACGGCCGAGGTCACCTGCAGACCGGTGGCATTTTGGTAGGGGGCGAGCCGCCGTGTCTCCTGGATCGACAGCTGGGAGCCGTACCAGTAGGCGTTCTTGGCGTGGCCATAGAGCAGGACGCCGAGCTCGTCGATGCCGTCGACGATGTCGTCCTCGGACAGGATGTGCCAGGTCGTCTGCGGCTTCCACTGAGCTCCTGCCATCTCGTGCAGCGAGAGCACGGCATCGTTGCACGGGTGATAGGCGTAGTGGCAGGTCGGCCGGTAGACCACCTTGCCGTTCTCGCGCAGCGTGAAGTAGTCGGCGATCGAGATCGACTCGTTGTGCGTCACCAGGAAGCCGTGCTGGGATTGCGCGGTCGGCGTCCAGGAGCGCACGCGGGTGCTGGCGCCCGGACGCGTGAGGTAAATCGCCGCATCGCAGCCGAAATCATGCCGGAACGCACCGAGCGGCAGCCACTTCTCGTGGGTGCCCCAGCCGAGCTCGGAGGGTTGCAGGCCCTCGGCAATGAAGCCTTCGACCGACCAGGTGTTGATGAACTTGCCGTGCGGCTTGGGCTCGCGCGCGCGCTGGGTGTCGCGCTCGGCGATGTGGATGCCCTTGACGCCCGCACGCTGCATCAGCCGCGCCCAATCGTCTTGGGTCTGCGGCTCGGCGAAGTCGAGCTTGAGGTCCTTGGCGATGTCGATGAGCGCCTTCTTGACCATCCACGACACCATGCCGGGGTTGGCGCCGCAGCAGCTCACCGCCGTGGGACCACCCGGACGGCGCCGCCGCAACTCCAGTACGCCCTCCCGCAACGCATAGTTCGAGCGTTCCGACAGGGACCGCTTGGCGTTCATGTAAAGGCCCGGCCAGGGCTCGACGACGGTGTCGATGTAGAAGGCATCGACGTCCTTGCAGAGGTCCATCAAGTCGACCGACGAGGTGTCGACCGACAGGTTGACGATCATGCCGCGCCCCGGCCCGACCGTGAGCAGCGGGGCGAGCACGTCGCGGTAGTTCTCCTTGGTGAGCGCCAGATGCAGGAATCGGATCTGCCGCTCGTCCAGCAGGTGACGGTCGCGGTCATCGGGCGCGATCACCACGAACTTGGTGCGGTCGAAAGCGAGGTGCCGCTCGATCAGCGGCAGCGTGCCTTTGCCGATCGACCCGAAGCCGATCATCACGATCGGTCCGGCGAAGCGGGCGAGGAGTGGCTCTTTCTCCATGTCTCAGTGCTCCAATCAGTGGGGCCCGACGGGGCTAGTCACGCTGCACGTGCAATTTGACTACCACGTCGCATGGCGGCAACGAGAGGGGCAAGGTTGGTTTTGGGCTGTGGCTGTCCACAGGCGGCGATCAGTCCTCGTGCGCCCTCGAGAGCGCCCGGCACGAGCTCGAGCGCCAGCAGGCGGTGACGCTCGCAGCGGCCGGGCAGCCGGAGGCGGCCGGTCTTGGCCGCCGAGAAGCCGAAGCGGTCGTAATAGGCGGCGTCGCCGACCAGCAGCACGGCGCGATGGCCGAGCAGCCGGGCCTTGTCGATGGCGCGGCGCACCAGCGCCGAGCCGATGCCGCGGTTGCGGCAGTCGGGGTGCACGGCAAGCGGGCCGAGCAGCAAGGCCGAACGCCCCGGTCCGGCCGTGACCAGCCAGAGCCGCACGGTCCCGACGAATCGGCCGCCTTCGACGGCGGCGAACGACAGGCCGTCGGCCGGCCGCGCGCCCTCGCGCAGGCGCTCGGATGCCTTGGTGAAACGGCTGGGGCCGTAGGAGACGTCAAGCAGCGCTTCACGCGCAGCAGCGTCGGCCCGCCGCTCCTGGCGGATGGTGACCATACTCTGCACTCCCAGCGCCGTCAGATGTGATAGGTCTTCAGCGGCGTGAAGCCGTTGAAGGCGACGGACGAATAGGTTGCGGTATAGGCACCGGTGCCTTCGATCAGGACCTTGTCCCCGATTTCGAGGCTGACCGGCAGGGCGTAGGGCTGCTTCTCGTACAGCACGTCGGCGGAGTCGCAGGTCGGCCCGGCCAGCACGCAGGGGCCGAGCTCGTCGCGGTCGCGCGGCGTGCGGATCGGATAGCGAATCGACTCGTCCATGGTCTCGGCGAGGCCGCCGAACTTGCCGATGTCGAGGTAGACCCAGCGGACGTCGTCGGTCTCGCTCTTCTTCGAAACGAGCACGACCTCGGCCTCGATCACCCCGGCATTGCCGACCATGCCGCGGCCCGGCTCGATGATCGTCTCCGGGATGCGGTTGCCGAAGTGCCGGCGCA
>Ga0114129_10004597_pt1 | contig 19483 bp, 16 predicted proteins | sample RhiMetdeltSRZDD1_FD_80071 | JGI IMG/M metagenome (GOLD analysis project Ga0114129, IMG submission 80071) | Populus rhizosphere microbial communities from Tennessee, USA - Rhizosphere MetaG P. deltoides SRZDD1 (version 2) (version 2) | ecosystem: Host-associated > Plants > Roots > Rhizosphere >...
CAGTTCGAGGCCGTCGGTGCAGGCCCCGGAACGTCACAGGCTGACGCCGCGCGGGGCGACAGACAGCATGGAGCAACCACAAACACGGCGCGCGCGACGACCTCACTCATCTTCCGGCCAGAATCGCGTGGCGAGCAAAGGCCGGACCACTGGCACGTCGCGACGGAGCGCGTGCTCTGCGACGAAAGCGTTCGACGCAGATTCGCAAGACTTGGAGTGATCAATCTCTTGGTGAGGTATGCGACGTCGCGATTGCGGTTGCGGCGAAGGAGGCGCTCGTTTCCCGACGCTATCCGTCCGTTCGTACCACCATCAGCCCGTACAGCGACGTACTGGCCGCTGCGGGTCGGCGGTCGGCATCGACCAACTAGCAGTGCATTGGTGGAGCGCTCGGCTGCCTGTTCACTCCGGGCCTCCGCGCTCGACCGTGGAAAAACGTTGGCGCCGGCTCGTCGTCCACAGTCTCGTGAGCGAAAGTGCATTTTTCGATGCTCGAGCGACTGCGCGTGTGAAGCCGACGCCGCGTTTTATCGCAACCTCTTAACGCTTCTTTGCTGCCTTCTTGATCGTCATAGGCCTTGCCGGACGCGGCGACTTTCCAGCCCGGGAGCCGCCGCCGCGGTTGGGCCTGGCGGCTCTCAACCGTAAGCCATAGTGATGGTCATATTCGTAGGGGCGGCGCTTGCGCGCTACAGCCTTGGCCTTCCCCATGTTGAACCTCCATCTCGCGGGATTGTACCGACTTCGGGGCGTGACTACGACGCCATCGGCGCGTTGCACTCTGAGTTACGCCGATCTCGTTCCTGATCCCCGGCAATCGATTCGCCGCCCGAGACGAGGTTCGAGGTGTCACGCGCGTCGCGGCGCTCCTCGGATCGCCGTGCGAGTTACGAACGACGTAGCGAGCTCCGAGATCTCGAAAGTTGACCGCGCCGCACTCTTCATGAAGGGTCGTCGAATAGGGGGTGCTTCATCGGCGACAGATTTGCGAGGACGCGGCTGCGTGAATACCTTCGGATGCGTCGGTCGCCGTTCCTGCGCGTTCAGCTCGCACCACGCCGCGCTGATGTCGCTGACGATGATGCCGAACTGGACACGCGAAGTGCACATTTCGCAATCGGACCAATTTTGGACGGAGCCATAATCCCATCAATTCAAGACGGAGCCAGGGTATTCACAGTGGAGCGTCGACCGGCATCGCCGTCTAGCAACAAGGAGCGAACCGATGTCAACCCCAACTGTGCCTTCGAGCCACACACCCAGTAGGCGCGCATTCCTCAAACAAACACTCGTCGCCGGGGCGGCAGGAGCGGGACTGTCGGCCGTCGGCGCTGACCGAACCCTCGCTCGGGACGACGAGTCAGATGATAGGTTAACGAAGGGAGACGCCGCGCTCCTCAGATTTGCAGCGGCGGCGGAAATTCTCGAAAGTGATTTTTGGATTCAATACAACGAGCTTGGAGGCATTCAAGACGCGGAGGTGCCAGGCGGGTTCGGAAATCTCCTCTACACCGCCAAGCTCGAAAACCTGGACGAAGATTTCCCGCAGTACATCCACGACAACACGGATGACGAGATCACCCACTTTACGTTCCTGAATGCGTACCTGGAGTCGCATGGCGCACGACCGGTCGACCTCGAGCCGTTTAGAACCTTACAGGGCAGTAAAGCCACCGGGTCGAGTGGACAGCTGCGACTGACGAACCTCATGCAGCTGACGCTCGATACGAGCTGGTGGACCCGCTATCGGAGTGATGCGCGTAATCCCGATCTCGACCCGTCTTTCAAATTTCCGCAAGCGGTTCCGGATCTCAGCAAGGGCAAGTTCACCGCCATTCCTCGGACAGACGGGGATCTCAGTCCTGATGCCCACCTTCAGGCCATCGCGAATACCGCAGCCTTTCACATGCCAACGATCGAACAAGGAGGAAGTTCACTCTATCCGTCTCTCGCTCAACGAGCCACTAGCGTGGAGGTCCTGCGAATCCTCATCAGCATTGGCCCCACGGAAACGATGCACTTTCAAACCTGGGCGGATAAGGCGGGCGCGGCGGTGTCCCCTACATTGGCTCCACTGAAGGACCCGACGAATGGTTTGACATTTCCGGATCTCACCGCGCCACCATTTGGCGGGGAGACGTTCACACCCAACCTCATCATGCCCGAGCCGTGTCCGTTCCTCAGTCGAAAGCTTCCGAAGTGCTCCGTTATTCGGCCGACCGAGACGCGTGGTGCGGCGATGGGCGCCCTCGCGTTCTTGACTGGCATGGGGCTGTTCGCAGGCCAGTCGCCAAAGTTCTTTGAATTTATGCGCGGCTTGGCTGCAGCAGCCGATGCGGCGGTTCGTATGGAAGAGTAGTCCACACTGATTCGCATGGCGCCTGAGCAGGCATCGATAGAAGGGGCGTCTGATTGGATTCAGTCGCCCCAAATGATTCGACGAAAAATCGCTATGCGAACGAATGACAGCGAAAGCAGCAAACCGAAGACCGACCGCTCCAACCGAAGATCCGCTGACTCGCTGGCACAATCCTGACGCCGTGCAATCCGTTATTTCCACCACGCTGGGCGTGAGGGCGGCGGCCGCTAGTGAACGCGAGCCGCAGGTAATCAGGAGCCGACCAGGTGAGCGCCCTGCTCGTTACCCGCGATAAACGGCAGGACTCTCAACTCTGGGCACCCCCGCCCCGGACGCCCTCAGCGCTTCTCGCCGCGGGCGAGTGCCGCCGCCTGCTCCACGACGAGAACGACTAGATCGCCCGAGGCGTAAGTCGCCACGACCTCCTGGTCGAGCGTGCCGCTCTTGAAGAACTTCGCTATCCCCGCCCGACGCTCGGGCGAATCGACGAAGCCGCGCGTCGGCGTTCCGCCGAACGGGTTCATGAGCGTGTAGTCCTTCGCGTGCTCGATCAGCGCCAGGTATCCATCAATGTCGCCGCGTACCAGCGCCTTGTTCGCATCCGCCGACCGGCGCTCCAGAGCGGCCACGTCCTGATCGGCAGCGGCGCCTCCTGCGCCTCCGCTGGCGCCGCCGAATGCACCAAGCACGATGCCGTGCGTCGACAAGAGCTTCAGGTTCATGAGGTTTCTCCAACCGCAAAGTTTCGCGCTCGCCCCGAAATTAGACGATAGGAAAATATTCGAGGGGGCTGGCGTCTCGCGTCGACGCCGTCACGGCTCGTCACGCGGCCGGCGGTCACGAATAGTTGTGGTCGATAGACAGAACCTGACGTTACGGATTGGAGGAGTCGAAGAATCAATCAACGTAGAAACGGTTCGGCACTTGCACGCGTCGGGGCATGAAGTACTCAACGATCAGGCTTATCCAGATCGCCTGCCTTTCCTTCTTGGCTATCCTGCTTGCGGCGAACGCACGCGCGCAGGGCACGGTCGACAACGTCGTCACGCACGCCGGCATCGGAGGCGGCGTCACGTTCTATAGCCCGACCAACGACGACGGTCAGACATCAACAGGATTCGCTGTGGCCTACCGATGGCACAGGTTTCACTCCGGCTGGGGCCCGACCTTCGGTCTCGACTGGCACAGCACCGATTTCGATCAGACGCTCGGTGGGCTGAATGCGCGCCTCGGATCGCTCCGCATGCGGGCGCTGCTCGCTGGGTTCGGTTACACGGGTCAGGCCGGACGATGGTCGGTTTCGGCCAATGGGAGTGGCGGCTACTCGTTCAACAGCTTCACGGTCGCCAATGGCGCCCGTCCGACGTTCGCGAGCGTCGGAGTCCCGCTCGTGGGTGCCGACGTCGACAACAGCTGGGTGGTGAGGCCTAACGTCGCCGTCTGGTATGACGTTTTCAAGCACGTGGGCGTTGGAGTGAGCGGCGGGTACCTCGTCGCCCGACCTAACCAGACGATCACAACGGCGACCGGTACGCAGGAGCACCATCTGAAGGCTGACGCATTCGAACTGGCCGCTGGCGTGACGTTCGGCGTGTGGAAGGAGAAGCCGTGAAACAGCAGCCGTGGAGGTGACTGGATCCGCGGCGCCGCAGGTTCAGCGGTCCGTTGCCCCGATTTAGATTGAGCTGGTGAGACTCCAAGGGCCAACAGACGCGCGGCCGGTGACAAACGCTCGTGATCCCAATGATCATCCTCGGCAAGCACCGTCGGGGACTACGGGGATTTATCGAATGGGGAGTCGCGGGTCGATGGGTCTACCGTTTGCACCCATGCGGAGGCCCGAGTATGACGACGCCCACCAAGGTATCGAGCGCCGCGTACGTCCTGCTGCACCTGCGGTTCAGGGCGTGTCTGCTGGCAGCCGGGCTGGCGCTGACGGTACCGCTTTTTGGGTGCGGCCTGTTCCACAAGGATTTCGATATTGCCGTGGGGAACCGGATGGCAAGCACGGTGTCGATCTTTTCGAACGGTGGAAAGATCGGAGACGTCGGTTCGAATCAGACCGCAGCCTTCACTGTAGAAGAAACCCCGATCGGACGCACGGCGATCGATTCCACGGGGAGCCCAACGTCTCCGGCACCGATCGCTCAAGTGACCCTCTCCGCTCAAGACATGACGACCGGCATGTTGTCTGCCGGAGTGGCCGCCACACTGGTCAAAGATGTCACAACCTATGTTGATGTCGCGCCGTGTGTCGCCTCGTCTCTGATCGACCCCGGAGCGGCACCGCCGTGTCTCTCGGTGACAAGCGGCAGTGTCTCGGCGCCAAGCGGGACGACCGGCTCGCAGGGGCAGGCATGCACCTTCTCGCTTTCAGCGTCTAGTCAGTCGTTCGACGCAATGGGTGGAACCGGGAACGTGACCGTCACCACATCGACCGGTTGCGCGTGGAGCGCGACCAGCAGCGAAAGCTGGCTCACCGTGGTCAGCGGCGCCTCCGGAACTGGCGCCGGCGTTGTCATGTTCCGAGTCGCAGCTAATACCAGCGGGCTGGCGCGAGCCGCGTCTCTGACCATCGGGGGCCAGACGTTCACAGTCAATCAGACTGCCTGAGTGACCTCCACTAGAATTCTTCGCGACGTGAAACGCCCGCTGCGGCTGGGCCGGCCTACTATTAGTTGGGCGTCGATCTCCATGGCCTACGATGTCGAGAAGAACAAGCAAGTGGTCCAGGCATTCGCAGAGGCTATCAACGCTCGCGACTGGGATCGTCTCGACACTCTGGTGGCAGTCGATTTCATTCGCCACAGCAACGCCGCTCCGGGCGTTCACAGCCGTGAAGACCTCAAACGATATTTGCGCCGCGAGTTCGAGATCTTCCCGGATGCGTATGAGTCCGTCGAGGACGTCGTCGCCGAGGGAGATCGAGTTGCTGCTCGCCATTCGTTTCGTGGTACCCAGGCCGGGCGAATGGGACCGTATCCAGCATCCGGTAGGGTGATGGGTGCCGACTACCTCGCGATCTACCGCCTCGCCGACGGCATGCTTGCCGAGGCCTGGGTCGAGTGGGACAACCTGTCAGGGCTGGTGCAGCTTGGTCACTTCAAAACCGACGCATAACGTCGGACCTGAGTCTTGTGACGCGGACGGCGATGGGTGCGGCGCTTATGCGGACGGCGCATCTCCTGTCGGATCGTGACATTGACGTCGAGATCTTTGTGCCGTACGCAAAGGCTGTGATCGCTGGCTTCGCCGCTGCACTTCTCGCGTGCGTAATCTGGCTGGCAGCGACGTTCGTCCTTCCGTTGATGCTGCCGATGGTGATCGAGCGTCTGTCACCTGCGACAGTGGGTGGCGTTGGAATGAGCGTCGCCTACATCAGCATCGGACCGCTCGTCCTTATCGCCATCATCGCGTTTGCGGCGGGTTTTACGTGGCGCCTGCGGAAACATCGGCGCGCCAGCAGAAGAGAAATCGGCTAAACGCGTTCGACCGCCTGTCCACGAGCGGCGACTTGTGAGCGGCGTGACAGCGCCAGACGAAAAAGCGCGGCGGAGGCTTCACAGGCGCAGTCCGTCGAGCATCGAAAGGTGCATCTTCGCTCACGAGGCCGTGGACGACGAGCCGACGCCAGCGCTTTTCCACGCCGTCGAACTGGAGCCGCGAGTGAACAGGCGGTCGAACGTGCTCCGACGATGCTGTGGAGTTAAACGCCGGCGGCGAACCGCGTGCGGGCGGCGGCGACAATCTGTCCGTACTTCGCCTGCATCAACTGCCATTCAGTTTCAAGCAGCGAGAGCCGCGCGTCGTTGAGCTCGCTCGCCGTGATGACGCCGTTCTCGTAGGACACTTCCGCGATCGTCAGCCCTTCGCGCGCCATTTCTACGGCCTTCTGCTCCGTCGCGACGATCTCGCGCGCGGCGTCGAGTTCCCGCGATGCCGACGCGACGTCGAGTCGCGCATTGTCGAGCGCGGCATTCATGGCGTGCTCGGCTTGCTTCACCTGTGCTGCGGCGGCGCCGCGCCTGGCGGCGACGGTCGGCGCATTGAAGAGTGGAACCATGAAGTTCACGCCGAATTGATAGCTGCGATTGGAGCCTTGGAGCAGCGACGAAAGCCCGTCTTCCTGATACTGATAATTGCCGCTGAAGGCCACGATCGGCTTCATCTCGGCATTGGCGACGGAGACCAGCCGCTGCGCCGCTTCACGCTGTTGGCCGATCGAGCGAATGTCGGCGCGCGACCCAAGGGCCGTCTCGATCGCGTCCGCGGACGGCACGTGTGGAATCTCGTCGAGCGTTCCCGACAATTGCAGCGGCTCTCGCTGCGGCAACGACAGCACCGTGCGAAGCCGCTGATACGCAACATCCGTCTCGCTGCGCGCACGAATCAGCTTCGCCTTCGCGTTCGACAGCTCGACCTCGGCCCGAAGCACGTCCAGCCGTGCCGCAGAGCCTGCCTCGAATCGCGCCTTTGCCAGCTCGAGATGCTTCTGCGCGATGGTCACGCCTTCTTCGTTGACGCGGACGCCCTGCTCGTTCATCAGCGCCGCGTAGAACGATTCGTAGACCTGCAGCACCAGCGCCTGCCGCGAGCGCTCGAGGTCGAGTCGGCTGCCTTCTTCTCCCGCCGCCTGCGCCGCGTAGGCGTTCGACAACCTGCCACCGGTATACAGCGGCTGCGAGATGTCGAACCGCATCCGTTCTCCCGCGTCAGGTTGGCGCGGAACGTCTGCTCGTTCGGCCCGAAGACACCCGCGGGGATCTTCAGGAGTGGCGACGCCTGCGTCGGCGTGTAGAGGAAGTTCAGGTTCAGCGACGGCAGGAACGCCGCCTTCGCCTCCGATACGTGCGCCTGGCTTTCGCGGAGGCGCTCCTGATTCACCTTGAGTGACTCATTGCGATCGACGGCCAGCTGCACGGCGCGATCGATCGTCAACGGCGGTTCCGCGGCGAACACCTTCGCCACACTGAGGAACGCGGCGATCAGCGCGATCACGACGAGGATGCCCGTTACGCGCGCGGCCGTCTTCGCCCACGCGGGGAGCGGCGCTTCGCGCCATGCCCTCACTCGTGCGAGTCCGCGCTCGAGCAGCAGATACGAAACGGGGACGACCACGAGCGTGAGCAGCGTCGACGTCAACAGCCCGCCGATTGTGGCGATCGAGATCGGCGCGCGGAACTCGCTGCCGTCGCCGTCGCCGAATGCCGACGGCATCATCCCGAGAATCATCGCAATCGTCGTCATGATGATCGGACGGAGCCGCACAGGGCCAGCCTTGAGCAGCGCGTCCTTCACCGGCAGACCTTCGCGCCGCAGCTGGTTCGTGTAGTCCACCAGCAGGATGGCGTTCTTCGTCACCAGGCCCATCAGCATGACCACGCCGATCATGGCCGGCATGCCGATGTTTTTGCCGGTCGCCAGCAGTAACAGCAGCGCGCCGACGATGGCGAGCGGCAGCGACAGCATGATGAGGAACGGCTCGATGAACGACTCGAACTGCGACGCGAGCACGATATAGATGAACGCGACCGCGAGAATCAGCGCGAGGCCGAGCGCCGCCGCCGATTCCTGCATCAGCTCGACGTCGCCCGCGAAGCCCCACTCGAAGTTGGGCGGCATTTGGATGGTGGCGATCGCGCTCTCGATCCCCTTGGTCACGTCGCCCAGGGCGTAGCCGTTCGCGATGTCGACACCGATCTTCGCCTGGCGCCGCCGCTGCTCGCGATCGATGTTGCTTGGGCCGACGGCAGGAGCGAAGCGCGCGACCTCTCCCGCACGCACCGCGGAGCCGGTGGGCGAGTACAGCGGCGTGCGCAGAATGGCAGCGGGGTCGTTGCGATATTCCGGTGCAAGACGGACGCGAATGTCGTACTCGCGGTCGCCATCCCGCAGTTTCGTGGGGACAATTCCTTCGACCATTCCGCGGAGCTGAGTTCCGATGCTGCCGACGCTGAAGCCGAGATCGGCCGCGAGCGATCGATCGACCTGCGCGACGACCTCAGGCTGCCCGCTCTCGAGGTTCGTGCTGATGTCGACGGCGCCGGGCACCTGCCGGACCTTCGCCTGAATCTCGTTGCTGATCCGCTGGAGCTCGCCGAGATCGTCGCCGCGGACGAAGACGTTGATGGGCGGTTCGTACGGGGCGCCCTGCATGAATTCGGGGTCGGCAACCTTCCCGTCCACAAACGGCATCATCGCCAGCTTCGCGCGTACTTCGTTCTTGATTGCAGCCAGGCCGCGCGTTCGCTCGTTCTTCTTGCTCGTGCGGACGCGGATGGTCGATGAGCGCACCTGACCATTGACGCCGACCGTACTGAAGACCTGGCGAACTTCGGGGATCGCCTTGATGTCCTGCTCAATCTTCGCGACCGCGGCAACGCTTTCATCGAATGAGGTTCCAGGTGGCAAATCGACGATCACCTGGAACTCGCCTCGATCCTCGACCGGAACGAACTCGGTTCCCATGAACGCCGCGGAGCCGAGGCTCACGATGAAGATCACGCCAGCAGCCTTCAGCGTTTTCCACGGATGCCGCAGCGCCCAAGCCAGCACGGTGTGGTACCTGCGGTCGAGCGCGTCATACGCGCGGCCCCAGCGCTCGAAGAGCCGTCCGATGCGCGTCCGCGTCCGCTCCTCGGGCAGCGGCGTCTACCTGCGCGTCGATCTCGCGGCGATCCATGATGGCCACTGTCTGGCCCGCACGGACACGATCGCCAATCTGGACGGCGACACGCGACAGGGTGCCCGGCAGCTTCGCGAGAATGGCGACACGCGTCTGCGGCACGAGATTGCCGGAGATCTCAAGCGTCGATTCGAGGTCCGTCGTGCCGACGGTCAGCGCTGGAACATCGACACGATGCTCGGCGACCGGGGGTGTGCTGGCGGCGGCGGCCGGCTCAGCGCTGTTGCAGCCTGACAGCGCCAGCGCAAGACCGCCGACGGGAATGAGAATGGTAACGGAACGAATGACGCGATTACGCATGGTTCGGTCTCTCACGCAAAGCCGCGGGTTCGCTCATCAGCGCGCAGTCCGCGGCGACAAAGGTGGTGCCCAGGTTGGTCGTAAAGCCGGCGAGAAGCGATTCGAGGACGTCGTGCGCCAGCGCATCGGGGTCTTCGCCCGGCGAAAGCCGCCGGGCGAGCCCGATCGTGGCGGCGCCCAGCACGCCGGCCCACAGCACGTGCAGCGCGGCTGCGGGATCGAGCTTTCGTGAGAACAGCCCGCGATCCATGCAGGCCTGAACATCCGCGGCAGCGCGCGCCGTGATCGCTTGAAAGAATTCGAACCGCTCGAAGTCCTGACTGAGGCTCGGTACCGACCGATCCAGAAACATCAGCGCGAAGTACTCAGGGTTGGTCTTCGAGAACTGGTAAAAAGCCCACAGCCCACGACGCAAGCGTTCGAGTGGATCGTCGCGGCCGGTGTTCAACTCAAGAACGAGCTTATTCCCGAGCCCTGCCGGGGAGTGGCTGGGCTCGGGAATGAGGTCGGGGATGCGTCTACGTACGAACGCGCTGTTTCAGGGAAAAGCCCGCAACGGACGTTAGGGGTTGGGAGGGATGAGAGTTTTCGCCCGTCCGTTCCGCCTCTCCATCAAGAGGAGAAGCGGAAATGCGACACTCCCGACTCGGCGGGTCCTGCCTGGTGCCATTGCTGATTCTGGCTAGCCCGTTGCGCGCTCTTGCACAGGACACCATCCGCACTGACGATCCTGGCATCCGCGCCCTCATCGCCGAGGGCAGCGTCCATTCGCCCACATTCAAACATCTCATCGATGCGGTCAATGCGACCGACGGCATCGTGTACCTCCTGCGTGGGTCCTGCCATTTTGGAGTACGAGCCTGCCTCTTACAGCACATGACATACGCAGGTAGTCACCGAGTCGTGCGACTTGTCATCGAACAACAGAAAGCCGACTGGGCACTGTTGCCAACGATCGCGCACGAACTCGCGCACGCCCACGAAGTGCTCGGCGACCGGGAGGTGAGGTCAGCGAAGGACATGTTCGCGCTCTACGTGCGGATCGGAATCGATCCGCCTCAATCGCCGATGCAGCGTCGCAACCCGGCAGCGTTCGAGACGCAGAGCGCGATCGACATAGGCCGACGCGTGCGCGAAGAACTCGCGCGCGTCGCTCGATGACGGTCTTCGCCAATGCATTCCGTCTCCTCCCCTGTCTTTACCCATTGGGCTATCATAGGCACTCATCACAATTGGATCCCCGTGCGCTTGCAGCGGATCACCGGAGTGTTCGCGTGGACAACTCAGAGTACTGGCGTCTGATTGAAGAAGTCTTTCACGCTGCCCTGAGTCGACAGGCATCCGAACGGTGTCGTTGCTGGCGATGTGCTCCCGTAGACCTCGCGTACGAAGGCGCGTGCACTAATCGACGCGTTCAGGGAGCGAGAAGCTGGGATCGATGTCCACCGGGATGTGCTTCGCAGCAGCGAGGGTGGTCTTCAGGTCGGTAGGCATCTTGTCGTACTTGTTGAACCATGCGTCGGCGCGGGCGCGATCGCCCGTCGCTTCCTGCTCGAGCAGCTCTTTCGCGAGCCGTGCCGTCGCCGGACCGATCTTCGCGAAGTCGACGCGGTAACGGCCGTTGGCCTTCACGAGGGCGCCCTGCTCGGTGTAGTAGTTGAACTCCATCATCTCGGCGCGCCCGTGCGCTTCGCCTGTGCCGAATCGGACCGTGCGGAAAATGCCTGCGAGCTCGGAGGCGTAGTACTCCTCGAGGCGTTCTTTCGGAAGCACGCTCTTATCGACAAGCCACCGGAGCGCGAGCATGCCGACGACGTCGGCCTTGGCCTCCTCGAGAGCGGAAAAGGTGGGGCCGATCGCCTCGCGAATCGAGACGTTCTTTCCGTTGATGCGCGCGAAGGCCGGACCCAGTCCGTGACAAATCTCATGCATCACGGTGGTGGCCAGATAGCCTTCGGCTGACGCGCGTTTTGCCTGCGTCGGATCCATGACGCGCGCGGCCAGCGGCAGGATCACTTCGTTGACGCGCGCGTCCATGAAGTTCTTGAAAAAAATCTTCTTGGTCCCTTTCTGCTCGTGAATGCGCGGGTCGTTCGGCAGGTTGTCGGCCACCGCCTGGTAGCCGTGCCGAAGGTCGCCCGCGCGCAGCGGTGCGTCCATCACCTCCATCGGCGTGACGTGTCCCCGGACCGAGGGGCGATCGGCGGGTGCGAGCGGCAGGGCATCTTGAATGTCGGGCACCCACTTCTGGTAGAGCGCGAGTTTTTGACTCTCGACATCGTTGCGAATCAGGATGGCTGCGCCATAGGACGTTTTCACGCCGAGCAGGTCGTCGAGGTATGTCTCGTACGGCGCATAAATGATGTCGAACTTCGGGTTCTGGAGGTCGAGCCATGCGATGTCGCTGGCGTAGTAGTCGTCGGTGAAGAGCGTGTCGGCCCGCAAGCGCAAAAATTTTGCGAATGCTTGATCGTCGGCAAGATCGGCGGCCTTGCGAAGGGCGGCGGCGGCCGGTTTGATGAACGCCGCAAACTCGTCGTGGTACTTGACGCCGGTCAAGTCCGCGCCCTTCCGGCGCACGATCGTGTAGGGGTCGAAGATCAACGCCTTGCGGTCGGGATGGGCCGCAACGTAGGCGTCTACCTGTGTGCGCGTGACATCGACGGGATAGAGCGCATGGCCGGGCGGCATCGGCTGCCTGCCGATGAACGGTTCGTTTTCGTTCACGAGGTCCCAGCGGCTGCCGTTGATAAGCAGGTAATGACGCGTGTTGCGCGCCAGCGGAGTGTCCACCTTTTCAAGCGCTTTATACAGCGCTAAACCTTCGGGATCGCTCTGGCGCCAGAACATGTTCTCGAGCTGCTGCAGTGCAATCACGAGCTGATCGACCATCTGCCGCTCGCGCGCGCTCAGCGCCGACGCGTTGTACGGCATGCGCACCGGTTTGAAACGCGCGAGCCGCGCGTCCAGATCCGGAACAACCGTCTTCAGCGCCGCCGCGACGTCGACGGTTGGCTGGCCCGGCGGTACAGTCGGAGGCGCAGCCGCGCGTTGGGTGAGCCCGGCGAAGCCGACGACGAACAGGAGCGTGGCGAAGCGCGTGATGTACGGCATTGTGCCACGTCTACTGCCGATCACCGCAGAGAGCGCAAGAACGCGATCACGTCTGCGGCATCCTGTGTCGTCATACGGAACCGCGGCATCGGCGGTCGAAGCTGTTTGCCGTCACGGCCGATCGCGCCGTCGGTCAACAGCCGCAGCGCCTGTTCGTCGGTATAGCCGGGGAGTCCCTTGTTGCGCGGCGCGCGGTTGGCCCAGTCGTTCGGCCACGGCGGCGCAACCGGAATCGGTCCCCCGAGGAAGAGTTCTGACTCGATGATGTTGCCCTGGGCATCGCGCCCGGAGTGGCATTCGATGCACATGGCCACGTGCTCGGCAAGATAGCGGCCATGCGCGATGTTGCCGCGCGGTAGTGTTCTGGCGGATTCGTCAGTCTGCGGTGTCGCTGGAGATGCGCTCGGCCGATGGTCGCGCGACTGCGGTGCGCGGGCATCGAGCGCAATGATCGTGATCAATACCAGAACAATTGAGATCGTCACCACGAACTTCATGTCTGCATTTCTCGCAATTCTCGCACCGGGCGTTTGGAGCCCCGAGCACGGCAGTAATGATGCGGCTTGCCGCTCAGGTGACGAGCAGCTATGCTATCCAGCACTTCGGCGCTGTTGCCGGCAACTCGACTCCGGAGAGGCGTCGCCGAAATCCACGACAACGTAGTGGCTGTCAGTCCACGTGATGACCGGCTCAGGCCGGCCCCTACGACGGACGGGTCAGAGGAGCTGCCGTTGCTGAAGCGGACTATCGCAACAGCGGTCGCGCTGCTGCTGTCAGCGGTTTACGCGGACGCGCAGTACTTCGGCCGGAACAAGGTGCAGTACGACCGCTTCCAGTTCGCGATTCTGGAGACGGCGCACTTTGACATCTACTACTACGCCGAGGAACGCAGCGCCGCGGAAGTCGCAGCGCGGATGGCGGAGCGTTGGTACGAGCGTCTGTCCGTGGCGCTCGATCACACCTTCACGCGGCGGCAACCGATCATCCTCTACGCCAGCCACGCACACTTCACCCAGACGTCGATCCTGCCAGGCAGCATTCCGGAAGGCGTTGGTGGCTTCACCGATCACCTCGCCGGACGCGTCGTCCTGCCGTTTGCCGCGGGCCTCGGTGAAACCGACCATGTTCTCGGTCATGAACTCGTCCACGCCTTTCAGCGCGACATCCTTCGGAAACAGGGACGGTCGCTGTCGCTGCTGCCGCTCTGGTTCAGCGAAGGGATGGCCGAGTACCTCTCCGTCGGCTTGCCGCGCGATCCAGACGAAATGGCCATCGACACGCATCGCGCGCGTCTGGATGCGAACACACGCATGTGGCTGCGCGATGCCTCGGCCTCACATAAGGTACCGACGCTCGCCCAGTTGCGCGATCCGAAGTGGTTCCCGTATCGGTACGGCCAGGCGGTCTGGGCGTTTCTCGCCGAGCGTTACGGCGCCGACGTCGTCAAACGGGCACTTGACGCCCGTACGGCGCGCGATGCGATCGCGCGTCTCGAGCAGGCCACGGGGCAATCGGAACGTGACCTGACGGCTGGCTGGCACGAGTACGTCACCCGCGTCGCGGGTGACATCGTTGTCGACGAGGCAGCCGTACTCCCGCGTCTGGTCGGCGGCACCGCGGAGGAGGGGAGACTGAACGTCGGCCCGTCGCTCAGTCCTGATGGACAACTGCTCGTCTTCATGTCCGAACGCGACGGTCACGCCGTCGACGTGTTTCTGGCTGACGCGTCAACCGGCGAAGTGTTGCGGACGCTCGTGAAGACCGCCACGGATCCGCATTTCGATGCGTTGCAATTCATCGAGTCGGCCGGCGCGTGGGACAGCACGAGCCATCGATTCGTGCTCGCCACGGTCAGCGATGGACGGCCGTTGCTGACGCTGTTTGACATGCCGTCGGGCCGTGTCGTTCGTCGGATCGCGGTGCCCGAAGTGGATCAGATCTTTACGCCCGCCTGGTCACCTGATGGCGCGCACATCGCGTTCAGCGGAATGAAAGGCGGCGTGACCGACATTTACACGATCGAGCTCTCGGGCGGGGAGGTCCGTGCGCTGACCTCCGATCTCTATTCCGACCTGCAGCCGGCGTGGTCGCCCACCGGCACAGAAATCGCCTTCACCTCCGATCGGTTCACATCATCTGCTGAGCGCGTGGAATTCGGGAGATACACGCTCGGCGCGATCGCGTGGCCGTCTGGTGATGTGATGCCGCTTGGCGGCTCGGGCACCGGCAAGAGCGTAAATCCGCAGTGGTGCGCGCACGGCGAGTGTGTGTACTTCGTGTCCGACGACTCTGGTGTCAGCAACGTGTATCGGCTGGATCGGGAGACACTCGAGGTGACTCGGGTCACCGACGAACAGATCGGTGTGAGCGGGATTACCGCGCTCAGTCCGGCAATTTCCGTTGGCGCCGGGGGGAAGCGGATTGCGATGAGTGTCTACTCGCGCGGCGCGTTCGAGATTCGCGCGCTCGACGTGCCGCACGCGTCGTTCGCACCGGCGCGGTCGGCAGTGGCCCACTCAGCGCCGCCTTCACTGGCAGTCGCCGGACCAGGTCAGCCAGCATTTCAATCCCGGCGCTACAGGCCAAGCCTCTCACTGTTTTCCTTGGGGCAACCGTACCTCACCGCCGGCGGCGGTGCATTCGGGTCGTACTTCCGTGCGGGTGTCGCGTTCCGTGTGGGCGACCTGTTTGGCGAGCAGTCGCTGGACACGGCGGTGCAAATAGGTAAGAAAGCGAGCGACTTTGCGGTGGAGACGTCCTACATCAATCGCCGATCGCGATGGAACTGGGGTGTGACGGGCGCGCAGGTTCCGTGGATCGTCGACGGCCGCGTCGCTACGCGCAATGCGCAAAATGCCGACGGGCAGCCGGTGGTGTTGCGTGAATCGCTTCTCGACCGGCAGCAGCATCGGCAGCTGTCAGGGCTGGCGATGTATCCGTTGAGCCGCGCGCGTCGCATCGAAATGAGCGCCGGTGTAGACGCCGTCAGCTTCTCACGTCAGGTGACGACGACGACGTTTTCGGCAAACACGTTTCGACGGATTGGGCAAGCCACCACCGACTCGCCATCGGCGAGCAGCGCAACGTCCTTCGTGACCGCGGCGGCGCTGGTGCACGACACGACGGTGTTCGACGCAACGGGACCGACGATGGGCGAGCGGTACCGTGCATCGATTGGCGCGACCGTTGGCGACCTGATGGTGACGACTGCAAGCGGCGATTACCGTCGCTACTTTGCGCCGCATGACCGCTTGACGATCGCGGCCCGTCTCCAGCAGGTAAGTCGCCTCGGCCGTGACGTTGCGGATCCGCGGCTGCTGCCGCTGGTCTGGTCGCCCCGAGACATCGTGCGCGGGTACACGCGTGACGCGGTCGCGGAACGCGCGTCGCATGTTTCGATCGTGAACCTCGAAGCGCGGACGCCGCTTGCCACCTTCGTCGGACGTGGAATTGGTGACCGGCTGCTGCCGGTGAGCCTGTTCGCGTTTTCCGACTGGGGACGGTTTGCGGCGCCACAGACGCTCACCCTCGCGCCTGCGTCGCGGCCATTGTGGATCTTCAGCTTTGGAGCGCGGGTGAATGCCGCGGGATTCGTCTTCGAATTCAACGGCGCCCGTACGCTCATGCCGGCAACGGGGTGGCATTTTGTCGTGAACTTCCGTCCGGGTTTCTAACCGAAAGATCCCATTAACTGCCGGGTTCGCTGTCCTCCGGCGAATCCGCTCTGCTCAGCAGCGTCTCGCAATGCGAACATCGGTACCGGCGAGAGATGCGGTCAAATGCGTGCTGCGAAAAGTCACGTCCTTTGCAACGACGACGACCCATGAAAGTCCCGCACAGCTTCCATGCGGTCGTCGTGTGCTGTCTCGTGACCGGCGGACTGCTGGTGCCCACGCACAGTTCGGCCCAGTACTTCGGACAAAACAAGGTCCAATATCGAAAACTCGACTTCAAAGTGCTCCGCACCGAGCACTTTGACATCTACTTCTATCCGGAGGAACGCACCGGAACCAAGATCGCCGCGCGGATGGCGGAGCGATGGTACGCGAGGCTCTCGAAGTTCTTTCATCATGAGCTGCGCGGGCGACAGCCGCTGATCCTCTACGCCTCACCGACAGACTTTCAGCAAACCAACGTCATACCCGGCGACCTTGGAGAAGGCACTGGAGGTGTCACCGAGCCCATTCGGCGCCGCATCGTCCTGCCGCTGGCCGGACCGCTAGGCGATACGGATCACGTCCTTGGACACGAGCTCGTGCATGCGTTTCAGTTCGATATCACCACGCCGATTGGTGCTCCAGCAGGGCAGAACGGTGCGGAGCGCCTGCCCCTCTGGTTCATCGAAGGCATGGCGGAGTACCTCTCCCTCGGCCCCGTGAATCTCAATACCGCCATGTGGATGCGCGATGCCGCGCGGCAGGAACGGCTGCCCGCCATCAAGGACCTCGACAACCCGAAGTACTTTCCATACCGGTGGGGACAGGCGTTCTGGGCCTACGTAGGCGGCACATACGGAGACGATCTCATTCCGTTGATGTTGTCGACCGCCGGCGCGGCGGGCGACATGAATACCGTCACCAAGAAAGTGCTCGGCGTTGACACGAAGGAATTGTCGGAGGCGTGGCACGCATCGATTCATCAGACCTACGACCGGATCCTTGCGGCGACGACGCCGCCGTCCGGCGCTGGACGTCCCGTCATCAGAGGCACCGAACAGAGCACCGGTATGAATGTCGGACCGGCAATCAGCCCGGACGGAAAATGGATCGCCTTCCTTTCATCGCGAGGACTGCTGTCCGTCGATCTGTACGTTGCGGATGCCGCCACAGGGGAGGTCGTACGCAAGCTGACGAGCACGGCCACCGATCCGCATGTGTCCAGCATCGAGTTCATTTACTCCGCGGGAACGTGGGACAGCCAGAGCAGGCAGCTTGCAATCGCGACGGTAGCGTCGGGACGTCCAGCGCTCGCCATCTACGACGCGCTCAGTGGGCGCAAGGAGCGTGAGATTTCCGTCGCGGGAGTCGATCAGATCCTGAATCCCACGTGGGCACCAGACGGACATGCGATCGCCTTCGCTGGCCTGAGTCAGGGATTGAGCGACCTGTATGTGTACGACCTAATGGGCTCGCGGCTGCAGCGCCTCACCAACGACGCGTTTGCGGAGTTGCAGCCAGCCTGGTCGCCTGACAGCCGGACGATTGCGTTTGCAACGGACCGGTTCACGACGAATCTCGATACGCTGGCCATCGGGAAGTACGAGCTGGCGACCATCGACGCCGCCAATGCGCGCGTGCAGCGCGTGCAGACATTCGACGGCGCCGACTCCATCAATCCTCAATGGTCGCGCGACGGCCGGCAGTTGTATTTCGTCTCCAATCGGACTGGTATCGCCGACCTGTATTCAGTCTCGATCGCAAACGGCGTAACTGCACAACTCACAAACGTCTCCACAGGGGCAAGCGGCATCACCAGCTCCAGCCCGGTGCTCTCGGTGGCCAGCATGCGCGACGTGGCCGCGTTCAGCGTGTACAACGACGGAAAGTACGACATCCACACGATAGACGCGGCGAGCGGTCGCGCGCCGGTCGCTCGGGATGTCGACAACGCGGCCGTGCTTCCGCCCGCGATGCGGAGGGACAGCCAGGTTGCGGCGATGCTTGCGGACCCGTCGTTTGGTCTGCCGCCGCAACAGCAACAGGCACAAGACCAGATCACCGACTACAAGCCGTCGCTTGCGCTCGAAGGTATCGGCCAGCCCTCGGTCGCGGTCGGTGTGAACCGCTTCGGTTCGACGATTGGCGGAGGGCTGTCGTTCTATTTCAGCGACCTGCTCGGCAATCACTCGCTCGTCACGGCGGTCCAGTTGAATTCGGGCATCGGGAACAACTTCAGCCCGAAGGATACGGCGGCGGAAGCGGCGTATGTCGACCAGTCACACCGCTGGCAATGGGGCATCATCGGCGGACAGGTGCCGTATCTCAGTGGAGGCATCAGCTCCACGGTCGGCTCCACGCCGCAGACCGGTCTGTGCAGGTCGATCAATTCATCGTCGATCGTCAGACCGAGCAAAGCGCGTCGCTGATGACCGCGTATCCGCTCGATCGTGCGCGCCGCGTCGAGTTTCAGGCGGGGGCGACGCGCGTCTCCTTCGATCGGCGCACCGAGACGACGGTCTCGTCGCTGATAACGGGCAACGTCCTGTCTGACAACGTCAGCAACACGGAAACGCTGGCGCCCGCGCTCAACCTCGCGAACACGTCAGCGGCGTTCGTCTACGACACGTCCGCGTTCGGCGCGACCAGTCCAATATCAGGCCAGCGATATCGCCTCGAAGCGTCTCCGACCTTCGGCGCGCTGACGTTTACCAACGTGCTGGCCGACTACCGCCGGTATCTGATGCCGGCGCCGTTCTACACCATCGCGGCCCGCGTAGTCCACGACGGACGGTACGGCAGCGGCGGAGAGGATCAGCGTCTGTTCCCGATGTACATCGGGTACCCCGCGCTCGTTCGTGGCTACGACATCAACACGTTTGGTCCGTCGGATTGCGTGCCGAGCGTGATGAGTCAGTGTCCGGCGTTCGACCGCCTGCTCGGCAGCCGCATGCTGGTAGGCAATCTCGAATTCCGGTTTCCGTTGCTGCGCCCGTTTGGGGCCACGTCGCAGATGTATGGGCCGATTCCGATCGAAGTGGCGCTGTTTGCCGATGGCGGCGTCGCATGGAACCGCGGTCAGAAGCCGGCACTCTTCGGTGGCTCGCGCGAAGGCGTCTCGTCGGCAGGTCTGGCGCTGCGCGCAAACCTGTTCGGCTACGCGGTGGGGCAGTTGGACTTCGCCCGACCGTTCCAGCGGCCGGGAAGCGGCTGGGTCGTCCAGTTCAATCTTTCGCCCGGATTCTAGCGATGACGTTGCCACAGAGACTCAGAGACACAGAGTAAAGATTTTTCTCTCTGTGACTCTGTGACTCTGTGACTCTGTGTCTCTGTGGCCCGTGGCTGGGTCTTGGGATTTGGGATTTGGGA
>Ga0114129_10004598_pt1 | contig 19482 bp, 15 predicted proteins | sample RhiMetdeltSRZDD1_FD_80071 | JGI IMG/M metagenome (GOLD analysis project Ga0114129, IMG submission 80071) | Populus rhizosphere microbial communities from Tennessee, USA - Rhizosphere MetaG P. deltoides SRZDD1 (version 2) (version 2) | ecosystem: Host-associated > Plants > Roots > Rhizosphere >...
CTCACACACGACGCCCGCAGCTCGGCGATCAACCCAACGTTTCGAAGAACCAGGCCAGCCTGGGAGGCCAGGTCGTTCACCAACTCGCGCTCGGCGGGCGTGAGCGGTTCGTTCGTCGGCTTGGTGACGGCCAGGGCTCCGAGGAGGTCACCCCGGTGGCGGACAGGAACCGACAGCGACACGCCTTGCATTGGCGGAACCTCCCCACGGTCTAGCGTCAGGGTTCGAGCCGCGCCCGCATCGTGCGGCCATACGGCGGCCAACGACAGCTCGTCTCCAACGCGCAACCACACCTCGGCCCTGGTGGCGCCTGTCCCCTTGCCCGAGCAGCTGGGCGGCCCGGGGAAGAACGTCATCGGTGGCGAACGATCCGCCGACGCGGTCGGAGAACTCTGAGAGCACCTCGTACGGGGTCGCGCGCTTGCCGTACACGAGCCGATTGGCGAGCCGTCGTGCGCGGGCGCGGAGCGGTTGGAACGCGATGGCGACGATGGCGGTCGCCAGGATCGTGAGGGCGACGTTGTTCGTTCTCCCGATGAGGGTGCCGATGCCGACGACCACCGCCAGGTACACGGCCGTGGCGAAGACCACGAGCGTCGTGAAGACCACCGTCTTGCTGATGACGACGTCGATGTCGTAGAGGCGGTATTTCAAGATCGCAACGGCCGACGCGATCGGCAGGAACGGGAACGCGAGCGTGCCGATAATCAGCGGTGCGTTGAGCAGGGGGCTGGTGACGACGATGGAGACGACCAGGATTGCGGCTGCGAACGCGAACCACTTGAGCTGCTCGCGCTGATCCCCCGAGGCCTGCCGGATCCGAAGGATCAGGGAGAGCGCACAGACCAGGCCGACGCCGAAGCCGATCAAGATGGCAGCAACCTGGACGTTGTAGGCGATCCTGAACGAGGTCGGAGCGGTGGCCGGCGCCGAATCCCCGATGTTTGCCAGGAGACGATCGGGCAGCGGCCACGCCGTAATCGCGTAGGGAAGGGCGCCTGCCACGATGGCGAGACCAGCGAGCCATGCCACCGGTCGCCAGCGACGCGACGGCAGGTGACCGTCGGGGAACAGCAAGAGCAGGAAGGTGAACAGGAGCAAGATGCCCGGCGCGAATGCCCAGGTGGCGAGCCAGGTCATCGCGTGGCCGAGCGGCAGGGTTCCGGGAGGACGTGCCCGCGTGTACTCGGACCACCTGGTGGTGAACGATGCGATGGACAAGAACAGCCCCGCAACGCAGAAGATCCACCCGATGGGGTTCTCGGGCCTACGAGCGGCGATCAGTCCACCGACCAGGCCGAACGCCATCAGGGAGATCAGCCAGACGACACCGGGTCCGTCGACCCTGAAGGTGCCCACCCAGGCGAAGACGAGGGTGCCTAGGACCAGCGCCACGGTAAGGGCGCAGATCAGCCACGCCAGCACGGAGAGCCTCCGTCGCCTACTCACGGAGCTCATACCTGCATCTTGCTCCCAGTGATGAGGCCGGAAAGGGTGCTGACGCGACAGTACCGGGTGGCCCCACCACGAGGCCCCAGTCAGTAGCGCACGCGGGATGAGGGGACAGGAAGTCCGATTCCGGAGCAGCCTGTAGCCTATCCCTCCAGACGAACGACCCGCGACGGCCGGCGGCGAAGTTGTTCAGGTCAAGAGCCAATCATCGGCCCCTGCGATCAGTGTCACGCAGCATCCCGATGGGCGCCGTGAGGGGGTTGCTCATAGGAGCATCCCAGGATGCGCATCCGGAGATCTGACGGTGGTGTCCGGGATCCGGAGCTAGGCGGGGAGCCTCACGTGTCCGGGGGGGGAGCATTGCCGCCTGATCTGAACCGGACGTAAATCTTTCGGCTGCCGGTCTCATCCCTCGATCCGCCTAGCCCCTCGGTCGTCGCTTCTCGCGTAAGCGAGCGCGGTACGCACGTTCACGACATGTCGAGCCGCAGTATCGCTTCCCTGCGCGACCATCCAGCCTCTCCCCGCATACGTTGCAACAACGCGCTCGCGCCGCCGCTTGCTCGAATAGGTAGAGGACGGCTCCGGGATCCTCCGGCAGGACTCCCACCATGTTGCCGTTGAGCTTCTTCGAGGCCAACGTCAGTGCCAGCTCGTAGGCCCGCTGTCTCGTCGTCGCTCGTGCCCGGCCGCTGGCCACGTATCGGTCCAGAGCCGACATCGATATGTCGAGGTCGGCAGCGATTGTCGTACGGCCACCCGGTTCGGCGACCACATCCATGAGCACACGCAGGACGCGACGGGTTGTGAGATCCCGGGTTGGGTCGGGGAACTCCGAGTACGAGGGTGAGCGACTGATCCCCACATCGGTTCCATAGTTCGTCTCACGTCCGATCGGCACCGCTTCGAAGCCGATGGTCGGTCGAGGGCGCAACTCCGCTGAAGTCGCGCCATCACAGACGTGTCCCTCCAAGTCGATCGCCTTCGCGTCCGGATGGCGGAAGTACGAGCTGAGGAGCGACCTGAACGTGCGAAGGAATAAGGGACGGTCCACCCGTAGCGACGATTCCGTCGCCCGCGATGGAGCGGACTCAGAAGCTCGTCCGAGCAGCGAAACGAACGCTCGCGGAGACGAGGTCAACGCCGAGTGACCCTGCGCAGTCCGAGGGAGCCCGCAAACGTCGGATCGAGAAGGCACGTAAGGAGAGTCTCGCCGCCCGAGCCTGGGAGCGAGAACACGGCCCCGTATCGGATCCGTCAGCCTACGAACGAGACATCCTGCCGCGGATGCGTGCCATGAGCACGCGGCGTTTGGTCGCTGTCACCGGGCTCTCCGAGTACTACTTGTGGAAACTGAAGAAGGGTCAGGGTCGTCTGCATCCGCGGTTCTGGAACGCCGTCGTGACAACATGTGACGCCCAGAAGGCCATTCACGCTATCGCGGACCAGGCGAGGTCCGATCCCTGATGCGGCCCGTACTCGCTCTGGGCTAGACCGCCGGGATTAGCTGCGACATCGTCGCCGGCTCCACATACACGAGCTCGGCCCCTGGCGACCGCTCGAGGACTTCATGCGCTCGGGCGTACATCTCGTCCTGCCGTCGGACCAGCGCCTCTTCCTTCTCCTCAGGATCGTAGGCCCCTACCACGGCCCAGTGATCGCGGAGTTCCCTCACCGACGAGGCGTGTGTCCGCAGCTCGAACCGGCGGCGCTCTTGAAGGACGAAGACGCGCCGTCCCACGAGCTTCGCAACCGCTTCCTCTGCGGACCTAAGGTCATTCTCGTAGTCGAAGCCGGGATCGTCCTCCCGAAACGATGGCTCCCCATTCGGCCTGACCTCGACGAACGGGACCTCGAGGGCTGGATGGATCTCAATCAGCGTGCCAGCCCGCCTGAGCAGCCGGTTGATCTGCTCAAGGGCATGGACCATGCCCTCCTGCTCCATTCAGCAGAGCGACCAGGACAGCAGCCCTACGTCGAACACGTCGGCGTCGCTGGCGGCTGCGAAGTCCTCGAAGGCCACGTGCCGGAAGTCGATCGGGAGGTCTGTCGTACGGAGCCGCTCCTTGGCCCGCTCGATCGCGTCTTCGAACGGATCAATCGCCGTCACATGGGCGGCTCGGTCCCCGTACCGCCAGGTGAGCCGACCGTCACCGCATCCGATCTCCAGGACCTCACGGCCCTCCAGCTCGACGAGGTCGAACAGCGCGTCAGTCTCGTTGCCCTCGGGATCGGTCCGTATCGTCACAGCACCCTCCCTCCATCCGACGCGATGGATAGTAGCTTCGGGCCGGACGGTTCGATCGGTGGACTGGGTCAGTGGTCTCGGCGTTCCTCGAGGACGAGACCGCTCTGGCATCCGTTTCATCGCCGGGTGGTCCCAGGCAACGGGTAGTTCAGGCAGTTGAATCAGTCCTGTGTAGGGATCCGGACAGGCGGGTCTTATTGCCAGCGCGCAATCCACTCTAGAGGATCCTTGGCCGCTCGCTAGGGCAAGACCCGCCCGACACCTGTCAGCCGCCAGGGCTTCTCGCGGCGCCAGTTCTTCGCCCAGGCCTCGACTTCTTTGCGAGTCCAGACGCGCCCAGGCCCCTCCACGCCCACGGGCGTGGGGAACCCTGCCTCTTTCACGATCTTTGAAGCCCGTTGATGGCTCACGCGGAGCATGTCAGCGATCTCAAGAACGCGGACGGTGGGCTTCGGCATCTGATTCAACCCTGGGAGGGTTGATCGCTTTCACGCAAGCGACTCGAAGCGCAACGGCCCGCTTTCAAAGGCTGAACCTCCAGCCGACAATCCCCTGGGATCCTTCTCGACCAATTCACTGGGCCCCCCGGAGACATTCGCAGCCGCGTAATTTCGCGTGCGCCCGCGAGCAATTAGAGGCGGAGTCTCGCGGGCGACCCATCGTTCCGCCTGTTCGGGGGCATGAGCCAGGTCTTGCATCGGTCGGCCAGGTAAGGGCACCCTTCGCGGGTGGAGACCTGCCCCTCCTGCGGTCGGGAAAACCCCCAAGATTCCCGGTTCTGCTCCGCCTGCGGCGCACCGCTCAAGGCGGAGCCCGCCACGGAGGTCCGCAAGACCGTGACGATCGTATTCTGCGACCTCGTCGGTTCGACGGCGCTCGGAGAGCGCACCGACCCGGAGGTCCTGCGCGAGCTGATGGCGCGCTTTCACGCCGAGCTGCGCGCGATCCTCGAGCGGCACGGAGGCACCGTCGAGAAGTTTGTGGGCGACGCCGCCATGGCGGTCTTCGGCCTGCCACAGGTGCATGAGGATGACGCGCTTCGTGCCGTTAGGGCCGCCGTCGAGATGCGGAAGGCCGTCGCTGGGCTCGGCCTCGAGGTGCGGATCGGGGTGAACACAGGCGAGGTGGTCGCGGGCGCAGGCGAGACGCTCGTCACCGGCGACGCGGTGAACGTCGCCGCCCGCCTCGAGCAGGCGGCCCGAACGGGCGAGATCCTGATCGGTGCGGCGACCGAGCAGTTGGTCCGGGAGCGTGTTCGGGCGGATGCGTCGGAGCCGCTGCTGTTGAAGGGCAAGAGCGAGCCGGTTCCGGCATACCGGGCGCTCGGGCTGCTGGACGATGTGCCGGCTTTCACGCGACCGATCTCAGCGCCATTCGTCGGTCGGCAGGAGGAGCTCGAGCAACTCGAGCGCGCGCTCGCGACCGCGGTCGAGACGCGGACGCCCCAGCTCGCCACGATCGTGGGGCCTCCCGGGATCGGCAAGTCGCGCCTCGCACGCGAGCTCATCGGGCGCGCGAATGCCCGGATTCTCGTAGGTCGATGCCTGTCGTACGGCGAAGGGATCACGTATTGGCCGCTCCAGGAGATCGCCTCGCAGATCGGCGACGTGCGAGCCGCGCTCGCCGACGTGGATGGCGGCGACCTCGCGGCGGAGAGGTTCTGTGCCGCGATCGGGGAGGTCGACACGCCCTCCACGCCGGAGGAGATCGCGTGGGGCACGCGCAGGCTCTTCGAGGCAATCGCCGCGGACCAACCGCTGGTCGTCGTGTTCGACGACATCCATTGGGCGGAGCCGACGTTCCTTGACCTGATCGAATACCTAACGACCTTCGCGCACGGCGTTCCGATCCTCGTGCTGTGTACGGCTCGAGCCGACCTGTTCGACCACCGCCCGACATGGACGGCACCCCGGCCGGGATCGAGCTTGCTCATGCTCGAGCCGCTGTCCGCGGACGACAGCCAGGCGTTGGTTGCCGACCTCGGGGAACTTCCTGCGGCGGCGATCGAGCAGATCGTCGAGACCGCGGAGGGCAATCCGCTGTTCGTCGAGCAGCTCATGGCCATGCGAGCCGAGGGTGAAGATGCGCTGGAGGTCCCGCCTACGTTGCAGGCGCTGCTCGCATCGCGCATCGACCGTCTGGCCGAGCCGGAGCGAGCCGTGGTCGAGCGCGGCTCGGTCGAGGGCCGTCTCTTCCATCGGGGGGCCGTATCGGCGCTGTTGTCCGAGCCGGAGCGGGTCGATGTCGGTGCCCACCTGCTAACGCTCGTCCGCAAGGAGCTGATCAGGCCCGATCGAGCGGTCGTGCCGGGTGATGACGGGTTCCGCTTCGGACACGCCCTGATCAGGGACGCCGCGTACGACGAGATCCCCAAGCGGCAGCGGGCCGCGCTTCATGAGGCGTACGCCGATTGGCTCGTCTCCAGGCTCGGCGACGCAACACCGGACGAGATCGTCGGCTACCACCTCGAGCAGGCCTACCGCTACCGTGTGGAGCTCGGCTCGGCAGATCCCGTGCTCGGTGCCAGAGCCGCGGAGCGTCTGGGGGCGGCGGGAGACGCTGCGGGCGCGAGGGGTGACGTCGTTGCTGCGGCGAACCTCCTCGGCCGCGCGGCGGATCTGGTGCCCGAAAGCCCGCGGCGTCCAGACCTCCTTGTCGGCCTCGGAGAGGCGCTCTCTGCGGTGGGCAATTTCGAGCGTGCGCGGGCGGTGCTCGAGGAGGCGAGGTCCCGCTCGGCAGTGGCCGGCAACGGTCACACGGAATGGTGCGCCCGGATCCTGCTCGCGCGGATCCAGATGGACACCGAGCCGGAAGGGGCGGCCGAGGCGGCGATCCGCGAAGGGGAGGCCGCCATCCGGGCACGCGAGCCGGAGGGAGATCACGAGGTCGTCGCACGGGCCTGGGATCTCATGGCCGAGGGATACAACTGGCGTGGCCAGGTGGACGAGTGGAGGGGCGCCACGGAGCGGGCAGTCTCGTACGCCCGATCGACAGGCAATCTCGCGTTCGAGGTGGCGATTGTGACCCATTCCCCCGGTCCGATCGTCTACGGGCCGACCCCGGTCGAGGAGGGGCTCCGGTACGCGGACGACGTCGTGGCGCGGCTAGGGAACGTTCCCGAGGTGCAGGATCTGGCCTTGCACGTCCGGGGACATATGCGCGCCCGGCTGGGCGAGTTCGCGGGGGCGTTCGAGGCCGTAAACGCCTGGAGGCTGCACAAGCGCGAGCTCGGCCAGGACGCGTTCTATGCGTCGTCGGCCTCGTGCGCCTGGGACGTCTGTTCCTGGGCCCGGGAATGGGTGCGTGGCGAAGACGTGCTCCGCGAGGGGTACGAGATGCTCGAGCGGATGGGGAGGACGACCCACGTGTCGACGATTGCGGCGCACCTAGGCGAGGCCGTGTTCCATCAGGGACGTGTCGACGAGGCGGAGCGCCTCAGCGCTGTCAGCGAGGAGCTCGGCGCGAGGGACGACCGCTACAACGAGGCGGCGTGGAGGAGGCTGCGAGCGAAGGTGCTCGTTGCGCGCGGCGACCTGATCCGCGCCGAGGCGCTCGCCCGTCAGGCGGTTGACGTGGCTGCCGACATCGGGTTCATCGACGACGCCGCCCTGTCGTGGCTCTCGCTGGCAGAGATTCTCCGCTCGACCGTTCACGATGAGGCGGATGCGGCGGCCGCGGAGGCGCTCGCGCTGTTCGAGCGCAAGGGCAACCTCGTCGGGGCGGAATGGGTGCAGGCCTTCCTGGATGCGAGCGAGGCCTGAGGAGGCCTCCGGGGCCACATGATCCAAGGCGGTTGCTCTCGAATGGGGCGGTGTTGTCGTCTCGACCAAGTTTGCTTACACGCAGGTGCAGTGGACGTCGGCCTGTTGGCACCCCGCGCACCTCAGCGTGCAGTACCGGTCCGATCCCGAGTGACGACGGTGCTCGTCATGCTCGCCCGCAACGGACCCACAGATCGCGCACTTCCATCCGTCGGTCTGGCCCCCGCATTTCGCGCATGGGATCGCCGCCGCCTTTGCCATCACCAACCTCCCCTCGGACCTCCGTTTGAGACTCGACGTGCCGCATGGGCCGCTCGCCAGGTGGGGCAGCCGGTTACTTCCTCTGGGCGGCCCTGATCCCACGAAGAGCCAAGAGCGCTCCCGCGACAAAGATCAGCGTCGCGAGGTAGATCAGCCCCAGGTGACCAAGCGTGTCGAAGTGGTTCGGATAGTGCGCCGGCAGAGCTACCGCTAGTCCGAGGACCGGGGACACCACCGCTCCAACCCAGGCCCACAGCTCGCCTCTGCGAACGCCGTAGGCCACGAGGAACAGCACCGCCACGCCGGTCGCGGCGATGAACCCGGATACCGCGATGTGAAGGTGCCCGATGTACTCATACAAGGACGGGCTGAAGTCCTGGATGGCTTTCTTCCCGACATTCACCTCGCCCGGGCCGATCCCGAGCTCGAGGAATGCGTCGGTGAAGTTCCGGATGAAGAAGATCACCGCGTAGCCGACGAAGCCCGCCGCGGCGATCCCCATGAGCCACGATCCCCAGCGCAGGTCCGCCTCCACCCTTCTCGATTGCGCACTTTCGGTTGTGACGGTCGCCATATCCTCCACCTCCTCACTGAGTAAGGACGAGTAGGGAGGGCTCGCGATTGCGCATTCCCGACGATGCAATAGATTAGAGCCACGGGGAACGGTGGTGGGGCAGGGAGTCGTTCCGGGAACCGAAGTCCGCCCGCATCGACCGATCCAACTTACGGTGGCGAAGCCGTTCCCTCGGCCGGTCTACGGGAACCCCTGGGGATACAACTTCAAGTGTTGCGGCTTCATCTACGATCCACCAGCCGCGTTCTGCTCCTACTTCAACTGCATCCCATACTTTTCTTCCGGGGTTGGCTACGTCATTCAGTGCCAAGATGGAGCCTTCAGTCAGTTGGGTGGAGAGTCGGGCTCCTGCTCAAGCCACGGCGGCAACAGGCGACCCCTTCAACAGGTCCGCTGACGCGTGACGGCGTTGGAAGTGCACGGTGAGCCGAGCTCCTGAATCGACTGCGAGGAGGACAGGACGGTCCGGGCGGTTGTGGTCGGGATGTTGCGGGAGGCTGGCCGATGAACCCCCGCCCTCTGGCCCCACAGATGGTGGCTCGGATGGACGCACCGATTAGAGGAGAGTTCTAGGATGCTCCGAGGGTGACTCGAGCGTTGATGCTTGTCGCAGCGATCACGTCTCTTGCCGCTTCATGCACCGGCTCAGGAGGCGATTCGTCCCTGACCCAAGCAGCGACAACAGGTCAGGTCAGTGCTACATCCACCCCAAGTCTATCGCCAGCGCCGCCGGAGACGCCCAAGAATCCAGGACAGGCCAGCATGCTTGGGACATACAGGGTCAAGTACAACACCGTTCACAGCACCATTTCGAACTCGGACGTCCATCAAGTGTCCAAGTGGACGACCTCACCGAACTGCGCCAACGGCCCTTGCAATACGCTCATCGAGTCGTCCAAGGACTGGAAGGCACGGGCGACTTTCCTCAAGGGGCATTACCGCTGGTCCAGGACGCTTAAGAAGTACTACTACTGCGAGATTGGGTCCACCAAGACTGACATCGATGCGACAGGGGAATACGCGATCAGGCCAACCGCGATGAGGTTGGTCGATGATGTTTGGGTCGTGACACGCTTCACCGGCTCAGCAGAGTTCCGGGGACACAAGTCAGGGGGTTGCATCCCTCTGCCGGAGGAGCGAGTGATCATCCAGGGAAGGATGAAGCTCGCCCCCGCCGCCTAAGCACTAGTCTCAGGCCGAGGATCATTCCCCTCCAACCACTTGACCGATTGCCGATTGTGTCAACTGCGAGGAGGACCGGACGCTCCGGGCGGTGCTCGTCGGGATGCTGCGGGACAGCGAGCGGCGCGCCTGAGAGGCACCGCTTTCCCGCGCCGCACGGCGAGCCGGCGGTCCAGTTGCGCGAGGAGGCGAGGAGCCCCCGGTGGAACGCCGCCTGCCAGTGTCCGTCGCCTGATCTCCCCGTGCAGACCGTGGAGCTGGTTCGCTGCGTGAAGCCGCGGACGGCTCATGCGCGCGAGGGGTAAGACCGGACATTGGGCGTCGAGCGACTCGACTATCAGGGAGTCGCGAAGTGGGGTTGGAAGATGCCCGGAGGGCGAAGAAACAACAGCCAGCCGCCGGTCTCACGACGACCCTTGGACGGCGATCCGGTCGAGAGCTGGCAGGCTTGTCAGCTGGTCAAAGGACGCTCTCGTTACACGATCGGACACGACGCCGACCCACTTTTCGAACAGCAGAGGGATCCATGGGACGACCACCTCCGTCAGGTATACGTCGATGTCGGCCCAGCACTTGATCTGGGTCGAGCCGATCAGCGCCTGGCACCGGGCGATGCGATCATCGATACCGGGCACCGACGTAATCTCGTACCCCCATCTCCTCAAGTCCAGAGAGCTCGCACCGACGAGCGAGAAGTTCGAGCCGCCGATCGACGCCTTCGAGAACAGGGGCAAGATGAAGTTCGACGCACTCAGATAGTCCTTGCCCCAGGCAGCACCGATCGCCATCGGGATGTGCCGGCGCGGGTCCCCTATCACAGAGAACAGGCGGACGCCGCCCATAAGCTGAACGTCGAGATCGATGCCGATCGCAACGAGGTCGTCGCGTATCGAGCGGGCGATCGCCGGGATCGGAGCGAAATTCGGGGCGAGCGCCTCGACCCCGCGGCAGGAGGGGTCGTCACACCTGCCGTCCGCGTTCGTGTCGTACGCCGACGCCGCCATCTCCCGACGCGCCGCCGCCCGGTCGCCCTCGTGATCCGGACTTGCGTACGGGTCGTAGGAGGACAAGAGATCGTTGGTGAGACTGTCGATGACCACGTGCCCGGCCGGCTCGGCGGCGATCGGCCCTCCGAAAGCCTCCTGCAGGGCAGACTTGTTCACCGCCAAGTTGAGTGCCCTGCGTACGTGGACGTCGTCGAACGGTGGAACCGCCAGGTTCAGGGTGACGTACCGTACGAAGTCACGAGACCCCTGCATGATCCGGCTAGGCGACACTCGGGCTACCAGGTCGAGCGGAGCCTGTGGGGGCGGACCGCCATTCAGGACGACGTCTGTCCGTCCGGCCTCCATTTCACGGTAGGCATCCGGCGCCGAACCTCCCAGCGTGAGCTCGATCCGGTTCGGGTTCGCGGGGCGGAGATCGTCCGTGGCCGGGTCCCAAGAGGGGTTCCGGACGAGCGTGAGCGCCATGCCCGGCGTGTACCCGGAGAGGGGCTCCTGCTCGTCGGGGGGCGGGGAGAAGTCGAGTTGCTCAGACCCTTCCACCATGTACGGCCCGGACGCGACCAGGTAGCGTCCATATCCATCCTCGTGCCCGTCGGCCGCTCCGGGAGGGATAGGCGCGGACGCGGGAAGCGTGAAGCGATAGCCCAGGTCGCCCACCGGCTCCCGCAGCTGCACCACCAGTGTGTGGGGATCGGGCGCGCCCAAACCCGAGATCGATTCGCTCTTCCCGGACGCGAACTCGTCGAAGCCGTCGATGACCGAGTAGTAGGACGTGTACCCGCGTAGGGCCCGGGGCAGCGCCGACCGCTCCAACGCCCGCACGATGTCAGTGGAGACGATCTCGGTGTCCTGGAAGGGCGGCGCGTAGGGCAGGCCCTCTTTCAACCGGAACGTCCAGGTGAGTCCGTCCGGCGAAACGTCGGGGTCACCGGCTGCGAGATCCGGCATGAGCTCCGCGCCGCCCTCGCTGGTCGGCACTCCTCGGTGGGACATGAGCGTCCGCAGTAGGCAACAGCGGAAGACCTCCCACGAGTCGAACCAATAGTCGACCTGAGGGTCGAGGGCGGGGCGGGCCCGAGCCAACACCGATGGCCCCGAATGCGGCACCGATACGCGGAGTATCCCGCCGGAAAGAGCGCCCGAGGTCGGCGAGCCATCTGAGGGAGACGCCGACCCCCCCGTGCACGCGGCGATGGTCAAGGTCAGGACCGCGATTGCGCGGAGCCGCACTGTCGTTCCCCCCTTTCTGGGACGAAGCCTCGACCTCGTGCGACGAATGGTCAACCCGTCTCGCACTCGTTCGTTGTGATGTGCGCGACAGCGCGCGGCACGCGTCAATACACCTACTGCCTGCGAACCGAAACCCAGACGTTGCCCTCCGCGTCGGCGACGACCGCATCGGGACTCCCCTTCACCAGCAGCGGCGATCCAACCACCTCGTCGATCGCAGGGTCGATCAGGACCATCATGCCGCTTCCGTAGCAGCCCACCCAGACGCCTCCTGCACCGACGGCGATCCCCTGCGGCCCGTCGCATCCGGCCTCGGCGACGGCGATCCTGTCCCGCGTCTGACCGCTGGAGGCGTCAAGCCGCACGACCTCGTCGCTCTGATCGATCGAGATCCACACCGAGTCCGAGCCCAGGGCGATCCCGGACGGCGCCCCGCTAACTCCAAACGACTGAACCTCGAGGGTGCCCGTGTCGACCCGGTAGATGGTCTGCGCCACTTCATCGCCGACCCACACCTGCAACGGATCGCCTGCGACGGTGATGACCCCGGCGTCCGCGCCGTCGGCGAGATGGATCCTCTCATGGTCGCATTGGGTCGGATCCAGCCGCCACACATCGCCGGTGTTCGCGACCGTCACCCAGACGAAGCCCCCTCCCTCGGCGATCCCGAATGTGCTCGAAGGGACGTCGCACTTCGGCTCGACCTGTGATGTGTCGAGGTTCACCTCGAGGACCTGGCTCGACCCGGACTGGGATCCAAACCCGGTCGTGATGAACACGCCGTCCGGACCCCCGGCGATGCCCGTGGGCACTCCCTGGGTGGCCGTAGCCGAGCCCGTCTCGCTCGAACCGGGATCGAACGGCTGTACTGTCCTGTTGTCCTCGTTGGTGACCCAGCCGCGCCCTCCACCGAAGGCGATCCCATTCGGACTCTCCCCCACGGGGATGGGTTCGTTGAACGTGGCCGAGTCCGTATCGATCTGAGCCACCGTGTTCAGGCCCGGGACGGACGCGGTCCCACCGCTTGCGAGCACCAGCACGATAGCCGCCGCGAGCACCGCGATGCCGACGACGATGACCCCGGCGATCAGGCGCCGCCGCTTCCGCTTTGGCCTTACGCGCCGAACGCGACCCGGGCGCAGCGTGATTCCCACTGCGTCGGAGAAGGCGGATGAGAGCTCGCCGCACGTCTCGTACCGGTCCTTCGACTCCTTCGCCAGGGCCTTGCCGATCACCGCATCGACCTGCCTGCCGAAGCCGGCGTCCGCAAGCGAGGGCGGCGGTTCCTGGACGTGTGCCCAGAGCACCGCCACCTCGATGTCTCTCGGGAACGGCACCGTCCCGGTCAGGCACTGGAAGAGCAGGCAGCCCATCGAGTACTCGTCCGCCCGACCGTCCACCGGGTCGCCCTTGACTTGTTCCGGCGCCACGTAGTCGATCGTTCCGACGATCTGTCCGGTCTGGGTGAGACCGCTCACCGACAGCGCCCGCTTCGTAAGCCCGAAGTCGCTCAAGTAGGCGTGGTCCCGACCGGTGGGATCGCGCCGAGGCGTGATGAGGACGTTCGCCGGCTTCACGTCACGATGCACAAGCCCGCGGCCATGTGCCACATCGAGGGCATCTCCGAGCTGCTGGGCGATGGCCGCCGTTCGAATCGGATCGAGACGCCCCTCCGCGACGATCAGGCCGCGCAGATCGGTCCCATCCACGTATCGCATCGCGAGGAAGAGGACACCGTCGGCCTCGTCGGCGTCGTAGATCGGCACGATGTTCGGGTGGTCGATCGATGCGGCGAGCTTGGATTCCCGCAGGAACCGGTCCCGGAACTTCTGGTTGCCCGCCAGCTCGGGCGCGAGCAGCTTGAGGGCGACCATCCGACCGAGGCGCAGGTGCCGTGCCAGATAGACCGCGCCCATCCCTCCCCGGCCGATGAGCTCCTCGATCCGGTACCCGGCGACCTCGGTCCCGATGGGGGTGTCCTCGGCCATGCGGGCATGGTTGTAGCACCTGCGCGGCGTCCCGGATAGCGGCTGGCTGAAGTGCCTGGTTGTATGTCCGATTCAGCTGGACCCTGACTCAAGCGCGATCTGATCGAGCGCCGGGAGACCTTGGAACTGAGCGAACGAGAATCGCGAGACACGCGCGGAAACCGTTCGGTGCTGGGTGAAGAAGACGTAGGGGGCCCAGGGCGCCACTTGCTCCATCATGTAAGTATCCAACTTCGCCCAGCAGGTGGCGTCCGACCGGGTCGAAAGTCCCTGACACTGAGCAATGCGGTCGTCGACATTCGGGACCTCGGTCACGGCGTACCCCCACTCTCGAAGTTGCTCCGGCTCGGCTCCAATGTTGCTGTCGTTCCTGGCGAGACCGGCCGAGAACACCCCGGCAAAGGACTGAGAGGCGGCAGGGAAATCCGCCGCCCACCCGGCGCCGAGACCCAGAGGCACCTGGGCCTCACGATCGTGCAGGGCAGCGAACATGGCGACGATGTTCATCGACTCAAGCCGGAGGTCGATGCCGATCGGCTCCAGGTTGCGTTTGATCTCGGCTGCCATCGCCGGGAACGGGCCCGCCTGGGTGATGGCCAGGACATCCTCGCAAGCGGCAGCATCGCAAACGCCGTCGTGGTCGTGGTCGTATGTCGAGCGCGCCATCTCCTCTCTCGCGCGGACAACACTTCCCGCGTTGCCTGGGGTCGGATACAAGTCTCGGTCCTGCAGGATGTTGTTCTCCAGGCTGTCCGGCACGAGGTGCCCCGCAGCCTCTCCGTAGAGATAGCCCAATGGCGGCGTGGGCACCGTGCCGACGAGCCGGACGAGGGAGGACTTGTCGATCGCCCAGTTCACGGCCCTTCGGACGTGAAGATCGTCGAAGGGGGGAACGGCCAGATTCATGCTGATCGCAGCGACGAAGTTGTCCGCGTTGGAAAGCAGCTGGTCCCTCAAAGAGGGATCGGCTCCATAATCCGCCAATACGTCGGGCGGAGGGCTCGCATCGAAGACGAGGTCCAGTAGCCCTGATCTCACCTTTGCCCAGTCCCCGGTCAACGAACGACGCAATGCGATCTCGATGCGATCGACGAACGCTCCCCGGAGCCTGTCCGTCGAAGGGTCCCAGGACGGGTTGCGCACCAGCGTGACAGACTTGTGTGGCACGTAGCCGGCCACTGGGTCCTGTTTGTTGGGGGGGACGGTGAAGTCCAGCGCTCCGCTTCCCTCGAACATGTAGGGACCTGACGAGACCAGGAACCGGCTGTAATCCGTGTGACCGGTGGCCGCACCGAGGGTTCCGCCGGTCGGAACCGGTGGTATGGGAGCTGTCGCCGGCAGGCTCAATCGATACCCCAGATCGCTTGTTGGCTCGGTCAGTTGCACGATGAGGGTGCGATCGTCCGGAGCGTACAGGCCTCTAATGGAGTCGATTTCCCTTGCGCCGAACGAATCGAATCCATCGATGACCGAGTAGTAGAAGCCGTACCCCACGTCGTCTGGCAAGAGCGCCACGCGTTCGAAGGCCCGGATCACGTCCTGAACGACGATCGGCGTATCGGCGAAGGGTGGAGCGTAATGGAGACCGGCCCTCAGCCGGAACGTCCACGTGAGCCCATCGGGAGACACCGAAGGCATCGCCTCGGCCAGGTCGGGTGCCAAGGTGGCCCCGCCCTCCTCGGTCGGCCGGCCTGTGTACGAAAGGAGCGTCCGGGTGAGGCAGCACCGATAGAGTTCCAGCGGAGCGCCCCAGTAGGCACGCTGTGGATCGAAGGAGCCACCCGCGAAGAGGGTCAGCGACGCGTCCTGCATGGCCACCATGAGCGTCCCTCCACGCGACACCTGGGGGGCGCGTTCGCCTCTTCCCGATGATCCGCCCCCCGTGCAAGCGGCCGCGACTAGCGCGAATATGAGCGCCACTACCCCTCGTCGCATTCCCATAGCGAAGGTTCGCGCCTCGGCGCGATCGCCATCTCGATCCGAATCCCTTCCCAGCCGCGCTCTCAATCGCATGTGGCCTTACTCCTCAGCGTGCTTCCAGGCGATCTCCAATCGCTCGGCTCTGAGCGAGCGCCGGGCGGGACATTGGCGAGACGGTGAAATCCTATCGACAAGCTGAGCGAGGAGATCGTAGCGATCAGGAAGCTCGCTCTGCGACTCGACGTCAAGCGGCCTACAACAGCCCATTATTCGTACACCGAGCAGGGATAAGGAGCCTCACGCGCCGGGGGCGTGATGAGGTATTGCCTTAGGCCAAACGGCCGATTGCGGGTCCCTCAGGCCGGAGCTGTGTCCGGCCGACACTACCAATCATGAGGCGCAAGGGCTGGCTCGGGTATCTCCTGATCGGCATAGCCATGCTCACCGTCTATCTGTTCGTGGACGGGGCCCGCGTGGGACCGCTCTTCAACGTCATAGCGATCTCCGCACCGGTCGCAATCGTGGTCGCCGTGCATGTGCACAAACCGAATCAGCGGGCTGCGTGGTATCTGATCGCTCTCGGTCAGATGCTATTCGTCGCTGGCGACGTCATCACGTACAACTACGATCGATTCTTTGGCGGAGAGCCACCGTTCCCCTCCATCGGTGACGCCTTGTACCTCTCGGTCTATCCATTCCTTATCGCGGGGATCCTCCTGCTGATTCGCCGGAGGACCCCTGGAGGTGACCGACCGAGCCTGATCGACTCACTGATCGTAGCGGTCAGTGTAGGTGCCCTGTCTTGGGTTTTCCTGATGGCGCCTTACGTCCGTGACGAGTCCCTGACCTTTCTCCAGAAGATTGTGGCGATGGGCTATCCGATCATGGACCTGCTGCTGGTCTCTGTCTTCGTGCGGCTGGCCGTGGGTGCCGGACGCCGGGGGACGTCCTTCTATCTCATCTCGAGCTCGATCTTGGTTCTGTTCCTCACCGACAGCATCTACGCGTGGATCGTCCTCCACGGTGGATATGACAATTCCACTGGACTCCTGGAGGGAGGGTGGGGGCTGTTCTACCTGCTCCTGGGGGCGGGAGCGCTCAACGCTTCCATGCTTTATCTGGAGCAACCCCCCACCGTGCGCGAGCCGCCTAACCCGCGGCGGCGGCTGCTACTGCTAGCCGCGGCATCGCTGGTGTCACCTTCGGTGCTGCTGATCCAGGCGCTCCGTGGCGCATCTCAGCCGGAGGAAGTCGTAGTGATCGGAGCGTGCACGATCACGCTCTTCGTCTTAGTGCTGATCCGATTGAACGGTGTGATGGTCGACATCTCGGAGTACAGACGCACCGAGCAGCAACTCAGGGAGACGGAGAACAAGTATCGAACGCTTGTGGAAGGAATGCCGGCCGTCGTATACATCGCCGATTTCGGCGAGGACGGGCCATGGCGGTACATCAGCCCACAGCTCGAGACGGTACTTGGCTTCTCCAGGGATGAGTGGATGAGCGGCCCGAAGGTCTGGCGAGAACAGATCGTGCTCGAGGACCGCCAACTCGCCCTAGACGCCGAGCTCTCCCTCCTTCAGGGGAAGCGGATGCGCTGCGAGTACAGGATTATCGGGAGCAACGGTCGCTTGATCTGGATTCGTGAGGAGGCGGAGGCGCTCCCCGACGAGTACGGCCAGCCGACGCAACTGCAAGGTGTGATGTATGACATCACCGATCAAAAGCGGGCGGAGGAGCGATTGTCGACCGCGCTCGAGACCGAGAGGGAGGCGTCGCGCAGGCTGCGTGGCCTGCACGACATGCAGAAGTCCTTCCTGCAGGCCGTGTCGCACGACCTGCGGACGCCGCTCACTACGATTCTTGGCAACGCGCTCACCCTCGAGCGCGACACCGGAGGGCTGTCTCCTGAAGACGTCCAGGACCTGTTACGCCGAATCGGCACGAACGCACGCAAGCTCCATCGGCTCCTAACAGACCTGTTGGACCTTGACCGTATGTCCAGGGGAATTGTGGAGCCTAAGCGAGCGAGCGTCGACGTAATGCAGCTCGTCACCAGCGTCATGGAGGAAATCGCTGTAGAGGGGCACCCGGTGGAGCTGGCTCACAACGGTCCGGTCTACGCAAATGTGGAGGCGGGACACGTCGAGCGGATCGTCGAAAACCTCATATCGAACGCGGTCCGCTATACGCCCCGAGGAACTCCGATCTGGATCTCAGTCGAGGGAATCGTGGAGGGCGTGACGATCACCGTCGACGACGCGGGGCCAGGAGTCCCGCAGGAACTCCGCGAAAGGATCTTCGAGCCCTTTCGGCAGGGCAACGAGCAGATCGAGCACTCACCCGGTGTCGGAATCGGCCTTTCACTCGTTGCGAGGTTCGCCGAACTGCACGGCGGTTGGGCTCGATGTGAAGATCGTCCCGAGGGCGGCTCGCGATTCCGCGTCTTCCTCCCAAACCCTTCCGCTAATCGCTTGGAGAGCGAGGCCGAACGCACGTCAGCTGCTTCAGTGCCGGGTCTGAATGGACCGGGTAGCGCTGACGCTTCCTCAAAGCCCTCCATCGGCAGTCGCTGACCACCGATCTCTTCGATCTGTCTTTGTGCCTGATCTGCGTCGGCGACCGAGGTTTCCAAGTGGAGACGATTGGCCGTCTTCGCCTCTGGGGCTCGTTGGAACGAGACCTCGACGTCATCGCCTTCGGACACAAGACCGACGTATGCGGCGGATCGCCGAGGGGCTCGCCCACTGGCCTGTCCAGCACTCTGCTCCAGAACGCCGCGAGCTGGATCGGGTCTCCCGCGTCAATCTGAATCCACCGGAGACGCACAACAGCGCCGCCCCGGGCAGCGACCCCCGCCGCTGTGGCTACCGGAGGTGAGAACGCTCACGGCCCATACAACGGACGCGCGTTGCCACCGTGGGAGGAGCACGAGCCTGATACCCCGGCCGAGGAGTGGCTGAACTGCCCGTCCGCGCACTGGATGACGTAGCCGTTCCGCCGCCAGGAACGATCCAATCACGCTCCGAGCCCGCACGGCGATCAGCAGCCCGATCGCGACGTCGAGCACCCCACCGATCGCAATCAGCGCGTCGAAGAACAGATCCCCTTCGTCGTTGGTGAGCGCCTCGCGCCCGAGCACGAGCAGGACCGCGTTCGCCAGGGTCACGGCGGCCGTGAAGACCGCCACCGCGACCGCCGCTCTCCTCGTGGTCCGCTCGCTCATCCGACCACCGCCCCCGATTCTTACCCCCCACACCGCCGCTGCGAAGGTGCCGGCCCGCCGGCAGAGGTGATGCTGGAACGAGCACGCGGATAGACCGGAGACTGCACTGGTCCGGCGCTCGGGCAATGCTCACCGGCACGAGCCCTCGACACCGCGAACCGGACTCTCTTGTGCCGACCGGCTAGGAGACCGTGAACGTCTCCCTCGACTTCGTCGTGAAGTCCACAGCCGTGTAGTCCGCGCCCGGCTCAAGGTCGATCGTGAGGAAGACAGACTCGTCCGCGGGGATGGTTTGCATCCCCCCGAGGAAGGTGACGGGCGGCTCGCCCTGATACCCGCTCCCGAACCATCGGTCGACGTCCTTGATGCCTTTGCCAGGCTCGAACGCGGCGAGGACCAGTTCGTGGGGCTTGGTGCCCCCGTTCTCGAACTCCACCGTCTGCTCGCCTGAGGTCAGGGCCGGGACCTGGAGCCCGTTGTCGGTGGCCGTGATGGTGGCGTCTGGCTCGGGGAGCGCGGCCCCGGTGTCGCCGGCGATCGTGAACAACTCGTACATCCCGAGGTTGGCGTGGGGCGTGCCCTCCGGGTCAGGGAAGAAGCAGAGGAACACGTAGCTGCCCGGCTCCAGCGTGC
>Ga0114129_10004599_pt1 | contig 19480 bp, 14 predicted proteins | sample RhiMetdeltSRZDD1_FD_80071 | JGI IMG/M metagenome (GOLD analysis project Ga0114129, IMG submission 80071) | Populus rhizosphere microbial communities from Tennessee, USA - Rhizosphere MetaG P. deltoides SRZDD1 (version 2) (version 2) | ecosystem: Host-associated > Plants > Roots > Rhizosphere >...
CTGTTTCCCACACCGAACAACGGATGTGCGACGGCCCGGCCGTTTCGCGTTGAAGACATCGCGGAACTGCCGATCTCGCTGCCTCGCGACGGCGCGCTCAGGTTTCTCGGCTACAGCCCGGACCAGATCGTCCGGATCTGGATCGACTGTGCGGAGCTCATCGCCCGATCGCATGGTGTCGTGGTGCTGCTGACCCACTGCGAGCGGCGTTTCAGCGGGCATCCTCGAATGTTCGATGCGTACCGCCGGTTCCTCGAGTACGTCCGCGATCGGCCGGATTGTTTTGCGTTCAGCAGCCCATCTGCCACGCTTGGTACGTCATGACGCCTTCGGGCTCGGCGGCGGGAGCGTACGCGGCCAAGACATGCAGCGCGCCCATCGCCCGCTCGCATCAGATGCGCGACATCGTTGTTGCCCAGCTGACGGCCACGGGACCGCTTCGAGTGCTGGATCTCGGCTGCGGGAGCGGTTCGCTAGCGTGGCTTCTGGCTGATGCGCTACCGGCAGCGTCGGTGACCGGCATCGACGTATCGCCATCGAACATTCGCGCGGCGCTCGCGCAACAGGCCGGCCGCGCGTCCTCGGCACGTGTCGCGTTCGAGGTCGCAGACTATCTCGAGTACCGAGCCGACCCGTTCGACGCGATCGTGGCCGATGGCGTGCTGCACCTGATTCCTGGCGACACTGACACGCTCTTGAGAAAAATCGCCGGGGATCTCCGCGCGGGCGGTGTCTTCATCTGCAGCATGCCGTTCGATTGCCTCTACAACAGAACGTTCGCCGTCGTGAGACGTATGCTGCGCGCGGTCCGTTCGCCGCTGGTTGACGTCGCGATTCTCCGGGCGGGACGTTTGCTGCACGGGCGTGAGATGGACGACGATCGGCTGCGCGAGCGCGTCGACTACATGTACATCCCACCGGAACGGATGATGAACGAAGCGCTCGGACGGCAGTTCGCGTCGGCGGGTTTGCGGCGCACCACTGAACTCGCGATGCGCAGCACGAGTCCCTCGCAGCTCAGGCACAGCGCGACGGTCTTCGTCCGTGTGGCCGCACGATGACGACGCGTTGGTGGCACGCAGGCCTCCTGGCGGTTGCGCTGATCTATCTGCACAACGCGGTGCCCTATCTGACGATGATGCCGCGCGTGAACGTGGACGAGCCGTGGCTCATGGAGCACGGCTACGAGCTGATGCGAACCGGCATTCCGAGTCAGCCGATGCTGAGGCTCGATCACGCGTATCTGCTGCAGGTCGGGTATGGCTACCTGCTGGCGGGATGGATGTGGCTGTTTGGCGTTGGCCTTCTGCAGGTCAGGCTGCTTGCCGCGCTGCTCGGGCTCGGCACCGTCGTGATGGTCGCGGTCATCGGACGAAGAACGATCGACCCAGTGACCGGAGTCGCCGCCGCCCTCTTCCTGGCCCTCGACAGCAACTTTCTGGGCGGCGCGCGGAGCGCTCGCACGGACATCCCGTCGGCTTTCTTCGTCGTCGCAGCGCTGGCCGCCTATGTTCGCGGCCGACGGCGGGCGGAGGTGCGATGGTTCGTCTGCGCCGGCGCCTGTCTCGGCCTCGCCATGCTGTGCCACGGCAACGCATTCTGGGCCGGCGTGATCATGATCGGGTGGCTCTGCCTCGACTACGGCCAGCGAGTCGTGTTCGCGCCGTTTGCCTATGCAGTACTCGGCGGCTGGCTACTGACGTTCGGCCCGTACCTCGCGGTCGTCCTCGTGCGGTGGGCGGATGTGCAGGTTCAGATCGGCAACTTCGCGGCCGACCGTGTCCCCGGCTTGCGGCCGGCGTTCGTGGTGGAGCAGGTCGTTCGGGAAGCAGAGCGTTACCGTGGATGGTATTTCGGTCTCGTGACGAGCAATGTGCCGAATCCGCTCTTGTGGACGTTCCGCGCTGCGATCGTCGCGGGTGTGGCGGCGCTCGTCTGGCGGTCGTGGCGTCCGCGCGTCACCGCCGACGCTGCGGCGGACCCGGCCGGGCCACTCCGGCTGTTGATTCTTTCGGCGGGCGCGGCGGTCATCTTTGCCGGGTTCGTCAACAACAAGGTTCCGGTCTACCTCCCGCATCTGATGATCGGGTTCTCGCTGGCCGCGGGTTTTGCCGTCAGCGAGGTCGTGTCGCTGGTTCCACGGGAGAGGCGTTCGGCGTTGGCGGTCATCTTCGTCGTGGCGTACGGCGCCGCGGGTGTTGCGTATTACGAGAAATGGTATTCGACCGTTCGAAAGGGCGAGCTGGTGCCCTACGAACAGACCGATGCCACGCTGCGCGCTCTGGTGCCCGGTGGTTCCAAGTACGTATTCGCGTCGCCGCAGTTCTGGACGACCTTTCACGCCGACCCGGGGACGACGTTCTATTCGTATACGGCAGGCCAACCATCGTCGGACGCTTCGTCGACGATCGTGCCGGGCGTCGCCGATGATCGTCCCATCGTGCTCGTGGTGGATGAATACCAATGGTTGTCGGAACTGACGGGCGTCAGCTCCTCGTCCGCCGAGTGGCAGCGATCGTGGATCGCATTCATTGAACAGCGCTGCGTTCTCGACGGCGTGGCGCTCGGTACCGCCCATGGGACGCTGGCGGCCTACCGGTGCGCGCTCGGGGCGGCACCAGCGGGCGGACCGCCGCGGCTGATTGGCGGCGCGGCCGAGTATCGGATCGGCGACCTCGTGATGGACCAGGGAGCGGCCGATCTCGCACAGTGGCCGCGGTACGAGGATCCACGGCGCACGCCGTCCCAGCACCCCGACGTGCGGCTGACAGCCGACGGCGTTCGTGTCAGCGGCACCGGCTGGCCCGGTATCGTGCGGATGCTGCCGGTCGCGCCCGGCGAGAGTTATGTGGTCACGGCCACGACGCACGGAACGCGCGACGGCGATCTGCTGTACCTCGGCACGTGGCAGCAGCCGCAGGTGCTGTCGCTTTCAGGCGCCTCATCGTCCGGGATTCCCGGTCCGCTGGTGGCGCCGCGCTGGTTTCCGCACGAGCGAGCGTTTCGCGCGACGGCGACGGCCGTCCGCGTCCTCGTCTACTCCGAAGCACCTGAGACCGACTTCATGGTCTCCTCGCTCCAGATTCGCCGGCTCGGACCGATGACCGAGGCTCGCGGACGCTGATATGACGCCGCCGCCGCGCCGCGACATCGTCTGCATTTCGTCGATCGACTGGGATTTCATCTGGCAGGGCCACCAGGAGATCATGGCGACCCTAGCCGGACAGGGGCACCGCGTCCTGTTCGTCGAGAACACCGGCGTCCGCGCGCCGACCGCCCGCGATCTGCCGCGCGTCCGCCAGCGCATCCGCAACTGGTGGCGCGGCACCAAGGGGTTCCGGCAAGAGCGGCCGAATCTGTTCGTGTACTCGCCGCTGCTCCTTCCGCTGCCGTATTCACGGCTGGCGCGCGCCGTCAACCGATTCCTGCTGTCGCGCGCACTCCGCCGCTGGATGCGCGCAACGGGATTCTACCGGCCGATCGTCTGGACATTCCTGCCGACGCCGATCGCGCTCGATCTGATCGCTGCGATTGACCCCAGCCTGACCATCTATTACTGCATTGACGATCTCGCCGCGAGCTCGCCTGGCGCCCGGCGGATTGCCCGGAGTGAGCTGCGCCTGTTCGAACAGGCGGATCTCGTTTTCGTGACGTCGGAGAAGCTGCGCGAGCGCGCTGCGCGGGCCAGTCAACAGGTCCATCTGTTTCCGTTCGGCGTGAATTTCGAGCGGTTCGATTGTGTTCGTCAGGCCGGCGCCCCGGCTCCTGCCGATCTGGCGACGCTCGACCACCCGATCGTCGGCTATCTCGGCGGACTCCATCAGTGGGTCGACCAGGAACTGATCGTCGGCGTCGCCTCCCTCATGCCGAACGTGACGTTCGCGCTCGTCGGTCCGGCACAGACCGACGTCTCGGCGCTCGAGCGCTGCGCGAACGTGCGGCTGCTCGGCCAGCGCGCCCACGAGTTGGTCCCGGCGTACGTCAAGGGGTTCGACGTCGGAATCGTTCCCTATCGAATTGCTGAATACACGCTGAACGTCTATCCGACCAAGCTAAACGAGTACCTCGTCATGGGGATTCCGGTCGTCGCGACCGATTTGCCGGAGATTCGTCGGTTCAACGCGCATCACGGCGGCATCGTCGGCGTGGCGTCGGGGCCCGAGGCATTTTCGCACGCGATCCGGGCCGCTCTGAACGACTCCGCGCCATCCGACGTCCAGCGGCGTATCGCGGCGGCGCACGAGAACAGCTGGCAGCGGCGCCTCGAGGCCATGAACAGCCTCATCGACGACGCGCTGGAGCGGCGCGCGGCGACATCGCAACGGTGGGAAGAGACGCTGCGGCGCGTGTACCAGGAGACACGATCGCGCGCGGCGCAAGTGCTGCTGGCACTGGCGGCCCTATACCTCCTGATCTTCCAGACGAACCTGGTCTGGTGGATGGCTGCGCCGTTGAGAGACAGTGGGCAGCTGGCGCACGCCGACGAAATTGTCGTGTTTGCGGGCGGCGTCGGTGAGTCCGGTAAGGCTGGAGGCGGCACGCAGGAGCGTGTGCAGCAGGCGATCGATATCTACAAGGCAGGATACGCGAATCATCTGATCCTCTCGTCGGGATATGTCTACAGCTTTCCGGAAGCCGAGGCGATGCGCTCGGTTGCCGTGCAGCAAGGCGTCCCCGAGTCGGCGATCGCGCTGGAGCAGTTGTCGCGGGATACCTATCAGAACGTCACCTATGTCGATCGGATCCTGCGGAACCGCGGATCGAAGTCCGTGCTGCTGGTCAGCTCGCCGTACCACATGCGCCGATCGCTGCTCGTCTGGCGCAAGGTGGCTCCCGACGTTCGCGTGATTCCAGCGGCGCCCCCGAAGAGCCAGTTTTACGACCACGTGCGCGGCGCCTCGCTCGAGCAGATTCGAGCCATTCTCCACGAGTACGTCGCCATCGTCGGCTACTGGAGCCGGGGATGGCTTTGAGTGACGCCGCTCACCAGCGATCACCGATTCGTGTCCTGCAGGTCATCACATCCCTTGGGATCGGCGGCGCGGAGCGGCTGGTGGTCTCGGCCGCTCGAGGGCTGTCGGCGCCGCGGTTCGAGCATGCGATTTGCTGCCTGGCCGAACGCGGCCCGCTCGCCGCAGAAGCTGAGGCGGCTGCGGTGCCGGTCTTTTGCGTCGACGAGTTTCCCGGGTTGCGGCATCCGTTCGCATTCGCGAGACTCATTCGGATCATCCGCGCGTTTCGTCCGACAATCGTTCACACGCATCTGCAATCGGCGAATCTGTACGGGCGTCTCGCGGCGCGCCTGGCGCGCGTTCCGGTTGTCGTCGCGACGGAACACAACGTGTACGTGGGCAAGGCGCATCGCTACGTCCTCGTCGAGCGGTTCCTGGCGCGCATGACCGACGCGATGATCGCGGTGTCGGGACCCGTCCGGCAATTCCTCAGCGTTCAGCTCGCCCTGCCGCCGTCGACCATCCGAGTGATCCACAACGGCGTCGCGAAGAGCGCGCCCACGCCAAGTGGTCTTGCGGAGCTACGTGAACGGCTGGGGACCGATGGCAGCACAGTGGCCATCCGTCTTGGGACCGTCGCTTCGCTGACCGCCAAGAAGGGTCATGAGGTGCTTCTGAGGGCCGTCGCCCGCCTCCAGGGCAATGGCATCGTCTGTTCGCTTGTGGTCGCGGGGGAAGGTCCCGATCGCCCGCGACTCGAGTCACTGAGCCAGCGGCTCGGCGTCAGCACACACGTGCACTTTCTCGGCCACGTCCCGCATCCTGCCGATGTGCTCGACGCCATCGACGTGTTCGTCCTGCCGTCGCTCGTTGAAGGCCTGCCGCTGGCGCTGCTCGAAGCGATGTATGCGGGCCGGGCGTGCGTCGCGACGGCCGTTGGCGGCGTCCCGGAAGTCATCAGGTCTGGCGACAACGGCCTTCTGGTGCCGCCCGGAGACGAAGCCGCGTTGGCAGAGGCCATTTCGACGCTTGTCCGATCGGTCGACCTGCGACGTCGGCTTGGCGTGGCTGCCCGACAGGCGATCGAAGACGGCTTTACCGAGGCGAGGTATCTCGAATCGCTGACGGCACTCTATCTGGAACTGGCGGAGCCGCACGTCCGGACACCGCATCCATTGCACTCGCCAACCCCGCAGCCGCGAACATGAACATGAACGGTTGCACGGTAATCGAGTACCGCATGTTCGTGAGGACGAAGGCGAGTGTCGCCGGGATGTAGGCGATGATCAGCAGTGGAAGCGCAAGTGCCGCGCCGCGCCGGCGCGCGGCCCAGATACCGGCGACGCACAGCGCGATCAGAGCGATGGACGCCGCCTTCGCGACGCCATAGACTCGGCCGCTCCCCGAGAACTGCTGAGCCGTGTGCAGATCGTCGCTGCCTTCGATGAAGAACACACGGACCGCACGGTACGCGACACTCGCGAGATAGGCGCCCGGTTCGCGGCGCATGTTGTCGAGCGCCAGCGCCTGGTATCGCCGCATCGCGTCGAGTTGCTGACGATAGTACGGCGCATTGATGGCCACGCGTTCGAGCGGCTCGCAGCTTCCCGAGCGTTCAGTTGCGCCGCGCTCTTGCCGCAGCCAGCTGAATGGAACCGTTGCGTGAACCAGCGCGCCGGCGACGGCGCCCGTGACCTCGATGTCGGTGATTCGGCGAGACCATTCCCGTGGCACCACGATCGACGAGCCGTCGCCCAGTCGAAGAATGACCGACCGTTCGGCGGCGTCCACGCGGACTGAAGTCGCAGGGGCTCGCGGTGGGTCCGCGTGCGCCAGCAGCGCATCGACGGCGAGGCGCACGTCGGTCCCAGAAATCTGATTGTCGCCATCCAGGTCGAGCCTCTCGCGCACGGGCGTAGGCTCGCCCCAGGCCATCTGTCGCATCATGCGAACGAGATCGAACATGTCGAGGACGTCGCCATGCGTGTCGATGTCTCCCAGGTGGTCCGAGCTGACGAAATAGACGTACGGCGCCGACTGTCGCGACGGCGCCACGCCACCGACGTAGAAGTAGTACACGGTCGGTGCAGGGGACGGCGGCATGTCCGCCTGGAACGTGTGGGCATCGATCCAGTGCGCCGGGACGCTGCGGCGTTCGGCGTCGCGGTCGGTCCAGTGCACGAGCTCCAGCGAAACGGGCCGGGTTGCACAGTTGCGAAGCCGACCAGTGACGATCAGCGGAACGCGATCGAGACTCGTATACGGGAAGGATCCGTTCTCGAAAACCGAGCGTGGGTTGTAGGCGCGGCTCTTCAAATACTCACCCGATTGCAGCGTTCCGTACCAGAGTTGGCGCGATCCCCGCGTGCTGGTCGGGATGATTTCGCCCGTCAGGCGGTAATTGTGAACGATCCATGGAACCAGCATCGATATCGACGCGCAGACCAGCAGGCAGGCACGGGCCGCCTCCGCCGGGGTGCGACGGTCGATGATCGTGAAGACGGCGAGCAGCAGCGGCACGAGGATGAGGTTGGGCCGGAACTGTGGCGCGATGCCGAGGAGTACTCCCGTTGCGAGGTATAGCAGCCACTGGTGCCGCCGCCGTGCACGCGCGAACACCAGAATGGCCCCGAGGAAGATCACGTTGCAGACGGCGTCAGAGGACTGCGTCGACGCGTACACGGTGTTGAACGACAGGAAACCGGTCAGGAGCGCTGCGACGATGGCGACTCGCTCGTCGAATTCGGTCCGTGCGAACGCGTAGACCAGCAGCGGAGCGAACGCATTCAGCGACACCTGTACGACGAGGGGAATCCACGGACGATCGCCGAAGGCGCGGTAGAACGGCGCCAGATAGTAGGCGTATCCCCAGGGATAGTCGGTTGTCGGAAACGATTCTCCGCGCGCGACGGCGAGCCCGAAGTCGTGATAGTGATCGATCCCTTCCCAGCCCCAGGGATGGGGCGCCCACACGAACACGAAGAAGAGCCCGAGTAGCAGCGAGGCGGCGCACGCGACGTACACCGTCAGGCGAGACATGCGCTTGTATGATACGTCGGCCCAGTTTCTCGTGATGCGAAGCCGCCTCTTCAAGTTGGCCGCCGTCAGCATGCCGTCCGCGATCGCGGCCGTTCTTCTGGCCGCCACAGCCGTGGAAGGTTGGACGCGAATGCACTGGGACGCGACGAAAGGCACGCCTGGCTTCTTCCTGTCGGACCCGTCGCGGCGGCAGCGGCTCGCGCCCGGATATTCCGGCTGGTTCGCCGGCGTGCCGGTGAAGATCAACAGTCTCGGTCTTCGCGACCGTCGCGAATACACGCTCGCGAAGTCGGCCGACACGATCCGCGTGCTGGTGCTCGGCGACTCGGTGGCATTCGGCCACGGATCGGTCGAGGAGCACACGTACGCGTCCCTGCTGGAGCAGCGGCTCCGCGCGTGGCGTCCCGACGTGGATTGGCAAGTCTGGAACGCGGCCGTTCCAGGGTATAACACCAGTCAGGAGCTTGCGCACCTGCTCGACGTCGGTCCGACATTTCAACCCGACGTCGTCGTCGTCGCGTTCTTCGAGAACGACATCGTCGACAACTATCCCGTCGCCAGGCCGACGGCCCTGTCGCGCATGCGAAGCGCGATCCTGTCGTCGCTCTATCGACACGTATACTCGATTCAGCTGTACAAGCGTGCGTACCTGCAGCTCGCCTGGCGGCTCTCGGCGTCGAACGACTATCGCCTTCGCCTGGAACACGTCGCGGAAGAGACGCAGTTGACAGCGAACCTGCAGCAGGTTGCCGACTTGAAGGATCAGCAGCTGACCGAATTCGACCGTCTCGGCGACGATGACGTCCGGGCGGCGCGCTGCGACGACGCAGTACCCGCGCGCGGCGATATCGTGGCTGCGATACAACGCGAGCCCGGATACGGGGTGTGGGAGGAGGCGGTCCGCCGGCTGCAGCAGCTCGCGCACAGCGCGCCATACACGCTGATGTTCTTCGTGAACGTTGCGCCGATGTCGTGTGCGCATCCCGACGTCTTCTACGACGGCGGCACCGCCGATCTGAATCGTTTCTACCTCCGGATCGTCGGCGACGGCACGCCGGCCGTCAGCTCATACGATGCGTTCCGGCACGTGCGACCGTCGCAAATGCCGCAGGCGGCCGGGCACGCGCTCGGCAACTCGAACGTGGTCAAAGCCGACGTACTCTTCGGGTTCCTGCGCAACAACCTGTTTCCCAGCCTGAAGGAGGGACGGACGGCCGCCATCCTCCACCGCGCCCCGCCAGCGCGAGGCGGCCGCACGCAGTCATGAAACTGTCGATTGTCATCCCGGTCTATAACGAGGAACAGACGATCGGCGAAGTGGTGGAACGCGTCTGGGCCGTGGATCTCGGCGACATCGAGCGCGAGGTGATCATCGCGAACGACGGCTCGACCGACGCGACGCGAGCGACGCTCGACGCGAGCCACTGGAGCGCGGATTCACGCGTAAAGCGTTACGATAGTCCGATCAACCTGGGCAAGGGCGCCGCGGTCCGCCTGGGATTCGCGTTCGCAACCGGCGACATTCTGCTGGTGCAGGACGCCGATCTCGAGCTCGATCCGAACGAGTACGGACGGCTGCTGGCGCCGATTCTGGACGGCCGCGCCCAAATCGTGTACGGATCCCGCTTTCTGTCAGGCTCTCAACACATTCAGCGGCGGAGGCGGCTCGCGAACCGTTTCCTCACGACCCTGACCAATATTCTGTTCGGAGGGCATCTGACGGACATGGAGACGGCCTACAAGGTGTTTCGCCGCGAGGCGCTCGACGGCATCAGGCTGCGTTGCGTCGGCTTCGACTTCGAGCCGGAGATCACCGCGCGTTTTCTGATGGCGGGCCGTCGCATCGTCGAAGTGCCCATCGGCTACAACCCGCGTCGTGCCGACGAAGGCAAGAAGATCGGTTGGATCGACGGCGTGGACGCTCTCTACGCGCTGCTCAAATGCCGGTTCGTGGGCTGACCGGGACCGACGTGGCAGCCTCCCCGCTCGTCGGTCGCGTGGGTTACCATACTCGCCAATCGCCGTGACGATCATTTCGAAGCTGGCGCCGTTCCTGATCGCCCTCGTATTGTCGGCGGCGCTCGTGCCGCTCTGTCGTCGTCTGGCGCTGCGGCTCGGGCGCGTCGCTCATCCGCGCGCGGACAGGTGGCACGGCCGACCGGTCGCTCTGCTCGGCGGGATTGCGATCAGCCTGTCGCTGTTCACGACCGTTTCCGGCTACGGGCTTATCGAGGCCCGGCCGGTGCTGGTCGGTTGCGCGTTGCTGGCGTTTGTGACCGGCCTCGTCGACGACGTGACGAGGCTCAAGGCGTCCACCAAGCTCATCGTCCAGATCGCTCTGGCGTCGACGTTGCTCTTTTTCGGCTACCGCATCAACTGGGTTGGCTCCATCACGCTCGACAGCCTTCTGACGCTGGTCTGGGTCGTCGGCATCACCAACGCCTTCAACCTGCTCGACAACATGGATGGCCTCTGCGGCGGCGTGTCCATGATTGCCATCGTCGGCCTGCTGTTCGAGGCCGCGCAGCGCGGCAGCGCGAGCTCGCCGGAGGGCACGTACCTGCTGGCGCTGCTTGGCGCAATCGGCGGGTTTCTCCTGTACAACGTGCACCCGGCCTCCATTTTCATGGGCGACGCCGGGAGTTTGCTCATCGGGTTCAGTTTCGGCGCCCTCACCCTGACTACCGATCAGCACGTCGGCGCCCGTTCGAACCTGCTGCCGGTCGTGGCCGTGCCGGTGCTCGTCCTGCTGATTCCGATTCTCGACACCTCGCTGGTCACGCTGTCGCGGTGGTTCTCGGGGCGGCCGGCGTCGCAGGGTGGCCGCGACCACTCGTCGCACCGGCTGGTCGCGATGGGTCTCTCCGAGCCGCGCGCGGTCGCGATGCTTTGGACGCTTGCCGCCGCCGGCGCTGTCGTCGGCATCATGTTGATGCGGGTCAACCAGACCTGGTCACTGTTCGCCGCGGTCGCGTTCGCCTTCGGTATGGTCCTGTTCGCCGTCTTCCTCGGGGGGATTCGCGTCTACGACGACGGGGCGCTGGCTGCGAGCCAACGTCCGCTGACGCCGCTTGTCGTCGACATGATGTACAAGCGCCGGGTCGCGGAGGTGCTGCTCGACTTCTGTTTGATCACGGCGTCGTACTACCTGGCCTACCGGCTGCGGTTCGAGGATCCCAACGAGTTCCTGCAGAACTTCTCGAATTTTTCGCGGTCGCTGCCGGTCATCGTGGCTTCGCAGCTGGTGGCGTTCTTCATCGTCGGTGTCTATCGCGGCGTCTGGCGTTATTTCAGCCTCACGGACACGATTGTGATGGCTCGGGGCGTCTTCGTCGGCGTCGTCACGAGCCAGCTGGCGATTCTGTATCTGTACCGCTTCGCCAGCTATTCACGCGCCGTGTTCGTCATCGACGCCGTGCTGCTGATGGGTTCGATGACGCTGTCGCGTGCGTCGTTTCGCCTGGTCGGCGACTTCCTCAACCGGCAGCGGGAAGCGGGCCAACGCGTCGTCGTCTACGGCGCCGGCGATGGCGGAACGCTGGCTATCCGCGAGCTGCAGAAGCGCGTCAAGGCGCTCCGCATCGTCGGCTTCATCGACGATGCGTCGCACAAGACCGGGACGCGAGTGCTCGGCTATCCGGTGCTCGGAGGGCTCGAGCGGCTGGAGCGCCTCATCGACACCGGGTCCGTGGACATGGTCGTCATCGGCGCACGAAGCATCGACCCGGAGCGCATCCGCAATCTTCGAGTCGCGTGCGCGTCGCACGGCGTGGCCCTGACGCGTCTCACGGTCGGCATCGAAGACATGATCGTGCCCTTTGGCGCCACGGCATCGCGCGGTGGCCCCAACGCCAGCTGATCGGTTGTCCCTCCTGACGTTCAAGCCGGCATTCCCCCGAGATGTGCGGCATCTGCGGTGAGCGGCGCTTCGACCGCCGCCTCCCCGAGGAGGCGGCGCTCGTCGCGATGCGCGATTCCCTCGCGCACCGCGGTCCGGACAGCCTCGGATCGTACCTATCGCCGGCTGGCGCGGCCCTCGGCTTCCGTCGGCTGCGGATCATCGATCTGACGCCGAACGCGAATCAGCCGATGGCCAACGAGGACGGCGACGTCCGTGTCGTCTTCAACGGCGAGATCTACAACTTCCGCGAACTGCGGGAGCAGCTCCTGCACCGCGGTCACCGTTTTCGATCGCGAAGTGATACGGAAACGATTGTCCACCTGTACGAGGAGAAAGGCGCCGACTGCATCGCCGACCTGGACGGCATGTTCGCGATTGCGATCTGGGACGACCGGACCGCCCGGCTGACTCTCGCGCGCGATCGTGCCGGCAAGAAGCCGCTGTTCTACTATCACGCCGACGACGTGTTCGCCTTGGCGTCGGAGGTCAAGGCGTTCTTCGGTCATCCCGACCTCGACATCGAGATCGATCCTGACGCGGTGCCGTATTACTTGATCCACGGCTACGTGCCTGGTCCCGCCACGTTTTACAAGCGCGTCTTCCAGGTCGAGCCCGGCACCTCCATGACCGTCGACGCCGACGGACGGATCGATCGGCGCCGCTACTGGCGCATTCAGTTTCCGCGCGCGTCCGACGTACGGCCGATCGGGTACGCCGCGGCAGTGAAAGGCGTGCGCGAGCGCATGACGCGCGCCGTCGAGAAACGGCTTGTCAGCGACGTGCCGCTCGGGGCCTTCCTCAGCGGTGGCATCGACTCGACAGTGGTCGTGGGCCTGATGTCGCGACTGATGCGCGATCCGGTGAAGACGTTCAGCATCGGCTTCGAAGGCGATCCCGCCTACGACGAGACCGCGTACGCGCGCATCGTCGCCGATCGCTTCAAGACCGAACACACGGAGTTTCGTGTCTCGCCGGCGGCCGTGGATCTCGTCGACACATTGATTTGGCATCACGATGGACCGTTCGGCGACTCGTCGGCGGTTCCGACCTACATCGTCTCGAAGCTGGCGCGTGCTCACGTCACGGTGGTGCTCACCGGCGACGGGGGCGACGAGCTCTTCGCGGGATATCGCCGGTTCCAGGCCGGGTTGTACTCGGAACGGGTTCCGCGGATCGTCGGCCGCGCGGCAGCGGCCGTGCTGTCGAGGGTGCCGCCGCCACGCCACGAGCGAGACCGCCGTGCCGACCTCCAGCGGTTCGTTCGAGCCGTGAACGCACCGCTCGATCAGCGGATGACGATCTGGAACTCCGTGTTCCTGACCGATCTGCCCGAGCTGCTGCGGCCGGACTTTGTATCCTCACTCGCGCCGATCGACACGCTGCGATACATCGCGCGGGAGCAGCCGCGGATGGAAGGGTTGTCGACGCTGAGCCGACAGCTGCACGCCAACTTCATCTCGTACCTTCCGGATGATCTGCTGGTCAAGGTTGACCGCTGCACGATGGCGAACTCGCTGGAGGCGCGTTCTCCATTCCTCGACCGCGATCTGATTGAGTACGTGGCGGCGTTGCCCGATCGATACAAGCTCGCGCGCGGCCGCGCGAAGCTCGTGCTTCGCGAGGCGTTCGCGGATTTGCTGCCGCCAGCCATCGATCGACGCAAGAAAATGGGGTTCGGCGTGCCGCTTGGCGCCTGGTTTCGCGGCCACCTCCGGCCATTCTTGAAGGACGTGCTGTTGGCGCCGGATGCCCGCTACCGGTCGATGCTCTCAGGCCCGTTCGTGGCGCGAATGGTCGAGCGCCACCTTGCCGGTGACGCCAACCTCGGCCCGCAGCTTTGGAGCCTGGTCTGCTTCGAGCGCTGGCTGCAGATGCTTCCTGACTGGACGAGGCGATCCCGAGTCGCCTGACCGTCTGAACGCCGACCGGTTCATCGGGTCTGAACGATCTCGTACTCTCCCACCTGGATCCCGACGCTGCGCATCTCCGCGCTACCAGGCACGTAAAGCGCAGGCTGCCAGGTGCGCTCCACGCGCAGATTGACCCTCCGGACGGCGATCATAGGATCGGCCTCGCGGAGCCGGACGTCGAGATCGTTCCACGCGCCGTAGACGAGCGTTCTCACCGGTCTCTCGCCGTCGGTCGATATATCGATACCGATTGGCGCGATAGGCGGGCGATCCGTGGGAACGCGCACCGGAATGCGAACGCGGACGACCTCCTTCGGCAGCAGCACGCTGGCGAACTGTCCGCTCCATCGGAACCTTCGGCCATCCTCGGCCCTCTCCCATCCGTAGAAGCCGTCGACCGCCTGTGACTCCATGGGCGCGGGCGCCCGCCGCGGCGTAGTCACAGCACCGACGACAACCAGCCCGGCCGCTCCGGCCAACGTCATCCACCACGCCCAACGAGGCAGTCCCGCAGCCGCAGGCGCATCGTCTGGCGCGGCCGAGCGAGTCGCTACCATCAGACCGAATTGGACCCAGAAGGGATAGGCGACTTCCCCGACCAACAGCGGATGCCCGGACAGGCACGTGCCGAGGAATGCGAGGACGCCGCTCGTGATCCCGAGCAGCCGGACATCGCCGGGCGTCCGGACGAGCGCACGGATGGCGCCCACGATCGCGATGCCCAGCCAGACCGTGAATGCGCCGAATCCGATCACGCCTGTCTCAGCCGCAATCTGGAGGAAGTAGTTGTGGGCGTTTTCGACGCCGTAAGCAAACGCGAGCTGCGGGGACAGATACTGCGAGGAAGCGCGGGGATACTGACCGATGCCGACGCCGATCAGCGGACTCGCTCTGATCATGCGCAGGCTCGTCTCGAAGAACTGCACCCGGAACCCTGCCCCATGGAAGTCCGGATCCTTCTCCAGCTGCCAGACTCTCGCTGCGGTGACGCCGGCGCCAATGACGAAGGCGGTGGCGAGCAGCGCGGCACGAGCCCGTGGCGTGAGCCTGCCGCTGATCATGACCGCGAGCGCCGCCCCGCCCAGGATGCCCACCATCGCGAGCGCCGTACGCGACTGCGCGAGCCACAGACCGGCACCTGACCCCATCGTCAGCAACGCCCACGCCGCCATGCTGCGGCCGCGCGCGCACGCGGTGGCGCCGAGCGCCAGACACAGCACCATCGCGAAGTAGCTGCCGGCCGCATTGGCGTCGCCTACGTGCCCGCTGACGCGATAGCCGTTGAGGGCGACCCGCTGCAGCGCGCTCGCCGACCCGATGCCGTACCAGAGGAGCACGCTCGATCCCGCCGCGACTGCCGCCGAGCAGGCGAGGACCACACACACACGAGAGGCAACCGCCGGGTCACGCCGACTCAGGCTGACGGTGGCGGCGACCAGACCGAGTCCTTCGATCAGCCTCGCGCCCGCCACGACCCCCGTCCAATCGGCGAACGTTTCGAAGTATGCGGTCCGCAGCTGCCGCATTTCCGCCGAAAACTCGCGAGGAAAACCCTGGAGCTGCCACGCCAGGGTCGCGATGGACGCGAGAATGACGAATGCGAACAACCAGGCAAGCTGAGGTGCGCCGACGGGAGCGTCGCGTCTCTGGAATCGCTCCCGCAGAAGCCACCCGACGAGAAAGGCGACGACGACGGCTTCGCTGATCCGAAATCCTTCGTCGTGAATGAGCGTGGAGGCGAGGACGCCGAGCGGCGCTACCGCAGTTGCGAACAGGAGACCGTGAACGGGGCTGGCGATCGCCATGCCCAGCGCGAGCGCGACGAGAGCTTTCGCTGCCCAGCCCGTATGAAAAATCAGAGCCACCATCGTCACATAGAGCGGCGCCGTGACGATGACGAGTCGCAACCAACGCGACGTCCCGACGGCAGCATCGGCGCCGCCGTGGGCGGCTGACGTTTGCTGCGGTAGATTCAGCAATTTCCAGCGCAATGCTACCTGCTTTTGTATCAAGATGCCACATCACTCATGATTCAGATCGCCATCGACGGATTGAAAGTGTTGGGTCCGGCTTCATTTCGGTTTCATCTCGTTGTCCTCGCCGTCGGCGTCGGCCTCGCATTTCTACCTCGCACCAAACGAATCGCCCGCTGGTATTTCGCGGCCGTGTTCGCAGGCTATTGGATTGTCGCGTCGCCGGCCTGTGCCGAGCGGCTCGCAATGTGGAAAGGCTCCGGGTATCACGCGATCGCTTCGCCCGAGGAGGCGCGCGGCGCGAGAACGGTCATCGTCCTCGGTGCGGGCAACTACTCCGTTCAATCGGGTGGGCGGTCGATCAATCAAGTGTCCAGGGACGGCGCGCTGCGGCTTCTCGAAGCCGCCCGTCTGTATCACCTGCTCGACCGACCGACGATCATCGTGTCGGGAGGCATCACCCAGCGGGAGAAGGGCGCCGGCTCGGAAGCCGACGCCATGCGCTCGGCGATCATCGGGTTGGGCGTCGCACCGGACGACGTCGTCGTCGAAGCCGAATCCAAGACCACTGCCGACGAAGCACGCATTCTCGCTCGGATGGACCCTCTGCTGGGGGCGCCCGTCGTGCTGGTCACCTCTCCCATGCACATGTCTCGGGCGCTCAGGGTCTTTCGGGCGGCCGGGTTCGACGCGATTCCGTCGGCCTCGCCGTACAAGTCGGAACACGCCTTGGAACGTTGGCGGTGGGTGCCGGGCGACCCTGGGTTGCTCTTGTTTCAATCCGTGGTGTACGACACCGCCGCCGGGTTCTACTATCGCGCCCGCAATCTGCTATCGGACACAGCCGCGAGTCGCAGGTGACCAGGGACTGGCGAGTGGGGTGTGATTACGTTCGATGACCCTCTTCGATGCTGCGCCGAAGCGCCACCAGCTCCTTCTGCAGCGTGGCGATTCGCGCCTCCAGATCCAACATGCCCAACTCGCGGCGCCGATCCCGCGTGAGCATCGCGTCCGACCGCTTCATCAACTCGTCGGCGACCGAATTGATGGCACCTGACAGCCCGCGCAAGAGCCCGGCGACGTCGCGATCGCGCGTGTCGACGTAGGGCGTGATCTGCTGCGCGAACAGGACGAGCAGATTCTGAAAACGGATCAGGTCCTCGATCGTGCCGCGAAGGACGTCCAGTGTCGTTGCCATCGCTTCGCGGGTCTGCCGAGCGACCTGGACGTTCCGGTTGACGTGATCGACCATCGCCGAATTGAACGCCTGCTGCTGCTCGAAGAGCGGCGCAACGGCCCGCCGGACGGCCGCCACGAACCCGCGCCGAAAGCCGCGGGGACGAGGTGCGTCGATCTTCCACAGCGTGTTGAGCGGAGTGACCTGGTGCTCGTCGGGAACCGGCGGCGGGTGAGGGAAGTCGGTAGGGAGCTGCTGGACCGCTCGATCGAGCCGCGTGAGCGCGTCGTTGTATGCGCGGTCCGCCGCCTCGCGTTCCGCCTCGAGCGCCGCGAGATCGTCGGGTCCCGGCATATTCGTGATTAGCGGCCGACCAGACCTTCGACGGGACTGCTCGCGTTTGCGTACATACGACGGGCGATGCGGCCAGACGAATAGGCGAGGCGCCCCGCTCGCACCGCCAGCTTCATCGCTTCGGCCATCGCCACCGGATTCTGTGCGCCCGCGATAGCGGTGTTCATCAGGACCGCGTCGGCGCCAAGCTCCATCGCGAGCGCGGCATCCGACGCCGTGCCCACACCCGCGTCGACGATGAGCGGGACGCGAGCGAACTCGCGGATGATGCGGATGTTGTTGGTGTTCTGGATGCCGAGGCCCGAACCGATCGGAGCGCCGAGTGGCATCACCGCCGCCGCCCCCGCGTCCTCGAGCTTCCGGCAGATGACCGGATCGTCGCTCGTATACGGCAGCACCACGAACCCCTCGCGCACGAGCACGCGTGTCGCCTCGAGCAGCTCGGTGTTGTCCGGGAAGAGCGTCCTCTCGTCGCCGATCACTTCGAGCTTGACCCAGTTCGACAGCCCCCCCTCGCGTCCGAGCCGCGCCGTGCGGATCGCTTCGTCCGCGGTGTAGCACCCCGCGGTATTCGGCAGCAGGAAGTACTTCGCCGTGTCGATGTAATCGAGCAGCGATTCCTTGGATCGGTCCGAAATATTCACGCGGCGAACCGCGACAGTCACCATCTCGGCGCCCGACGCCTCGTGCGCCTGCACCATCACCGCCGGCGACGAATACTTGCCCGTCCCGACGATGAGCCTTGACGAAAACGTTTTATCCGCGATCTTGAACGTATCCACGCGAGTCCCCTAGTCCCCTAGTCCCCTAGTCCCCGCCACCACCCACGAAGTTCACGATCTCCACAGAGTCGCCCTCGCGGATCACCGTGCGATCGAAGGCGTCGCGCTTCAGCACGAACAGATTGTGCTCCACGGCGACCCGCCGCGGATCGATGTCCAGGTGCGCCAGCAGATCGGTCACCGTCAGTGGCCGGACGATCTCGAACCGGTCGCCATTCAGCGTAATGGTCAACGGACGCCAACCCGTGTCTAGTTTATCAGTCCGCCGAAGTCGCGTGCGGTTGACTCGCGCCGGAAGTCCCTAGTACCTTTTTCTGTTCGTGACCACGGCACTCGGCCTCCCAGGCTATACGTTCGAAGACTTACATCGTCCTGACCGCCTGGCGTCGCTGTACGACCGGTTCTGCGAGCAGGTGCGCGCCACCGATCCTGCGTTCTGCCTCGAGTGGGACGCCTATCGCCACGCGCCCGACGCGCCACGACCGCCGCTGGCGCTGTCGAATCTCCTGACTGGTATGGCGCCGCACGTCAGCCGATTCCTGCAGCGCCTCTTCGATGTGGACGCGCCGGCGGAAGCGATTGCAGAATCGACGCGCGCGCAGGACGACCTCTTTCGCTTCAAGGTCGACTTCGTCCGCCGCCGCGCGCTGCCACTGCTCAAGGGCGGCACGCGCGTCTCGGCGTCCGCCGAAGACGACGCCGTTGTCGAGCGGATGATCGCGGATCAGCGGACGAGCGATCGGGAGCTCGCCGTGGCTCGAGCGGGCTGCGCGCTCCTCGACCGGGAAAGGACCGCTAGCCCCAAGCCCCTAGCCCCTGGTGCCGGTGTCCAGTCCCCCAGTCCCCAGTCCCCCAGTCCCGACAGCGAGGCGCTGAGGCGCTGGTGCGCCGCCCGTCTGCACGATCGCGCCTATCGCAGCTGGGTGATTTTCCGGTTTCCCGAAACCCTCGATTATTGGAATCTCGTCGAGGTGCAGCGCCCCGAGCCGCAACTGCCAGAGGCGATGCGTGGCCCGGACTGGCGCCTTCGACGCCGCGATGGCTTCGGTCTGACTGACCCGCGTTTCACGCGCCGGGAATCGTTGAGCGAGATCCATTACTGCGTGCTCTGCCACGAGCGCGACAAGGACTCGTGTTCGAAGGGCCTTCACGACAAGGACGGGCGCGTCGTCGTCAAACCGCTGGGAATCGCGCTCGACGGCTGTCCCCTCGACGAGAAGATCTCGGAGATGCACGCGCTTCGGAAGGTTGGCGACGCGGCGGGCGCGCTCGCGCTGGTGATGATCGACAACCCGATGTGCCCGGGCACCGGGCACCGCATCTGCAACGATTGCATGAAATCGTGCATCTACCAGAAGCAGGAGCCGGTCAACATCCCGCAGATCGAAACCA